>Ga0224559_1001869_pt1 | contig 11145 bp, 10 predicted proteins | sample 714S33034metaG_FD_180676 | JGI IMG/M metagenome (GOLD analysis project Ga0224559, IMG submission 180676) | Peat soil microbial communities from Stordalen Mire, Sweden - 717 S3 30-34 | ecosystem: Environmental > Terrestrial > Soil > Wetlands > Peat | place: Sweden: Norrbotten County, Stordalen... | reverse complement strand
GCCGCAAAAAGAAAACGCAAGGTTCTTCATCGATCACCCGCAAAACCTTGCAAACGCAAATACCCTGCTACGCCGGAATCATCATGAAATGCACGCGTCTCAGAGATTTTCACGGACGACTAGCTACTCGACGATCGTCGAGAAGCTGGCGGCGATGGGCTATCCGCCGGACATCCGCGGCGGGTTCGCAGCCTGGGTGAAATACGAGCGCGGGGAGGACGGCGTCGAGGCTTTCCGGCCGGCCGGCTATCAACGAGAGGGTCGGCTCTTCGTCGTCGATTGCGTGGCGGAGTTGCGCCTTGCCGATCTCGCTGATGACCGAGAACGCAATCGCATGGAACCTGGCTATCAAAAGCTCGACACGTTCCGCCGCGCCGAGGGACGCGGCTACGACGGCGTCGTTGTCGATGAAATCCGTCAGTCCGAGACCCGTGGCGCCGTCGGCCATCGTTCGATTGGTCTGTTCGCCGGCGCGCTCGGCAAGATCCGCTACGCCGCGATCCCGGCCAAGCATTTTGATTGGCCGGAGAGCGGCGGCGGCGCTTCGAAGGCGACGCCCGAGTTCGCCGCGGCGTGGCGAGATTCGGTCGATAGCGCGCGTCTGGGAAGCCCAGGCCGCCGCGAATCGCGTTGAGCCCGTGTTTGTCGCAACGCGGATGGTCGCCTTAGCGCCGACGCGGATCGAACCGCCTCGTCTCGACTCGGACGGCGATCGTTTCGGACGGCCGCCAAGTCGCCTCGCGCGAGTCGCGGACTAACGTTGGCTATGCGGCGGTCAGCGTGCGCCGCGCCGCGACCACCTCTTTGACGATGCCGGCCAACCCGCGCGCCGTCCACGCCGCCCGGCCGATGAACAGTCCGTCCACTTCTGGCTCCATCGCGAGTTGCGCCGCGTTATCTGCGTTCACGCTCCCGCCGTAGAGAATCGGCACCGGATGCGGCGTGCGTTCCCGCAGCGCGCGCCGAATCGCCGCGTGCGCCATCCTGACATGCTCGGGCTGCGCGGGCACACCGCGCTCGCCGATTGCCCATACCGGCTCATACGCGACCAGGCACTGGCCAAGCGCGGCCGCGTCCAGCCCGGTGAAGGCCAACTTCACCTGCCGAACGATGGCTTCCACCGAGGCGCCGGCGTCACGTTCCGGTGCGCTGTCGCCAACGCAAACCAGCGGCCGCATGCCGTGGCGCAGGGCCGTCTTCACTTTGGCGCTCACTGTCGCGTCAGTTTCGCCGAATGCCGCCCGCCGCTCGGAATGGCCGAGCTCAACGAGGTCGACGCCGAACTCCGCGAGCATGCGGGCAGACACCTCACCCGTAAAGGCGCCGGAATCGGCCCAGTGCATATTCTGCGCGCCGAGCAGCAGCGGAGCGTCGCCCATCGCCTCGCGCGCCGCAGCCAAAGCGGTAAACGGCGGAACGAAAAAAAGCGAGAGGTCGTCGCGACGCGGCGGCAGTAGATCGACCAGTCCGGTGACATAGGCGCGCGCTTCCGCCGCGGTCTTGTTCATCTTCCAGCCTGTGCCAATCCAAAACATGCTCAATCAGTCCCCTTCGCTCGCCAGCCGGCGCGCCAATGACGGGCGCGGCCCCAACAGTCGGGGCCGCGCCTGCTGTGAGTCACGCGGCGATGTAGTCGAGCATCGCCTGAAGAATCAGGCTCATCGAAACGGCGCCGGGATCGGGATGGCCGAGCGACCGTTCGCCAAGCGTTCGCGCTTTGCCCGTGGTGGCGATCATCGACTTGGTCGCCTCCACACCCTCCGCCGCCGCGGCCGCCGCGGCGCGCGCCGTAGCGGGTAGACCCTGGGGGCAGGCCTCGGTTGCAGCCGCTGCGGCAGGGGCCAGCGCGTCCAGCATGGTCTTCATGCCCGGCCGCGAGCCGCCCCGCTGCTCCACCGCCTTCAGGCCCTGCTGCAGGAATCCAGCCAGGCCTTCGGCGTCGAGGTTGGCGCGCCCGGCAAACGCCGCGCTGCCCGAACGGAACAGGGTTCCGAACACCGCTCCGGCGGCGCCGCCGGCCTTCGCCATGATCGCCGTTCCGGCAGCTTTGAACGCCGCTTCTACGGTTTCTGGTTGGTTCTCCAACTGCTCCAGCACGGCCGCGAAGCCGCGCCGCATGCCGATGCCGTGATCACCGTCGCCAATCGCCTGGTCGACGGTGGTCAACAGATCAACGCTGTCGACGATGTGTTGCGACACCGCCTTGAGCAGGTCCCGCGTCTCGGCAGGCGTGAGCGAGTCGCGCATGGCTACTCGAACACGATCTGCGTCTTGACGACGCTCGGCAGCCCTTGCGCGGCGAACTCGAAGGCCTCGACAGCCTTCTCAAACGGAAAGGTCTTCGAGATCAGCGGCTTCACGTCGACCTTGCCGGAAGCGATCAGGCTCACGGCTTGCGCGTAGACATTGGTGTAGCGGAACACATGCTCGACGTGCAGTTCCTTGGCTTCCGCGGCGATCACGTCGTACTGCACTGGCCCTGGCGGCATGCCGACCAGCACCACCGTTGCGCCGGGGGCGGCATGGTCGAACAGGCGCTCGTACGCCTTCGGATGACCGCTGCATTCGAAGACGACATCCGCGCCCCAATTGTCGGTGATCTCGTGGATCTTGGCGATTGGATCATCTTTGCCGATGTTCACCGGAACAAGCCCTGGATAGCGCGCGGCGATGTCGAGCTTCTCCTGCTGCATGTCGGTGATCATGACCTGGGAGCATCCGGCCGCCAGGGCCGCAAGCGCCGTGACGATGCCGATCGTGCCGCAGCCGACCACCACGCCGATCGCGCCCGGCGTGACGTGCGCCTTGGTGGCGGCTTGCATGCCGACAGCCAGCGGCTCGACGAGGGCGCCTTCCGCCATGCTCACGTTGTCGGGCAGCTTGAAGGTCAGGTTGGCCGGATGGATGACTTCCGGCGTCAGGCAACCGTGAATCGGCGGGGTCGCCCAGAAGCGCACCTTCGGGTCGAGATTGTAGTGGCCGCTACGCGACGCTCGTGAACTCCAATCCGGAATGCCCGGCTCCATGCACACGCGGTCTCCCGGCTTCAAGTTGGTGACCGCGCTGCCGACCGCGACCACGACGCCCGCGCCCTCGTGGCCGAGCACCATCGGCGCGCGCACGACGAAGGGACCGATGTTGCCATATTCGTAGAAATGCACATCGCTGCCACAAACGCCGACGCACCGCATCGCGATCTTCACGTCGTCCGGGCCCAGATTCGTCGGCAACTCGATGTCGCGTAATCGCAGCTCCCGGACCTTCTCAAGAACCAAAGCTCTCATAGCGCTATCCTCCTATTTGCAGCATTTCTCTTGGGACGCTGGCGCGGCGCCGCTCTTCATGGCGGACGCTTGTCGCGCCGAATTCATCGGGTCGCCTTAGTTGCGCGTGTAAGTGAACGATGCGGCGGGCATGTCCAGATATCGCTTAAGCTCATCGTCCAGCCGCAGCAGCGTGATCGAAAGCCCGGCCATCTCCTGACAGGTCAAGAACGAGCCGACATCGGTGCGGTGGACCGCGATCCCGGCGTTGGCGAGAATCCGCCGCACGCATCGGTTCACCACCAACAACTCCATCATCGTGGTGGCGCCGAGGTTGTTGATCAAAAGCGCGACCTCGTCGCCGCGGTGGAACGGCAGGTCCGGCAATATCGCCGCCATCATCTGCTCGGTTATGGCGTCGGCCGTCGTCAACTTTTGGCGGGAAATGCCCGGCTCGCCATGCGCGCCCATGCCGATCTCGATCTCGTCGGGGCCGAGTTCGAATGTGAGGGCGCCGGTTTCAGGGATCGAGCCGGCGGCAATCGCCACGCCCATCGAGCGCGTGTTGTCACGGGCCTTCGCCGCAACACGGTACACCTCGTCGAGACTGTCCAGCGTCGCCGCGGCCCCGCCAGCGATCTTGATCACGTAGAAGTCTCCGGCGATGCCGCGCCGGTCGGTGATGCGCTCGGGCGGCGCTCCCGCCACATCGTCCCACACCCGCACCGTGCGCACATTGATGCCTTCGTCGGCGGCCAGTTCGGCGCCGATATCGAAGTTCATATTGTCGCCGGCGTAGTTGCCATAAACATAAAGAACGCCGCGTCCCCGATTGACCGCCTGAGTGGCGGCAAGCACCAGATCAGGCGCCGGCGCCGCGAATACCTGGCCGCAAGCGGCGCCGTCGGCAAGGTTCTCGCCGATGAAGCCGGGAAACATGGGCTCATGACCGCTGCCGCCGCCGATCAGCAAGGCGACCTTGTCGTTGGGGATCTGTGACCGGACGATGGCGTCCTTGCCTTCCAGGCGGATCAGCCGGTCATTGCTTGCGAGCACCAAGCCGTCCAGCACCTCTGTGACGACGCGGGAAGGATCGTTCAATATCTTCTTCGGCCTGTTCATTTCATCGCTCCCTGCTTGGCCAGTCGGTTCCCGCCAAACCGGCCGCTGCCGGCTATTTCTCGACCTGCACGATGCGCAGATTCACTCCGTTCTGGCGCAACACCTCCGCCTCCGTCGGCGCGATGCTGCTGTCGGTCAGCACGACATCGAACTCCGTCAGATCGGCGAGTCGAATGAGCGCGGTGACTCCGAATTTGGAGCTGTCCACCAACAATACGCGCTTATCGGCGACGCCCATGAGTGCGCGTTTCGTCTTCACCACGTCTTCTTGCTGGTGATATGCGACGCCGCTGAACACCGTCGACGCCGACATGAACAACGTGTTGGCGCGGAGCGAGCCGATCGCCTGCTCGCAGACGTAGCCGAAGAACGCGTTGAATCGCGGATTGAAACGGCCGCCCAGACAGATTGTTTCGATCCCGTGGGCGTCCTTGAGCTGCTCGACGACGGTCACGCTGTTGGTGATTACAGTCAGGGGCTTGCGCGCAGGGATAAACGACGTCAGCCGACCGGCGGTGGTGGAATCGTCGATGATGATCGCTTGCCCGGGTTCGACGAGCTCTGCGGCGGCGAAAGCGATCGCTTGCTTCTCGTGCTCCGCCAAGCGCGACCGATAGAGGAAATTGCTCTCGACCAGATTGGACGAGCGAACCGTGACGCCGCCATGCACCCTTCGGACGATGCCTTGAGACGCCAGAGCGTCGAGGTCGCGATGGATCGTCATGCGGCTGACGCCGAACTGAGCGGCGAGCTCATCAAGCTGCGCCGAGCCGGTCCGCAACACATGTTCGAGAAGTATCCGACGACGCTCAGGCGGCTTGAGCGAGCCTTCGGCTTCGGTGCTGTCCGTTGCGCTAGACATCTAGGAAGTTGCCCTCTTGGTTACCTGGGTCTCGCGGCGGCCGATTCACAACCGCCGGAACGCAACGCTAGTCGCCAACACGTCCCATCAACGAGCGCAACCATCGCTGGCGAGATTCTTCACTCCTCGTGACGGCAGATCCTCAAGAAATCCATCTATGACGCCGAGAACCGGTCGTAGTCATGTTCCGCGTCGGCGCGCCTGACTTCCATCGTAATGTCCGCTTCGAAATATCTTCATAGGCGACGGTCAACGCGGTGCGGTCCCCGATGTCGCCTTCGAGCAAGGCGCGAATAGGCGACAAAACCACCTCCGAGCCCGCTCTGGCCCGCGCCGGACTGATCAGATTCGCACATCGTATTGCCGTGAAAATTGTGAACAGTCGAACATTTTCATAACACTGTTAGCCGTCGTGTCAAGCGGGCTCGTCGATATATGCGATGACAACGTCACATGGAAATGACATTTTGCGGGGATTCCTGTCGCGCGCTGCACGCCAAACTGCCTCTAAGATGTACTGTGGTTGTCGACAAAGTGTCGTTCGGCTTCGATATGACGTGTGCGGCAATATGGAATAACATCAGCAAATCGGCTGATCTCCAACGACTTCTGGCCGGACTCAGTCGCGCCGCTGAGCTGGCGCTGTCATCGCCATCGAAATTTCCATGGCGTTCGGATCGAACCGGTTCGCATCGTTCGAAACATGTTGACTTCGTCACATTGCGACGTTACGTTCCCGTCTGTCTCTGTTACCGCGGGGCGTTTTCAAGTGGCTCTAGCGCGTGATGCGAGCGGCGAACGCGGGTCAGCCGCGGCGCGACGTAGAACGTGCGTCCAGGAGGAAATCCGATGAAGATCGCCATTGGCTGTGACGAAGCTGGCTACGCGCTGAAGGAGCTTCTCAAGCCTTTCATCGCCGCGCAGGGTCATGAAGTTGCGGATTTCGGCACCTTCGACGGCAAGCCGGTGCTCTACCCCGATATCGGGCACGCCGTCGCTGCCGCTGTAGCCGCCGGCCAGTACGACAGCGCCGTGCTGATTTGCGGCACCGGCATTGGAATGGCGATCACTGCCAACAAGGTGAAGGGCATCCGCGCCGCCCAGTGCCACGACACCTACTCGGCCGAGCGGGCGCGCAAGAGCAACGACGCCCAGATCGTCACCCTTGGCGCGCGCGTGATCGGGTCGGAACTCGCCAAAAGCGTCGTCACGAGCTTTCTGGCCGCACGTTTCAGCGGCGGCCCGTCGGCGGCGAAGGTCGAGCGCATTCTCGCGTACGAAAATGGCCAGGCGTGAAAGGAACACTTGGCTTTAGGTCACGGCAACCATTCAACTCGGCAAGCAAGAAATGAACCGGATCATCAACGACGCCGACCTTGTGGTGGAAGATGCGGCGCGCGGCTATTTGAAAGCGCATCGCGACCTGGTTGCGCCGACTGACAATCCGCGAGTGATCCGTCATCGCCTGGCGCCGCAGCAGGGCAAGGTAGGCGTCGTCACGGGCGGCGGCTCTGGGCACGAACCGGCGTTCTTGGGCTATGTCGGCGACGGCGTGATCGACGCCGTGGCGATCGGGGAGATCTTCTCTTCGCCGACGGCGAAGAGCTTTCATGACGCCTTTCTCGCCGCCGACGGCGGGCGCGGCGTGGCCTGCCTTTATGGCAACTATGCCGGCGATAACATGAACGTGAAGCTGGCGATCAAGCGGGCGTCGGCGCACGGCCTGACCGTAAAGACGGTCGTCGCCAACGATGACGTTCCCTCGGCGCCGAAGAGCGAGCCGGCCAAACGGCGGGGCGTGGCCGGCGAGGTGCTGATGTGGAAGGTTGGCGGAGCGCGGGCGGCGGAGGGCGCCGATCTGGATCAGGTGATCGCGGCGGCGCAGAAAGCGATCGATAACACCCGCAGCATCGGCATCGGCCTTTCCGCGTGCACGATCCCCGCCGTCGGCAAGCCGAACTTCTCCATCGAATTCGGCAAGATGGAAGTGGGCATCGGCCACCATGGCGAGCCGGGCGTGGAAGTGATGGCGACCCGGCCGGCGCGCGAGATGGCCGACCTGATGCTTGACTACATTCTGCCCGATCTGCCGTTCGGCCGTGGCGACGACCTCGCGGTACTGGTTTCGGGTCTAGGCGCGACGCCGATCATGGAGCTCTACGTCCTCTATGACCGGATCAGCGAGGTGTTGACGGGCAAGGGCATGAAGATCGTCCAGCCGTTCGTTGGCAACTATTTCACCTCGCTCGAAATGATGGGGGCGACGCTGACCGTGATGCGACTCGATAGCGAACTTACCCGCCTCGTTCGCGCCCCGGCGCGTTCCGTCGGCCTCACCATGGTCGCGTCATGAACGGCGTCCCTCTGACCGAAGCCGGCGGACTGGTGCTGGAGTTGGTTGCGGCGATCAACGCCAACCGCGCCCACCTTTCCGAGATCGATGGCAGGATCGGCGACGGCGATCACGGCGTCAACATGAGCAAAGGCTTCACGCGTGCGGGGGCGACGCTGGGCGCTTCTCCGCCGCCGTTGCCACAGGCGCTGCGCACGCTGAGCGACGCGCTATTCGAAGGCATCGGAGGCTCGATGGGGCCGCTCTACGGCTCGCTGTTCAGCGCCATGGCGGAAACATTGGACGGCGCCAAGACGCTGAATGCGCCGCTGTGCGGACGCATGCTCCGCGCAGGATATGAAGCGGTGCGGGAACTCGGCTCGGCCGAGCTGGGCGACAAGACGATGCTGGACGCGCTCGCGCCGGCGGCGGACGCGTTCGACGCGGCGCAGAGAGAGGGCAAGTCCTTTGCCGACAGCCTCGACGCCATGGCAGCCGCTGCGGAGCGCGGTCGCGACGCGACCCGCGACATGGTCGCCCGCGTCGGACGCGCCTCGCGGCTTGGCGAGCGGTCCCGCGGCGTGGTCGACGCGGGCGCCTCGTCCTGCTGTCTGATTCTGCAGACCATCGCGACTGGGGTGAAGAAGCGGCTGGAGGCGACCACAGGCGCCGCCTTCAGCGGCAAGGAAGAACAGAAGGCCCCGGCGCTCGCGTCGAAGTAAACGGAGGTGGACTATGAGCGGTGCAACGACGCGGTCGAACCAGCTTCCCCAGACGATGCAGGCCGTGATGGCTTACGCGCCGGGCGACTACCGCGTCGAGACCGTGCCGACGCCGCGAGCCGGTCCGGACGATATTATCATCGAGGTGGAAGCCTGCGGCATCTGCGCTGGCGACAGCAAGGCGTTCGACGGCGCGCCGTCGTTCTGGGGCGACGGCAAGGACCAGCCCGCTTACATCAAGGCGCCGATGATTCCAGGACACGAGTTCGTCGGCATCGCCGTCGAACTCGGCGAGAACATCGCCCGTCGCGGCGAGTTCAAGCTTGGCCAGCGCTTGATCTCTGAACAGATCGTGCCGTGCGAAGAGTGCCGTTTCTGCCGGAGCGGCCAGTACTGGATGTGCGAGCGCCACGACGTCTATGGCTTCCAGAACAATGTCAACGGCGGCATGGCCCAATACATGCGCCTGCCGGCGACTTCGCGCACCCACAAGGTGCCGAACGAGATGCCCATCGAGAAGGCGGCGTTGATTGAGCCGTACGCGTGCTCGGTGCACGCGGTCAATCGCGCCGAGATCGAGCTTGACGACGTCGTGGTGTTGGCCGGCGCCGGCACCCTGGGTCTGGGTATGGTCGGCGCGGCGCGGCTGAAGAACCCCTCAAAGCTGGTAGTCCTCGACACCAAGCCGGAGCGTCTGGAGATCGCCAAGCGATTTGGCGCCGATCTGGTGATGAACCCGCTCAAGGAAGACGTGGTCAAGATCGTCAAGGAGATGACCGGCGGTTACGGCTGCGACGTCTACATCGAGGCGACGGGTCATCCCTCGAGCGTGAAGCAGGGTCTGAATATGATCCGCAAGCGCGGCCGCTTCGTCGAATTCAGCGTGTTCGGCCAGGACGTCACCGTCGACTGGAGCATCATCAGCGATCGCAAGGAGCTCGACCTCTACGGCTCCCACCTCGGCCCTTACTGCTATCCGTTCACCATTGAGGCGATTGGCGACGGCCGGCTGCCCACTGCAGGCGTGGTGACGCACAAAATGCCGCTCGCTGATTTTCGGAAGGGCATCGACATGATGCACAAAGGAGACGGCTCGATCAAAATTGTTCTGATTCCGCCAACTCATTCGCTGCCCTGATTGCACCGGCCGCCGGCGGTGCGTCTTCCGTCGGCCCTCAAGAAAGGAGGGTCGATCGTCAGCGCCCGCACGGAGGGAGAGTTCTACTTGCTGCGTGAGCGAAGCATGATCGCGCAGCGGACGCGCAACGACGCGGGAGGAAAAGTCGATGTCAAACAAGTTGCGACAGGTCGTCCAGGCATGAGCTCACACCCTCAGACGGCGGCGCAGCCGCGCGCTAAGTCGCGCTTAGGCTCGATTGTTGTCGCAGGCGCAGTCTTAGTCCTGATCGTCGCGATGGCGCTCGACACCAAGGTCGTAAGGATTGGCTCTGCGGCGGACATCGCGCCCAATACGTTTTCGCCCGCGGCGTTCGGCGAGGCCGAGTTTCCCAAGGTGAAGTCGGCGATCGAGGCGCGCGCCGTTGACGCCGTCACGCTCGCGACGGCCGTCGCCAAGGATAAGGACGCGGCGGCCAAACAGTATGGCGTTGAGCCGGCCAAGTCCGGCGTAGCGACGAGCAGTGGCGCGGTGATTTCCGTCAAGTTCACCGGCGTGATCGGCAAGGGAGACTCCGGCGTTTACGACGTCGCAGTCGAAGGCGTCCCCAGCAGTGTGACCATTCGCATGCAGACCGGGCCGGCGATCTACGGAACCGACTTGCGTGACGCCACGGGGCTGATCAGCTTCGGGCAGTTCGTCAACCAGATCGACTACCAGAACGCCGGATCGGCTCTGAACAAAGAGACGAAGAAGCAGGTTCTGTCGAAGGTCGATACCGCCAAGCTCACCGGAAAGACCGTAACGGTCATCGGCGCCTTCAAATTGCTTGCCCCCGACAATTGGCTCATCACCCCCGTGAGGCTGGACGTGAAATGACGATTGCGTCTCACATCGAGCCGCCGGCCGCCGATGTCGTGCTCGCGGCGCGCAACATCGCCAAGATTTACGGAAGCACGCATGCCCTCAAAGGCGTGAATTTCGACGTCCGCCGCGGCAAGGTCACGGCCCTGTTTGGAGAGAATGGCGCTGGCAAGTCCACGTTGATGAAGGTCCTGTCGGGCGTGATCGCGCCGACCTCGGGGTTCATCGAGCTCGATGGCGGTCGGGTCGCCTTCAATTCCTCGACCGAGGCGCGGGACCTCGGGATCTCGATCATCCATCAGGAGTTGAGCCTGGCGCCTAACCTCAGCGTGCGTGACAACATCTTCATGGGGCGAGAGCTGCGTACCGCGACCGGCGTCGATTTCGCCGAGGAAGCGCGCCAGGCGCGCGCGCTGATCGCCGATCTTGAGGAAGAAATCGACCCCTTGACCCTAGTTGAGGATCTGCGCCTGGGTCAGCAGCAGATCGTCGAGATCGCTCGCGCACTCTCGGTGAATTCTCGCATCCTGATCATGGACGAGCCGACCTCGGCGCTGAGCGCGACCGAAGTCGAAGTCCTGTTCCGGGTGATACGGGACCTGACCAGCCGCGGCGTGTCGATCGTCTATATCTCGCATCATCTCGAGGAGGCGCTGCAGGTCACCGACTACGCGGTGGTGTTGCGCGACGGAGCGATCACGGCGACGGCCGACGCGAAAGACATCGACCTCGAGTGGATTGTGCGCAACATGGTGGGCGAGAACTTCGACCTCGGCTCGCCGCCCACAAACTACGAGTTCGGCGACGTCGCCCTGTCGATTGAAGACGTCAGTGTCGCTGATCCGTCGGGTTCGGACAATGCG
>Ga0224559_1001868_pt1 | contig 11146 bp, 16 predicted proteins | sample 714S33034metaG_FD_180676 | JGI IMG/M metagenome (GOLD analysis project Ga0224559, IMG submission 180676) | Peat soil microbial communities from Stordalen Mire, Sweden - 717 S3 30-34 | ecosystem: Environmental > Terrestrial > Soil > Wetlands > Peat | place: Sweden: Norrbotten County, Stordalen... | reverse complement strand
TTATCTAACCGAAGCCATTGCACCATCAAATCTTCCTTGTAAAATTTCACTGAAGTAAGGATTTCTAACCTCTCCAATTCACCCAACGCTTCAACCAGGGCTTCGCGGAACTTCCGGGTCGGCGAATTGTACCCGCACCACTTCTTTAGATTTTCGACGCTGATACGATGCCGGCCCGGTTCATGGGTGGCGGCATAAGATTGCAACCACTTGGCCAAGCCCACGCGGTGGACGATCTGCTGACGCTTTACAAGGTCAATGAAGGCATATTCTTGATTCTGGAACAAGGCGCGTATTTTGCCTCCAATGGTAAATTCCCACTCCCCTGTTTCTTTGTCCTCGGTCCAGTCGGCCACTAGCGAAAGATGGGCCTTGTACCGCTTTGTCTCGATGTAGAGCTTCCCGCCCGTTAGGCGGCCGAAGGACTGGTCAAGCCAGTCATAAGCGGACTTTCCAAAAGCACCGGTCTTACCGGACGGCTGCCAACCTAGTTCACGCAGAAATTCCGACCTGTTGCAACGAACCGGCTGGTTCAAGTCCACGCCCTGCGCCCACTTCAACGACAGCATAAATACGTCCTGGTCAGCCATGTCAAGCTGTTTCCCTGTGATACGAAGCACAACGCCTTCAGGAGAGGCCAGCAAAGAATCGTCGTGCATCTTGCGACGGCCTGGTTGAATAGGGGCAAATAAGGGCGTTCGCGCAATATAATTTGGCAGGGCGCTTGTGTCTTCCTCCGGGAACAGCGGAAGTTGCCCGCCACCCTCAACCTTGGGCTGGCCTCGAAGTTCCCCTGAAGTTTTCCCCGTTGCATTCTTGACGATCTCACTAACCCTTTGTATAAGGTCATTAGCCATATTTACCACTCCACCTAGATTTCATAATCCTATTTTGACGTATTGACGCCAAAGCGTCACGGCGTCTTAACGTCATTCCGTCAAGCTAGGCAAGCCCTTCTCTTTGAAGAGCTTTGAGAGTCCTTCGACGGCTAGAGATTGGATACTGACGCCCTCGGAAACGGCGAGCTGGTGTACACGCTCCCATTCGGCACGCGGCAAGCGTACCGTCAAAGCGACTACATCACCCTTGCCACGCCCGCGCTGTCGCTCAGCGATGGGAGCCTCTGCATTCTGCCCCTGGGTAGGTTGTTGGGATACCGTCACACCTTTGCGGGTGAATGCGGCCAATCCGGTTGCTTTGCTCATTTCATTTGCTCCTTTAACCATTTCCATAAAATTCTGATTTCGCCAGCGGCTTTACCGTCACTTTCAAATTCAGTGACAGCTCGACCAGTGGCAACGGCGCGGGCGAATGCCCGCCTGTCAATAATTTCAACAGGCGCAATCGGCAAACCATATTCGCCAAGTACGACCCGCGTTTCCGCAATCTCCGGCGAACGGAACGGACAAGCTGACAACACGAACACTGCCGGCACGCCGGCTGCCTTCACAATATCTACAGCACTGCCGGCTGCCGCTATGTCAAAGGCCGTAGGTCGGCAAGGAATCACCACCAGGTCAACCACGCGCACGATCCGCGTGGCGTCCGGCGCTGCATGGGGCGCAGTATCAATGATGGCAAGCGTCATCCGCTCTTGGCGTGCCGCATCGAGCACACGCCCCAGCTCAGCGGCGGCGGCCGTCGCCACAACCGGAGTATCTTGGCTGCGCGTGTCGCCCCAAACGGTGGCGCTTTTCTGCGGGTCGGTATCAACAATGACAACACGTTCGCCCGCTTCATAAGCGGCAACGGCTGTATGAACGGCAAGGGTCGTTTTCCCACTACCGCCCTTCTGACTAAGAAAAGCTATTTTTTTCATGGCGTCCTTACGTAATTACGCCGTGGCTTCATGGCGTCATGAAGCATTTTCACATGGTGACTTCACGGCGTCAAGTAGTTATGACGTTATGGCGTCATGACGTAAGAATGGCGCAAAGCGCCTTGCGTGCATCCCGACCGTCCACCCCGCTATGTCAAAGTCTCGATTTGGACATAGCGGGTGGACTGGCGCAGGTTTCAAGCGATACACGCAACGATCCGATGGCAACACACAAAATGCGATGCCGACGCAACACCGCCCGCTGTGATCTCGGGGAAAATTGATAATTTGCATATTCAAAACGACAACTTCAGATGTAAAATGGCTGTCGAATTTCTCGTCGTTAATGACAACTTTATTGGGAAGTCAATATGTGGGTTTTTACCAACGTCGCCGATTGGGTCAACGGGAAGGTCAAGAGGACGGACGGCATACTCGACAACTGGGTCGAGGATTCGAAATACAGCCAATGGTCGATGGTCACGGCGGCGAGCGTGCATGCGCTGACCAACTTTGGGTCGTCAATGACCGATGTCATGCGCCTCGGAGACGGGGTAAAGAAGGGGGGATGGGGCTACGGCGAGGACGCCATGCGCTTCGTGGCTATCTTCCCGGTCGGGAAGGCCGCGCAGCTGGCAAAGTCGGCGATGCTGCTGCGCCAGGCCAAGCTCATCCAAGACATCGCCCCCCGCAGCGGGATCTGCTCGTGGGTGGGCACCTCCAAGGCGCTGGTCCAGACGGGCAACAAGGTCGGCGGTCGCCTACTGGCCACCGTGGAGGATCTAGCCAATGCCGCCGGGGTGCCCGTCGCCAAGCTCAGCGGCATCAGCTTGGAGGCTATGGGCCACAACCTGAGGGCCTTGGGTGCGAAGGTCGGAGGGTTACATGCGGTTCGGAGCATAGACGAGATCGTCGCGCGCGGACTGTTGAGGCGCGACGGCAGCGTCGTGCTCATCTCAGTGCGTAGCGTCCGGCGCGGCCTGACTGGCGGCCACATGTTCTATGCGTTCTACGACGCCTTCGGCCGACTGCGCTTCATGGATCGCACGATCGGGGCCGCCAGCGACAGGCTCTACGCGACCTTGGAGGAAATCGCCAAGCGCTACCAATTCGACGAAATGGCGGTGCGCACCGCCATGCCGCTTTACAATGTGTTCGCCAAGCACATGGGCTACCAGGTTCCCACCCTCGCGTTGCCGATCAAGGCCGTGGTCGCGGAGTATGTGGATCAGAAGCCACAAGGTTCGTCCAAGCACGGCACCGGCGCGCCAGCGACGCGCCGGTAACGATGATGGCAATACCTCCCGTATACGACGATGGCAGCCACCCGGTCGAAGGTTGCTTGGAACCCGATCCCAAATGCCCGAAGTGCGGTGCTGACAAGTGGCGCAGCACCCGGATTCCCGGTCAGGCGGACAAGCGCATGGCGTTGCTCAAGCTGGCCGACTGGCTGATGTTCGCCAGCTTCGCGCTAGGCGCTGCGGCCATCGCCTGCCTCTTCCTCCCCGACCTGTATTTCGTCTCTTTTCTCAGCGGCGGATCGCTGGCGGTTCTGCTGCCAGCGATCCGCGCACTGCGCGACTTCGCCAACAGAATGCCGGACGCGGTGTCGCAGTGCGAGTCCTGCGGCTTCTCTGTCGCCGAGTAATCGTTCCGGTTGCTGGTTTTATTTTAAGTTGGGTGTTTTTGACTGAAACCGCGAAACGTCAATTACGACACGAAATCGCTTCTCCCATGCTGGATTCTCGATCAAAAGCATCAAGGATGTAGAGATAGCGTACCTACCAAATATCAAAATCCGTCCTATTGGGGAATGTAAGCGGGAACCGCCGAAAATTCCGCCGCAAAACCTCGCAAGCAAGGTTTCCGGTCATTGAGTCTATCCGACAGTGTTTTCCGTATATCTTTTGCCCAGGCGATAGCGTCGTTTGATGCCAACTGCCGCCAATGTCGGAAAACATCTGTTTGGCGTCAACCCGCGCCGGTGCTGGCTTTGAGCGTTTGCCGGAAAAATCGGCGGTTCCCGCTTACATCCCCGTGCAGCGGGGATTAGCCGGACGGCCAAGGGGGTGCGAAGCTGCCCCTTGATGAGGCGGTGTTGCCTTTGACGTTGGGAAAAGCGAAGCGCGGGATTGATGCCTGGAGGGGGCGAGACAACGGCTTGTCGTTGGCTCGATGCGCCGCACGAAAGCCCGGTTTCCGGCTTGCCGGAAATTCCCCGAGTCGGCATTACCATCTATGCTGTCACTGCCAACATCCCATGCAGCAAGATAATGGCAGGTCTGCCACTATTCTATTTGGCGTCATGACTTCTTGCCGTCATGACGCCATGCAACTATTGGCAAGACTTGCAAGAATTGCAGTCATGCAGATTTTATTTACATTTCTCAGCACATCTGCAATAATGAGTCCATTGCTGTTGTTGTCACTATACTTAATTTGACGCAGCGGCCTACAAAAAGCCCCGAAAGGGGCTTTATCTATTCAAAACCCGAAAGGACTACTATGGATCGCCTTGCCGTTTTCGTTGACGCCGGTTATTTTTTTGCTGCTGGCGCAAACGCCGCGTTCAACAAGAACACTCCCAGAAAGCAAATCTCTTTAAAGTCGCCTGAAGCGATGATTTCAGATTTGTCTGCAAAAGTCGCAAGCATAGCAGACGGTTTGCCACTTCTCCGCATCTACTGGTACGACGCAATGCCAGGGCCGCGCCTCTCTCTTGAACAAACGGCCATTGCTACGCTGAATGGCGTCAAGCTACGACTCGGCGCGCTTAACAGCGCTGGCGAACAAAAAGGCGTCGATTCATTGATCGTAACCGACGTTATCGATCTTGCCCGCAATAAAGCAATTGCGGAAGCGGTCATCATTTCCGGGGATGAAGACCTCCGAATTGCCGTCCAAATCGCACAGTCGTTCGGCGTTCGCGTACACATCCTTGCTGCGGGCGATGCATCAAAGAATGTCAGTCCATCATTGCGCATGGAAGCGGATTCCGTTCACGCTCTCGACGGCTTATGGTTTACCAAGCACTTAGATAATTCAGCGACAAGCACTGTGTCAATGCCACCGGCAGCACCTGTCATTGCACCAGCGGCACCAACAGCCGCGATTGAACCAACGGTGACTACGGTTGTTACAACAATGATTGCCGCATTTACTCCACCGCAATTAGCACATCTCGTTCAGCATTTCACTACGAATAAAACAGTGCCGCCAGAATTTGATCGACCGCTGATTGCGCAAGTCGCCGCCACACTCAATCGGCAATTGACCGGAACCGAGCTTCGTACAATTCGGGGCCACTTCATTACGGCTGTGCGCAAGTCACAGAAGCCAGCTTGATCTTGGGGTGCCGGAAAAGGAAAAGTCAATGGAATATCGAGTCGAAACAATTCAGTTGCCCAGCGGTCGCTGGCAATGGGTGATTCTCAATGGCGACGAAGTGCAAGAGCGAGGCACATCTGATGGTTACATGACCGCGCAAGAAGCACGCAACGTTGCATCGGATTTTCTGTGTGACCACCTGTCTGGTTGGGCCGGAAAACAGCCTCAACCACAAATCCCCGCGCCAAAAATGGACGAACCAGCATACAGCCGCGCACAAATCGACACGGTAGAGCGCGGACTCGCGGTGCTCAAGGAATTGGGCTTGTAGCCTGACGGCCAAGGGGGTGCGAAGCTGCCACTTGGTGAGTCGGTTTTGCTTTTAACCGTTGGGAAAAACGAAGCGTGATATCAAGGTTCAGGCCCGCAGAAAATCGCCTTTGAATTGCTGTTGCGGAGTATAATTTACCTATGAAAAACGCAGACAAACAAGCCACGGATGTCATGCTGGTATGCGAGCGTTTGGCAGTCCTTGGCCTGACGTTTCGCATCGAAGGTATGGAAGTTCCTGATCGCGCATGGCTCACGCTATTAGACCTAACGGCCCGCGTTATTGAATGTGTGAGCCACACGCCCCCAGAAGAGAAAGGGCAATCGCTTTTCATTACTGAAATGCGCTCAGCGCTAGACGCGGCAGGTTGGGTAACAGACTTGCGCAAATTGGAGCATCCGTACTGGATACCAAAAGCCGATATCTCCAAGCTAGGGCAGCTAGAAGATTTCTTGGATATTCTGGCTTCGCCAAAGGATAAAGTCGGGCAAGCCCTGCATGGCTTGTTCAATGTTGACGGTTTGAGCTACGAAGAACAAGAGGAATATTTTGAGAGATTTGACGATCTTCTCTCTAACCCGGATATTTCACGCAAAAGCGGAAAATGAGGTCGGCGGAATCTTGATTTCCCGCGTTAATACAGGTGCTTAGTCAGATTAACCGGGGAGATTCCGCCGATGCCAAATTGTACCGTAATGAATGTGCCATTTTCAAATTTCAAGCGACGTGAAATCGATGCCCGTTTTGATGGTGGCGATGTCAGTTCGGATGGCGGCTTTCTGCTATTGCGCGAAGTCGATCTGAAGCTTGGCCTGCTCAAGGCGGTCGCGCGGACCTTGCCTGATCCGCGCAACCCGGCACTGGTTCAACACACATCGGAGCATCTGTTGCGTCAGCGCGTCTTTGGCATTTGCCAAGGCTACGAGGATCTAAACGATCACGATGTTGTGCGCGACGACATGGCGTTGCAGACAGCGCTCGGGCGCGACACACCTGCCGCATCGAGTCCCACACTGTGCCGGTTCGAGAACCGCGCTGACCGTTCAACCGCGATCGCCGCCCATTGCATAATTGTCGATCAATTCATCGCCTCATTTGATGTCGCGCCAACGGAACTGATCCTCGACTTCGATGCCACAGATGACGTCGTCCATGGTAATCAAGAGGGTCGCCACTTCAGCGCCTTTTACGATAACTATTGCTTCCTTCCCTTGTTCGTGTTTTGCGGAGAACAACTGCTCGCCGCATATCTGCGTCCGGCCAGTAAGGATGCGGCGATGCATTCGGCAGCCATCCTCAAGCTGCTGACGAACCGGTTGCGTCAAGCGTGGCCGAAAGTGCGTATTCTGTTTCGGGGCGACTCGGGCTTTTGCCGCCCCCTGCTGCTGTCTTGGTGCGAACGCAACGACGTCGAATATGTCGTTGGACTGGCCAAGAACGTGCGACTGGCCAAGCTCTCTGCGGTTTGGCGCGACTCGGCGGCTCAAGCCTTTGCATTGACCGCTGCACCGCAACGCCATTTTGGCGAATTCGAATACGCAGCGAAAACCTGGTCACGTGAGCGTCGCGTCATCGTCAAGGCCGAGCACAACGAGCAAGGCGCCAATCCGCGCTATGTCGTCACCAACATCAACAACGAAGCGCAGGATCTATACGAACGAGGCTATTGCGCCCGTGGCGATATGGAGAATCGCATCAAGGAATGCCAATTGGGCCTGTTCTCCGATCGCACAAGCTGCCAGCTTTGGTGGCCCAATCAATTCCGCCTGTTGCTCGCCGCACTGGCATATGTCCTCATGGAGCGCCTGCGCACGGTCGGCCTGGCAGGCACCGAACTGGCGCGCGCGCAGGTCTCGACTTTGCGCTGCCGACTACTGAAGGTCGGTGCAGTCATCGTCAGAAATACCCGCCGTGTGCGCTTCTTCCTCTCCAGCGCATTTCCTCACCAAGAAGCATTCATTACCGCCGCACATCGCTTCGTTTCCGGATGACCAGTTTCGAGTGCGCTCCGCCACGATGATGCTGCGGGGGTAAGGGGGAAGATCGTCCAAAATCTGGAAATCCAGTCGAAAACATGGTTCGATGCACCACGAATCGAACGACACGTCACAGATATCGCAAAAACACTGCGCACACGGCCAAATCTAAGCGACTGCGTGAAATATGCGGGCTAAGCCGTCGGCAACGGCAGATGCGTTTTTCAAAGACATGCGAGAACGCGGTTTGGGTGTCGGCATGGACGATGCCGGCAATATTGTTTATGCCACGCCGAAAAATCCGATTTCGTAAAGCTGGCTATTGATGTTGACAAGCGGAGTCTCCATATGACTGCTTTTACACGGGAAGACCGCCAGCGGGCAGTTAAACAAACGCTTGCAAGCTGGGCTTTGGAAGAGGGCGCACCAGAACCTGATGCCAAATTTCTCGCGTTGCTTGACCGTTACATAGACGGCGAATTGACGCCCGCACAAATGCGGGCATTAACCAATGCTGAATTCGGTGTCAAACCGACTAGGGATTGATATGCAATTCTCAGACGAAACAAAAGCATTATTCCAAGGCTTGATGAACCCGCCACGAAGGGATTTAATCGACCTGGCGAATGTGCCGGAAATGGGGGCTGACTTAGCCCTGGCGCATATTGCGATAATGCGAGCGTGCGGCGAGCAGGTGCCGGCATCTCTTCTTGCTTTGGAAATTTTACTCGTTGCAAAAGGATACAAAGCCGTCGACCACATTGGGCTTCGCCAGTCCGGGCTTTTGCATAATCTGCCGTATAAGGCAACGCATAATGGTGGTGGTGGTTGAAGTGCCGTGACTAGCCCCTGTGTGCAAGCGCAGCCGCACGCTTTTCCTGACAGGATGCGCAAACCCAACGCGACGCCTTATTGCGCTTGATCACACTGCCATTCTTGGCATCAGCAAACCCTTGATGATCCAGGCAAAAGCGCTTCCCGGTTGCCGCCACAGTCGCGGCAGTGACCATCGGGGTATCCCGTTTCCTTATAATGTTCTTTTTATCTGACATGTTTTATCTTCTTCCCATAGCGTCCTGAAGGCCAGTTCATCGGCATCCGGTTCGCGCTCTACCTGCCCCAGCAGCCATGCCGCGCCGGCCGCCATCGCCTCGTCATGGCCGGTATAGCGGCCATCAAGGGCGCTGGAGATGTTCCCCTGCTTGGTGTTCACTTCCCACGCTTGGCCGTCATGCGTGCGACACGCGGCAGTGGCGAAATAGCCCCCTTTGGCGTCCATTTCGTCATAAGCAGCTTGCAGCTCAGGGCGCAGCGATGGCACGCGATAGGTGCCGCATGTCGGTCGGCCGTCTTTCATCATCGTGCTTCCTCCTGGTCCACCAGTGTAGAACAGACGCCCTCGTTCGCGGCGTCGTAATAACCCATGACGAACGAAACCAAGTGCGGGTGCGCGTCATCGAATCCCGCCTCCTTGGCGCGGTCCAGCACCTGCAGCGTATCAGCTCCCGGCTGCCACACACCCTGTCCCTTCATCCATGCCACATCCTTTGCCGATAATTGCATGTCGCTCTCCTTTTCCTGTTAATTAGTATGACACCTTGAACGTCGGGCTATCCTCCGGCCGCATTTTTCGCCGATCATAAATTCGAGTGGTCGCAATGTTGGCGTGGCCAAGCCACTCTTGCACCTTGGCGATGTCGGCATCATGATCGAGCGCATTGGTGGCGGCCGTGGCGCGCAGCGCGTGCGGCCCGAAGCCGGCGACATCGATTTTCAGAGACGCGGCATAGCCGGCCAGCATCTTGTACACGCCATCGGCGGTGATCGAGGCGCGATCATCGGCGCTGGTGTTGTTCTTCAGCGGCCGGAACAGCGCCCCTTGGGCGTCGCCGGCGTGGCCAGCCGCCTGCAGATACGTGTGGATCAGCTCGGCGGTGCGCGCCAGCGCCAATATAACGGCAAAGCGCGGCCACATGTAGCGGAACCAATCACCTACCCAGGCTCGGCCCCCTGTCCCGCTTTACCTCGATCACAACCTCTTTTTTAGGCTGCGCGATTTCGATTTGCGGTTTCTGCTCCCGTCCTTCCAGCTTCTCCCATTGCTGACGGTACTTGCCAAGATCGGCGGCCTGGCGGTCGCCGGCACCGCCAAACGCATAGCGGGCAGTGCGCTGCGCGTAGTCGTTCCAATCGCGCCCCTGCTCGTCCTGGCGTGTGGCCGGCGCGCACTGGCGCAGCGCGCTTTCAATCTCGCCTTGCTGGTAGCCGGTGACGCGCATGCGAACGGCAATCATCGCGTCCACGCGGGATAAATCGACAGCGCCGCCGCGCTGCCGGCCAATCACGTCCTCATAGTGCTTTTGGTAGGCTTGCGCCACGCCGCCGGCGGGCGCGTCGATCTTCATTGCCGCCTTAGCAAGGGGAAGCGTTCTCGTAACGATTAGCGATGGTGAATTTGGGCGAAATGGTTTCGAGAACGCGTTATGAGAGGAAAAAATCACCAATTTTTGCAAAAACAGCATCGGTTTGCAAGCGTCTCAAAATCGGTCGTTTTCAAGAGGTCCCAGCGGAAAGACTGATCCAGCAAGGCTTTCCGGTCATATGTCGTCAAATTGTTCGTTCGCTCCCAATGGGCCATGCCGGTGGATATGTGCCAGCACAGCGGTGATTTCGGTTTGACGCCCTACCCTGTCCTTCTGGCGCTGTCTTCTAAACGTACTTTGATTCCCCTTTCGTCAAATACCGGCTATCGGTGGGTGAAAACACCAGGCGTCAAAATTTCCGGGGGTTCCGGCTTATCGCTGTTACGCATTTACGCAAGAATCCTTGCGGTCGTGTCTACGTGGCGGAAATTGCAGCTATGTGCATACGGCTGGCCGTCGTTAAGCCGGTTGACTGTTCCATTGCGCCGCAAATCGTCTTTTCCTGTAGACCGCGCCGAAGGCGCAAGGGAAGGGGGAGCCGCGAAGCGGGGGAAACCGTAGGTTTGCCCAGGGGTGCGAGTCCGGCCAGGAGCGAAGCGACGCAGAGAGAGGGGGCGGCACGCCCCCTGCGGATTGGGGTCAACAAGCGCGTAGCGCGTCTGCCCCGCTTGCGGGGCCTGGTGTTAATGAAGTAATGGGGTCAACAAGTGCGAAGCACGGCAACCCCGCTTGCGGGGTCATTTTTTGATTTTCTTTGGCTGTGGTCATGGCACATAACAACTTATCCACAACCTGCGGCTGGTTAAATATAGGTTAAAACTAGGTTAACCAGTGACAAAGGCCCGGAGAGCTAGGCGTGGCGCGGGTTCCCAGAGGGGGGGTGGAATGCTATGCCGTGATTGCGGAATGCTATGCCGTGATTGCGGAATGCTATGCCGTGATCGGCGGAATGTCATGCCGTGGTGTGTATTTCAGCACTGAGCCGAGCCGACAGGCATCCAAAGCGGAATGCTATGCCGTGGTTAATGGTATTTAAGCAACAAAATAGGTGCATCATGAAAATTCGTTGTCAACTTGTTGTGGATGACATAACAGAAATGGCGTTTTGGTGACAACCCCGGAATGCTATGCCGTGGTTTTGTCACCAATTTCTTGGGTGCCGGAATGTCATGCCGTGGATCGATGGCGGAAATCCGGCTCTCCTGCGGATCTGTAGAAGGTAGAAGCCATGTTGCATAAGGGTTACAATGGTTGACCTCCAAACAATAAG
>Ga0224559_1001867_pt1 | contig 11149 bp, 7 predicted proteins | sample 714S33034metaG_FD_180676 | JGI IMG/M metagenome (GOLD analysis project Ga0224559, IMG submission 180676) | Peat soil microbial communities from Stordalen Mire, Sweden - 717 S3 30-34 | ecosystem: Environmental > Terrestrial > Soil > Wetlands > Peat | place: Sweden: Norrbotten County, Stordalen... | reverse complement strand
TGCTGCCAAATTTAATGCAAAAGCTGAAGCAAAGGCTGAAAGTGTTCGGAATACAATTTAATGAAAAATGATCTAAAAAATTCATCCCAAAAGTAATTTTATTCTTAATCATTGAGAGCCTTAAGGATGTTTTTATGATTCAAACTTGATCAGTCCTTAGAAATAATAGATTCAATTAAGTAAATTTTAAGTTTTGAAATAATCCTCAGCGAAAGCCTGAAACATTATTTTTCCGAACATAGTGCCAATGCAGTGATTAGTATAAAACTAAAAATCACTCGGTTTTGGATCAGAGTCTCTTTACATAATTTCTTATAGAATTCTAGTTTCTTGACAACTGTAACTGCCTGTGATGAAGCAGGAACTGTCATATCCAACAATCCAGCTCTTGTCCAAGGTATTGGGGGTAGGATGGTCAGGATTGGTCGAAACCGAGCTAATAGAAGGCATTATAAACGGGATTCAAGAACTAGGGGGAACAGTGCTATATCCTAAAACCGCAGCCAGCGATCCTGTCGGTGGAATCAGAAAAGCTGTAGAACTTGGTTATAAAAAGATAGCAGTAACTGTAGCTAATTCAAAAACCGCAAAACAACTACGAGAGCTCGAAAAAGAATTAAAAATTGATATTATAATCATTGGCGTGCACGTAACAGGCATCGATAAGGAAGAAGCTCAAATTATTCTAAAAAATTTAGATATTGTGATCAGTTGTGCTTCTAAATATATTAGGGAGCTTGCAGAGCCCCTTGTTCAGGTAGCGGCTGCAATTCCACTTTTTGCTTTGACGCAAAAAGGAAAAGAATTAGTTATTGAAAGAGCAAAGGATAACAAAAGCCCCATTTTGATCAATACCATGGATTTGCCCGTGGTACCTGAGCATAAGCAGCCCAGAAATTTGAAATAAAAGGCACTTCACTATTGAGTGGACTTTTCGAAATTTTAATATTTTTTAGACTTGCCAAAATTCACAATCTTCCAAATACGCGATCTAAAACCCCTTAGCCCACAAAATTCACGTAAACCACTTTAGCGACGTTAGGATAGATTTGATATGCTAGCATACAAATATAACCATTGCTATTGAATGGTGACTTTACCTTGAGCTTATCAGTGGCTGATTCCGTACTATATTTACGATTATAATGTTTATGTACCTATCATTATTAACTCATAATATGTAGAATAACTAAGTTAGGCGATTTATGAGATGATTAGTTTCCTTATTTTGCTTACACTATTCAAATTAGGTTCCTCTTTGACAAAAAGATCAGTTGAAGTATGTTTGCTAATGTTACGAATATTATGATTTGAGCGAGATTCTAATAAAATTAATCTTTTAGTGAGTTCTTTAATTTGATATTCAAAACTCTCAATATAAGCAATAACCTTAGGATTTTAAGCACACAGACAACAAAATCTCTTTAATGTTTAACCAGCAATAAAAATAATTTATTCTACATCCAATTTTTCCTTGTTCCGAGAAAAAATTGTATATTCACTCAGAAGGCTACTAGACTAGTAACCATTTTGAATCTGAGACATGTTAGATATTAATAACAAATTATACAAAGATAATTTTATCGATTCCTTACATTTTCAATAACCTGTTTACCTTTTTTTGTGGGGATAATTGTCAATTCAGCACCAGGAAATTTTTTACCCAGCGTATCTACATCAGCAATTCTATCCATTGTAATTGCAAGAGCAGCAACTTCAGAGTGGGGCTGATTGCCCACTGCAATATTCCAGTCAGCGAGGTCGTAAATTTCCGGAGGGACCTTCTCGGCTCCTACGACAATCATAAGCTTATCACATTTTTTAAGTTCATCAGTAACATTGGGTAGATTGACCCCATACATCGAAAGATGGCAAACTTTTCCACCGCCAGCTTTCCACTCCTTGATTTCTTGATTGAAATTAACTTTATTTTTAATGTAAAAGTTCCCCCCCCAACGCCTGACAACATCCTCAAGAGTCTTTACTACAACTGGGTCATCAGCAGCAAGAAGCATACCATCTGCACCAAGCAACCTAGCTGTCAAACCAACATGGGTAGTGATCCTTTTATCTCTTCCAGGGCGATGCCCCAAGCGCAACAAAATAACTTTTTTCATGCTCGTGCTAAAGCTAGAATAGGTATTAAAGGATTTCACTGAAAAAATGAAGAATACAAGAGAAGATTATTGGAATCCAAAATTTCCAGGGATTCTTCTCAAAAGCATTCCTTCGACTATTATTGGATTCGTTCTCTGAGCTGTTGTCAATGCAGTTTCAAGCTTGAACTCCTTTTCCGCATAGATAGTCAGAATTGAGTCTCCTTTTTTGACTGACTCACCCATTTTCTTATGAATAGCAACCCCAGCTCCCTTGTCGTTAGGAGCACCTGCAACCCTGGCAACTTCAATTATCCATTTATTGTCAAATTCTATAACGTATCCGTCAGTAGAAGCAAAAAGGTCGGCGGTATATTTTCCAACCGGAATAGCATCAGAAGTTATATTCGGGTCTCCTCCCTGAGCTTCAATGATCTGTTTCATCTTTTCCAGAGCTTTCCCATTCCTGAGCGTTTCTAGAGCAAGTTCTTTACCGTGGTCCTTCGGAGCTGCACCACCCATTTCTAGCAGGATACCCGCAATACCAGCACTCTTTTCAATAAGGCTATTTGGGCCTTCCATGCTTTCCAGAACTCTAAGAGCTTCCCTTACTTCCAGCGCTGGGCCTACCTTTCTTCCTATGGGAGAAGACCCGTAGGTAATGGCACACTCTACATTCATTCCAAGCCTGTGCCCAAGATTAATAAGGTCTCTTGCCAATTTTTGCCCCTCCTGGATGGTTGGAACTTTGGTGCCGGCTCCGATAGGAATGTCGATTACCACGTTGTCAGCCCCTATAGCCCCCTTTTTTGCCATAATTGATGCAAGCATCTGGTAGTAAGGATCAATTGAGAGGGGATATTCAACTCTGATTAGTTTGTCATCTGCCGGAGCAATGTTAGTGGCCCCTCCCCATACAAGAGCTCCTCCCACTTTCTCGGTTATCTCCTTGACTTCCATGGAGGTAAATTCGACAGAACAGAGTACTTCCATAAGGTCTGCAGTTCCACCTGCACCTGTGATTGCCCTGGAACTTGTCTTTGGAATCAAAAGTCCATTTGCAGCAACTACAGGAACAACAAGAAGGGAAATCTTGTTTCCTGGCACTCCACCTATGGAATGCTTGTCCATGATAGGATGCGTATCAAATTCGATCTTATCTCCACTATCTATCATAGCTCTTGTCAGCCATTCTACCTCGTCATCAGTCATCCCATGGATATAAGTAGACGTTATAAAAGCCGAAAGTTCGACATCACTGAGGTTTTCCTCCACTATATCATTTACTAACATCTTAATTTCTTCTTGCGTAATAGGTTTTTTATCCATAAGTTTTTTAATCACGGTTCCAGATTTTGAGCGTAATGCTGGTACAACTTCGACCGGTTTATCCCAGTCCTTGAAATGCCTGTAAATTTCGACAAAAGCTCCTAGAACGCCAGGAGGAATCATATCATCAGTTGTGTCCACAATAGCAGTAAGGCTTTCATGCCCACGGATGCGGATCCTATCCCCATGCTTAACCCCCAGTTCCTTCGCATCGGCAATATTCAACAACACTTTGTGTTGTCCTATTTTGATATTAAGACGTTCCAGCTTCAACTGCATAAATAAACTCCTTCCATTTAGTTCTCTGAACTTTTACTTTTTTTAACAATAACTTTGTTCCAATTAATTTCCATGAATCCAGACTTCCAGTTAATTTCTCTAACCTAAAAACCTATAACAAAGCCTGAAAAGGAGTTTTGAGGCTTAAGAGCAAATTTAAAACTAAGATTACTTATTTACCTTGATATTATATTAATTAAATCCGTAAAAGAAACTTGCGAAAAAAATAAAAACTTAGCAAAGGCGGTTCATAAATTTGACATTCTGCAGATGTAAACACATATATAATTTGTTTGTCTGCTTGCCCACCATTTACCTCCGCATGATACAGTCCTCGTTCTCTTTTCCCATAATTACAATTTTTTGACTATTTATTTTTATATGTTTACATAACCTAAAAGAACATAGTCTCAACAATTACCCTCTATTTAATTTTCTCTATTTTTAGACTAGGTTTCATTTTCCTATATCTCTTCACTACAATTAGTATCTCTTCACTCGCAATCAGATGCAATATAATTTGTAATTTTCCTTATTAAAGCAATAATTGTTTTTTCATACCCAATTGATTTTTTGTTACAGTTAAAAATATTACCTTAACTTGTGATTTTTCTTTCTTGTTGCTACCTAAACAATCTAATTAGAAACCACCTTGCTACCTTTGATCCTTTTTATGATTCTACCGTTGCAAAATTTATCCGCAAATTGGTATACATTCGGAACAACTCCACTCAATAAAGCAAACTTATTTCATGAAGAAAAACTCTTGAAATCTTCCATTTAGCAATTAGAGTTATTAAAACAACTTCTCCAATAAATGGGAACCTACATTATAATTTCCACCTCACTTTTGATTATGCATAAGATACTTGAAAATAAAAAAGACAAAAACGGCCTCTATTCACTCTTTTCAGTTGATTATTATAGCCTAAAACCACAAAAAATTCAAAGATATATAACCAACGATTCTCAATAAAATATTCTTACCTAATCCGCAATAAGCCCAAACCAGAGGTATTGTCAAAAACAAATGTTTTACCTTTATTTTGAATACTGGATGGAGTGCATGCTCCAAGCAATATCAAGTATCACTGAGTGTAAGAAAACATTAACATAGTTAAGCTTGGCAAATACAATCCAACAGATAATCATTGAATAGTAATTATTCGATTTTCATTACATCCAAAAACAATATGATTCTATGTGTATCAGGGCAATTTAAACTGAAAATTTACTACCCTCCATCAACTAGAACTTGAGACAAAAACTGCGAAAGGAAAAAATAAATATTCAACATTAATTTCCTACAGAATTTGTGAAAAATGGGTGGAATTTTACTGAGTACCTGAACCAGATGGTGGAGTACTTAATGTATATAAGCATACTAATTATTCTAAAAGAGTAAAGTAATTTCATAAATTTGGATGAACTTCTATTCTCTTTTCAAAACTGGAGAAGAACCCTAAAAAAATTTAAAAGACTCGAAAGTGATGGGAGTAATGATTAAGACCCAAATAGAAAAAATAAGATAATTAGATAAAAATTATCAGAAAGTATAACTTTGAGTGAAAATGAATTGAAAACCTTCAAAAATAAGTTAGTTTCACAATGCCAAAGTAGCTACGGACATTTTATTGCCCAAAAATTTCTTATCAAGTTTTAAATTTCTTACAAAACCACATAACTAAAAAAACAGATAAAAAGAATATAGAAATAGAAATTAAAAAGAAGAATTAAGATGCTTGAAGCTCCATATTATTTTTCTCCATCCTTAATTAATCTCTCAAAATAAGTGATGTTCCTGTCATTTCCGGCGGTTTTGGAACGTTGAGGAGTTCCAGAAGAGTAGGAGCAAGGTCACAGAGTTTTCCATTCTTAAGAGCTTTTATCTCATCATTTCCTACGTAAATGCATCTTACTGGATTTGAAGTATGTGCAGTATGTGGTTCTCCTGTTTCCGTGTCTATCATCTGTTCGGCATTCCCATGATCTGCAGTTATAAGTGCGATGCCCCCCTTTTCTTTCAGAGCCGCTACAATCCTGCCTACACAACTATCCACGGCTTCGATTGCCTTTACTGCAGCTCCACATATTCCGGTATGGCCAACCATATCCATGTTTGCGAAGTTAAGTATAATAACATCATATTTTCCTGACTGAATTTTCCAGATAACTTTATCAGTAACCTCATAAGCACTCATTTCAGGTTTAAGGTCATAAGTAGCGATCTTTGGAGAAGGGATCAGACAACGATCTTCACCTTCATAGCATTTTTCCTGCCCTCCGTTAAGGAAAAAAGTTACATGGGCATATTTCTCGGTCTCAGCAATGCGGAGCTGAATAAGTCCCTTCTTACTAATGACTTCTCCAAACACATTTTTCAGCTTGTATGGAGGAAAAGCAACGGCCAAATTCAGGTTTTCATCATACTGAACCATGCAGACATAGTAAACCTTCGGACATTTTTCCCTCACAAAGTCTTCAAAGTTCTCTTTCACAAAAGCCCAGGTAAGTTGTCGCGCCCGATCTGGCCTAAAATTGAAGAAGATCACAGAATCATTATCTTTTATTATTGCTTCAGGCTTTCCTTCTGAATCAATGATTATAGTTGGTTTTACAAACTCATCGGTCTCTCCCCTTAAATAGGCCTCGGAAACTGCAGTCTCTGCATTAGGAGCTGTATAAGGGGCAATTCCATTTGTTAGAGCGTCAAAGGCAATTTTTGTCCTATCCCAGCGCTTATCTCTGTCCATTGCATAATAACGCCCTGAAACAGTTGCTATTTTTGCATCCCCATTTTGTTTACAAAAAGCATCTAGTTCCTTTATGGCGCCAAGAGCGGACTTCGGGGGCACGTCTCTTCCATCCAGAAAAACATGTATGTAAACTTTATTTAGCTTGTTTTCATTTGCAAGTTTTATAAGTGCAAAAATGTGGGTCATATAACTGTGTACACCTCCGTAGGAGAGAAGTCCCATGAGGTAAAGGCTTGAGTCATTGACTTTTACATTTGAAATCGCATTCAGAAAAACTGGGTTTTTGAAAAAATCTCCATTTTTAATAGAGAGATTTATTCGGGTAAGGTCTTGGTACACTATCCTTCCCGCCCCTATATTCAGATGCCCAACTTCAGAGTTTCCCATCTGACCTTCTGGAAGGCCGACTGCTTCCCCGGAAGCTTCTAAAAAACACCAGGGATATTCTTTCATCAGAATATCAAGGTTTGGAGTTAGAGCTGCCAAAATATCATTTCCTTCTTCATCTTCTCTGTATCCCCAACCATCGAGGATAATGAGCATAAGAGGTCTTCTTGCCTGAGCCATATGAAGGGAATTCCACAATCGTTCATAAATAGGTTGTTATGAAACTTTATAATAACTGTTATTAAATTACACAGTATATGCTGAGAAATATCAAAAAATATATATATAATATGTTGAAAATTAGATCTACTTGCCTTAATTATAAGTATTAACAATTACATATACCATCGTGAAGTAGAAAAAAGAGACCTCAAAAAAAGCAAAGGGTTTCTATGTAATTTTTATTGAAGTTCATGTTAAATATCCGGACAACGGAAGAGGATTGGATTTCATGAGTGAAAACATCAAAGATATCACGAGCATCCGTAATGTGGCTGTAAATATAGCAGATAAAACCGCGAACCCTGCTCCACTGGGTTTAATGGGTTTTGGAATGACTACTGTGCTTCTGAATCTGCACAATGCAGGATTCTATTCACTCGGAGGAGTGGTTCTTTCTATGGGCATCTTCTACGGTGGATTAGCTCAGCTTATTGCCGGAATCGAGGAATGGAAAAAAGGCAACACTTTTGGCTCTTTAGCCTTCACATCATACGGGGCTTTCTGGCTCACTCTGGTGGGAATTGTTCTGCTTCCTAAGCTAGGAGATAATTTTGCAGCACTTGCTCTAAACGCAACAGACTTTGCAGCATATCTATTCTTATGGGGACTCTTCACCCTGTATATGTTCATAGGCTCACTGAGAACAACAAGGGCTCTTCAGTTTGTTTTCCTGTCGTTGACCATCCTGTTCTTCTTGCTTGCCGTAGGTAACTACATGGCCAACCCAGCAATAATCAAAATTGCTGGCTATGAGGGAATCATAGTAGGCCTTTCAGCAATTTATGCTGCCATGGGTCAGGTATTAAACGAGATGTACGGAGAGAAGATTATTCCTCTATAATATTTACCCTGCAGCTGCACATATATTAAGAGGATTTCGATATACTCTGGTTTTCACGAATCATATATAGTCATTTATAAGGATATGACAATATTTAGGGGTTTATCGAAATCTTCTATAACTTTCTTGCCTATTTGCCCACTATTATTCATTGAAAGTTAGATTAATTTTTAAGCTACTGCCATATCGAGAAAAGAGATGGCATTTAGTGTACAGCTGCAGAAATTTGGATCTATAAAGTGCATATTTTGATGTTTTAAGATCCCTTATTTATTAGACTTTTAAATATCTATGAGATCACAAAAATTTATCATTAATTTCACTGGTAATTGATTGTAATCAATCAAAGATACCCAGTTCAGAAACATTTAATTGTTTCCTGTTAACCAACAGTACCCTTTTCTTAGTTGGATAGATTGAATTTGTTGAATCGATTCAGATGACTATTTTTTCTGTCATTCAGTTAATGAGTACCTAAAAGTCAAATACATTACAAACCTCATAAATCACAATAATCAAATTTTAATAAATTTTACCAATTCTTCGCCTTCTTTTATACGCCTGAGAAAATCTTCCCTATCAATATAAGGAATTCCAGCAATAACTGAAGCAGCAACTTTCCTGCTAATTCCAGGTAATTCTTTTACAAGGGAAAAAGAAGCCATGTTTATAGGCAGAGGATAAGGAATACTAGTAATCGAGCGCATCCCATGCCCGGTGACGGAAACGTCAGTAAATTTTCGCAAAGGCAGAGAAGTAGGAATCCCTATCAACAAAGGGTATGAGCCAAGCTGTCTTCCAAAAGTAACTCCATTTTCATGTACTTCACACATTACGTCTCTGAGTATCGTGCCATCTGGCACAACGCGCCGCAACATAGGAAGGTCAATAGTCTTTCGAATCTTTTCCTTATAGTCCAGAAAGAGTTTCTTGTTTTGCCTCCCAGCTTTTTCCTTCCCGTAAATAGGCGTTCCGGGGAAAGACATAACCTGGCGAATGTTGATCCTGCGCAGGAGCATTCCAGAATCGAGCACATTCTTAAGGAAAGAATAATTAAGTTGGAAAGTTTGTTTAGATTCTTCCATCAGCCCGTGTACAAAATTGATGCCAGGAAGAATTTCAGGAAGTCCGTTTGACCCTCTAATTCTTCCATACTTATTCACAAGTTTAATTGCCTCAAGAACTTCATCGGAGCTTGCCTTAAGACAGTTTGCTGCAATTACCCTCGGGTCGGCACTTTCCATCCCCAATGCAGTCACATCCCCTGCGGTATGATATTTAATTATTGTTTTAAGAATCTTCTCCGATTCCTGTGGATAGGTGGCAAGAGTACCAGGATTCGCATTGTCCATATGTAGCACTGAAAGATCAGGAGCAGAATTTCGGATCCCTATATAAAGCCTTTCAATTACATCAGGCTCAGGCTTTGGGACAGTCCCTCCAAGATCTACTCCATGATAGGAAAAGAGATCCGATTGACGCCCTATCCTAAAATAACTAGCTCCATGAGCATAAAGGGCTGATACTTCATTAATCACCTCTTCCACATTCCGGTAATCAGGAGCTCCATAAAAGGGTTCTGTACAGAAAGAACAGTGAAACTGCCTGTTGCAGCCTCTGTAGGTTTCAAGCTCACACATGCAATAAGGGTAATCTGGATGCTGCCTTATCACAAAAGCCCCTTTCGACCCCCAACGCCCTATTTCAGCGGTTGTCCTGAAGCGGTGCTCAATTACTTCTGGAATTTTCAGACATGAAGGATAGATCCCGCTTCCACCAGATCTTCTTTCAAATAGATCATAAACAAAAGCCTCTATATCCATTCGAGCAATTAAAACGTTTTCAAGGATTAACAAATCTTCAGTACCTTTTGCAATCTTTCCACCTTCTTTGCTGAACCCTAATCTAATTGGACCGCCGAGTATTTTCATGCCGCCTGCAACCCGGAAAATAGCCTCGATTTCTTCAAGGGTTATAGGGGAAGCCCGAAGGTATTTTCCCGGCACAGTTATTCCTGCAATAACAATCAAAATTTCAGCTCTTTCTATAAGTTCCCCGATACCAGGAGGATTTTCTCTCAGAGTGTCGATGGTACAGTAATGAATATCTGTTTCATAAAGCCCGCGTTCTCTGAGAGCTCCTGCTATGTAACGCGGATAAGGAGAAAGGTATGGAGGAACCCCCAGGCAAGCAGGTTCGTCCACATAGCCATCTATAATGAGCGCTTTCATGCAAGTTCTCGTTTATATTTTTTAGACATAGGACTTCAGCAGTTGAACAGAAAATAAGCATCATTAAACCTTTAATCATCTAAAATCAAATCTAAACACAACATAAATTTCATTTGATTTCATACTTCAAGCTAGTAAGTATCGTGACAATGAAGATGGGAGTATATATTGCAGTTAGATGTTAAATTACAAGTAATTGAAAAAACAAAACTTAGAAATGAAAAAGAAATCCATCATAAATATAAAGGGCCGGGACCGAGAATTGAACTCGGATCGTAGCCTCCACAGGGCCACAGGATAACCTCTACCCTACCCCGGCCACAGGAGCATGGTAATTCAGATTTGAAGCAACCTATAAAAAGGAGTTTTTTTATATAAAGTTTTTGCCGAAAAGGCATCTATTGAAAAATACCCTATGCTAGTTGATTAATCCACAGAAATTGAGCAATTGAACTAGAGGTCATATCCTAAATTGCAGCTCCAATTTGATAGTTTAATTTTAATTTTGAAAGAGAATTTTTAAAATTTGAGAGATTGAGGAGTAATATTATGGTTAACAAATTTTGGACTAATTTTTATCCGACATTTCGTAGGTTTATATAGATGTATAATTCATTCGTCTATTTGGCAACTATTATTTATGAAGTTAAACTCGTTTTTAAGCTAATGTCATTCGGATAACATGATTGGAAATCTTGTGTACATCTTAGAGAAATGGGAGCTATAAGCCCACTAATTATTTTAGCATCACGGAAGCTGGCAACTAGTTAATTCAAAACGAAATTAGAGATATCTTGAACCTTGATAATTTTTATAAATTTTTGTTGCATCAACTTAAAGATTTCTACAGAGCCAAATATTTATATAACAATAACTTTAGGGGTTCTGGTGCAAAAATAATATTTCCTCAGTTTGAGACTATAATTCTTACCTTTGTGTGTTATTTTATCCGTGATGAAATCAATCAAATATCCTAATTGTGAAGGTTTTTTCTGATTTTGCAAGGGA
>Ga0224559_1001866_pt1 | contig 11154 bp, 9 predicted proteins | sample 714S33034metaG_FD_180676 | JGI IMG/M metagenome (GOLD analysis project Ga0224559, IMG submission 180676) | Peat soil microbial communities from Stordalen Mire, Sweden - 717 S3 30-34 | ecosystem: Environmental > Terrestrial > Soil > Wetlands > Peat | place: Sweden: Norrbotten County, Stordalen... | reverse complement strand
TCGGTACCTCTGGTCACCTCGACCAACAAGACGCCGCGACGCGCCCATACCGCAAGACGCGTCCTCGTACCGAGCCCGCGGTCTACGTCGCCACGCCGTCCTTTGACGGTGCGCACTGGGACGAGACCGAACGCGCCAAGGACAAGCCGACGATCCAGCACACCTTTGCGACCCTCAACGTGGACGGCGCGAACGGCAATCGACTGCTCGCCGGCGACAACGACGGCAAGGTGACCCTGTACAACGGTCGCACCGGCGAGGCGTACGACAACCCGATTTCGGTGGGTTTCGCGTACATCTTGAAGCTGGCGCACATGGTCGACGACAAGATTCACGCCCGTTCGACCGGCCCGTACTCGATGATCACCGCCCAGCCGCTCGGCGGCAAGGCGCAGTTCGGTGGACAGCGCTTCGGTGAGATGGAAGTCTGGGCCCTCGAGGCTTACGGTGCCGCCTACGCGCTTCAGGAACTGTTGACGGTCAAGTCCGACGACATGAAGGGTCGCGAACGCGCCTACGAGGCCATCGTCAAGGGCCAGAACCTGCCCGAGCCGGGGATCCCCGAATCGTTCAAGGTTCTCATCAAGGAAATGCAATCACTCTGTTTGAACGTGGAAGTGCGCGACAAGGTCGGCGCCCACGTGGACCTCGCGGACACCGAAGAGGACTTCTTCTCGGTCACGCGCGAACTCGGCATCGACATCAGTCGACCCGAACGCGGCAGTGACGAAGAGGACGCCCGACGTGCCGCCGAAAGGAAGTTGTCATGAGCCCGCTCGACGTCAATCAGTTCGACGAACTGAGCATTGGCCTCGCCACTGCCCAGAACATCCGCAGCTGGTCATCGGGAGAAGTGAAGAAGCCCGAGACGATCAACTACCGGACCCTGCGTCCTGAGAAGGACGGACTCTTCTGCGAGAAGATCTTCGGACCACAGAAGGCCTGGGAGTGCGCGTGCGGCAAGTACAAGCGCGTGCGATTCAAGGGCATTGTCTGTGAGCGCTGTGGCGTTGAGGTCACCAGTGACAAGGTGCGTCGCGACCGCATGGGCCACATCGCCCTTTCGGCGCCGGTGGTGCACATCTGGTACCTGCGCGGCACTCGTTCGTGGCTGGCCTACCTGCTCATGGGCACCGCGCCCAAGGAGGAGTTGAAGGCCAAGCAGTTGGAGAAGGTCATCTACTTCGCTGCCCACATGGTCACCTTCGTTGACGTCGACAAGCGTCACGGCGACCTGGGCGACCTGCGCGTGGCCTTGGCCGAAGAGCAGGTCGAGATCGGCGAGCGTGAAGTCAAGGCGCTCGACAACAAGCTCAAGGAGATCGAGGCCCGGGCCGTCAAGCTCGAGGCCGACGGGGCCAAGGAATCCGAGCTTCGCGCGCTCCAGCGCGGCACCGAGAAGGAACTCGACGGCGTGCGTTCGCGCTTCGCCGAAGAGCGCGATCTCGCCAAGCAGGCCTTTGACACCTTCGAGGGACTGCACTCGCGCCAGATCATCGAAGACGAAGTGCTCTACCGCGAGATGGAGTTCCGCTACGGCGAGTACTTCGAAGGCGGCATGGGTGCCGACGCCATTCTGCAACTGATCGACCGCATGGACCTCGACGAGGAAGAGCGCATGATGCGCGAGATGATCGACGCGAAGGACGGCCGCAAGCCGCTCAGCGCGCAACGTCACGCGAAGTTCTTGAAGCGCCTCGCCATCGTGCAGTCCTTCAACCGTCGTGACGACCAGGGTCGCCGTTTGAACGACCCGCGCGCGATGATCCTCGAAGCGGTGCCGGTCATCCCTCCGGACCTTCGTCCGATGGTCCAGCTCGACGGTGGCCGTTTCGCCACGAGTGACCTCAACGACCTCTACCGTCGCGTGATCAACCGCAACAACCGTCTGAAGCGACTGCTCGATCTCGGGGCGCCGGACATCATTGTCAACAACGAGAAGCGCATGCTCCAAGAGGCCGTGGACGCGCTGTTCGACAACGGTCGTCGCGGACGACCAGTCGCCGGCCAGAGTGGTCGACCCCTCAAGAGTCTCTCGGACATGTTGAAGGGTAAGCAGGGCCGGTTCCGCCAGAACCTGCTCGGCAAGCGCGTGGACTACTCGGGCCGTTCGGTCATCGTGGTGGGGCCACAGCTCAAGTTGCACCAGTGTGGTCTGCCCAAGATGATGGCCCTCGAGCTCTTCAAGCCCTTCGTCATGAAGCGCCTGATCGAGACCCAGATGGCCCAGAACATCAAGAGCGCTAAGCGCATGGTCGAGCGCCGCAAGGCCATTGTCTGGGACGTGCTCGAAGAGGTCATTCGCGAACACCCGGTGCTGCTCAACCGCGCGCCGACCCTGCACCGCCTTGGCATCCAGGCCTTCGAGCCGGTGCTCGTGGACGGCAAGGCCATCCAGATCCACCCGCTCGTGTGCAAGGCGTTCAACGCTGACTTCGACGGTGACCAGATGGCCGTGCACGTGCCGCTGTCCGCTGAAGCCCAGGCCGAGGCGCGCATCTTGATGCTGTCGACCAACAACATCTTCACGCCCGCCACGGGTCGTCCGATCACCGAGCCCGCTCAGGACATGGTGTTCGGTGCGTACTACCTGACCCTGCCCGCCGACGAGCAAGTCGAACACCCCTTCGTGTTCCGCCACGTCTACGAGATCGAGAACGCGCTCGAGGACAAGTCCATTGGTCTTCGTACGCCCATCGAGATCCGACCGCTGGACGGTTCGTCGCTCGACGCCCGTCTCGAGGCTTCGGGTATCGAAGTGAAGGGCGCGAGCCGTTCACTGTTCACGACACCCGGACGAGTGTTCTTCAACGAGGCGCTGCCCTTGGTTCCGATACGTGAACGAACTCATTGGCAAGAACGCGTTGCCCATCGGGGTCATCGTCGAGGAGATCTCGGGCGGCTTCAGTCGCCAAGAGGTCGCCGAGTCGCTCGACGCAATCAAGTCTTTGGGCTTTCGTTACGCCACCAAGTCGGGTCTGACGATATCGATCGACGACGTCGTGACGACTCTGGAAAAGGCGGAGATCCTCAACAAGTACGAGGAGCAGGCCGCCAAGGTCGAGACCAACTACCGCCGAGGTGTCATCGTCGACGACGAGCGTCGCCAGCAGGAGATCGAGATCTGGACCAACGCGAACAAGGAGGTCGGTGACGCCACCGACCGCGCCATGAACGCCATTGCCAACAACCCGATTCGCATGATGGTCGACTCGGGTGCTCGTGGTAACAGCCAGCAGATCCGTCAGATCGCCGCGATGAAGGGCCTCGTGTCCAACCCGCGTGGTGAGATGATCCCTCGTCCAATCAAGTCCTCGTTCCGCGAGGGCCTGTCGGTGCTCGAGTACTTCATCTCGACCCACGGCACCCGCAAGGGCCTGGGCGACACCGCGCTTCGCACCGCGGACTCGGGCTACCTGACCCGTCGACTCGTCGACGTGGCCCAGGAGCTGATCGTCAAGGAGTTCGACTGCAACACCCAGCGTGGCATGTGGATCGAGCACGTCGCCGCGGACACCCGCGCCGTTCGCGCTCACCTGGAGACCAAGCTCTGGGGCCGCGTGGTCGCCGAGGACGTGGCCTTGTCGGACGGTTCGACGATCCCTGCGGGCACGATGTTGCTCCAGGACGACGTCGACCGCCTGCGCGACGACACCGCGGTGAACCGCGTGCGGGTTCGCACGACGCTCACCTGTGACGCCATCCAGGGCGTGTGCGCCGCTTGTTACGGACTCTCACTGGCCACCCACCAGCTCGTCGAGCTGGGTGAGGCGGTCGGCGTGATCGCCGCCCAGTCCATTGGCGAGCCGGGAACCCAGCTCACCATGCGTACCTTCCACTCCGGTGGTGTGACCGAGAGCGACATCACCCACGGCTTGCCGCGCGTGGTCGAGCTCTTCGAGGCGCGTACCCCCAAGGGTGCCGCCAAGGTCGCCGAACACTCGGGCGTGGTGCGCGTCGAACTGGTCGGCCGTGAGCGCAAGGTCACCGTCGTGGGCAACGAGGGCGAGGTCCAAGAGGAGTCGATCTCGATCGCTCGCCACCTGCTCGTCGAGGACGGCCAAGAGGTCGAAGTCGGCATGCCCCTGCACGACGGACCGCTCGACCCCAAGTTGATGATGAAGTTCCGTGGCACCCGTGAGACCCAGCAGTACCTGGTTGAAGAGGTCCAGAACGTCTATCGCGACCAGGGCGTGTCGATCCACGACAAGCACATCGAGTTGATCGTTCGTCAGATGACGCGACGCGTCCAGATCGTCGACGCTGGTGAGTCCCCGTGGCTGCCCGGTGCGATGGTCGACGTCAAGCTGTTCAACGACACCAACGACCAGCTCGAGGCGATCTCCAAGGAGGCGGCCGACGGCCGTGCCCAGTTGATGGGCATCACCAAGGCTTCGCTCGCGACCGACTCGTGGCTGTCCGCGGCGTCGTTCCAAGAGACGACCCGCGTGCTCACCGAGGCCGCCATCGAAGGCAAGCGTGACCACCTCGTGGGCCTGAAGGAGAACATCATCATCGGCAAGCTGATCCCGGCCGGTTCTGGACTTGAGTACTACAACAAGAAGGAACTGCGCCTGGACATGCCCGACGCCGAGTTGCTGCCCGCCTGGGCCCAAGTGTCCGACGACGACCTGGACCTCGCCAGCCTCTTGGGCGAGATCACGGGTGACGACACCTTCAGCGCTGATTTGACGGCTTTCCAGAACATCGGAACCGCCACCTACGACGAATCGGCGTTGCCCGAGAACGACGACGTACGGCCCGAGGACGAGCTCGGTGGTCAGGCGCTCTAAGCGCCCTGGCCCCGGGCCCGTTGCGGGCTTGCCGTTGGAAGCAAAAGTGTCGTAGGATAGAAAGTCCGCGTGCGCAGTTCTCGCACGCTCCAGCCGAAGTACAACTAGAAGAGGTTCCGCGTGCCCACAATCGCACAGTTGGTCCGAAAGGGCCGACAGGACAAAGTATCCAAGACCAAGACGCCGGCCCTGAAGGGGGCCCCGCAGCGTCGTGGTGTGTGCACCCGCGTCCACACGGTCACGCCCAAGAAGCCGAACTCGGCGCTTCGCAAGGTGGCGCGTGTTCGCCTCACCTCGGGCGTGGAGATCACCGCGTACATCCCCGGGGTTGGCCACAACCTCCAGGAGCACTCGATCGTCCTCGTGCGTGGCGGTCGCGTGAAGGACCTTCCCGGTGTTCGCTACAAGATCATCCGCGGTGCCTTGGACACCTCGGGTGTTCGTGACCGCAAACAAGCCCGTAGTCGCTACGGCGCGAAGAAGGAAAGCTAATGCCTCGCAAAGGTCCCGCCGTCCGTCGTGAAGTACCCACCGACCCGATCTACAAGTCGGTCCTGGTCACCCAGTTGACCAACAAGATCCTCGAACGCGGCAAGCGCACCATCGCCGAGCGCATTGTCTACACCGCGCTCGAACTCGTCGAGCAAAAGACGAGCAGTGACCCGGTCGCGACCTTGAAGCGGGCCCTCGAGAACGTACGCCCCGAACTCGAAGTCAAGAGCCGTCGCGTGGGTGGCACCACCTACCAGGTCCCGATGGAAGTGCGCCCTCGTCGCGCGACGACCCTCGCGATCCGCTGGCTCACCGACTTCGCCAAGAAGCGCCGTGAGAAGACCATGGCCGAACGTCTGGCCAACGAGATCATCGACGCCAGCAATGGCGTAGGCGCCGCCGTCAAGCGGCGCGAGGACATGGCCAAGATGGCCGAGTCCAATAAAGCCTTCGCGCACTACCGCTGGTAATCAAAGAAAGTTTAGAAATGACCGCACGCGAATACCCCCTCGACAAGGTTCGCAACATTGGCATCATGGCGCACATCGACGCCGGCAAGACCACCACGACCGAACGCATCTTGTTTTACACGGGAAAGAACTACAAGATCGGTGAGGTCCACGAAGGCGCCGCCACCATGGACTGGATGGTCCAAGAGCAGGAGCGTGGCATCACGATCACCTCGGCGGCGACGACCTGTTACTGGAAGGGCAACCGCATCAACATCATCGACACCCCGGGCCACGTCGACTTCACGGTCGAGGTTGAGCGCTCGCTGCGCGTGCTCGACGGCGCGGTCGCTGTGTTCGACGCGGTGGCGGGCGTCGAGCCCCAGACCGAGACGGTCTGGCGCCAGGCGAACAAGTACCACGTGCCTCGTATCTGCTTCGTCAACAAGATGGACCGCATCGGCGCGGACTTCTTTCGCTGCGTGGAGATGATCGAAGACCGCCTCGACTGCACCGCGGCCGTGATCCAACTGCCCATCGGCGCCGAAGGCGACTACAAGGGCATCATCGACGTGGTCGCGATGAACGCCACGATCTACCACGACGACAAGGGCGAGCAGCTCGAGGTCATCCCGGTACCCGACGAGTACAAGGCCCAGGCCGAGGAGTACCACGCCAAGTTGCTCGACGTGTTGACGCGCTTTGACGACGCCCTGATGGAAAAGGTGCTCGGCGACGAGACCCCCACCTCGGACGACTTTCACGCAGCCCTTCGCCGCGGCACCCTGGAGAACCACTGTGTGCCCATCCTCAACGGCAGCGCCTTCAAGAACAAGGGCGTCCAGCCCATGCTCGACGCGGTCGTGGACTACCTGCCCTCGCCCGTGGACCTTCCCCCCACCCAGGGCACCAAGCCGGGCAAGGAAGACGAGATCGAGCGCAAGCCCAGCGACGACGAGCCGTTCGCGGCGCTCGCCTTCAAGATCATGACTGACCCCTACGTTGGCAAGTTGACCTACCTGCGCGTCTACTCGGGCACCCTGGAAAAGGGTGACACCGTGGTGAACACGACCAAGGGCATGAAGAAGGAGCGTCTGGGACGCCTCTTGTTGATGCACGCGAACAACCGCGAAGACCTCGACACCATTCGCACTGGCGACATCGTCGCCGCGGTGGGCCTCAAGCAGGTCACGACTGGTGACACGCTCTCGGCGGTCGACCAGCCCATCCAACTCGAGACCCTGACCTTCCCCGAGCCGGTCATCCACGTCGCGGTCGAGCCCAAGACCAAGGCGGACCAGGAGAAGTTGAGCAAGGCGCTGTACGCGCTGTCCGAAGAGGACCCGACGTTCCGGGTGCGCACCGATGAGGAGACCGGCCAGACCGTCATCTCGGGAATGGGTGAGTTGCACCTCGAAGTGCTCGTGGACCGCATGTTGCGCGAGTTCAGCGTGGACGCCAACGTCGGCAAGCCCCAGGTGGCCTATCGTGAGACGGTTCGCAAGAAGGTCGAGAAAGTCGAAGAGAAGTACGTGCGCCAGACCGGTGGTAAGGGTCAGTACGGTCACGTCGTGATCACCCTCGAGCCCACGGGCCCCGGCGGCGGCTACGAGTTCCTCGACGAGATCACCGGTGGTGTCATCCCCAAGGAGTACATCAACCCCGTCAACCAGGGCATCACCGAGGCCTTGACCTCGGGCGTGCTCGCGGGCTACCCCGTCGTGGACGTTCGTGTGCGCCTCACCTACGGTAGCTACCACGACGTCGACTCCTCGGAAATGGCGTTCAAGATCGCGGGTTCGATCGCGGTCAAGAAGGCAGCGCGCCTCGCCAGTCCGGTCCTGCTCGAGCCCGTCATGTCAGTCGAAGTGGTCACTCCCGAGGACTACATGGGTGACGTGATTGGCGACCTGTCGTCGCGTCGTGGACGCGTCGAGGGCATGGAACAGAAGGGCAATAGCCAAGCAATTAAAGCACTTGTGCCGCTGGCTGACATGTTCGGCTACGCTACTGACCTGCGTTCTCGCACCCAAGGGCGCGCGACGTACACCATGCAGTTCCATTCGTACGCAGAAGTTCCCGAGGCGATTTCCAAGGAAATCGTGGCCAAGGCGACGGGCGCGTAAGAAGCCGGGAAATCGGCACCAACAAGGTCCAAACCGTAGTCGGGGAGGGCCGAAACAAACCAGACGGGTTCACGTGAACCGGTCACTAGACAGAAAGTAAGTCCCCGACAATGGCAAAGCAGAAGTTCGAGCGCACTAAGCCGCACGTCAACATCGGAACCATGGGTCACATCGACCACGGTAAGACCACTCTTACCGCGGCGATCACCAAGGTCCTCTCAGAACGCATCCCCGGAAGCGCCTTCACGCCCTTCGACCAGATCGACAAGGCCCCCGAAGAGCGCCAGCGCGGTATCACCATCTCGATCGCCCACGTGGAATACGAGACGGCAAACCGCCACTACGCCCACGTCGACATGCCTGGTCACGCCGACTACGTGAAGAACATGATCACCGGCGCCGCCCAGGTTGACGGCGCGATCCTGGTCGTGTCCGCCACTGACGGTCCCATGCCCCAGACCCGTGAGCACGTGCTGCTCGCGCGCCAGGTGGGTGTGCCCTACATCGTGGTGGCCCTCAACAAGTCCGACATGGTCGACGACGAGGAACTGCTGGAGTTGGTCGAGCTCGAAGTACGTGAGCTGCTCACCAGCTACGACTTCCCCGGCGACGACACCCCCATCGTGCGCGTCTCGGCCCTCAAGGCCCTCGAAGGCGACAAGGAGTGGGGCGACAAGATCATGGAGCTCATGGACGCGGTCGACACCTTCATTCCCGAACCTGTTCGTTCCACCGAGAAGCCGTTCCTCATGTCGATCGAGGACGTCATGTCCATCACCGGTCGTGGCACGGTCGTCACGGGCAAGGTCGAGCAAGGCGTCGTGAAGGTCGGCGACGAAGTCGAGATCGTCGGTCTGCGTGACACCACCAAGACCACCGTCACCGGCATCGAGATGTTCCGCAAGCTCCTCGACGAGGGTCGCGCGGGCGACAACCTCGGCGCACTGTTGCGGGGCACGAAGAAGGAAGAAGTCGAGCGCGGCCAGGTGCTGTGCAAGCCCGGTTCCATCACGCCGCACACGGTCTTCGAGGCTTCGGTCTACGTGCTCACCAAGGACGAGGGTGGACGACACAAGCCGTTCTTCGCGAACTACCGTCCCCAGTTCTACTTCCGCACCACCGACGTCACGGGCACCATTGAGTTGCCCGCCGGCACCGAGATGGTCATGCCTGGTGACAACACCGAGATGACCGTGACCCTGGGTAAGCCAATCGCCATGGAAGAGGGTCTCACCTTCTCCATCCGCGAGGGTGGCCGCACCGTGGGTTCGGGCCGCGTCGTAAAGATCCTGAAGTAGTCGCCATGGCCGACAACCGTCAGATGATCCGAATCCGCCTTAAGGCCTTCGACCACGGGGTCCTAGACCAGTCCACGGCGAAGATCGTCCAGACGGTCGAGCGCACCAACGCGCGCGTGCAGGGTCCCGTGCCGCTGCCCACCGAGAAGCACCGTTACACGGTGGTTCGCGGGCCGCACAAGCACAAGGACAGCCGCGAGCACTTCGAGATGAGGGTGCACAAGCGCCTCTTGGACATCGTGGACCACTCCGCCAAGACGGTCGACTCGCTCCAGCGTCTCGACCTGCCTGCGGGCGTGGACATCGAGATCAAGATTCGCCAGAACTAAGCGGTATTCACCGGGCCCGGTGGGCGCCTTTGCGTCCAAAGGGCCCGGTGATGTACTGTTAAAAGCCCCTCCTTTCGAGGTGGGCAAACACAAAAGATGTGTTCAGTTGCCCTTGCGGGAACGCTGAACCGAACCAGTCGAGCGCTCCGTTCGGGTTTTTTGGCCCGGCGGAGCGTCTGTGTGTCGGAGGATCCGATACGCAGTTTTATGAAGAGAGGCACACGTGGCGACCAAAGCGATCGTCGGCGAGAAGGTGGGCATGACCCAGGTCTGGGACGACCAGAATCGGGCCATTCCGGTGACGGTGGTCCGCGTCAGCCCAGCTCGCGTCGTCCAGGTAAAGACTCCTGAGAAGGAGGGCTACGCCGCTGTGCAGGTCACGTGGGGCGTTCGTCGAACGTCGACGCTGTCCAAGGGCGAGCTCGGACACTTCGAGAAGGCGGGCGTCGCGCCGGGCAAGAAGCTCGTCGAGCTTCGCCTCGACGACGTCTCGGGCTACGAGATCGGCCAGGAGATCCTCGCCGACACCCTGGAAAAGGGCGAGATGATCGACGCCACCGCCGTCTCCAAGGGCAAGGGCTTCACCGGTGGCATGAAGCGCCACAACTTCTCGGGTCAAGGTGCCGCGCACGGTAACCACAAGCACCACCGCGCCCCCGGATCAATCGGCGCCTGCGCGACCCCCGGTCGCGTTTTCAAGGGCACCAAGATGGCCGGACGTTACGGCGGCGGTCAGGTGACCACGACCAACCTCGAGGTGGTCGGCGTGGACGTCGAGCGCCACCTCGTGCTCGTCAAGGGCGCCGTCCCGGGTCCGCGCGGCGGCGTCGTCGTGCTGCGCACCTCGGTGAAGAACCCCATGAAGGCCGGAGGTAAGCGATGAGCGACGTGTTCACGTTACGTGGTCCGATCAAGAAGGACCGGCCCGAGCCGGCGAAGCGCTCGGTCGAGCGCAAGTCGATCGACGGCACCGTGCTCGGCACGGTGGCGCTCGAGCCGACGATCTTTGGCATCGAGCCCAACATGGCCGTGCTGCACCAGGTCGTCAAGGCCCAGCTCGCCGCCAAGCGTCAGGGTACCCAATCCACCAAGACCCGTAAGGAAGTCCGCGGTGGTGGCAAGAAGCCGTTCAACCAGAAGGGCACCGGTAACGCGCGTCAGGGCACCATTCGTGCGCCGCACTACCCCGGTGGTGGCATCGCGCTCGGCCCCAAGCCGCGCAAGTACGACCAGAAGACGCCCAAGAAGATGATCCGCCTCGCGCTGTACTCGGCGTTGTCGGACCGCGCGAGCCTCGAGCGTGTCGCCGTGCTCGACAGCTTCGCCGCCTGGGAGACCCCCAAGACCAAAGAGGCGATCGCGGCCTTGTCCGCCTTCGGCCTCACGGGAAAGATCCTCGTCGTGCTCGATCGCGAGGACGCCACGGCGTTGCGCGCCTTTCGCAACCTCACCAACGTCAAGACCATCGACGCCGGCGAGATCAACGCCTACGACGTCCTGGACTGCGACTGGGTCCTGTTCACCGACGCCACCCTGCCCATCGCGAAAGAGGTCGAGTAATGCGCGACGCCATGAGCATCCTGATCCGTCCGGTCGTCTCAGAGAAGACCTACGCCCTTATGGACCGGGGCACCTACGTCTTCGTGGTCGACCCCCGGGCGACCAAG
>Ga0224559_1001865_pt1 | contig 11159 bp, 7 predicted proteins | sample 714S33034metaG_FD_180676 | JGI IMG/M metagenome (GOLD analysis project Ga0224559, IMG submission 180676) | Peat soil microbial communities from Stordalen Mire, Sweden - 717 S3 30-34 | ecosystem: Environmental > Terrestrial > Soil > Wetlands > Peat | place: Sweden: Norrbotten County, Stordalen... | reverse complement strand
CCCCCGACATCTCGATCGTCAAGGAATAGCCGCCGCCCGCGCGGTCGTCTCCGGCTCGACATAGAGCCGCCGCAGCACGTAGGCGATCACGACAACGTGGACCAGCGCCGCCTGGGCGAACAGCGCCGCGGGCCCATAGGCCCGCATCAGCAGCGAAGCGACCGGCGGCGCGACAATCGCGCCAACACAATAGATGAACAGCAGACCGGCTGACACCGCGACCATTTCGTGCGGCTTGGCGCGGTCGTTGGCGTGCGAGGCGGCAAGCGTATAGAGCGTGTAGGTCGTCAGGCCGACCAGGAATCCCATCGCGATCAGCGGCCAGCCGGCCAGCCGCAGCGCCGCCAGCGTCGCCTCGGCAATCGCTCCGAACGTCATCGCCACAACGATCACCAGCCGCCGATCGACGTGGTCGGAGATGCGCCCGGCCGGGTAGACGCCGAGCGCCGAGCCGACGACGATCGCCGCAGTGAACAGCGGCACCGACTGCGGCTCGACGCCGATTCCCAAAGCGTAGATCGGGCTCAACGAATAAGCGGCGCCGTTGGCGACGCCGGCGATCAAGGCTCCCAGGGCCGAGACTGGCGCCAGGCGGATGAGCCACGGGAGCCTGAGGCGGATCGACTTCGGCTGGGCGGGCTGGTCGACGTTGGTCATCGCCATCGGCACGATGGCGAGCGCGAGCAGCGCCCCGCCGACGCTGAAGGGCAGGAAGGAATCGGGCGCGAATCCGAGCAGCAACAGCTGTCCGCCGGCCGAGCCGCCGAAACTGACGATCTGGTAGACGCCATAGAGCGCGCCGCGGCTGGCGTTGTCAGCCTTGCCGTTGATCCAGGATTCGACCACCGAATAGATGCCGGCGAAGACGAAGCCGAGCGCGCCGCGGCAGAGCATCCATGGCGCCGGCGTTTCCCACCCCGGCATCAGCACCACCGAGACGACGCCGACGGCGACAAACGCGGAGAAGGCGCGGATGTGGCCGGCGCGGCGCACCATCGCCGGCGTCGCCAACGTGCCAGCGAGCATGCCGGCGAAATAGGCTGAACCGAGCAGGCCGATCGTCAGGTCGGCGAATCCGTCGAGCTGAGCCCTGAGCGGGGTGAGAACGCCGACCAGGCTGTTGCCGGCGATCAACAGCAACGTCGAGAGCAGCAGCGCGGCGAGGGAGGAAAGGGCGTTCACGAGCGGCGATCGGTTGGAGCGCCGACGGCCGGCGCGTTAGGTTACTTGGGATAGGGAATGCGCAGACCCGCGTCGCGCATGCGGCGCAGAATGTCGAAATTCATCTCGCTGCAAACCCTATCCGCCATCACGATGTCGTCGACGTAACACGTGAGTTCGAATTTCAGCGCCCAGTCGCCGAATTGAATGAATAACACTTGCGGCGCCGGGATCGCCAGCACCGAATCCTGCGCTTTCGCGGCGGCGATGAGGATCTCGCGCGCCGCCTCGACGTCGCTCTCGTAGGCGACGTTGACCGCGACGACGATGCGGCCGGTGCGATCGTTGTGCAGCCAGTTCTTGACCGGCCCATTGACCAGCGTCGCGTTGGGCACGATCAGCGTGCCGCGGTCGAAGGTCTCGATCTCGGTGGCGCGCGCGTTGATGCGCCGCACGAACCCCTGCTCGCTGCCGACCACCACCCAGTCGCCGACCCGGATGCCGCGCTCCCACAGCAGGATCAGGCCGGAGACGAAATTGTTGGCGATCGATTGCAGCCCGAAGCCGATGCCGACCGACAACGCGCCGGCGACGAGCGCGAGCTTCTCGTAGTCGAGGCCGAGCTGCGCGCCGCTGACCGCCAGGGCGGCGAGGACGCCGACATAGCCGATGATGGTGCGGATCGAATTGCTGACGCCGGCGTCGAGCCGCGTGCGCGGCAGAAAGCGCGACGACAGCCAGTTCTGCAGCGCGCGCGTCGCCCCCATGCCGATGGCGAAAGCCGCGCCGGCGACCAGCAGCGACGACACCGACAGCGAGAGGCCGCCGATCTTGAAGCCGAAATAGGCGGCGCGCAGCGTCGAGAAAAAGTCTTCCGACACGTTCCAGCGGCCGAGCACGATCATCACGCCGGCGAAGACGATGGTGAGTCGGGCGAAGGCCTGGACGAGCACGACGATCTGCTCGAGCGCGCCGCGGCGGAGGCCGATCGCGGCGGTGAGGGCGCGGCCGAACGCCGCGCCCGGCTTGAGCAGCGCCTCGGCGCCTTCCTGCAACACGGCGTCGACGATGTAGAGCGTCGCGACGACCATCGCGACCTCCATCGATTGTTGAACGACGTAGGTGGCGAACGCGACATAGCCGGTTAGGGCCGCGCCGAGGGTCACCCCGGCGAGGCCCCATGCGAACGCCGCGCGCGCCGGCGCCCAGTCGGAGGGCGGCTGCGCCCCCGCCGCGCCGCTGGCGAAGCCGCGAAGCGTCGCCGCCAGCAGCAGCGCGGCGAGCGTCGAGCCGAGGGCGTGACCCGCAACGGCGAGGTTGAGCGAGCCGACCGCGTCGACCGTCGGCTCGAGCGCTCGTTCGAAGGCGAGGATCGCCGCTGCGCCAAGCCACAGCCGCTCGATGAGGGCAACGGCGTGGTCGCTCACATTGACGAGCCGCCAGTTAGCGCGGCCGGGCGCCAATAGCCCGTGTGTGAGGGCGTAGGCGATCACGATCAGTCTGAGTCCGTCGAGAATGGCGTCGACCTGCCCTTGAGCGTGCGGGTCGGAAATGTCGAAGATGTCGAGCGCCCAGGCGATGACGCCGAGCGCGATGAGCGGGGCGGTGGCGAGCACCGCCGCCGTCCACGCGGCGCCCAGCGCGCGACCGAAGCGGTCGGGTTCGCCGATCGCCGGATCGCGGGCGAGGACGCGGCGGTTGATCCAGTTGATCGGCGCCGCAAGGGCGACGATCGCCAGCATCGTCGCGAAAAAGCCGAGCGTCTGCGACAGGCTGAGGCGGGCGAAGAGCGCTTGCAGCCAGTCGCCGAACCGCGCCGCCAGCGCGCCCACGTCGTTCGGCGTTTCGCGCGCCACGTCGATCCACAGCATCGGGCTCAAGATGCTCGCCGAGCGGGCGAAGGTCTCGCGGGCGAACAGGTCCCGCCGAGCCGCGGTGATGCGGGCGTCGATGTCGTCGATTTGCAGAACCATCGCCCGCGCCGTGCGCAAGTCGGCGTCGAGCGCATCGTGATTCGTTTTTTCGGCGGCGAGCTCAGCGCTCGCCGAATCGCTGGTCGCCGGCTGGTTCGACTTCGGCGTCAGCTCGGCGAGGCGTTTCGTCGAGGCGTCGAGCCGCGGCGACAAATCGACGATGACCGCTTGCAAGTGGACGGCGAACGGGTCGCCCGTGGCTCGCAGGCGTACGAGCTCGGAATCGGAGAGGTTGTCCGCCTTCAGCGCCGCTTCGATCTCGGTGATGGTCGAACGCGCCGAATCGAGCGTCTGGCGCGTCGTGTCTTCGCCGGCGGCGCGGGCCGGGCTCGCGGCGATGAGCAGGGCCACGAACAGCAGGCGGAAGAGACGAATAGCGGACAAACGATCCTCGACGGTGATTCGGCGACGGCGGCGTCCGAGTGACAAAGGACCATGGCCGCGCCAAGGCGGCAACAGCCCGAAGCGACGCTTTAACGCGAACCGTTCACCTTGGAGCGGGAAAATGGCTGCGCAGGCGCCTGGGCTTTGTTAAAGGAAATCGCGAATACGAGGAAATTGCCGTGAATTCGACGCCGCCTGCCGCCGCGCCGGAAAACCCCGCCCCGCCCGGCGCCGCCGCCTTGCTGGTCGGAGCGCGCGCGCTCGACCATTTCCTCGCCGCCGGCTTCGCCCGGCTCGAGCCGCCGGTGCTGCAGCCGGCCTCGGTCTTCCTCGACATGTCGGGCGAGGACATCCGCGGCCGTCTCTACCTCGTCAGCGACGCGTCAGGGGCCGAGCTGTGCCTGCGGCCGGACTATACGGCGCCGGTGTGCTTGGCCTATCTGGCTTCGCCCGAGGCCGGAAAGGCGGCTCAGTACGCCTATCTCGGTCCGGTTTTCCGCGCCCGCCCCGGCCAAAGCGGCGAAATGCTGCAGACTGGCTTGGAAAGCTACGGCCGAGCCGACATCGAGGCGGCCGACGCCGAAATTCTCGCGCTGGCGCTGGAAGCGGCCGAATTCGCCGGCGCCGGGCCGCTGAAGGTCAAGATTGGCGACGCCAAACTGTTCGACAGCGCCCTTTGCGCGCTTCGCCTGCCTGATGTTTGGCTGCGCCGCATCCGCCGCGGCCTGGCGCGCGGGCGGGCGTTGGAGACGATCCTCGTCAACGGCGGCGGCCAGGGCGCGCTGTCGCAGTCGGGCGTGTTGGCGGCGTTGGAAAGCGTCGATCACGCCGGTGCCAAGGCGCTGGTCGAAGATTTGCTGGCGATCGCCGGCATCGCGGCGGTGGGCGGCCGCAGCGCCGGCGAAATCGCCGATCGTTTCCTCGAACAGGCCGCCCAGCGTTCGCAGCCCCATGTCGGCGACGAGCAGCAGGAGGCGATTCGCCGCTTTCTGGCGATCGCCGGCGATCCGGATTCGGCCTCGCGCCAGTTGCGCGCGCTCGCCGACGACGCGAAGCTCGACCTCGGCGCGGCGCTCGATTCGTTTGACCAGCGCGTCGGCTTCCTCGCTGCGCGCGGCCTGCCGATCGAGACGTTCAGCTATTCCGCCGCCTTCGTGCGCGACCTCGACTATTACACCGGCTTTGTCTTCGAGGCCGTCGACGCCGCCGATCCTTCGGCGCGGCCGGCGGTCGGCGGCGGGCGTTACGACGGCCTGGTGCGTCGGCTCGGCGGCGCGGCGGACGTGCCGGCGGTCGGCGCGGCGGTGTGGATCGAGCGATTGCCGGCTCGGGAGGCGCGCCCATGACCGGCGTTGAAGCTGCGGCCGATGCGCCGCTCGTTCTCGCGGTCCCCTCCAAGGGGCGGCTGCAGGAGAACGCCAGCCAATTCTTCGCCCGCGCCGGGCTCGAGTTCGTGCAGGGCCGCGGCGCGCGCGATTATCGCGGCGTCATCGCCGACCTGCCGGGGGTCGAGGTGGCCTTTCTGTCCGCCTCCGAGATCGTCGGACAGCTCGCCGCCGGCGCCGCCCACTTCGGCGTCACCGGCGAGGATCTAGTGCGCGAGCACGTCGCCGACGCCGACAATCGCCTCGTTCTGTTGGCGCCGCTCGGCTTCGGCCGCGCCAATGTCGTCGTCGCCGCGCCGCAGGCGTGGATCGACGTGCGCGCCATGGCCGACCTCGAAGACGTCGCGGCGAGCTATCGCGCGCGGCGCGGCGAGCGCATGCGGGTGGCGACCAAATACGTCAACCTGACGCGCCGCTTCTTCGCCGAGCACGGCGTGACCGACTATCGCATCGTCGAGAGCCTGGGGGCGACGGAGGGCGCGCCGGCGGCCGGCGCCGCCGAGCTGATCGTCGACATCACCACGACCGGCGCGACGCTCGCCGCCAACGCGCTGAAGACGCTCGAGGACGGCGTGATCCTGCGCTCGCAGGCGACGCTTGTCGCTTCGCCGCAGGCGCCCTGGTCTCCTGCGGCGCGCGCCGCCGCCCGCGCCATCTTGACCCGCATCGCCGCCGCCGAGGACGCGCGCAAGTCGCGCGAGGTCAGGGCGCGCCTGCCGACCCCAGTCCACCTGATCGTCGAACAGGCTTGCTCGCTGTTCGACGCGACGCCGGCGCTCGGCGACGAGCCCGACCCGCACGGCTTCGTCGCCTTGCACTGCGCCCGCGCCCGGGCGCCCGACCTTTCCGACTGGCTGCTCGGCCAGGGGGCGGTCAGGGTCAGCGTGGTGGCGCTCGAGCAGGTTTTCGACGTCCGCAACCCGCTTTTCGAAGCGCTGGAGGCGCGAATCGGCCACTGAGCCGGCGGCCGGCGGCAGTCTTCCTTTGGCCGCAATTTTCCGTTCAGTGCCCGAAGCTTCGTTTCACCTTTGGCGCGAGATGCGCTAGACGACGCTGGCTGCGCCTTCAGGAATTCGGGACACGTGCGTTACCTATCCACCCGCGGCGAAGCGCCGCGGCTCAATTTCTGCGACGCGATGCTCGCGGGGCTCGCGCGCGACGGGGGACTGTACGTACCGGAGCGCTTGACGCCGCTCGCCCCGGCGGCGATCCGCGCCCTCTCCGGTCTGCCCTATTCGGAAGCGGCGACCCGGCTGGTCGCGCCGTTCGTCGGCGAAGATTTTGCGCCCGACGAACTCTCGGCCCTGGCGCGCGACGCCTATTCCGGGTTTCGCCACGCCGCGACCGCGCCGCTGACCCAGATCGACGACAACCTGTTCGTGCTCGAGTTGTTCCACGGGCCGACCCTCGCCTTCAAGGATTTCGCGATGCAATGGCTGGGGCGGGCGATGAACCGCGCCCTGGAGCGGCGCGATCGGCGCGCCACGATCCTTGGCGCGACTTCGGGCGACACCGGCGCGGCGGCGATCGAAGCCTTTGGCGGCCAGCCGCGCGCCGACGTCTTCATCCTCTTTCCGCACGGCCGCGTTTCCGACGTGCAGCGCCGGCAGATGACGACGGTCGACAAGGCGAACGTCCATGCGATCGCGATCGAAGGGTCGTTCGACGACTGCCAGGCGATCGTCAAGACGCTGTTTGGCGATCTCGCCTTCCGCGACGAGCTCGGCCTGTCGGGCGTCAACTCGATCAACTGGGCGCGCATCCTCGCCCAGATCGTCTACTATTTCACCAGCGCGGTCGCGCTCGGCGCGCCCGACCGGCGCGTGTCCTTCGCCGTGCCGACCGGCAATTTCGGCGACGTGCTCGCCGGCTATTACGCCAAGAGCATGGGCCTGCCGGTCAGCCGACTGACGATCGCCACCAACGAGAACGACATCCTGGCCCGTGCGCTGGCGACCGGCCTCTACAAGCCGCTCGGCGTCAAGGCGACCGCGTCGCCGTCGATGGACATCCAGGTCTCGTCCAATTTCGAGCGGCTGCTGTTCGACGCTTATGGTCGTGACGCCAGCGCCGTTCGCGCCCTGATGGGAGCGCTGAAGCAGGCGGGCGAATTCTCGATCGCGCCGCCGGCGCTGGCGGCGATCCGCCGCGACTTCGACGCCGAGCGCACCGACGAAAAGGCCTGCGCCGACGAAATGGCGCGCGTCTATCGCGACAGCGGAATCGTCGTCGATCCGCACAGCGCGGTCGGCGTCCACGCGGCGCGCGCCGCGCTTGAGCGCGATCCGGAAACGCCCGTGATCTCGCTGGCGACCGCCCATCCGGCCAAATTCCCCGAGGCGGTCGAAAGCGCCATCGGCCGTCGTCCCGAATTGCCGCCTCATCTCGCCGCGATCCAGTCGCGTCGTGAGCGCTGCGCCATCCTGCCCAACGATCCGGCGGCGGTGGCGAAATTCGTTCGCGAGCGGGCGAGGGTGGCGGCGTGAGCGTGCGGCTGACGACTTTGCCGTCGGGCTTGCGCGTCGTCACCGACGCAAGCGGCGATCTGCGCACCGCTTCGCTCGGCGTGTTCGTCGCCGCCGGTTCGCGCCACGAAAGCGAAGGCGAACACGGGCTGTCGCATCTGCTCGAGCACATGGCGTTCAAGGGCACCGCCAGGCGCAACGCGCGGGCGATCGCCGAGACGGTCGAGAACGTCGGCGGCGACCTCAACGCTGAAACCAGCGTTGAGCAAACCGCCTATTTCGCCCGCGTCCTCGGCGAGGACGTCGATCTGGCGCTCGACGTCATCGCCGACATCCTCACCGAGAGTCGGTTCGATCCCGACGAGCTCGCGCGCGAGAAGAACGTCATCCTGCAGGAGATCGGCTCGGTCGAGGACGCGCCCGACGATTACGTCTTCGACCTGTTTTCCGCCGCGGCCTGGCCGGGGCAGTCGATCGGCCGACCGATCCTCGGCACCCGCGACAGCGTCGGCGGCTTCGATCGCACGGCGATCGCCGCCTATTTGCGCCGCCACTATCGATCCGGCGCGGCGATCGTCGCCGCGGCGGGCGCGGTCGACCACGATCGGGTCGTTGCGCGCGCCCAATCGCTGCTCGCCCCATTCGGCGCCGATAAGGCCGAACCGCCGGCGCCGGCCGCCTATCGCGGCGGCGAGTCGATGGTGAAAAAGCGGCTCGAACAGACCCATGTCGTCGTCGGCTTCGAGGGCCGCGCGATCGCCGCCCCCGACCACGACGCGGCCCACGTCTTCGCCGCGGCGGCTGGCGGCGGCATGTCGTCGCGTCTGTTCCAGGAAGTGCGCGAGAAGCGCGGTCTCGCCTATTCGATCTATTCGTTCCATTGGGGATTTTCCGACTGCGGCCTGTTGGGTTTTTACGCCGGCTCGGCCCCCAAGGACGCCGGCGAAGTCGTGCGCGCCGCGCTCGACTGCCTCGCCGAGGCCGCCCTGCGGCTCGACGAAACGGAAGTCGATCGCGCCAAGGCGCAGTTCAAAGTCTCGACCCTGACCGCGCTCGAGTCGCCCTCGGCGCGCGCCCAGCAGCTCGCGCGCCAGACCCTCGTCTACGGCGCGCCGCTGTCGCTCGACGCCATGCTGGCGCGCATCGCCGCGATCAGCGTCGACGACGTTCGCCAAGCGGGCGCGGCCATGCTTAGATCGCCGCCGACCGTCGCCGTGATCGGCGGGGTCGGCAAGGCGCTCGACGCGGCCGCGGTCGCCGAACGCCTGAAGGGAGGGTGACGGGCGGACATGGCGCTGTTCGGTCTCGCCAGATCGGCCGATCCGCAGCCGCTCGTGCGCGGCGACGGGCTCTATCTGCGGCCGGCGATCGCCGCGGACTATGCGGCGTGGGCGCGGCTGCGCGAGCTGAGCCGCGCCTTTCTGACGCCATGGGAGCCGACTTGGCTGGCCGACGATCTGACGCGCGCGGCGTTTCGCCGCCGGCTGCGCCGCCAAGCCGAAGACATCGCCGCCGACGAAAGCTTCGCCTTCCTGATCTTCGACGCGACCTCGGACGAGCTGCTCGGCGGCCTGACGCTTGGCGGCGTACGCCGCGGCGTCGCCCAGGCGGCGACGCTCGGCTATTGGATGGGGGCGCCCCACGCCGGCAAGGGACGCATGACGCGCGCCGTCGCCGCTGTGGTCCGCTTCGGCTTCGATTCGCTGAGACTGCACCGCATCGAGGCCGCCTGCATTCCCGACAACGCCTCCTCGATCGCCTTGCTCGAACGCAACGGTTTCCAGCGCGAAGGGTTCGCGCGCGCCTATCTCAAGATCAACGACGCCTGGCGGGACCACATCCTGCTCGCGCTGCTCGAGGGCGAGGCCAGGCGTCTTGATTGAGGTTCTGTCGCGCTCTTGGACCGCCCGCAAGCGGCCCTCGTCCGGTCGCCGGCCGCGCCGCGCGCTGGCGCTGATGGCGGCGCTCGCCTGGCTCTGCCTGGGAATCGGCGCGGCGCAGGCGGTGCAGTCGGTGCGCGTGCCGGTCGAAGCCGACGCGATCGACCTGACCAACGCAGTCGAACACTACGGCGCCCAGGGCGACCGCATTCAGGTGTCGACCGCGCCGGGGGCGGACGGCATCGTCCGCCGCATCGAAGTCAGCGCGCTGGAAGCGGGCGCGCAACCGGCGTGGATCGTCTTCGCGCTGACCAACGATTCCGACGAGCAGCTTTCCCGCCTCGTCGTCGCGCCGCATTTCCGCTTCGTCGGCTCGGGCGTGGTGTGGCCCGACCTCGGCTCGTCGCGCATCACCGCGATCACCGCTAGCCAAGGCAGTCCGCCCGAACGCGAGGACCAGCTCGACGCCGACGTGTTCCGCGTCACCCTCGATCCCGGCGCCACCATCACCTACGTCGCCGAACTGCGCACGCCATCGCTGCCGCAGCTCTATTTGTGGGAGCCGGACGCGTTCAAGGACAAGGGCGCGAGCCTGACGCTCTACCAGGGCATCCTGATCGGCATCGCCGGTCTGCTGGCGCTGTTCCTGACCATCGTCTTCGTCATCCGCGGGGCGCTGGTTTTTCCCGCGGCCGCGGCGCTTGCCTGGTCGGTGTTCGCCTACGTCTGCATCGACTTCGGCTTCTGGCGAAAGATTTTCGGCTTCGAGGACGAGGTCGAGCGCGTGTGGCGCGCCGGGGTCGAGGCGACGATCGGCGCGACGCTGATCATTTTCCTTTTCGCCTATCTCAACCTGCGTCGCTGGCACGTCCGCTTCCTACATATCGGCCTGGTGTGGCTGCTGCTGATGGCGGCGGTGGTCGGCCTGTCGATCTACAACGCGCCGGTCGCTGCCGGCGTCGCGCGCATTTCAATCGCCACCGTGGCGGCGATTGGCTTCCTGCTCATCCTGTCGATGGCGGCGCGGGGCTCGGACCGCGCGGTGATGTTGATCCCGACCTGGTTCCTGCTGGTCGTCTGGGTGGTCGCCGCCGGGGCGGCGGCGCTCGGCGAGCTGACCAACGACATCGTCGCGCCGGGGTTGATCGGCGGTCTGGTGCTGATCGTCATGCTGATCGGCTTCACCATTATGCAGAGCGCGTTCGCCAGCAGCGGCGCGGCGGGGCCGAGCGGCGCCGACGCCGAGCGGCGCGCGCTGGCGATGACCGGAAGCGGCGACGCCATCTTCGACTGGAACGTCCCCGCCGACCAGATCTACGTCAGCGGAGAGATCGAGTCGCAGCTCGGCCTCAGGCGCGGCGTCCTGGAAGGGCCTGCCGCGAGCTGGCTCGACATCCTCCATCCGCTCGATCGCGACCGCTTTTCGGCGGCGCTCGAAGGCGTGCTGCAGCAGCGCTCGGGTCGCATCGGCCACGACATCCGGCTGCGCGGCGCCGACAGCCGCTATCACAGCTTCACCCTCAAGGCGCGCCCGGTCGTCAACGCCGCCGGCGAGGTGGTCAGGGTGATCGGCGCTCTGTCGGACGTCACCGAGATCAAGACCGCCGAAGAGCGCATCCTTCACGACGCGATCCACGACAATCTCACCGGCCTGCCCAATCGCGAATTGTTCCTCGACCGGTTGGGGGCGGCGATCGTGCAGGCCGACCGGTCCGGCGCACCGACGCCTGCGGCGCTGGCGATCGACGTCGACCGTTTCAAGGAGATCAACGACGCGCTCGGCATGGCGTTCGGCGACTCGGCGCTGCTCGCCGTGGCGCGGCGGCTCGGTCGCGAACTGAAGCCGGGCGACACGCTGGCGCGCATCGGCGGCGACCAGTTCGGCGTCATCGTCATGTTCGACGATATCGA
>Ga0224559_1001864_pt1 | contig 11159 bp, 14 predicted proteins | sample 714S33034metaG_FD_180676 | JGI IMG/M metagenome (GOLD analysis project Ga0224559, IMG submission 180676) | Peat soil microbial communities from Stordalen Mire, Sweden - 717 S3 30-34 | ecosystem: Environmental > Terrestrial > Soil > Wetlands > Peat | place: Sweden: Norrbotten County, Stordalen... | reverse complement strand
CAGACATTGGAAATTTCTCTTCTTTCCACTTCTACGCGTTCAGAATATAAAACCGTAACGGGAATAATGACCAATAACAGTGGTCTAAGACAACAAAAAAGAAAAATAGAAATTACTTTCTGAAGAGTCCCTTTTTTTCAGGATAGTCTTTGCATTCGTAGATTCGAAGTTGTCTTTGAGGTTCAAGTCGGCATCTTTTGCGGGCGTTTTTTCGTCTTATCAGTGGGGCAAGTTGGAAGAAGGGACATTTTGAACAAAGCGTACTCGTTTTCTTCTCAGTTCTCCTATCGGGTCATCATTCTTTTGAATACAGGTAGCGCAATTGCAATCATGACTACGCCGAAGACTATCAGCACGATGAGATCCGTAGATATCTGCGATACGCCTGAGCCGAGCACCATAACTTTTCGTAGAGCATCGCTGGCGTAAGTTAGGGGTAGAGCTTTGCTTATGTCCTGCATGTACCATGGCATCTGCTGTATGGGGAAGAACACTCCAGACAGGAACATCATTGGGAACATCAGTGTCATCATGAGCATCTGCGCAGTTTCCTGGTCTTTGGTGAATGACGTTATGACTATGCCTAAACCGACAAAGCTAAACACACCCAGCAACAGCAGCGCAAACACCAACAGCAAGCTGCCTTGTACAGCAACCCCGAATATTCCGATAGCTAACCCTAAGATTATTAGACCTTGGATTAAGCCTCTGGCTGTCTGCGCTCCAGTCTTACCTAGTAGAATGGAAAGTCTGTTTACTGGTGCAACCATCATACCATCCATTGTTCCAATTTCCTTCTCCTGCGAGATAGCGACGGGCAAACCTGTCATGACACTCATCATTACGGTCATTGCCATTATGCCTGGTGCGATGAAGTCAAAGTAGCTAGGGTGACCTGGAATTACACCTTGAGTTTGTACATTAAAGGGCTGTATCACTGCAAGAGGGTTTGTTACTGTTGAATTCAGCGTCTGAACGTTGTGCATGGCTACCTGTTGACCGATTACGTTGAATACACCGCTTAATGCAGCTTGAATTGTCGCAGATATCTGGGGGTTTGATTCATCGGTGACCACTAAGAGGGTACTTTGTTGCCCGGATAGCATGCTTTGGGAGAAGTTGCTGGGTATTACGATGCCGCCTTCAAGGTCTCCGCGCTGCACCATATCCTTGAGACTCGCTGTGCTTGACACGTTAGTTATTACGAGCATGTGTGTCTGATCGTTTATTACGTCCAAACTCTGGATGAGACCTCCATGAGTCGTGTTTGACATAAATGCCCCGTTGAAACCTGAGTCCTCGTTAACTAAGCCAACTTGCAAACCACTGATTGTACCGCTGGATGGGTAAATGAAACCAACCATAACCATCATGAACAATGGCATGACAACTAAGAGAACTAATCCAAGCCTGTTGCGGAATAGTTCGGTTAAGTCTTTTTTAGCAATTCTAAGGCTGTGTTGGAGAATTGTTTTTGTTGTCATTTTTATCCCCTCACTCTACTTCTTGATGCTCCGCCAAACTGCCTTGGCCCGTGCTCCATCGGGATTTTCTGATCCGCACTGTCTCTAACTTCGTGCCCAGTTATGTGTAGAAATACGTCTTCAAGCGATGGCTGCAGATTTTCCATGGAGACTATTTTTCCATTTCTTTTTCTGACAGCGTCTATAATGTTGTCAAAGGCTTCTTCACCGTGAACGATTAAGTGAAGTCGCGTAGAGTTTTCTTGCGTTACAGCGTCTGCACAATTGAGGGCTTTTACAGCGCTCAATATGTCTGGTGATAGGTTTGCTACTTCAAGTTTAATAATCATGGTATCTCCGCCTGAAATTATTTTTTTAAGATTTGTAGATGTGTCAAGAGCAATGATTTTTCCGTGGTCTACTATGGCTATGCGATCACATAGCAAATCAGCATCAATCATCATGTGAGTTGTAATGATGACTGAGGTACCATTGTCTTGATTAAGTTTTTTTACGAAATCTCTGATTTCAACTGATGATTGGGGATCTAAGCCTAATGTGGGTTCATCTAAAAAGAGAACCTGAGGCATATTTAGTAATGCACGTACAACGTTCATTCTTTGTCGCATACCCGTTGAAAACGTACCGACTTGAGCGTTCTTCCATTTTGTAAGTTGAACCAGTTCAAGTAAGTCATCAATTCTCTTGTTTAATGTTTCTTTTGGAATGTTGAATAGGCTGCCGAAAAACCAAAGGTTCTCTTTGGCGGTTAAACGATTATAGATAATCATTTTTTCAGAAACTATACCGATGAGTTTACGAACATCAGTATCGTTTTTTACAGTATCATAGCCGCCGATTATCGCGGTTCCTTTTGTTGGTCTTGATAGTGTAGAGAGCATTCGTAGTGTTGTGCTTTTGCCTGCTCCGTTTGGTCCTAGAAGGCCAAATATCTCGCCTTTCTTTACATTGAATGAAATGTCATCTACTGCTGTAAACTTGCCAAATACTTTAGTAAGGTTCTTCACTTCAATTATGTTACCGTTATCCATTTGGAGACAACCCGTAATATTGTTCAGTGCAATATATTGCGGTAAAATATAAGTATTACCCAAATATACTATAGATTCGAAATAAAATGGCCACAGAAAAAGAAGAAAAGACTACAGAGAATTGGATGAAAGAGGCTCAGAAAGGCTACATTCGAATGGGAGTTCTCATCCTTCTTAACAAGAAACCATTCCATGGCTACGAAATAATGAAAGAAATCAACAAGCGAACAAAAGGGTTCTGGCAACCGACCGCCGGAGGCGTATATCCAATTTTGCGCGACCTAGAAAAGTCAGGTTACATTGAAGGTGAATGGCAAACCCAGAAAAATCGAAAAATAAAAGTTTACAAGGTTACTGAATCAGGGGAACTGATTCTACGTCGGGCTATAGTAAAAGAAGCTGAAATCTTCAATAACATCGGAGGACTTTTCAAGGAATTCGCCAGAGATGTCCTTAACATTGAGACAATTACGATTATGCCGAATATGCCATCCCCTTTCAAACCTTTCTTAGAAGAAAACCCTAAAACTGAAGAAAATCTCAAACAACTTGTACATCAACGAAAACACGTTTACGAATCAGTCAAAATGATGCAGGAAAAGATGAAACAGTTAGATGGCAGAATTAGAGAAATCAAGAAGCAAACACAAAATAATTCTGCCACTTTATCAAAATAACAAGCACAAAAAAACTTTTTGAGGAAAAATCTCGACCAATCAGTCTAAAGAATTAAATTCAGGACCGATTATTTCTAAATAGAGTGATGTCAATGTTCCGCGTTAGAGTAAGCAAAATTGAGTCAAATCGGGATCTAGATGGCAATCTTGGAAAGAGAATTGAATTGCTTGAAGAACGAGAAGTTAACCCCTACGTTTTGAGGCCACAATCAGATGAAGCTAAAATGGCTCAAGATATAATGCAAGCACTCCAGCAACAAATGCCTTTCTTGCCTCAAAAAGCGCAGCTTGCCACTCCTAAAATAATACTGTTCCTCACTGAGCAGGAATGCGATAGTTTTGGTATAACGTTTGATGTGAATCAGGTTTACGAAGTAATGCTTGAAAACCAAGCAATCCGATTTAGGAAAGTTTGAGGATTTCTTTTCTTATTTGCCTTAGCGCCGAATGCTTGGGATGAAAAGATAAAACAAACATCATGCTTCTCAACGCTGAACTTATTCCTTCTAAATCTGATATTTTGCCTTCATCACAGTATAACGGAATAGGTTCGTCGCCATCGGTTTCTTCATAGTAAACGTAAATTGATGAACCAGCTCTATCCAACTTTTTCATTTCAAAATCTAAATTCAACCGCTTAGCTGTTTCCTGCGCAGCATTTCTAACTGATTCCAACCGCTTCCTAAAAGGAACACCGCTTGAAGCGTAAACCATCAGTTTTCCACAATTCTCTTTAAACATGATATATCACCAAACATTGTGTGTGCAAAAATCTCTTTTAAAACAAGCCTTGAAACGACTTTCTTAATCAGTGGAGGGGTGATTGAAAGTGAACCAGGCAAATTGTTGCTGTGCAAGGGTAACCACAACGGCTTATATGTTTAGGAAAAAATCAAAGCTTATTGTGAGGTGAAAAAAATGGCGATTGGCGAAAAACTTTGGGAAGGCAAAGGCAAAAGTGGCGCAGGTTTCATAAAGTCAGTCGGAATGGAAGGAGTTACTTCAGTATACACCTGGACTGCTCAAATGAAAGGAATGGGAAAAGCGAAAGGCGCTGACCTTAACCTCAATGTCACAGGTATGAGCATGGCTCCGCCTAAAGGCGTAGCATGGTCAAAAGATCAAGGACAGATGATGTCAATGACTGGTGATATGGGCATATTGAAAGGTGTTTCTTTGATGAAGATGGTGATGGGACAGAATCCTACAAGCGTGGGCTTATGGACCTTCATGACTATGTCCGAGAAACTAGGCTGGCTCAATGACATGATTGCGGTTGTCACTTTTGAAGCAACAGACCCAATGTGGACAGAACTAAACATTACAATCTGGGAATGGAAGTAAAAACCGAGCGATTCTTATGCAAGAGCATCGAGAATGGCAAATGCCTGAATGGTGGTATCGAGAAAAACGCCCAACCAACGACGAAGCTTATTTTGAAAATATGTGCCGAGTCATTTTCCAAGCAGGCTTAAATTGGAAAGTAATCGACAACAAATGGTCCTCAATCAAAAAAGCATTATTAAATTTTAAAATAGAAAAAATAGCATGTTTTACAGAAGCTGACATTGAAAGACTCATGAAAGATCCGGAAATCATAAGGAACAAAGGCAAAATAAAAGCCATAATACAAAACGCACAAAACTTCAATACCATAAAAAAACAGTACGGTTCTTTCCAAAAATATCTCGATAGCATAGATAAATCAAACAACTATGAAAATGCAATCAAAGATTTAGTAAACAAGTTCAAGTGGCTAGGTAATCCTTCAGCAAGCCTTTTCCTGTACACCGTTGGAGAAAAAATAAGCGTATGGGATTAAAACCAATTTTTTCTTTTTTTGTAAATTAGATTTTTAAATTCGAACCTCTCAACTTAATTGAGAAAGCTATGGTTAAAACTAGAGCGCATGTGTTTGTGAGCGGCATAGTTCAAGGGGTGTTTTTTCGGCAAAAAACTAAACACCAAGCCAAGAGTTTGGGTGTCATGGGGTGGGTTCGCAATTTGCCCGATGGCAGGGTGGAAGCTGTTTTTGAAGGGGAAGAGGATGTTGTTAATGCACTAGTGAACTTTTGCAGGAAGGGACCAAAGAGTGCATCAGTCACGGGTTTGACTGTGGATCATGAGGTCTTCAGAAACGAGTTTGAAAGTTTTGAGATAGTTTGATAAAACATTTCCAGTTTAAATCTTAGATTTGTCTATATTCGAGGCGAGACAGATTTATGAAGATTCTTGGTTTAATTGGAAGCCCTAGAAAAGCAAGCAACACGGATATTCTCGTAAGCGCTGTCTTAGACGGTGCAGGTGAAAATCGCCATTCCACTGAAAAAGTTTACCTCTATGACTTTGATATTGGATCTTGCGTGGACTGCAAATCCTGCAAAAGGGGCAATTATAAATGCGGGTTAAGCGATGACATGCAAACGCTTTATCCAAAGCTAGAAGAAGCTGACATAATAATTTTTGGAACCCCGCTATATTGGTATGGACCTACAGCCAAAATGAAACTGTTAATCGACAGGTTGCGTCCTTTTATAGCGTCAAAAAAGCTGAAAGGCAAAAAAGCCATTTTGATTGTTCCTTCAGAAGAAGGATCGGAAGCCTGCAACTTTATTGTCGGCATGTTTAATCTTTCTTTCAAATATTTGGAGATGGATTTGATAGGTAAGTTGTTGCCGAAAGCCTCCGAAAAAGCAGAAGTAAGAGGGCACCACGAAACGCTTAACGATGCTTATGTCCTTGGAAAATCCCTGTAGGTCACAGTTTTACCCTTACATAATTGGATTTGACGCCACGTTAAACTTTGAGCGCTTTCCACATTGCTGACAGTTAAAAGAGCGCTCACCATAGTACCCCAGTCGTATAAGTTGCAATTTTGTACTCATCAGATGAAAGATTAGCATAATTACCCATGGGTCGAAAGCCCGTCATTTCTTCAAAATCTAATTCCCCGCGCATTTGAGGCATTTCATATGAGTCTTCGGCATTCAAAAACGCCTTACGTTTTTTTCTTGGGTACCCTAAAATGTGAATCTTTTCCGGCACTAATGTATTCTCCACCCATCCCCCGGACTGCAGATGCTATTTTGGCAAAATTTTCTGAACCCAAAAACTGCTTAGGTTTAATGATTATATAGTCGCCTTTCTCCTCAAAACTTAATCTGGCTTCTAACTCTTCTGGAAAGGACATACGGATGTCATCAAGCGACCTCTGTTTAGAACCAGCTTCATGTGGAGGCGCTGGCGGCGCTTGAGCGGTCGGAGGCTGGGTAATTTGACCTATTGCAAGCGACTTAAGTGAAGCTGAAACAGAATGCAGTTCCTCTGAGGTCTTGTTTAATTCCGTAACAAGTTTGTCAACCCTTTCCAATAGTTGACTAAGCTTTTCTTTGTCAGTGCTCATCCAAACGCTCCTCAAACTCCTAAATAAACCAAGACGCTTATTAATTATTTGCAATAGGAAAGCTTGGAAGAAAAAAAGGCATGATTGAAATCGACGGAAGCGAAAAAAGCGGAAGCGGTACAATACTTCGTCTATCCGTAGCAGTGGCAGCCATTACCAAACAGACACTACACATCTGCAATATAAGGCAAAACCGTCCTCAGCCAGGCTTAAAGCATCAGCATTTGGAAGCAGTAATTACAGCAGCTAAAATGAGCAACGCCAAAGTAGAGGGTGCAAGCCTTGGTTCAAGAGAACTTTGGTTCAAGCCTCAACAAATAACTGGCGGCAATATTGAAGCAGAAATTCAAACAGCTGGAAATATCCCAATGCTATTATTGGCAACATTGCCCATTTGCTTGTTCGCCGATAATTCCGTACGCTTACATGTAGGTAAAGGAGGAACAGATACCAGTCATGCACCCACGATCAACTATATGAGGTACATTCTCTTGCCAGCGCTAAAGCAGATGGGAATTGATGCTGAAATAACGGTGCAAAAATATGGTTATTACCCTAAGGGAATGGGTGAAGTAACGATGATTGTTAAGCCTAACCGCAACCTAAATCCTATTCAGTTTGAAGATTTTGGCAGGGTCAAACGCACAATGGGTGTTTCAGTATGCACTTTTTTGGCTGATAGACATGTAGCAGAGAGGCAAGCGAAAACAGCACAAGATTGCCTTTCACAAAATGGCTACAAGGCAACTGTTCAAATTGTAAATGATGAGTCGAATCCTTATCAAAAGGGAAGCTCGATTGTTTTGTGGGCTGAAACGGAGACAGGTGTAATCGTTGGCGCTGATGCCATTGGTGAACTCCGTAAATTGAGTGAAGATGTAGGAAAAGAAGCCGCTGTAAAACTTTCCACCGAATTAGCTGTCAAGCCAACAGTTGATATTTATTTGGCGGACATGCTAATCCCATATATGGCTTTGGCACAGGGCAAATCAACATTTTTGACAAGAACAATTTCTGAACATATTGAAGCAAACATTTGGCTGATGGAAAAAATGTTAAACGTTAAATTCACTATTAAGAAAACAAACAACCTGTACCGAATAGAAAAAAGTCGCTGATTTCATGCCCAAATCAAGCATTTGCATTAAAGTTCCTAAAAAACAAGGTCAGAAAACACTAACCTTGACTAGCAAACTTGAACTTATCGATAAATCTTTAGAAATCCAGAGAAATGAAGACAATCTCTGCATCCCTTTAGTTAGACAGCCTCAAGAAAGCGAGTTGGCAACAATTAGAAGCCTGATACCTGATTTGCAACTAGCTTCTGCAGTTTTCCATGAAAAACAATCACCAGCGAAAACGCTCATTCAAGTTCTATCGAACAAGTTGCCGCAGAATTCGTTGGCACGCTTGCCTCAAGCACTAGACGTTGTAGGAGACATAATTATCATAGAGATTCCAACAGACCTCAAACCATACGAAACCCTAATCGGCGAAGCCATCTTGAAAACGCATCGAAACATAAAAACTGTGCTTGCAAAGGCTGGAGCAATAAGTGGAACCTACCGAGTCCGCGACTACACTTTTATCGCTGGAGAACAAAAAACCAAAACCGTTCACAAGGAATTCGGAGTCATCTACAATGTTGATGTAGCTAAGGCCTATTTTTCTCCTAGACTTTCACATGAACATGAGCGTGTAGCTTCTCTTGTTCAAGCAGGTGAAACTGTGTTGGATTTGTTTGCTGGAGTGGGCCCATTCTCTGTTTTGATTGCTAAGAAGAACTTGAAAGTGAAGGTTTATGCAGTTGATATTAATCCTGAAGCCATTGAGTTACTCAAAGTTAACGCAAAAATTAACAGGGTTGAAAACCGAATCGTCCCTATTTTGGGAAATGCAAGGCAAATTGCCGCAACCGCACTTAAAAATTCAGCTGATCGAATCATAATGAATTTGCCTGAAAAGGCAATTGAATTTGTTGATGCTGCTTGCCAAGCCATAAAGCCAAAGGGGGGAATAATTCATTTTTATGGTTTTGTTCGCTCACCGGACTCGATAGAAGATTTAAAACTACGTTTTTCTTGCGCAGTTGAGAAAACTGGAAGAAAATTAGAATCGTATAGTTATGCAAAAAGTATCCGTGAAACCGCTCCCTATGAGTCGCAGGTTGTTTTAGATGCTAAAATTGCTTAACTATCAACTATTAGCGTAATGTTAATTTTTTGTTTTGGATTTTTTAGTTTCTCTACTACGGCTCTTGGCAAATCATTTGATGATTTATCAGCGTGAATTGCTAACGTTCGGTCTGAGACATAATCGCTTTTTCTAATCACCATATCGTTTTGATGAGTTAAAGTTAACTCAGAGGACCCAAAGGCGATAATTTGCTCGGTTAAGCCTCCAGCCTCAATAATTATTGTTAGTTTAGCATTTGGTTTTCTGAGAGCGTCTTTGAATTTTTGAGTTAAATCTGTTCCTGCTTTGTCTGCTGCCACTCCGATTATACAATCGCCAGTATTTGACAGATGCTTCTCCTTGGTAAACATTAAAGTTGAAGGGTGAATGGCTTGAATGTTTTCATGACCAAAAGCCTTTATGTGTTCTTGTATAAGTTTAGCGATCAATTACTCGTTAACCTCAATTGAATCTACTTTACCGTCGCCGTCCAAATCAAAACCTTGAATCACAACTGCGAATGTGTCCTCACCACTGTATTTTTGCAGTGTTTTCTTCCAAAAGTTGGTCAACGCAAGAACGCATGCTTTTGTTCCGACTGCTTTGTTCCCTGCTAAAATAACAATACGCTTGGTTTTATCCCATGGATTAGGAATTTTAGCAATTAATCCTGAAGCATCCGAAGTGTAAACTTGCATTGATCTTTTTGATGACAACCCCCCAAGCAGGAAACCTTGTTCTGATGATTGCATTATGAACTTAATCGGTAAATACTCGTTAATTTCCTGCGTAAGAAGATTTGTGCCTGGACCACCAACAAGGATTAAATTATTTTTTTCTTCTTTCTCCACTTTCACGTCAACATCAAGCTTCACTGCAAATTCGGTAGGCATTTGAGCGAATTGCCCCAAGAAAAGAGCCAGATGCGCTGCATAGTGACCGTCTCGTGCGCTGGTTTTAAAAGGTCCATGAGGTTGAGGGCTACCTACAACTATTTTTCCATCAAATACGCCATTAGATATGAATTCTTTGAAGAAATCTTGAAGTTGTTTGTCTGTGCTTAAGAGACAAATGTTTTGGATTGGTTTGTAGCCAAAGGGGAACTCGATTCCAAAAGCTGGCGAGACAGTTTTGTAGTATTTCGCTATCGCCCCTTTCTTTTTTTCCTCCCGTTGGACTGTTATGGCTCCTGCTTTGGCTAGTTTTCTTATATGGTAGTAGACTTTCTGCTCATGCATACCTAGTTGCCTTGCGATTTCTAAGGGGTACATTTCTTTCTTGGACAGTAAGGTTAGGATTTTCCAGCTTAGACTACCTAGAATCATTTTTAACTTTTGGGAATCTTCTATTATGCTGATTTCTTTGACTTCCTGAATGTTACCTTTGTTATGCAGAAGCAGTTTTTTGTCCATGTTACGATCGGAAGGAAGTTACATGAAGGTACTATAAAAAATTTATTTATAATGGTTATCAAATTCTTTGTTTTCCACGTGCAATCTTTGCTTGCGCTTGCGTGAAAAAACATATAATCTCCTAAAAAAAAACTTGCAGTGGTCACACTCAAATGCTAAAAATCCTTATTAGCAAAACACATGTTGGTAAGTATAACCTTAGGAAAAAGAGGACTCTAAATGTGTGGAATATTCGGCTGCGTTTTAAAAGAAGGAAACGCTGCACCCTTAATTCATTCATCTCTTAAACGGCTAGAATACCGCGGATACGACTCAGTAGGGATCGCAACAATCTCTGACGGAAAAATTTTTCTAAAAAAGGATTCGGGAAAAATTGACGAAGTCCATAAAATTGTAAACCTTGATGACTTACCAGGCAGCATTGGTATTGGCCATACACGTTGGGCAACGCATGGTGCACCCTTAAAAGTTAATTCTCACCCTCATTCCGACTGCTCAGGAGAAATAGTCGTTGTTCACAACGGAATCATCGAAAACTTCATGGAACTCAAAAGTGAACTACAAAATCTTGACCACACCTTTGTTTCCAAAACAGACACAGAAGTAATTCCACATCTTATTGAGCAAATCCTCAAAGAGAACCCGAAGCTCTCCTTAGTTGATGCAGTTCAAGCAACTCTCAAACGTCTAGAAGGCTCCTACGCCCTTGCAATAATCTCCACAAAAGAACCAGATAAAATCATCTGCGCCCGAAATGAGAGCCCACTGGTTTTAGGCATCAACGGCAAAGGAGTTTTTTGCGCTTCAGACATTCCAGCATTCTTGCCTGTTACAAACAAAGCAGTCATGATAAATAACGGTGAACTGATTATTCTGACAGCCCAAGGATATGAGATCAGAAAAATCCAAGATTCCAGCCCTGTCAACCGAGAACCAATAACTATTGAATGGACGGCTGAAATGGCGGTCAAACAAGG
>Ga0224559_1001862_pt1 | contig 11166 bp, 8 predicted proteins | sample 714S33034metaG_FD_180676 | JGI IMG/M metagenome (GOLD analysis project Ga0224559, IMG submission 180676) | Peat soil microbial communities from Stordalen Mire, Sweden - 717 S3 30-34 | ecosystem: Environmental > Terrestrial > Soil > Wetlands > Peat | place: Sweden: Norrbotten County, Stordalen... | reverse complement strand
GCGGCGCGGGGCGGCATTCCGCTCGCGGAGATTCATCCAGAATTGGCCGACAGCCAAGGCCACGGAGCCTTGCGGCAGCAGCCGTTTTCCTGGGAGCTGCTGAACGATCTGGATGCGGATGTATTGTTTCTGGCGACGCCGCACGAGCAATCGCGGGAGTGGGTTCCAGAGGCGCTCAAGCGCGGCGTGCGGGTGATTGATTTGAGCGGCGCGTGGCGGCTGACGGAAGAGGAAAATCGCGCGGTTTACGGCTTTGAGGACGACAACGACCAGGTGGCCGAGGATACGCAGGAGCTGTCGGTCTATGGCTTACCGGAGTTACATCGTAAGCAGATCGCTGGCGCGCGGCTGATTGCCAATCCGGGCTGCTATGCGACCTCGGTGATTCTGGCGCTGAAGCCGCTGGTGGCGGCGGACCTCGTGGATCTGGAACGCGGAATTGTTGCGGATTCAAAGAGCGGCGTGAGCGGAGCGGGCAAGGTGCCCACCGCGAAGACGCATTATATCGCCGCGGCCGACAACCTCTCCGCATACGGCACATTCACGCATCGCCACACCGGCGAATTGCTGGAGCAGATCGGATTGGATGCGAGCGAGATTGTTTTTTCGCCGCATCTGCTGCCGATTCCGCGCGGAATTCTTTCGACGATCTACGTACACTTTCACGAAGCGCAGAACAGGGCGAGCATCAGTAAGCTCTATCACGAATTCTTCGCGGGCAGTCCGCTGGTTCGGCTTTACGACAAGGCGCTGCCGCAGATTCAATACTCGGTTCGCACTAATTATGCGGACATCGGCTTTCAGCTTGACGCAAGCGGCAAGCGCGCGGTGATTGTCAGTTGCCTGGATAATTTGTTGAAGGGCGCGGCAGGCCAAGCTGTGCAGAATTTGAATGTGATGCTCGGTTGGGGAGAAGCAGAGGGATTGGAATGAAGTACGTCGTCAAATTAGGCGGGGCCGGTTTGGAGAATCCATCTCTGCTGGAGGGCTGCGTGCGCGCCATTGCGGATCTTGTGCGCGACGGCCACTCGGTGGCTGTGGTGCATGGCGGCGGCATTCAACTGACGCGCACTTTGAAGGCGTTGGGCAAGCAGAGCGAGTTCATCAACGGCCTGCGCGTCACGGATGCGGAGACACGCGACGCCGCGCTGATGGTCTTTGCCGGCAAGGTGAATAAAACTCTTGTCGCCGCGCTGGGAGCGATTGGCCAGCCAGCTGTAGGCCTCAGTGGCGGCGATGGATTGAGCTTCCGCGCGCGCAAGAAACGCACTGAACCAGACCTCGGATTCGTGGGCGAAATTGCGTCCAGCGATGCTCGGCTGATTGAAGCCATCTGGCAGACAAATTGTGTGCCGGTTTTTTGTTCGATGGCTCTGGGCTTCGACGGCGAATACTACAACATCAACGCCGACGAGATGGCCGCGGCCTGCGCGGTTGCGTGCAAAGCCGATGCGCTGGTCTTCTTGACCGATGTGCCTGGCGTGAAGGGCGCGGCGGGTACGGTGCTTCGATGGCTGTCCATCGATCAAATTGCGGAGATGGCCAAGAGCGCCGTGATCTCCGGCGGTATGCTGCCCAAGCTGGGCGCCTGCCGCGAGGCTCTTTTGAATGGCGTGAAACGCGTAAGAATTTTACCTGCGGAAGCGGCTGGCTCGTTGCCCGATCTGTGCAGTTCCCGCGTAGCATACGGCACCGAAGTGATGGTGGCCTAAGGAGAAAGAAATGTCGAAGCTCGAAGAGATTCAAGCCGCTGAATCGCGGTTGCTCATCCACACGTATGACCGTTTTCCTGTCTTGTTTGTCGCTGGCGAAGATGTCCACTTGATCGATGAGCACGGCGACCGCTATCTGGATTTGTTGAGCGGTATCGGCGTCAATGCGCTGGGTTACAGCAGCAAGGTGATTCAGGAAGCTATCGCCAAGCAGAGCTGTACGCTGATCAATGCGTCGAACTATTATTTCAATGACAAGATGGCCAGCCTGGCCGAACGCGTCACGCGGATCACCGGCCTGGATCGCGTCTATTTTGGCAACTCCGGCTGCGAGGCCGTCGAGTGCGCATTGAAGCTGGCGCGTGCGCACGCTGGCCTGCTGCGCGAAGAAGGCAAGCAGATCGGCACCAAGTTTCTGGCGCTGGAACAGAGCTTTCATGGCCGCACCTTCGGCGCCATCTCCGCGACGTACAAAGAAAAATATCGCGCGCCCTTCGAGCCTGTTGTTCCCGGCTTCGAGTTTGTGAAATTCAACGACATTGAAGATCTGCGCGCCAAGTTTTCCAACGAAGTCTGCGGCATTCTTGTCGAGGCCATGCAGGGAGAGGGCGGCGTGCGTCCGTTGTCGCCGGAGTTCTTTGCAGAGGCGCGCAAGCTGGCCGATTCCACCGGCGCATTGCTCATCGTCGATGAGATTCAGGCCGGCCTGGGCCGCACAGGAAAGTGGTGCGCTTATCAGCATTTCGACATCAAGCCGGACATCACCACGCTCGCCAAGCCGCTCGCCGGCGGCATCCCGATGTCTGCCACGGTCTGCACGCATGAAGTGGCGCGCGCCTTCCATGCGGGAATGCACGGCACCACGTTTGGCGGCGGCCCGCTTGCCTGCGCCGTGGCCATCGCGGTGATTGACCACATCGAAAAAGAAAATCTTCTCGATCACATCAACGAGGTCAGCGATTACTTTCAAGCTGAACTGAACAAGCTGGCCGAGCGCCATCCGAGCATCACCACGGTGCGCGGCAAGGGGCTGATGATCGCCGCTGAACTCGACTCTGCCGAGCTGGGCAAGTTTGCCGTTACGGAGATGCTCAAGCATCACGTGGTCATCAACTGCACCAGCGATACGACGCTGCGCTTTCTGCCGCCTTTCATCTTCGAGCGCGTTCATGTGGACACGACGATTGCCGCGCTGGACAAGGTCTTCATCGCGTACGAAAAGGCACAAGCCGCGAAGTAACCATATCATCTTCTGTGCCCCATCCATTTCACGTTCTTTGTGAAATGGGTGGGAGACGAAGACCCTCAACCCGCCCGTGTCGAGGAGGACAAACGCATGGTGAGCAATACTGTTTTAGAAGTGCCCGCTGTTTCCGTTGCGACGGACCCCGATATTCTAGCCGCCGCTGCTCGCTTGAATGGCGAGGATATGTGCTCCATCGCTGATCTTTCCAGCGCGGAAGTGCGCGCGATTCTAAAGCTCGGCCACGACGTGAAGCGCGATCCGAAGAAGTATCGCCACGCGCTCGATGCGAAGCAAATGGTCCTGATGTTTGAGAAGGCCTCGCTGCGCACGCGCCTCAGTTTTGAGACCGGCATCAACACGCTGGGCGGCAACGCGATCTTCTTCGATCAGACAAATTCACCGCTGGGCGAGCGCGAATCGATTGCTGACGTGGCCAAGAATGTGGAGCGCTGGGTGGATGTGATTGTGCTGCGCACTTATGCGCACGACACCATCACCGAGATGGCCGCCAACGCGCGCGTGCCGGTGATTAACGCGCTCAGCGACTTCGAGCATCCCTGCCAAGCGCTGGCCGATTTCATGACCGTCGATGAGCACTTCGGCCATGTGGCTGGGCTGAATTTTACGTATGTGGGCGACGGCAATAACGTCTGCCATTCGCTGATGCTGACCGGCGTGCAATTGGGCGCGAATGTCACCGTCGCCACACCGCGCGGCTATTCGCCGGACATTGAAATCGTGACCTTGGCACGGGATATTGCGCAGGCCAATGGATGCGAAGTGCGCCTGCTGCAAGACCCGCAGGCTGCCGTGGAAGATGCCGATGCAGTTTACACCGACGTGTGTGTGAGCATGGGAATGGAGCACGAGTCTACGAAACGCGCGCCCATCTTCCGGCCCTTCCAGGTGAATGAAGCGCTGATGGCCAAAGCCAAGCCCAGCGCGGTCTTCATGCACTGCCTGCCAGCGCGACGAAATGCCGAAGTGACGGACGCCGTGATCGACAGCCCGCAGTCGATTGTCTTCGATCAAGCGGAAAATCGCATGCACGCGCAGAAGGCGCTGCTACTGTTGCTTCTGGGCGGTTTGGTGTAACAGTTCTCAGTTTTGATTTGCAGCCTGTAAGAGAGTCGATGTTTTGAAAGGGCACGGCTTTAGCCGTGCCGCAAAAGTAGCAAAATGACGCGGGCTTTAGCCCCTGAGGGATTGTTTCTACTACTGGAGGTGGGAGATGGCTGACACAGAATTCAATAACAATTCAGAGAACAGCACCCGCTCCTCACATAGGGAGTCAATCATCGAACACCTCTTCATCGGAGAGGTGTTGAAAGTACTTTGGAATGAACAAGCAACTCAGGTTGAAGTACTCAAGCCGCAGGTTGATGACGCAGGATACGACATAGTGATCGAATGCAAACGGAAATCGAAATCAGATACTTCGACTCCTTGTTACATCCAATTGAAATCGGCTTTTGTCGGTGCCAAAACAGCGAAAGTGAGTTTAAGTAAGAAACTCACAAGTAAGACTCATTGGTGCGTGATCTGGGTTTTCTTTGATCCGAAGTTTACTCTCAAATCTTATCTTTGCTTTGGTACTGCGACCGGAAAAACCTCATCCGACATAGCAAAGCTCAAGACGACGAAGCATTCTAAGGCTGACACAAATAAGATCAAAGCGGATCGTCCCGGACATTGCGATGTTCCCAAAGGCGAATTCAAGGAGTTTGTCTTGATTAAGGACGTGATTGACAAGCTGTTTCCAACTGCGTGAGCAACAAAGAATTGCTTTTCCCTTAGGGGCTAAAGCCCGAAATCTTGAGACGTTCAAGCGGCACGACTGAAGTCGTGCCCTTTCAAAAAGACTTGATCAGAGGTTCTAAAAAATGTCCGTAATTCTCGAATCACTGCCCGTTGGCCAGAAGGTTGGCATTGCCTTCTCTGGCGGGCTTGACACTTCCGCCGCTCTGCATTGGATGAAGCAGAAGGGCGCGCTTCCCTACGCTTACACGGCCAACCTGGGCCAGCCCGACGAAACCGACTACGACGAGATTCCGCGCAAGGCTCTCGAATACGGCGCGGAAAAGGCACGGCTCATCGACTGTCGCGGCCCGCTGGTGCGCGAAGGCATTGCCGCGTTGCAGGCTGGCGCTTTCCACATTACGACGGCTGGCGTGCCTTACTTCAACACCACGCCGATTGGCCGCGCCGTCACAGGCACGATGCTTGTCGCCGCGATGAAAGAGGACGAGGTCAATATCTGGGGCGACGGCTCGACTTACAAGGGCAACGACATCGAGCGCTTCTATCGCTACGGCCTGCTCGTCAATCCCAGCCTTCAGGTTTACAAGCCATGGCTCGACGCGGCATTCATCGACGAGCTGGGCGGGCGCGCCGAGATGTCCGCGTATATGCAGCGGCACGGCTTCGGCTACAAGATGTCTGCCGAGAAGGCCTACTCCACCGACTCCAACATCCTGGGCGCGACGCACGAAGCAAAAGATCTGGAGTATCTTTCCTCGTCCATCAAGATCGTTGTTCCGATCATGGGCGTGGCCTCCTGGCGCGACGATGTTGACGTGCCGCGCGAAGAGATCACTGTTCGCTTTGCAGAGGGCTTTCCTGTTGCGCTGAATGGCCGCGAGTTCACGGACCCCGTCGAACTTCTGCTCGAGGCCAATCGCATCGGCGGACGGCACGGGCTTGGCATGAGCGATCAAATTGAGAATCGTATTATCGAAGCCAAATCGCGCGGCATCTACGAGGCGCCCGGCCTTGCGCTGCTCTACATCGCTTACGAACGGCTCATCACCGGCATTCACAACGAGGACACCATTGAGCAGTATCGCGACCATGGCCGCAAGCTCGGCCGCCTGCTCTATCAGGGCCGCTGGTTTGATTCGCAAGCCATCATGCTGCGCGAATCCGCTCAGCGCTGGGTGGCCAAGCCCATCACCGGCGAAGTGACGCTGGAGCTGCGGCGCGGCAACGACTACTCGATTCTCAACACCGAGTCGCCGAACCTCACCTTCCATCCCGAGCGGCTCAGCATGGAGAAGACCGAATCGACCTTCAGCCCGCGCGACCGCATCGGCCAGCTCACCATGCGCAATCTGGACATCACCGACACGCGCGACAAGCTGCTTACTTATGCAGCGGCTGGATTGCTCACGCTCAGCAAGGGAAGCGAAATGCCCAAACTGAATTGCGCAAGTGAGAAAGAATAGCGTGTGGCGCGTCTAAAGCCCCTGATTGAGTTTCATTTCTACCGAAACCTTCCCTCAGGGGCTAAAGCCCGTCCGATTTTGCGGCGTTTACGGCACGACTAAAGTCGTGCCCTTTCAAAACCCAGGATTGACCAGAGGTTTCAATATTAATGTCAGAAGAACAACAAACCGGGAAGATGTGGTCGGGCCGCTTTCGCGAGCCGCTGGACGCGGAGTTTGAGGCGTGGCAGCGTTCGATTGTCTTTGATTGGCGGCTGCTTGCGCAAGAAGTAGCCGCCAGCAAGGCGCACGCGTCGGCTCTGTACGCCGCGAAGATTCTCACGAATGATGAGACCGTGAAACTGCGTGAAGCGCTGGATGCGATTGCCGCAGAGCACGCGACAGATGCAGGCAAAGCGCAGGTGCGCGATCACGCAACTGCTGAGGACATTCATCATTTTGTCGAGCTGAAGCTGGCCGAGCGGATTGGTTCGCTGGGACTGAAGCTGCACACCGGGCGCAGCCGCAACGAGCAGATCGCCACGGATATGCGGCTCTATGTGCGCGAGCAAATTACGCTGACGATTGATGCGCTGATCGCGTGGGCTAAAGCGCTGGTAGACAAGGCTTACATTGCTGACAACGCGGTGATGCCTAGCTACACGCACTTGCAGCGCGCGGAGCCGGTGCTAGTAGCGCACTGGCTGCTGGCATACGTGGAGATGATTCTGCGCGATGTTGCGCGGCTCATGGATTGCAAAGCGCGGCTCAACTATTGCCCGCTGGGATCGGGCGCGGTGGCTGGTGCAACGCTCAAGCTGGATCGTATGATTGCCGCGCGCGAACTGAATTTTACTGCGCCGACGGGCAATTCTATGGACGCGACGAGCGACCGAGATTTTGTTTTGGAATACTTGCAGGCTCTGACATTTGTTGGATTGCATTTGAGTCGCTTTGCGGAAGAGATTACACTTTTTGCAACGGCGGAGTTCAATTTTGTTACGCTGCCAGAGGCTTTTTCTACTGGCTCGAGCGCGATGCCGCAGAAGAAGAATCCCGATTTGACAGAGTTGATCCGCGCGAAGGTTGGGCGGATTCATGGTGCGGCGGAGGCGGTGACGCTGCTGCTCAAAGGGCTGCCCTTGTCCTACAATAAAGATATGCAGGAGACGCAGGAGCCAGCCTTCGCCGTGGAGTTTGTGCCGCAGATGCTCACGCTTGTGGCGCGCTTCACTGCTGCGCTGCAATTCAATCGCGAGCGGATGAAGGAGGCGGCGCAGTCGGGCTATTTGAATGCGATGGCTGCGGCTACATACCTTGTTCACAAAGGCGTTCCGTTCAGGACAGCGCATGAGAAGATCGGCAACGCGGTGCGCTTTGCGATTGAAAAGGGCGTGGAACTCAACGCGCTTTCGCTCGACGAGTTGCGTAAGTTTGGCGAGGAGTTTGGCGAAGATTTTTTTGCGGCGGTTACGCTGGAGGCGACGCTTGATTGCCACGATGTGATCGGCGGAACGGCGCAGGCACGGGTGCGTGAAGCTCTGGCCGCAGTATCGGAACGCATCGCATTACTGAAGCAGGAGGCCGCTCATGCTGGTGCGTAAGGCGCTGCTGCAAGATGCGTCCAAAGTTTATGACCTGGTGAATTCGCTCTCAGGCGACGGCACGCTGCTGAAGCGCGCGTTTGCGGAGATATGCGAAAACATTCGTGATTTTACTGTTGCCGAATCTGACGGCGGAGTCTTTCTGGGCTGCGGCGCGCTGCACTTTTACGGGCCGCATTTGTGCGAGGTGCGTTCGATTGTGGTGAAGCCGGAGGCCAAGAGCAAGGGCGCGGGCAGCCGCATTCTTGCGCATTTGCTTGAAGAGGCGGAAGAGCACGGAATTCAGTCGGTCTGCCTGTTTACGCGCATTCCGGATTTCTTTTTCCGCTACGGATTTCGCACGGTGGAAGACAAGGCTGAACTGCCGGACAAAATCTTCAAGGACTGCCAGAGCTGCCCGCGGCTGCATCGCTGCGACGAAGTGGCGATGGTGCGCGGCCGCATTCCACGCGTTTCGCTGCTGGGGCCGCGCGAGGAAGCGCAGCAGTTGGTGCATCTGGCTGGATAGAAAACGCTGTTGTCAATTGCGCAATCGCAAGTTGTCAATTATGCAATCGCAATCGGATGAGGCAGAGAAATTTTTCAGTCAAATGCGGCGAGTTAGCTTCCGCTGTGCGGAAATAGCGAGTTGGCGGAAAAGCAGGTTCTTCATTTGTGCTTGCTTGGATGGGCGAGCACGGATGCGGCTGCCGCGATCTGGCCGTAACTCAGGCCACCATCGCCGGGGCTTACGCTGCGTTGCTGATAGACTGTGACGCCTTCGGCTTCGAGTTTTACGCGCAGCAGATGTGCTAATCGCCGGTTGTGCAGACATCCGCCGCTGAGAGCTACTTGATTGATGCCTGTTGCCGCTCGCGTTTTTACGGCTGCCTGCGCAAAGGCTTGTGCGACTGCTGCATGAAAGCGCGCAGCGATGTGCGGCTTGGGGACGGCAGTGCGCAGATCGGCGATGAGCGCGCGCCAGAGTGGAGCGACGCTGATGCGCGTGGGTTCGCGGTTGGACCAATTACCGCTAAGAAATTCCATTGCGTAGGCAGGCGCATCATCTGGTTCGTCGATGGCGATGCCTTCGAGTTCGATGGCGGCTTGCGCTTCGTAATCGACTACGCGGCGATTGAGTACAACAGCGGCCACGGCATCGAAGAGACGGCCCATACTGGAGGTTTGCGGCGCATTGATGTTGCGCTCGATCATGCGGTCGAGGAGTTGCGCCTCCTGCATGGTTGCGCCCGCAAGAGATGCGGCTGTCTCCAGATCAAAGCCCGCAGAGCGCAGATGGGCGAAGGCCATGCGCCATGGCTCTTTGATTGCTTTTTCGCCTCCGGGCATGGGGACGTAGTCGAGATGGGCGAAGCGCTCGAAGCTGGCGGGTTTTGCGATAAAGACTTCGCCGCCCCAGATCTTTTCATCGGTTCCGTAACCGGTGCCGTCGAGGGCGAGGCCGATGACTTCGCCGGTGAGATCGTGCTCGGCGATGCAGGCGGCGATGTGGGCATGATGATGCTGGACGACGACGAGCGGTAGGTTGCGCTCGGCGGCCCACTCTTTGGCCCAGGCGGTGGAGAGATAGCCGGGATGGAGATCGTGGACGATGGTCTGCGGCTCGATTTCGAATGTGCGCATCAGGTGATCGAGAGACTCGCGGAAGAAGTCGAGGCCGGAGAGATTTTCCAGGTCGCCCATGTGCTGGCTCTGATAGGCGAAGCGGCCACGGGCGAGGGTGAAGACATTCTTCAAGTGGCCGCCGACAGCGAGCAGGGGCGGCGCGTCGAAGGGCAACGGCACTCCCAGCGGGACATAGCCTCGCGCGCGGCGGAGCAGTTGCGGCGCTCCGTCAACGATGGCGGTGACTGAATCATCGCAGCGCTGAAGGATTTCGCGGTTGTGCATCAGGAAGGCGTCGGCGATCTGGCTGAGGCGTGAGCGGGCTTCGTCGTTGTCGATGGCAATGGGTTCTTCGCTGAGATTGGCGGAGGTCATGACCAGCGCGTGGATGCGCGGATCGGCGAAGAGCAGATGGTGGAGCGGTGCATAAGGAAGAAAAATGCCTAGCCAAGGAATCCCCGACGCAACATTGTAGGCAATGCTTTCCCAGGTCCCAAAATCGGGACCTGGGGCACCCGGAGTTTGTGCAATACAGCAATCCTCACATCGTCTGGCCAGAACGATGGGGCGGGCGGAGGTGGTGAGGAGAGCTTCTTCCTCGGCGGTGAGCGCGCAGTATTTTCGCGCGGCTTCCAGGTCGCGGACCATCACGGCGAGCGGCTTTCCGTAGCGGCGCTTGCGTTCGCGCAGGCGCGTCACCGCTTCCTGATTTGTGGCGTCTACGGCGAGGTGAAAGCCGCCGATTCCTTTGATGGCTACGATCTGGCCGTCGAGAAGCAGGTTAATGGTTTGGTGGATTGGGTCGTCGTGGCCGGCGGGTATGCTTTCTGTGGCTTCGTGTGAAGATGGATGCGCGGCTGCGGCAGGTTTTGATAAAGGCAGCGAGTTAGCTTCCGCTGCGCGGAAATAGCGAGTTAGCGAGTTAGCGGGGCTATTCACAGTGGAGGCGTTGGCGCTTTCCAGCCAGATTGTTGGGCCGCAGGTCCAGCAGGCGTTGGGCTGGGCGTGGAAACGGCGGTTGAGCGGATCGTCGTACTCGGCCTGGCAGGCGGGGCACATGGGGAAGACGGCCATCGATGTCTGCGGGCGGTCGTAGGGGATGCGGCGCGTGATGGTGAAGCGCGGGCCGCAGTTGGTGCAGTTGAGGAAGGGATAGCGGTAGCGGCGATCGGCGGGGTCCAGCAGTTCGCGCAGGCAATCGGGGCAGGTGGCGGCGTCGGCGGGAATGCCGGTGGTGACCTGGCCCGCGGAGGTGCTGGCGATGATTTGGAACGTGGTCTGGCCGGTTACGGGAAGCGCGCGGACGGTGACCGAGTCGATGCGGGCGAGTGGCGGCGGCTCGGTGCGGAGGCGGGCGAGAAAGGCATCAATGCGCTCCGGCGGGCCTTCGATCTCGATGAGGACGCCGCTGGTGTCGTTGCCGATCAGGCCGGAAAGGCCCTCTTCCAGCGCGAGGCGGTAGACAAAGGGGCGGAAGCCCACGCCCTGCACAATGCCTCGAACCTGGGCGATGCGGCGCTCTCGGATTGGCCGGGATTCTTCCATCTGGTACAAGCCTCTCATGGGAGACGGGCATCGCGCATCGGGATTCGATGGAGTTCCGAGGAACAAAACCGTTGGGGTTCGTGGTATCCCTCCCTAGCCACAAAAACAAGAACGTGGCGAGGGTGGGGCACCCAATTCTAGTGGTTCTTCACAGAGAGTTATTCTGTTAGAGCCTGTTTACGATCTTCTGAGTAGGAGGACCAGGAAGGCGAGGTGAACGAACTGCAAGCTGGTATTGAGTTTGCGTTCGC
>Ga0224559_1001861_pt1 | contig 11167 bp, 11 predicted proteins | sample 714S33034metaG_FD_180676 | JGI IMG/M metagenome (GOLD analysis project Ga0224559, IMG submission 180676) | Peat soil microbial communities from Stordalen Mire, Sweden - 717 S3 30-34 | ecosystem: Environmental > Terrestrial > Soil > Wetlands > Peat | place: Sweden: Norrbotten County, Stordalen... | reverse complement strand
CCGCTTGCGGTTATCCTTCTGGGCTTTGCTCCATTTTATTTTTGAATAATCAGGAGCCAGTGAGCATATCGAAAGATTTCCTACTACCCTGAAAATGAGGTTCCCCAACCTGCCCCGCGAAAACCGCGTGATTACATTATCGTTAACTATCATGAGAATGGATGTTATTCTTGATTAATCAGCTTTATCTGAAAAGGTGATATGCAAATGTAATATTTATTTTAATGCGAAACTTATTCTTACCGGAATCGTCCATTTCAATCTGGATGGCAATAGGGAAAACCTAAACCGTTATCTTTGCATCTCCTAATCTCAATTAATCACCAAAGGCATGAAAAACATTCTCATATTCTCTTTCCTGATTCTAATCGCAACTTCAACCGCCGGATGGTCCCAGACAAAAGGGCAGGGGAGTAATCTGCTAAAAGTCAAGGTGTTCTATTTCCATCCATCTGACCGCTGTCCCATCGATCAATCCATCGAGGACAACACAAAGGCTGTCATACAATCTTATTTCTCAAAGGAAACTGCCAACGGAACCATCCTGTTCAAAGTCATGAATACCGACAATAAAGCCAATGCCGCTGTCGTTTCCAAATTTGATATTAATGCCCAGGCCCTCTATATAGTAAAGGTTGAAAATGGTAAAGAGACACAGAAAGACCTTACGCGCTTCGCCTTCGACTACGGCAAGAGCAATCCTGGAAAATTCAAGGCAGATCTTAAAGCCGAGATCGAGAATGCTTTAAAAAGGTAGTGTTGAAAGAAATTGTCCAGTAATTTGCCGCGCTGCTTTATTTCTTGGCAGTCATTAAGAATAGGGGATACTCTTGTGGATTCCCTTCGGAATCCTCTCTTCTTATTACAAAGCAAGGCTCTGCATGGTAGTTTTTAAAGCCCAGCTTAAGAACGATCAGCTTTAATTTTTCCGGATCAAAACCCTTATGAACATCCGGATTGAAATCATGAAAAGATCCGTCTTCCTCGTAAAGGTCGGCAATGGCCAATATTCCTCCCGGATTTAGAAGTTGGTATAATCTTTTGAAGATGACTTCGGTATCTTTAATATGATGCAGAACCATCTGGCTGTAAATAACATCAAAACGGGTACCTTTATATTCTGACGATTCGAGATCAAAATAAAGGGTCTTCAATTTTAGGCGATCACTTTTCTCCATTTTCTCTTCTGCCGCCTTCAACATTTCAATGGAATTATCCATAAGGGTGATCTCAGAAAACCGGTCTTTCAGGTAAAAGCTCAGCAAACCGGTACCAGCTCCGAATTCCATGGCCTTTAATGTAGTTGTTTCCGGAAGGTACCTCAACAACTTATCTGCTACGGCCATCGTCCGTTCCAAATTCATCTTATTCTTATCCCAGTCCCTCGCCTTTAAATCAAATTCACTCATCTTCTTATACTTGTATAATTAGTGACTTCATCTTTAATTCAGACGCGTGCAAAGGTACAAAGAACAAAAGTGATATCAAAACGATTTAAAGGGGTAATTATGCGCTTTAATCAAAAAACTTTTCTATCTTTGCCAGGTCTCACAAAAAAACTGATCATTATGAAGAAAAACATGGGAATTATCGACATCATAATTAGACTGCTAGTCGCAGCTTTGGTGGTTGTTTTATACTTTACGAGTGTAATTACTGGGACGTTGGCAATAATTTTATTGATCGTAGCAGGAATCTTCACACTGACTTCAATCTTTGGAATCTGTCCTCTTTATTCCCTGATAGGAGTCAGCACAAAGAAGAAAATTGAGTGATTTTCATAGGCTTTCTTTGCAATCTCCCTGGATAAGTATAGAACATTAGCCGTTTTCTAATTTTGAGTTGATTGAAATCTAACCACTTGACTGTCCTCTGGAAGGTGATTTGATTCTTGTGGTGTAACGCAAAAAAAGAAGTCAACCAACCAGGCTGACTTCCTTTTATGCATAGAATTCAGTGTATTATTTACTTATAGACAACCTCCCTTAACATCTTTGTGCCATAGATAGTCCGCTGTGATACACGGGTTTCCCTCAGTTGCTTCATAGCAGCATCATCGCCAACAACTTTCTTTGAAATTGCATCCCACTTGTCATCGTTTCCTTCCATACTGGCTAAGTTTTTATATTCTACCATTAGCATGAGGTTCCAGTCTTCAGGATTTGCTGACTCACCATCGAGAATTTTATAGGAAAGGATTAAGCCCTCTTTTAAAGCTTCATCTTCGGTTGCCTTCCAGGTGGTCTTAAGGTTATTTAAATAATCAACTCCCATCCCGGAATTTGTCTTAATAAAGGAGACAGCCCAAACTGAACCGTCTTTGTAAAGCTTTGTTTGAGCAAAAGTCTGGCTACACAAAAAAAGAACTACCGTAACCAGCATTATTTTCATTGTCGTTTTCATGTTCTAAATTTTTAATTACTGTTAATGATCGACAAAGATAATATCACTTCTGTAATTTATATACGGTCTAAATAAAATATTTTTCTTATTGGATATGAGAGTCTTTCGCTGTTGCAACTTTCGCAACAGTCTCAATGGCAATAGCAGAAACTGCAGCTCCGTAATCAAGATCAATGTTTTCCATGGTATCGTGTGAATCGTGGTAACCCTGGCGGCTGATATCATAATTCTCCATGAAGAGGATCACAGGAATGCCAGCATCCGAGAAAATGATCCCATCAGTATTGTAAAGAGTGCTGTGTGGATCTTTCCATGTCCGGATCTCTGCATCAGGAAAGAGGTGCATTGCTTTTGACGGAATCGTTACGCCATCTGTTGTACGCAATCCTCTGGCACATCCTTTCCGGTCAGGAGACTCATTCCACTCTTGTGCATTTAATTTCCATGAACGGCAGGCTTTGAAGGCCTCATAGGAAAGCTTGAGAGACGCTGCAGAGTATCCTGGCGCAACCTGGAAAATATCCAGGCCGGTTTCCCTGTTGTGTGCAATCATATCCATCAAAACGACGCCTTTTATTTTAACGTCTGAAAGATTCTTAACCGTCCCATCAGGCTTACGCAGTTTCAAAGTCTTCTGGATCGCATTCTGACATAGATTACGGGCTCCCATGCAGTCAGAAGGAAACTCCTCACCGGTAAGATGAACCAGCCAGATATCCCGCTCAAGTAGTCCTTCCTTTGCCATCCTAAGAAATATCGGAGCGGCAAGCAGGAGAGTAGATGTCGCTGAATGATTATCATCTGCCCCGGCTGCCGAAAGTCTGGCTCCGCCATTCTCGCCCTTCTCATCGTAAATATCTTCCATGTAAGCTGTATCATAATGATCCGACATGATAACCGTTTCATTCCGGTTCTTTCCTGGTATGATCATAATGATATTTCGCTCATATGTCTTTCCATCCTGGTTGGCCTTCCAGCCACCGTACCCGGGAAATTCAAAATCAGTCTCCCATTGAAATGGCAATTCACCGGCTTCTGCTTGATTTTCCAATCCTGCCTTGGTGATTTCTTCAAGATACCTGTTAATCAGATAATCTCCAAGTTGTTCCAAATCCCTGTGTGGGTGTTTCACAAACTTCAAGGTCTTTGGATCCTGAACAATATCCGCATTGTCCTTATTTATGAATTCCCCCTTTGAAAGGTATAATATCTGATTCCAGTAAGCCTCTTCGTATTCTCTTCTCGAAGTATCATTGAATGTCAGAGATTTACTCTCTTCCCTCGGTGATGTGTCATCCTCAAGAATTGAATTAATGGCTGATTTGATCGTCAAAGCTTTATTCTCATCAATTGATTTTGCAGGAAACGATGATAACCATGCCTCAAGACTTTCGTCCTTCGGGATCCTGATAATATGTCTCGCAAATTCTTTGTCCAATGGTTGCTTCCCTAGTAATTCCCAGCTATCCGTGAGTGCAAGAAGATTCATGGATGTCTGATGCAAATAATGATCATGAACCGGGATAAAATTATTCAGGATCGAGAGTTGCAGATCTCGTCTTTCAAATCTGGGCCATAACTCAATTGCATTGGCTGGATCGGGCTCATTGACTGTATATGCAGTAAAATATCCGGTAGTTGCTTCAGGGGAGAGAACAACTCCATTATTATCAATTGATTTACACCCTACAAGCACACGATGCCACCAGATCTCATGAATTCCAGCCTGCATGGGAGGAAAGTAAAAGCGGTAATGAAATAATCCGCCCTTAACAACCTTTAATTCTGCATCGCTTATAGCCTTCCTGTCAGCCCTGGGGCCATCCAGCAACAATTCCATCGTCTCTTTCAGAACTTGGCTGTTCCTTGCCATCGGCTTATTATAAAGATCTAAAGATTTCAAATTTGTACTGAATAAAGTCTGAACAACAGGATCGACCTCCTTACTCACACTGAGGGCATCGTCATTTCTGCGTACCCGGTCCCATCGGTTTGTTCTGATATAGGTGTTGAGAATGAAGTGTTCGAGGATATCTGCTTTTTCTCCTGCGACTTTTGGTTCATGCATCCAACCCGATTGTGGAACCCTGATTCCGTGGATGGCTTCATTTCTTCTGGCAAGGCCTAACATAGGGACTTGAACAGCATTGTATTGCGTTTTTTGAAGCCTTATATAATCTTGACTTCCCCACAAAACGAGACTTCCCGGGAAAGGTAACAATGATAATTTACTTGTTAGGTATTTCTCTTTTATATGAGCTGGAATTTTATTGAATGGACGGAAAGTCAGTAGATAGTTTATATCACTAACATTGTCTTCATCATGAATAAGAAGATTTTGTGTCCAGGAAGGAAGCTTTTCTACCTTCCAGTAATCAAAAGGGAAGAAATCTTCTGAAGGAAGTATCCTGAATCCTAAACCTCTCAAATGCTCAATGTTTTCAATATCTTTACCATAAGCATTCTTCATTATCCATTTCATAAGGGAAAGAAAAACTGAAACTGGAAGCTCTTTCTCGGGATTCTCATAAAATGATTTCCAGAAAGCCTTCTCAGGGCCTTGCTCACTGGCTCCGAAAAATGTCCATCTTACCCTTCCTTTGTCATCATTGGTTTTCGATAATGCCAATGGCAATAAGGATACATATTTTTCATTTTCCCGCCAGCCTGGGTTCCTCTCGAATTCTTCCGACCAAAAAAGATTATTGATAAGATTCTTCTGCTTATGCCCGGCGAGATGGGAGGGGAATTTCCCAATCCCTATCTGCGTAATATGATCAAGGATCTGTCTACCTGTTTGTTCAAGCCCGGGTCTCAGCTGATACTCTTCTTCAAATTCTGAAATCAGCCATCCATATGGGTCTGAAGGATTGAGCACCCTTTCATCGATGGTTCCATCATAAGGTGAAATACCAATCCTTACAGGCGGCATGTATTCTGAATAGGCACGTAAAGGATATTTGTTTTCCCCCAAGTGCCATGGATATCCTTCCAATAATCTAAACCATCCGTTCTTGTTCATAATAGCTGTTTTATGATTAGGAGGAAATTTAAATATCACATTAGTCTTATCTGTTAAAGATCTTTTTTCGATAGGATCCAGAAGATAATTCCGATCATTAAGATTGAATAACATATTGGAACTGCACAATCTACAAATGAAAGTTGTTCCTGGATATTCAGTCCCATAATCTTCTTAAGAATAGGGAAATATGGATACTCAACTACTTTAATAACCGAGTTGACAGGAAGAAAGCGGGAAATGTTATTGGGCTGAAGTTTTGGTATTTTCAATAAGAAGTAAAGGACGGGTTCGATGATAAGAGCGTACAAAGTAAAGAAAGCAATGGATATTCCTGTATTTCGTAAAAGGAAACCCGTGAAAAACGCAAATATCAGAAATGAAAATAGTTGAATGAAGAAACCACCGGCAAAACTTATCTTTTTAAACATCATCGATACTGTAAAATTGTCGGTATTAGCCATTCCAAGGATGAGTATGCTCAGGAATACAATAAACGCAATTAAAAGTGAAATAAGAAAGATCACCTGGAGTTTGGAAAGCAGGAATTCTTGCCGGCTCATTCCATTCACAATATTCTGCCGTATCGTCTTGTTGGTGAATTCGTTCGTGATCAAAATAATGACGATGATGGCAGGCAGGATCAGGATGTAACGTATACTGGCAAAAAAAGTGATATTCTGCCACACTTCCGGAAAGAAATAGAAGGTAAAATGTGGGAAGGGGATAGGACTATGCTTGTTGATATTATCTATCCAACTGTTCAAGGTGACCCCCGCCATCAGGATTCCCAGGATGAGGAAAAGAAAATACAACCCCATGAGGATCCAGAAGACCTTATAAGTCATGATCTTTTTTAATTCGATCTTCAGTAATTTGGCCATACTTCAGGAATTGTCATTTAATAGTTCAAGGAAATGCTGTTCCAGTGTCCGTTTCCGTTCACTTAAATGGGTCAGGATAATACCTTGTTTATAAAGAAAGTCATTGACTTCAGCTGGTTTGATACCGTTTTTCAAATACACCAGCCATTTTTCATCTGATTTTGCAATCGAGACAAAATCAGGATATGATGCAATGGCTTTCCTGAGCTGCTCCATGTCAGGAGCGGCAACTTCAAGCAGCTCAGAAACAGCTAGTACCTCACTCACTTCCCCATCAAACAGCTTTTTGCCTTTACTGAGAACAGCTACATGAGAACAAATCTTCTGAACTTCGTCCAGGAGATGGCTTGCCAGGATAATCGTAATTCCTTTTTGAGCCACCATTTTTATCAGATCGCGCATCTGTGCAATTCCCTGCGGGTCAAGTCCGTTTGTCGGTTCGTCAAGAATAAGGACTTCCGGACTTCCCAATAAAGCAGAAGCCACAGCCAGCCGCTGTTTCATGCCAAAGGAATAAGTTCTGAAATGGTCATTTCTTCTATCATATAAACCCGTTATCTGGAGTACTTCTTCAATATCATCATAAGGCTTGTCTTTTATATCGGCAACAATTTTTAGATTCCTGATCGCACTGAGATACGGGAAGAAGTTCGGGCTCTCAATAACGGAGCCAATTCGTTTCCTGCTTTCTTTGGTTGGAGCTATTCCAAACCATTGAAAAGTTCCGGAATCGGCTCTGATAAGATCAAGTAAGATGGAAAGTGTCGTGGTTTTGCCGCTTCCATTAGGTCCGAGCAAACCAAAGATCTGGCCTTTGTGGATTTCAATAAAAAGTCCGTTTACAGCATTGATCCTGCCGTATCTTTTTGATATTCCGTTGATAGATAGTACTTTTTCCAAATCTAGTTCATGGATTTTTACCAATTCCCTCTCATTTTTTCTTGCTTATAAAGATACATCTTTGACGTATTCCAAAGAAATTCGTTACAAGTTCATTATAATTTATCTGTAAAGTAAAAATACAGTTGGCTTTTTATGAATGTCCGGTTTTTCTTTTTTCCATTCTTTTATCGAAAGTGTTTTAATTCTCTCTTCTGCTGTTGTCAGGGATATTGCAAGACAAAGTAAGGTCCGGTCCTGGCATGTTTCAACGATGGTTTGGAGCAATTGTTCGTTTCGGTAAGGAGTCTCTATAAAGATTTGGGTCTGATCCTTTTTATAAATATCCTGCTCAATTTCCTTAAGACGCTTTCCCCGGCTTTGCTCATCAATCGGTAAATAACCATGAAAAACAAATTGCTGACCATTAAACCCAGATGCCATAAGTGCCAGCAAAAGTGATGAGGGTCCGACAAGCGGGATCACCTTGATTACTGAATCATGCGCCATCTTTACAATATTTGATCCCGGGTCTGCAACACATGGTGTGCCTGCTTCAGAAATGATTCCGGCATCATGTCCTTCTGTTAATGGCCTAAGAAATAACGATGCGTCTTCTAAACTGCTGTGTTCGTTATATATTGAGAATTCCAGGACATTAATGTCTATCTCGGGACAAATTTTCTTTAAGAACCGCCTTGCCGTCCTGACCTCTTCGACTATGAAGTACCTTATCCTCATAATAATCTCTGCATTGACACTGGGAAAAACGTTCCCTGAGGGAGTCTCTCCAAGCAAAGACGGTATGAGATAAAGGTTTCCTTTTTTTATTCTCTCCATGGCAAATGGTCAAGATCAACGTTTCCTCCTGAAAGTATTATTCCAACTCGTTTCCCTTTGAAATCAATCTTCCCGCTCAGCAATACTGCTACAGGAACCGCAGAAGATGTCTCAATCAGGAGCTTCATTCTTTCCCACACAAGACGCATGGCTGTAGTTATCGATTCTTCAGATACTGTCACAATTTCACTGACATATTGTAATATAATCGGGAAAGTAATACTCCCTAATGAAGTTCTGAGTCCGTCGGCTATTGTATCCGGATGTATTGAGGGTACAAATTTCTTCTGTGTGAATGATAGCCAGGCATCATTAGCCTGCTCCGGTTCGGCAGCAATTATTTTAGTCCCCTGTGAAAAATAATATGCTGATAAAGCTGATCCGCTTAGTAATCCTCCGCCCCCCACTGGAGCGATCAGAATATCAAGCTTTTCTGTTTCTTCAAATAACTCTGCTGCACAAGTTGCCTGTCCTGCAATGATACGTAAGTTGTTGTAAGGATGGATTTCAATAGCTCCGGTTTTGTTAATTACTTCTTTCAGTGTTGATTCGCGGGCTTCCAAAGTGGGCTCACAAAAGGTGATGATACCACCGTAGTCTTTTACAGCATTGATCTTTACAGGAGAAGAATTTTCTGGCATGACAATGTAAGCAGGTATGTTCCTTAATGAAGCAGCCCATGTTAATGCTTGAGCATGATTCCCGGATGAATGAGTACAAACTCCCCTTACGGTTTCAGATTCCTCCATTGAAAAGATTGCATTTGTAGCACCTCTTGCTTTAAAGGCCCCGACTTTCTGAAAATTCTCGCATTTGAAGAAAAGCTCTGCGCCGGTCATACGATCTAAAGTTGAAGATGTCATTACAGGCGTCCGGTTTATATAAGGATGGATACGATTGGCTGCCTGAAGAATATCTTCTGTGGTGGGTGGGTTATGTAATGAAGTATCCAAATTTGCTTGTGTTTGGATTTATCAGATTATTTTGACAGGGAACCTGAAACAATTTCTTTTGCAAGGATATTGCAGGCTATATCAAGCTGTTCATAAACATTTTCAAAGGCGTGCAATCCATCATACCAGGGATCTCTTACATGTTGATTAAGCCCTGGATTAACAACATTCCTGATGTAATCCACTTTTTTCATGTCCATTTCATTCCGTGCAAGTCGCTCGACACTCATATAATGATAGGAATCCATCACATATATCCTGTCAAAACGGTCAAAATCCTTAACAGTGAATAGCCTTACAATATGATCTGTAATATCTATTCCTCGCTTTTTAAGGGTGAGAACTGCTCTTTCATCAGGGGAATCTCCTACATGAAAATTCTCAAATCCCACAGAATCAACGATCGCAGGACAGTTTAATTGTTTTAATTTATATTTGAGAATTCCTTCTGCCATGGGTGATCGGCAGATATTTCCTGTACAGACAAAGAGGATGTTCACAATTTGATCTTCTTATCCAGTTCTTCAACAAACGTGCGGAATTGTTTATCAGTTTCCACAAGATTGTTAACAGTCCTACATGCATGCAAAACAGTAGCGTGATCTTTATTCCCGCAGTGTAGTCCTATACTGGCTAAAGAAGCCTTCGTGTGTTTCTTTGAAAAGTACATTGAAAGCTGGCGTGCCTGAACGATCTCACGTTTCCTGGTCTTGGAATGGATCATTTCGATGGGAATGTTAAAGTAGTCGCATACTACCTTTTGAATGTAGTCAATGGAGATCTCCCGTGATGTGTTCTTTACAAATTTATCAATCATCTGCCTGGCAAGATCGAGTGTGATGGTTTTCTTGTTCAACGATGATTGAGCCAGAAGTGAAATCAACGCACCTTCCAATTCCCTGACGTTCGTGTTAATACAATAGGCAAGGTATTCAACAACTTCTTGAGGAATATCGATCCCGTCATTATAAAGTTTCTTGTGAAGGATGGCAATCCTGGTTTCAAGGTCAGGGATTTGCAGGTCTGCAGATAGTCCCCATTTGAAGCGGGAAAGCAGACGTGGTTCAATACCCTTCATCTCTACAGGTGGCTTGTCAGAGGTCAGAATGATTTGGTTGCTTTTTTGATGTAGATGATTGAATATGTGGAAAAAAACATCCTGTGTCTTTTCTTTCCCTGCAAGATTATGAATGTCATCAATAATCAGAACATCTATCATCTGATAGAAGTGAATAAAATCATTCTGATTGTTATTCTTAACTGAATCGATGAACTGGTTCGTGAATTGGTCAGTAGTCACATACAGAACGGTCTTCTCCGGGAAGTTGTTTTTTACCTGGAGGCCTATGGCGTGAGAAAGGTGAGTCTTTCCAAGTCCGGTACCACTATATATTAATAATGGATTGAAAGATGTCTTCCCTGGATTGTTTGCAACAGCATATCCGGCAGATCTGGCAAGTCTGTTGCAATCTCCTTCGACAAAATTCTCAAAGGAATAACTTTCTATCAATTGCGAGTTAACCCTTATTTTCTTAAGACCTGGAATGATAAATGGATTTGGGATTTCTTTTGAATTCCCTCTGTTAAGATCTATGGGCATGGATACTGAAGGATTTGCAAGAGCTTTCTTCTCACCTGTGGGAATATTGATTGTATAAGGGCCGGGCTCTTCCTCGGTATTATCCATAATGATACTATACTCCAGTCGCCCCTCTATACCCAATTCCTTTTTGATCGTTTTCTTCAATAACCCAATATAATGTTCTTCAAGCCATTCATAAAAGAATTGACTGGGAACTTGTATCGTTAGAACATTGTCCTTTAACTGAACGGGCTTTATTGGAAGAAACCAAGTTTTAAAGCTCTGATAATTAATATTGTCCTTTATAATCTTAAGGCAATTTTCCCAAACTTCGAGTGTATTCTTTTCCATTAACAAATTACCGTCAAGAATGTATTTTCAAATTTCTTCGTTTATGTATTGTGATTTAAAGAGTTGGATCTACCCCGCAAGCATAAATCCGTAGAAGATAAGGTTCCAGAATTTCGATTAACAAATATTTAAAAAAAAAGTTAAAAAAAAAAATTATTTTGTCTTGTTTTATAAAAATATTTTTGTTGTGATGCTTGTTTTTAGTCCTTTTTCGTTTTTTTTTTCAATTTCAAATATGGAAACAGCAACTGCT
>Ga0224559_1001860_pt1 | contig 11169 bp, 9 predicted proteins | sample 714S33034metaG_FD_180676 | JGI IMG/M metagenome (GOLD analysis project Ga0224559, IMG submission 180676) | Peat soil microbial communities from Stordalen Mire, Sweden - 717 S3 30-34 | ecosystem: Environmental > Terrestrial > Soil > Wetlands > Peat | place: Sweden: Norrbotten County, Stordalen... | reverse complement strand
TGACATTGAGGCCAGGCGCGGCGAGTTGGGCGAAAAGCGTTACCAGCGCCGCGGTCCGCAGGTCGGCGCGGATGGCTTCCTCGATGCCGGGATGGCGGACCTTGACCGCGACGCGGGTTCCGTCGTCGAGAAGGCTGCGATGCACCTGCCCCACCGAAGCGCTGGCCACGGGCTCGCGCTCCATGCGCGCCAAGAGCCCGCGCGCTCGCGGCCCCAGGTCTTCCTGAATGACACGCTGGATGCGGCCAAAATCCGTGGGTTGCGACATGACCTGCAGCACGCCGAGCAGGCGGCGCGCCTTGGGCGAAAGCGAGGCATCGACGTAGGAAAGCGTCTGCCCCACCTTCATGGCCACGCCCTTGAGTTCGCCGAAAGACTCCACCAGCTTGGCCAGCGCCTCGGGCGAAAGCGCGCCGAAACCATCGCCACGCATCCCTCCGGCAAGCGCGCCGATGCCCATGCGCGCCGCCGCCGCCGCCGTCTTCTGCAGCCGTGCCAGCGACGACGAAGGAAGGTTCTTACCGCCTTTGCGGCGGAGTCTGTCGATCAAGTCCTGAGCCGGATCTCTAGCCATGTGCACCTTCTGATTTTTGTCAGAGCCGACTATGTTCCGCGTCCCCTGTCAAATTGTGCGCGTTCCCTTACCACGCATGGAAACATCCGCGCCGCTCGCAGGTTTTCTCGGAGTGCGCTATGTTGCCACTTGGGCTACGGGGCCCGCCATGATTATCCAGGTCTTATTCCGCGATCCTCGCTCAGGTGGCGAGAAGAAATACGAGTTCGACCAATCGCCAGTGCGCATCGGTCGCAACCCCTTGAACAACATCGTCCTGGAAGGCAATTTCGTATCGGGCTGGCACGGCATCATCCGTTTCGATCAAACCGGGACCTACTACTTCGATCTCGGTTCCACCAACGGCACCAGCATCGACGGCAAACGGCTGCCCAAGAACACCGCGGTTCCCATCACCCAGCCGACCCGTTTGTCCATCTGGATGTTCGAGATCACCGTCGCTCCCGGGGTGCCCGGCGTGCTCTCGACGCCTCGGCAGTTCCCGCCCGAAATCGACACCCTGCCGGTAGCCAGCCGCACCACCGAGGTCTTCCAGCCGCCCCTTGTGCCGGCCTCGCCATCGCGGATCGTGAGCGTTGGCGCGCGCGCGCCAACCCCGGTGCCTCCCGGCGCTGGCGTCGCCAGGCATCCATCGCAGTTATCGCAGTCGCCGTTGGGATCGTCGTCCAAGGAGTCCGCTGACCGTCTGATGCGCTGCCTGCGCATCATCGGGGCATTCGCGGAGGCCTTCATGGGTCTCAAGAAGGGCTACGAGCAGTTTGGCTTGGAGGTTGGCGTGCGCCCCTTGTCCGGAACCACGCCGCTTCATCGCGCCCGAACCAGCCAGGAAGTCGTCCAGTACGTTCTCAATCCCGCGACCGATCCGGACATTTGCGCGCGCGATTTGAATGCGGTCTTCGCCGAGATCGGTTTCCATGACGTCGCGTTGATGGAAGGCATCTCGCAAAGCGTGCGCGTGTTGCTGGAGAAGCTCGACCCCAACGCCCTCGACGTCAAGATGGGCGCCGGCCTGTGGTCGGGAGCGAAAGTCAAAGGCAAGTGGAATTCCTACGTCGAGACTTTCAAGAATCTGCTGGCCGAAGACGCGGCCCTGCACGCAGAGATTTTTGGCGAGGAATTCGCCGCGGCCTATGCCAGCGTGGCGCTCGGCGACGAGAAAGCCGACGAGAAGGCCGACGAGAAGCCCTCAAGGGATGGGGACGAATGACTCGCCGATTTGCTCTTGACATCTTCACCGAATCATCGGTAAATGTCACACTGTTTCCACTAGGGTAGCGAATATGCCTATCAAGAATATCGAGGCGCTGTTGCAGCCGGTATCGCCGGATGCCCCTGGCGGCGTGGATCTCGAGTACGATCCAGCATTCCTCGAGCTTGAGCGGCTTTCCCAAGGCAAGCCCGAGCAGCAGATGGGCGCCACCATCGTGCCCGCGCAGGAACCGGACTGGAAGGAAGTCGGCAACCGCGCCATCGCACTTCTTGGCAAGACCAAGGATCTGCGCATCGCCAGCCGCTTGACCCGCGCCGCGCTGCAAACCGAAGGGCTGGCGGGATTCGCGGAAGGGCTGCAAGTCATGCGCGGTATCGTGGAGAACTTCTGGGATGTCTTCTATCCCAAACTCGACCCCGATGACGGCAACGACCCAACCTTCCGCGTGAACACCCTGATGAGTCTTTGCGATGGACCCGCGTTCATCGACCGCATCCGCGTCATCCCGCTGGTTTCGGCCCGGTCCTTCGGCCGCTTCAGCCTGCGCGACATCGCCATCTCCACGGGCGAGCAACCGCCTTTGCCCGATGTCCCCGCACCCCAGGGTTCGGCCATCGATGGCGCCTTCACCGAGTGTCCCCTACCCGAATTGCAGGCCACGGCAGACTCTGTCCGCTCCGCGCTCGCCAGCCTCGATGCCATCGAAACCTTCGTGGGCGAGAAGGTCGGCGCGTCGAGCAGCACCAACTTCGCGAAGCTGACCGACGTACTGCGTGCGGCGGACAAGATTCTTGCGGCACGACTGGCCCGTCGCGGTGTCGGAACGGAAAGCACCGAAGGCGGGGTGGTTGAAGGAGGCAGCGCGACAGGCGGAGGGAGCGGCGGTCCCTCGATCTCGGGCGAGATCAACAGCCGCGAGGATGTGATTCGCGTCATCGACAAGATTTGCCAGTACTATGAACGCCGCGAGCCATCGAGCCCCATCCCTCTGCTTCTGAAGCGAAGCAAACGGTTGGTTTCGGCGTCCTTTTTCGATATTGTTCGGGATCTCGCACCCGATGGCCTTACGCAGGTCGAGAACCTGCGCGGCAAAGACTCGAAAGATTCGACGGAAAGCAGCTAGACATTCTCTATTGGCATTCTCTATTGGCATTCTCTATTGGCATTCTCTGTTGGATAGGTGGACACCATGGCAACCAGTTCTCAAAAGTTCATCCAAAGAAACCGAGCACCCCGCGTCCAGATCGAATACGACGTCGAACTTTACGGCGCGGAAAAGAAGGTCCAACTGCCCTTCGTGATGGGCGTCATGTCGGATCTTTCCGGCAACCCGAAGGAGCCTCTCGATCCCGTGGCGGATCGGAAATTCGTGGAAGTATCGGTCGACAACTTCGACGACCGCTTGAAGGCGATGAAGCCCCGCGTGGCGTTCCAGGTTCCCAACACCCTGACCGGCGAAGGCAACGTGAGCATCGACCTGTCGTTCGAAAGCCTGGACGACTTCTCCCCCGCGGCCATCGCGCGCAAGGTGGGCGCGCTCAACAAGCTGCTCGAGGCCCGCAACCAGCTTTCGAACCTCGTGACCTACATGGACGGCAAGACCGGCGCCGAAGACCTGATCGCCAAGGCGCTCAAGGATCCCACGCTGCTGCAGTCACTCGCCGCGGCCCCGAAACCAGACGCCGAAGGCAACAAGTAGCATTCAGGTAGCAAAGAGGATAACCCATGGCTGACACACAGAACGCGTCCCAGACCCAAGCCGCCTCCGGAACCGCCGAGACCAACGAATTTGCTTCGCTGCTGAACAAGGAGTTCAAGCCGCAGACCGACGGTGCCAAGACGGAAATCGAAAACGCCGTGCGCACCCTGGCCCAGCAGGCATTGGCCAGCACCCAGCTCATCAGGACCGACGTGGTCGAGACGATCAACGCAATGGTCGCCGAGATCGACAAGAAGATGGGCGAGCAGATCAACACGATCATGCACCACCCGGATTTCCAGACCCTGGAAGGCGCGTGGCGCGGTCTGCACTACCTGGTCTCGAATTCGGAAACCGACGACCAGCTCAAGATCCGCGTGATGAACATCTCGAAGAAGGATCTGCACAAGACGCTCAAGCGCTACAAGGGCGCGGCGTGGGACCAGAGCCCCATCTTCAAGAAGATGTACGAGGAAGAGTACGGCACCTTGGGCGGCGAGCCCTTCGGCTGCCTGGTCGGCGACTACTACTTCGATCACGGCCCCATGGACGTCGAGCTCTTGGGCGAAATGGCCAAGGTGGCCGCGGCGGCGCACGCGCCCTTCATCTCGGCATCTTCCCCCACCGTCTTTGGCATGGAGTCGTGGCAGGAACTCGCCAATCCGCGGGATCTGACCAAGATCTTCTCGGTGCCCGAGTACGCCGGCTGGCGCTCGCTGCGCGAGTCCGACGATGCCCGCTACCTCGGCTTGTGCATGCCGCGCTTCCTCGCGCGTCGGCCCTACGGCGCCAAGACCAACCCGGTCGAGGCCTTCAATTTCGAAGAGGACGCCAACGGACCCGACTCGAAGAAGTACACCTGGGCCAACGCTGCCTACGCCATGGCCGTCAACATCAACCGCTCGTTTAAGCTGTACGGCTGGTGCTCGCGCATTCGCGGCATCGAGTCCGGCGGCGCGGTCGAGGGACTGCCCACCCACACCTTCCCGACGGACGATGGCGGCGTGGATCTCAAGTGCCCGACCGAAATCGCCATCAGCGACCGGCGCGAGGCCGAGTTGGCCAAGAACGGCTTCATGCCGCTCATCTACAAGAAGAACTCGGACTTCGCCGCATTCATCGGCGCCCAGTCGCTGCAGAAGCCGGCCCAGTACGACGATCCCGATGCCACCTCGAACGCGGCATTGGCGGCTCGCCTGCCCTATCTCTTCGCGACTTGCCGCTTCGCCCACTACCTCAAGTGCATCGTGCGCGACAAGATCGGATCCTTCCGCGAGGCCGCGGACATGCAGCGTTGGTTGCAGGACTGGATCATCAACTACGTCGACGGCGATCCGGCCCACTCCACCGAGGAAACCAAGGCGCGCAAGCCCTTGGCCGGCGCGGAAGTCGTCGTCGAATCCGTCGAGGGCAATCCCGGCTACTACACGTCGAAGTTCTTCCTTCGACCTCATTACCAACTGGAAGGACTCACCGTGTCCCTCCGGCTTGTATCCAAGCTCCCCTCCGCCAAGGGCGGGGGCTAGAACCAATCACCAACAATGTCGTCTGCAACGGATCACAAACTAACAAGGAGTTGAGAAAATGGCGGTCAGTATCACTTTGAAATTCAAGGACATCAAGGGCGAATCACAGATCAAGGGCCACGAGGGAGAAATCGACATCCTCTCCTGGAGCTGGGGACTGACACAGTCGGCCTCCGCTCACGTGAGCACCGGCGGAGGCTCGGGCTCGGCCGATGTGGAGGATCTTCATCTCACGAAGTACATCGACAAGGCGTCTCCCGTGCTCATGGACGCGAGCTTCAAGGGCAAGGATCTCAAGGAAGCCACTCTCTATGTCATGAAGGTGAGTGGGGCCGGCAAGCCCATCGAGTACCTCAGAATCTCGATGTCGGGAACCGTGTTCGTGTCCGCCATCCACCAGGGTGAGCAGCTGCCAAACGATCGGCACGGGGAAACCTTGGATCTGAACTTCCGTTTGGTGAAAATCGAGCACACTGGCCAGAAGGCCGATGGCAGCGCCGATGCCACGATATCGCACGATTTCGATATCGCTGGCCAGCACTAAACCTGTGCAATCCGAGCCATGGACGTCCCGCTCGAAACCGGGCGTGGGCGTCCGTGGTTTGTGGTTTTTTCCACTTAATCTAAGGCATTTCCATGAGCACCATCGAGGAAGACGTCCGTTCGGGCAGGCTGGAGGAGGCCCTCGCGGGCCTGCAGGCCGCGGTACGCAAGGCCCCTGCGGATTCCAAGCAACGCGTATTGCTGTTCCAATTGCTTTCCGTCATGGGGCAATGGGAACGGGCCATGACCCAGCTCAACGTGGTTGGCGATCTCGACGCGAAAACCCTCCCCATGGTGCAGACCTACCGCTCGGCCCTCAAGTGCGAGGAGCTGCGCGCGGAGGTTTTCGCCGGCAAGCGCACGCCGCTGTTGTTTGGCGAGCCCGCCCAGTGGGCCGCGCTGCTCGTGCAATCCCTGATCCTCGGCGCGCAAGGCCGCGTGGAGGAATCCGAGGCGCTCCACACCAAGGCTTTTGAAGAAGCCCCTGCCACGTCAGGGAAGATCGACGGCCAGCCCTTCGCGTGGCTGGCGGACGCCGACGGCCGTTTGGGGCCGGTCCTGGAAGCCATCGTCGACGGGAAGTACTACTGGATTCCGTTCTGCAATCTGCGCACGATTCGCATCGAGAAGCCCGTTGATCTGCGCGACCTGGCTTGGATCCCCGCCTACCTTACCCTGGCCAACGGCGGAGAGGTCGTTTCCCTGATTCCGACACGCTACCCCGGTTCCGAAGCAAGCTCGGACGCCGCCATCCGCATGGCCCGCAAGACCGACTGGACCCTACGCAAGGACGGCAGCAGCTTGGGCCTGGGCCAGAGAATGTTGGCGACGGATCGGAGCGACCATCCTCTGTTGGAAGTCCGCTCGATCGAGTTTGACTCGTCTCCCGGGCCGGTCGTCCAGACGGCCTCGGCCAATGGCTGATCTTACACAGAAGGACCGGCTTCAGCCGTCGCTTCTGGATCGGCTTACCGACAACGATCCGGACAGAAAGCAGGAATCGCGCGACGCGCGCGTGTTGTCGCCCAGTCGGCTGCGAGAATGCGTTCGCCGTGACCTGGCGTGGCTGCTCAACACCACCCACCTTCGCGCCACCCAGGATCTGGACGACCATCCCTTCGTCGGGCGTTCCGTTCTCAACTACGGCATGCCCGATCTGGCGGGCCGAACCACCTCGGGCGTGGACACCACGGTGCTCGAACAGGCCATCCGCAAGGCCATTCTGGATTTCGAACCGCGCCTCGTCGCAAAATCCTTGCGCGTGCGCCTGTTTTCCGACGACAAGCAGATGAACCACAACGCCATGACCTTCGACATCGAGGCCGAGTTGTGGGCCCAGCCGTTGCCCTTGCGCCTCTTTTTGCGCACGGCCGTGGATCTGGAAAGCGGAAGCATCGATGTCGCCGACCTCGGCAGCAAGGGAGGAACCTGATGGATCCCCGGCTGCTCTCCTACTACAACCGCGAGCTGCAATACATCCGCGAAACCGGGCAGGAGTTCGCCAAGGAGTTTCCCAAGATCGCGGGCCGGCTCGGCATCGAGTCGCTGGAGTGCACCGATCCCTACGTCGAACGCCTTCTCGAATCCTTTGCCTTCCTCACGGCGCGCGTCCAGCTCAAGATCGACGCCGAGTTTCCCCGCTTCACGCAGCACCTCTTGCACATGGTCTACCCGCACTACCTGTGCCCCACGCCGTCCATGACCGTGGTGGAACTCCAGCCCAGCCTGAGCGAAGGCGGTCTGGCCGACGGGTTCAAGGTGCCACGTGGCTCCGCGCTCAAGAGCCTGGTGGGCCGTGGCGAACAAACCGCCTGTGAATATCGCACCGCCCAGGAAGTCACGCTGTGGCCGCTGGAGATCACCGGCGCCGAATACACGTCGTTCTTGGGCGACCTCGGAACCCTGAACATTCCCGTGAAGGCCAAGGCCGCCCTGCGCCTGCGTCTGCACGCCTCCGCGGGCCTCAACTTCAGCCAGATCGCACTCGACGAGCTTCCCCTCTACATGCGCGGGGGCGACGAGGTCGCGATGCGCATCCACGAATTGCTCCTGGCGCACGCCGTGGCCCTGGTGGTTCGCCCGGCTGGCCAGCAAGCGGGCGATCTGGTGCAGGGCGATCCGGTCAAACCCATCGGATTCGAGGACGATCACGCCCTGCTACCCTATGGTCCGAGATCCTTTCAAGGCTATCGGCTGCTGCAAGAGTACTTCGCGTTCCCCAGTCGATTTCTTTTCGCCAACCTCACTGGCCTGCGTACCGCTGTCCGCCGGACCACCACCCCGGACCTCGAGATCGTCATCGTGCTCGACGCGCAAGACGCGCGTCTGGAGAAGGCGGTCGGCCCGGCACAGTTCGCGCTCTACTGCACGCCAGCGGTCAACCTGTTTTCCAAGCGCACCGATCGCATCCACCTGAGCGAAAGCGAAAATGAGTACCACGTCGTACCCGACAGGACACGGCCCATGGACTTCGAGGTCTATTCGGTCACCGAGGTCACGGGCTACGGAACGGGCAGCGACGAGAAGCAGGAGTTCTTCCCCTTCTATGCCTTGCGCGACCGCGCCTCGGTCGAGGACATGTCCTCGTACTACACGGTTTCGCGCGAGCCGCGCATGCTCTCGACCAAGCAGCGCAGCCAGGGCGCGCGTTCGAGCTATGTCGGCAGCGAGATATTCCTGTCTCTCGTCGATTCGACCGAGGCGCCCGTGCGCCCGCAACTCAAGCAGCTGGCCATCGAAACCTTGTGCACCAATCGCGACCTGACCCTGCACATCCCCGTCGGCCAGCGCAGCAGCGATTTCGTCCTGGATGCTGGTGCGCCGGTCGAAGCCGTCCGTTGCGTCGCGGGTCCGACGCCGCCCAAACCTTCCCACGCGCACGGCGACCCTTCCTGGCGACTCATCAACCACTTGTCGCTCAATTATCTCTCCCTCACCGACGACACCAACGGCGGCGGCGCCTCGGCGTTGCGCGAGCTTCTCACCCTCTACGGCGACACCAGCGACCCCATCATCCGCAGACAGATCGACGGCGTGCGCTCGGTGTCCTCGCAGTCGGTGACCCGGCGACTCCCCATCGCGGGACCGGCGGCGTTCGGCCGCGGGCTGGAGGTCATGTTGACCCTCGACGAAACCGCCTTCGAGGGCATGGGCGGGTTCCTGCTCGGCGCTGTTCTCGAGCGCTTCTTCGCCAAGTACACCTCTATCAACTCCTTCACCGAAACCGTCTTGCGGAGCATCCAGCGCAAGGAGATCGTCCGATGGCCAGCGAGACTCGGCCTACGCCCGACGCTGTAGCCAGCCCCGCGCATCGTCCGAGCAGGCATGCCTCCTTGGATGACGTGATCAGCCGGGTCGAGAAGGCAGTCGACCGCTACGACTTCTTCGCCCTCATGCGCGCCATCGAATGCGCCTGTCCGGATCTCGCCCGCCTGGGCGAGGCCACGCGTCCCGTCGACGAACCCATTCGCATGGGCCAGGACCCATCCCTGGCCTTCGCGCCGTCGACCCTGGCCTATGTCGAGCCGAGCAAGGAAGGGCGTCCTCCGCGCATCGGCGTCTACTTCCTGGGCGCGCTGGGGCCGAATGGCCCGCTGCCCATCCACCTGACCGAATACGCGCGCGATCGCCTGCGCAATGCGAACGACCCCACCCTCGTCCGTTTCCTCGATCTCTTCCATCACCGCATACTCGCGCTCTTCTACCGTGGCTGGGCCAACGCCCAGCCCACGGTCAGCCGGGACAGGCCAGCGAGCGACCGCTTCATGGCCTACGTTGGATCGCTTCTGGGCATCGGCTCGCCCGGGCTTCGCGATCGGGACGCCTTTCCCGACAACGCCAAGCTGTACTTCGCTGGCCGCCTCGCCCACCAGGTACGCAACGCGGAAGGCTTACAAGCCATGGTCCGCGAATACATGGGCCTGCCCACGCGACTGGAGGAATTTGTCGGTGAGTGGACAGGGCTGCAGCAAGAAGAGCGTTGGCGCATTACCCGAACCGCCTTCGCTGGCGTGCTGGGCATGAACACAATTCTAGGAGCGCGTGCCTGGCAGCGGCAGACCAAGTTCCGCCTGGTCTTCGGACCGCTCGGGGAGAACGACTTCCAAAGCCTTCTGCCCGGAAGCCCGCGCCTGAAGCGCCTGAACGCCCTGGTGCGCAACTACGTCGGCGAATCCCTCAACTGGGACGTCCGCCTCTTCCTCGACAAGCGCGTCAGCCAGCCCTTCCGCCTCGACCGCGTGACCCGGCTTGGCTGGACATCGTGGCTCGGCCGCTGCCCCGAAGGCGAGGGCCGCGAAGATCTGATTTTCAATCCCAATCAGGACAGCCTCCGAGAGAATTCTGCATCCGCCGCCTAACCCGTCCTGTACAATCCCGCCCCGTCGATTTTCACTTACTCAACTCGCTCGTCAAGTGGCCCCACCGGCCAAAGGAGGAATAGTCACCATGTCCGAAATCTCACGCGTTTCGCTGTTCGGAAAACTGAACAGCCTGGGCTACAAAGCCATCGAAAGCGCCACCGTCTTCTGCAAGCTGCGCGGCAACCCTTACGTCGAGCTCGTGCACTGGTGGAGCCAGCTCTTGCAGCTGCAGGATTCCGATCTTCACCGCATCCTGCGCGAATTCCAGATCGATCAATCCCGCCTGGCCCGCGACATCACTGCGGCCCTCGACCGCCTGCCCAGGGGCGCTACGTCGATCTCCGATCTTTCGCCGCACATCGCCGACACCGTCGAGCGTGGCTGGGTCTACGGCACGCTGCTCTTCGGTGAATCGCAGGTCCGCACCGGCCACTTGGTGGTCGGCCTGCTCAAGACGCCCAGCCTGCGCAACGCGCTCATTTCGATGTCGCCCGAGTTCGACAAGATCAAGCTCGAACAACTCACCGACAACTTCGCCAAGATCGTCGGCGGCTCGCCCGAATGCGCCCTGCAAGCCAGCGACGGCTCGCAAACCGGCGGCGGCGCGGTTCCCGGCGAAGCCAGCGGCGCCATGGCCCCAGCGCAGATGGGCAAGCAGGAAGCGCTCAAGAAGTATTCCGTCGACCTGACCGAGCGCGCCCGCAGCGGCGAAATGGATCCCATCGTCGGCCGCGACGAGGAAATCCGCCAAATCGTCGACATCCTCATGCGCCGCAAGCAGAACAATCCCATCCTCACCGGTGAGGCCGGGGTGGGCAAGACCGCGGTAGTCGAGGGTTTCGCGCAGCGGATCGCGGCGGGCGACGTGCCCCCGCCCCTCAAGGACGTGAGCCTGCGCTCGCTCGACATCGGCTTGCTACAAGCCGGGGCCAGCATGAAGGGCGAGTTTGAAAACCGCCTGCGCCAGGTCATCGACGAGGTACAGTCCTCGCCCAAACCTATCATCCTGTTCATCGACGAGGCGCATACCTTGATCGGCGCGGGCGGCGCGGCCGGCACGGGCGACGCCGCCAACCTGCTCAAGCCGGCCCTGGCGCGCGGCAAGCTGCGTACCATCGCGGCCACCACCTGGGCCGAGTACAAGAAACACATCGAGAAGGATCCCGCTCTCACCCGCCGCTTCCAGGTCGTGCAAGTCCTCGAACCCAGCGAAACCAAGGCCCTGCTCATGATGCGCGGGATTGCCTCGACGCTGG
>Ga0224559_1001859_pt1 | contig 11171 bp, 8 predicted proteins | sample 714S33034metaG_FD_180676 | JGI IMG/M metagenome (GOLD analysis project Ga0224559, IMG submission 180676) | Peat soil microbial communities from Stordalen Mire, Sweden - 717 S3 30-34 | ecosystem: Environmental > Terrestrial > Soil > Wetlands > Peat | place: Sweden: Norrbotten County, Stordalen... | reverse complement strand
AACGCGTCGGAACCCTCCTCGACGCCTTCAGCCCCGACGAATGCGCACGCTATCTCGTCAATTCGGGATACGCTTCAATGTAGAGTCATCCCGCTCTAGAGTCGGCAGCCTGGCATCGAATGCGCCGCTCCGAACTCGATTGTGGGCTTCGGCAGAATTATCGATTTCTAGGAAGCTTGCGTCTCCGGGAGCCCGGGACGCGCTAAAAGGTCGTGGAAAATCCCCAGGCCAAGCGAGTGGCTTAACCTCCCGACCTAGCGCGTGACCTTGGAAATGGCCCGTGGCGCCAAGGCAGAACATCGATGGTGGCGACCCGCCAAAGGCTTCGCGTTCACCTGGTGGGACCGCGTTAATTTTGCGGTGACGCGCTTCCGACTAACCGTAAGTCAGCAAAACAGAGACTTCGCGCGCTTACGCCGGCTCAATCAATTCGCAAATCAGGTTGTACGCGGACAACCAACGAAACCCAAGAATCAGGTGCTGCTCCAAAAGCCAGCCGGAAATCTTAGTTGTCAGCGTACAACAAAAAAAGCGCCGGCGTTTCCCGCCAATAAATCCTTCCCAAATGCCTTCACTGCAGCTTGTGTAAACGTTATCGAGCAACGGAGCGCCGCCAAAAAGGCTTTGTCCGAAGAGTTGTGACGTAGAAAAATCCAAAGAACCAAAATCATAGCAGCAAATGCGCGGACAGAGCTCAGCAATGTTGCGGCAGCTCTCCCCCAAGTTGAGCTGCCTATTCCCCAATGGAACCTGCCCGTCGGGCGGTCCGATCCAATAAATGAGAGCCCAAAGGAGTTCTTTGTAGACGAGCCTTTTTGCTGGCCGATGCATTAGCATTGCGGGGGTACACGAACGAGACGAAAGCCGTCAGGTGTAGCAATCGATGGCGGCAGGGCAGGGTAAAACTTGCGTTAAGACCTCGTTAACGCAAAAATACTTGCCGTAGCGAACGAATCGGGCATTATTAACAAATCAGCGCATATTTGAGTAAGCAGCACAAAGCACCGCAGATGCAGAGAATAAAGATGGCGACAGCGGCGATACGACATGATGGGCACCTAGGCGATCTCCGCGCGCTCATCAACGCGGATGCGGCGGAGCTGTCATCACGCTTGCGCGCGCAGCAGATGAGGGATTTCCCACCCGCCGCCCAAAAGACGATTCGTCGTTTCTCTCCATCCGAAGCAGCAAAGCTGATAGGGATCCACGAAGGGTATCTCCGTCAATTGGTGGCCGAAGGTAAGGGGCCGGCCCCTCAATCTAATAACCGCCGCACCTATTCAGTCGAGGATATTGAATCGTTGCGGATTGACCTCGATCGCAGCGGAAAGGGAGCTCGGCGCTACATTCCACATCGCAAAGGCGACGAAGCTTTGCAAATCATCTCGGTTATGAATTTCAAGGGGGGGAGCGGGAAAACGACCACTGCTGCGCATCTTGCACAGTTTCTGGCGCTTCGTGGATATCGGGTCCTTGCGATTGACCTCGACCCGCAGGCAAGTCTTTCAACACTGTTTGGACACCAACCTGAATTGGATGTGGGTGACAACGAAACTCTCTATGGCGCAATCCGATACGATGAAGAGCGGCGCGAAATGGAAGAGATCGTCCGGTCGACCTATATCCCAAATTTGCACCTTGTTCCTGGGCAACTCGAACTCATGGAGTTCGAGCATGAAACCCCTAAGGTGTTGATGGAGCGACGCGGACAGGAATCACTTTTCTTTTCTCGGATTGGCGAAGCCATTGGCCAAATTAGCCATGCGTATGACGTTGTCGTCATAGATTGCCCGCCCCAACTGGGCTTTCTTACCTTGTCCGCACTTTGCTCCGCGACGGCGGTTTTGATCACCGTTCACCCGCAAATGCTCGATGTTATGTCGATGTCGCAATTTCTCAACATGACGGGCAGTCTGCTCGATGTTGTCGCAGATGCAGGGGGGGCCACGCAGTACGACTGGATGCGATATTTAATCACACGGTACGAACCGAGCGACGGCCCTCAGACAACAATGGTTGGGCTTATGCGCTCCATCTTTGGGTCTCGAGTATTAACCCATCCGATGCTGAAGAGCACGGCGATCGCTGACGCGGGTTTGACCAAGCAAACGCTTTATGAGGTTGAACGCCAACAGTTTACCCGAGGAACTTACGACCGAGCGATCGAAGCGCTCGATCTCGTTAATGGCGAGGTCGAATGGCTCGTCAGACAAGTGTGGGGGAGGCCCTGATTTTGGCCCGAAAGATAAGCTTTGACCCACCGCCTCAAGGCGAAACGTCGTCGGAGGAAGGCGATACACGGCCGGGAACCTTGCTAACCCGTCCACTGCTCGGACTTGACCGGCCGCGCAAACAATCAAGCGCGTTAGGCGCAATCTCGCAATCACTCGGAGGATTAAACGAAAAGGTTCGGCGAGCCGAGGAGATCGAGCAGAAACTCGTTGAGGGGCGGGTGATCGTTGAACTTGATCCATCGCTCATCGATGCCTCATTCGTCCGGGATCGGATGGATGGGGCGGAAGAGGAGCATCTTGCTTTTCGAGAGATGATACGCGAACACGGACAAGCCGTTCCCATTCTAGTGCGGCCGAAAGCGCAACAAGATGGTCGCTACGAGGTAGCGTTCGGACACCGTCGCCTGCGGGCGGCGCGGGAGCTGGGCATCAAGGTGCGGGCGGTCGTCCGGGAGCTCACCGACGAGCAATTAGTGATCGCGCAGGGCCAGGAAAACAGCGGTCGCACGGATCTCACCTTCATTGAGCGCGCTCGGTTCGCCGCAAATCTTGAGGACCGAAAGTTCTCTCGTGAAATCATCATGGCCGCTCTAAGCGTCGACAAAGCAGCTCTATCTCGTCTGATATCGATAGCGACTCGCGTCCCGCGCGACGTCATTGAGGCGATCGGGCCGGCTCCCGCCTTTGGGCGCGTTCGCTGGCAGGAGTTGACCGATCTTCTCAACCTCGACGGCAATCAGCGTCGCGCCCGTGAAATCACTGGGGTGGCGGCCTTTGCGGGCATGACCAGTGATCAGCGGTTTGAGGCGCTTCACAGCGGATTGCGCGCTAAATCGCTGCGGGAACGGCCAGAATCTTGGACCGCAGAGGACGGCATCCGCGCCGCCCGGATATCGAGATCCGGGGAAAAGCTCACGTTGACCTTTGATGATCGTCTCACCCCCGAGTTTGGCGATTTCGTCAAAGCTAAGCTGCAGAAGCTCTACGAAGAGTACAAAAGTAGAGGCGACAAAGTGCCTTAATCCCGACTGGGATGAACGGTACCTGCCGCATTGATCTACGACAAACCAGGAGACTTTAAAGGCAAAAGAAAAAGGCCCCCGAAACGGAGTTCCGGAAGCCCTTCTTTGTAGTTGGCACTCAAAGAATCTCACTTCCGCGAATCACAGTCAAGAGTCTTGCCTGGGATTTTAACGCCGATTCGGTGAGCTGGCTTCCTTTGCCCAATCGAGGCTAAGGAAAATGGAAGAACAGCATCATCGGACGACGCCCTTTAGGCGGCGAATGCAGATGTTTGCCCATGGGGCGAGTCTGCTGAGCACGAAAGCGCGGTCGCCAGAAATCACCGTTCCGAAACGGAGCCGCTCGCGCTCCATTTGCACAGCGCGGAGGCGTATAGGCGTTTCTGAACGTCCGTCCGATTCCCAACTTTCCTTGGGCGCGGATTGCATGGCGTTGGCGAGGTTACACAGGCAGCTCGCGGTGATGAGCGGTGCCAACCATATCGAGGGGTGCAACAGCCCCAGCGACAAACGCCGGTTGCGAAAGGGTAGGGGGGGACAACTCGATGGGGTCTTGGGCCTCATCCTTTTGCCATTCATCGCCGGCACCGGTGAGTTCATAGCTTTCGCCGAAGACATCTACCCCCACGAGCGCGTGCCCAAGCTCTTGGGCGTTCACATTGCTCGGCGCGTGTTTGCCAGAGGCGCGAAATCAGGCAGAACGCCGGACATTCTCCCAAACATTTTAGAAATCAAATCCATCACCCTTATAGGCGTTCGCACGGCTGAGCCGGACACTTGGCGCATGCGCTCTGCCGATTTGTGGTGGGTGGAGTCGATGCAGCTCGGCGTTCGCGCGGGGCGGTCATAGGAAGGGACTTTCCGAAATCACATGTCACGCGGGACCGGAGCCCAGTGGCAAATCCCTGAGCCTGCCAGGTCCAGCCAAACAGTTCTTCGCAGCATCAAGTCGCTGCGCAGAGGCGTGAACCGCGTATCCGTCAACCCATCAGGAGACATTTAGGCAAAGAAAAAGCCCCCGAAACGTCGCCGCTCCGGAAGCCCTGTCTTTGAAACCTTGCAATTTCTAGATAGTGCTTCCCGCCCTTTTTTGTCAAGGCCGAACGCCGTTTCAGCGAACGCTTTTGCTTTGCCTGAAGAAAGGCAAAGACCATGCAATTATCCCTATCAACGACGCCCTTTGGGCGGCGGCCGTACACGCTCGCCCAAACGCAGGCTCAGATCGTCGCAAGCGAATGCGCCCCGGACGCCCTCGTGCGCAAATGGCTGGTCTTTGACGACATTTGCGCGGCCATGGCGCTGCTCGGCCTCTCGGATAGGTCGCTCGCCGTTCTGAAGGCGCTGCTGTCCTTCTATCGCCCGGATATGCTAGCCGGCGACAAGCCGATCATCGTCTTCCCTTCGAACAGGGCGCTGGCGCAGCGGGCGGGCGGCATGGCGGAAAACACCCTGCGCCGGCACCTGGCGATCCTTGTCGCCCGTGGCATCATCCTTCGTCGCGACAGCGCCAACGGGAAGCGCTACGCCCGGAAAGGGGAGGGGGGCGAGATCACGGAGGCCTTCGGCTTCGACCTCACGCCGATCGTCGCACACGCCGAAGAATTCAGCCAGCTCGCTGCCGCCGCGGCGGCCGGGCAGCTTCTCCTGCGCCAGCTCCGCGAGAGCATCACCATCCGCCGCCGCGACATCGACAAGATGATTGCGACTGGCGCCTATGAGGGCGTTCGGGCCGATTGGAACGGTTTTCAGAAGGCGTTCATGGCGCTTGGGGGCCGCATCGCGCGAACGGCAACCGTGCAGACGCTCGAACCTCTGGCCGCCGCGCTCGAAACTCTGGCGAATGAGATCCGCGCTATCCTCGAATCCCATGTCAAAACATCAAAAATGAGCGGCAATGCCCCCCAAAATGAGCGGCACATACAAAATTCAAACAAAACCCTTTTTCTTGAATCTGAACATGGCTTGCCAATAAGCCATGGGGCGACCAACGAGCCTCAACCGGAAACAACGCCCCCTCCATCATCGACCCCACACCAGCCGACGCCGCAGAAAGCAACCTTTCCGCTCGCTATGATCCTCGACGCTTGCCCGGACATTGTCGAGCAAGCTCCCGAGGGCATCAAATCATGGCGCGACCTCATCGCCACGGCGGAAAGGGTCCGCCCCTGGATCGGCGTCAGTCCCAGCGCCTGGGAGGAGGCCAACGACGTTCTCGGCGCCAATGACGCGGCGATCGTCCTCGCCGCGATCCTGCAGCGGGGTGACGCCATTGCCAGCGCCGGCGGCTATCTGCGCAGCCTGACCCAGAAGGCGAGGGCAGGGGCCTTCTCCCTCGGGCCCGTGCTGATGGCGCTGATCCGCGCGAACCTGAAAAAACGCGGCGAAAAAATGCGGGCATGATTTCGCATTCGCAAACCGCGCTGGTTCAATTCACCCAATGGTTTTAGCATCGCGGCGGATTCAGCGATAAAACGAAAAGTGCTTCAGAGCGCTGGCCAAGGCAGCGCTCTGAAGCACTTTCCGCCTGGCAACAGAAATTGGGCGGGGAGGACGTGCGGCGCGATGACGAACACGCGGCGAAAATGGTTTGGCTGGCGGCTGGCGAAGAGCAGGTCTGAAAATGATGCCTCCTACTCCATTGAACCGCGAAATGCAGGGGTGGGGCCCAACGCTGGACCCGATGCCAGGCTGCCAAATTTCGCCAAAGGCGCCGACAGCCCTCTGCCCGCATCCGCGCGGAAAGCGGCAGGCTCGCCGAACCAATCGACTCTTGTGCGATTGAGGGAGCATTCAGACGTGAATGCGGTCCGCGCTTGCTGCTTGCCTTTAGCAAACCCCGGGAAGAACAGACTGTCGAAAACCTGGCCGCTGCGCAGCGGGCCAAGTGTTTACCTGCTTGACTTGCGCGTTCAGTTGCTCCTGAAGCGCATTGCGAAAAACCGCAATCGGACCAGCGAGTCGCCCGGCTGGCGCCCTATGCAGCATCCAAGAGCGCACATGCGGACGAAAATCACGGGAATCGATTATCTCGACAGCGTCGCGCCATGGGCTGCCGGCGAAGGCTGCCGGCGTCACAACCCCTATCCCGAGGCCTCGCGCAACCAGAGACATCCTGAGATCAACGCTCAACGCCTCAACGCCGACATGGAAGGGGAGGTGAGCCGCGTCGAAGCGGCCGCGAATGAAGGCGCGAAAGCCACAGGCGCTCTCATTCATTACCCAGGGATAGCGGGAGAGATCGACCAAAGTCGCCGGCCTCGGAACGCCGAGATCGGGTGCCGCAACGAACAGGACAGGCTGCGCGCCGAGATCTTCGCTGACGAGCCCCTCCGGCGGGCTTTCCCCATCGACCAGGCAAAGCGCGGCGGCGTCAAGCCCGCTGCGGGCGACTTGGTCGATCAGCCCGGGCGACCAACCGGATGTGACGCGCAGCGCCAATTGCGGAAACTCGCAGCGCAGGCGGTCTAAGGGAACCGCGAGCGCAGCTTCCGAAAGATAGGGTAGAACGCCCAGCCGGAACTCGCCTCTGACGTCCCCATCCGGAGAAAGGCCCGCCTTAAGATCCTCGAGTGCACGAAGGACCCTGCGTCCATGTTCGTACGCTTCGCGGCCGGCAGCCGTTGGCTTAAGCGGCTTCGCCTGGCGATCCAAAAGCGCGGTCCGGAGCGCACTTTCGAGATTCTGAACGCGCCGGGTGATGCCCGGTTGGGTGAGATTTAGGCGAGCGGACGCTCCGACAATCGAACCAGTCTCCACCACGGCAATGAAGGCGTCGAGATCATAGAGGTTCATGCGCACTCCGTATAATCATTATACGCGTCTTTCATTTGTATTATAGTTTTCGCTCAGGCATAAAGATAGCCCATATATTGATATATTCCATCGAGATAGTGGACTTCATGTGCGCCGCGCTATTTGCGGCCTGTGAACTCCGGCGAGTCTCGGCGGAAGTGAAAGGCGCCAAAAGGTGGCGTGGGCGTGTGCCAGATGACAAGCAGTCGAATTGACGACGAGGAAGCCGTCGCTCTCCCGATCAAAGCGCGGGCGGCGCACGAGGCCAACATGCGCCTGGCGATCGACGAAGCCCGGCGCAACCCGCTTTGGCCGTTTGGAGCCGTCATCGTCAATGCGGCTGACGGCGCGGTGGTCGCCCGCGGCGTCAATGAAGCCGGTCTAAATCCGACGTTTCACGGGGAGATCGTCGCGCTCAATAACTATTTCCGCGACCACGGGCATGGGGGCCTCGGCGGCAAGATTCTCTACACGACAGCTGAGCCCTGCCCGATGTGCATGGGCGCGTTCATCTGGGCCGGCATAGGCGGCGTGGTTTTCGGCACGAGCATCGACGAGCTTGCGGGGCTTGGCATCGGACAAATCAAAATCGAAGCCGCCCATTTGTGCCGACAGGCTGACTTTTTTTTGGGTTCCGTCTTGGGCGGCGTTCTTTCCGCGGACACGACGGAGCTGTTTCGACGCCGCTTGGAGGGCAATGAGCGGCAAACGGGCGCTACAGACACGAGGGGAGATGGGCGGCATGACGCACGGTAAAGCTTGGGCCGTCAGGCTCACATTGGTAGTGGGGGCGGCGTCTTCGCTCGCATTGTCCAGCGCTGAAATTCGAGCCGCGCAGAACGAGCCGGAACCTGTGGCGACCGCCGCGGAGGCGCCGGCGCCGCAAGGGAGCGCCGCGCCATCCACGAAGAACGCGCAGGGTTCGGACGCTGCGGAAGCGGCGGCGCCAACGGTGCAGTCCGCCACGGTGGGCGACGTTGTCGTCACGACTGAAACACGCCAGACGTCGCCACAGAAAACACCCGCCGCAATCACGGTATTATCCGGCGAAACGCTTCAGGAATCCAATACCAAGAATGCAGTTGATCTGAACGGCCTGGTGCCCGGACTGACTGTGACGCCAAATGAGGGCTGGTCGCGCGTCGTCGCGATCCGCGGCGTAGGCTTCGAAACCGCACAAAATAGCATTGCTGTGCCCTCGGTCGCATTCCAGATCGATGGCATTTACGTCGTTAATCCAATCTCATTGCAACAAGGCTTTCTTGACGTCAGCCGCCTCGATGTCCAGCGCGGACCGCAGGGCACGGCCGGCGGCCAGAACGCCATTGGCGGAAGCATCAACGTCATCACCAATCAACCGGATCTCTTCAAATACAGCGGCTCCGCAAGCGTTGGTTACGGAACCTACAATTTGGACGATGTAATTGGCGACGTAAATGTTCCGATCATCGAAGGGCAACTCGCTGCGCGCATAGCCTTCGAACAGCTACGGCACGATGGGTTCGCGCAATCGACTGCTCTCTACGGCTATCAGCTCGACGACGCCAACAACATCAACGGGCGAATCGAGGTTCTGTGGGCGCCCACCAACGATTTTTCCGCGAATTTTATGTCGCAGATCTATAATTCAAATACGCACGACGTCGAGCTTAAGAATATCAATGATCCCAATCCGAACCCGCGTCTTGTGACGCAGGACTATCCCGGCCGTCTCGTTTCGCGGCAGTATATTCAAGCCCTTACGCTCAAGTGGAGTCTGGACTGGGCCACGCTGAAATCCGTCTCAAGCTACCAGATCGCAGATTGGAAGGGCGCATTCGACAACGATCGCCTAAATCAGGCCTATTACTACAAGGCCCACGACATCATGCCCTATACGGGGCAGACCAATACGAGCTGGACGCAGGAGCTCAATCTGGCTTCCCCGGTCAATGCGCCGTTCGACTGGACAGCCGGCATTTTCTACCTTCACACAATAAATACCGCGGGCGTCGTTGAGTACTACAATACATACACAGGGCAACCGACCCCTGTTCTGACGCACTATCCAATCGGCGGCTTGCCCGCGAACTTCGGATATGGCGTGAATGCGGCGACAACTCGGGATTCCTATTCGGGTTATGGGCAGTCGACTTTCCACATCACGGACGCCCTTCGCTTCATTGCCGGCGCCCGATACACCCACGACCAGGTCAATGGCGCGTCGCAACCCTATTTCGGCCTCTACGGGCCAACCTCCGTTGCCACCATCAACGACGGCGGGGTCACCGGCAAGCTGGCGTTGGAATATGATCTAACGGAGAGCAATATGGCCTACGCCAGCGTGTCCCGCGGCTACAAGCCGGGTGGCACAAATCTGAACCAGACGCCGAACCTGGTCCAGACGACGTTCCAGCCTGAGTCGCTCGACGCATTTGAAATCGGCTCAAAGAATCGGTTCTTCGACAAAGCCGCAACTGCAAATTTTGCAGCCTTCTACTACAATTACAACAACTTCCAGTTCATTGGCGACGATCCGGTTCCTTATCAGGGCGGCGTCGCGAACATCCCGACGGCTCATTCCTATGGCGTCGAAGCGGATTTCGGCACGCGGCTCCCGTTTGACCTTCGCCTCGACGGAAACGCGGCCCTGCTGCATAGCGAGATCACGTCGAATTACTATGCGCTCGACAGCACCGCCGCCGACGCAGCCGTCGCAGCGGCCGGATGCGGCCCTTACGACACCGCTTGCCTCACCCTGGCCCGCTCCGGCGCCGTCAAGAACATCAAGGGCAATCCGCTTCCAAAAATGCCGTCTTTCGCGGGCTCTCTGGCTCTGACTCACACCTACGCGACGTCCGATGGCGGCGCGTTCACCTCTCGTATCCAGGTTGTCTACCAAGGCAATTACGTCTATCGCGTTTTTAACAACAGCGCGCTGGACACCGTCCCGTCCTATGGGCTATGGAACCTCTACTTCGGCTACACTACGCCAAAGGGCGATTGGAATTTCTCTCTGACGGGGACGAATATTCTCAACACGAATGCGATCTCCTCGCGATTCACAAACGCCTGGGGTCTTAACGGCACGACCGCCAATCAGTATGTTCCGCCGCAGCAAGTTATTGCGCGGGTCAGCTACCAGTTTTGATCCGATCAAGGCTCCACGTGAGCCCTCTCATTCGAGGCGGCGCGCGCGGAACGGCCTTTTATTGTTTTGGTGAGTACAAAGATGCGACAGCTCAAGCTCGGCGCCTTCTTCTATCCCACAGGCCATCATGTGGCCGCGTGGCGACATTCGAATGCGCAGGCGGACGCCGGCGTAAATCTGGGTCACTGCGTCGAAGTGGCTCGGTTAGCCGAGCGCGGCAAATTCGACCTGTTTTTCCTGGCGGACCATCTGACCGCTTGGCCGGGCGGCATCGAGGCCCAAAGCCGAATGGCGAGGGCGGACTATTTCGAGCCGATCACTCTGGTGTCTGCGATTGCGGGGCTCACGACGCATATAGGTCTCGTGGCGACCGCTACCACGACCTATAATGAGCCATTTCACATTGCCAGAAAATATGCGTCGCTCGACCACATCAGCGGCGGCCGCGCCGCCTGGAATTTAGTCACATCGTCAATTGAAAATGAAGCCGCCAATTTCGGCTTTGACTCGCATCCAGTGCACGAGAAGCGTTATGTGCGCGCGCGCGAATTTGCGCGCGTCGTCACGGGCCTGTGGGATAGCTGGGACGACGACGCCTTCGTGCGGGACAAGGCATCCGGGCGCTATTTCAAGCCAGAAGGCTTGCACGTTCTCAACCACAAAGGGTCGCAGTTCTCCGTCAAGGGGCCCCTGCACCTCCCGCGATCGCCGCAAGGACGGCCGGTGATCGTTCAAGCGGGATCTTCCGAGGACGGGAAATTACTTGCGGCGGAGACGGCCGAGGTCGTGTTCACCGCGCATCTGACGCGCGCCGATGCGCAAGCGTTTTACGCCGATGTCAAAAATAGAGCTGTGCATGCGGGACGATCGCCGGATGACCTGAAACTCATGCCGGGACTGTTCCCCGTGGTGGGCCGGACGACCTCCGAGGCGGAGGAGAAATACGAGGAGCTTCAGTCTCTCGTTCACCCGGATGTTGGTCTCGCCTTGCTG
>Ga0224559_1001858_pt1 | contig 11185 bp, 4 predicted proteins | sample 714S33034metaG_FD_180676 | JGI IMG/M metagenome (GOLD analysis project Ga0224559, IMG submission 180676) | Peat soil microbial communities from Stordalen Mire, Sweden - 717 S3 30-34 | ecosystem: Environmental > Terrestrial > Soil > Wetlands > Peat | place: Sweden: Norrbotten County, Stordalen... | reverse complement strand
AGCTGGCCCACATTCTGTTGCACGAGTCCAATAGTCTTTCGCAGGGCGAGCGCGAACTGATTGCAACCTACGTCTCCTCGCTCAACGATTGCTACTTCTGCCAGACCAGTCACGGCGCAGCTGCAGCATGTCATCTGGGTAACAGCGATACGATCAAGCAGGTCCATGCGGATTTTCAGCAAGCGCCGGTCTCGGAGAAGCTCAAGAGGCTGCTGGTCATCGCAGGTCAGGTACAGCATAGCGGAAAGAGCGTAACAAAAACGGCGGTGGATGCTGCACGTGAACAGGGAGCCACGGACAGAGAGATCCACGATACCATCCTGATCGCCGCAGCCTTCTGCATGTACAACCGCTATGTCGACGGTCTGGCCACATGGCAGCCGCGCGATGAGGCCATGTACGCGCAGATGGGAGCGCACCTTGCGCGTGAGGGCTACAGGACCCCGTCCGTTCGTCCATCTGTCCAAGGCTAACGCGCCACCTTGTTAGCTGCCTGTGATAGCACAGCAAGTAGCGGATTCAATCGAGCCAGTCCTTCCAGACAATACGCGGAAGATTCCAGGCTTTGGCGTGAGGAGGCGCAAAAACACATACGGATCGGCACAGAGTTATTCGGCAGCGCCGGGTGGTTTTCGCGATCGCGACTCCACCAATAGTTAGAGGCTGTAATCGATCTATTGGTAGAAGACGTTGGAGTCATTGGATGGTATCTTGCTGGTAATTCAATCGCAAGACGAATGCGTGCTTTCGCTGCGTCACAAATGCGCGGAAGTCGAACAAGAGGCTCGGTTTGGCGCACAGTGTATACGCCGTCCAAGGATCTCAACCATTATCTGCGGGCATTTTCTTAACATGTGGTGCTTCACCAAGGGAGGGCCATGATTCGCAAAATCGTGTTAGTTGTTCTTAGTCTTCTGGTCGTCCCGATCACAATCAAATCTCAGAGTAATTACGCCGTCGTGCGCGGATCGATTCTGGATCCACAGCATCACGCCGTCGCCTCGGCGCACATCCACATCACAGCGGGCGGGACCGGCGTTGAGCGCGAAGTTGCCTCCAACGCTACCGGACTCTATGAAATCGCGGGTCTGCAGCCCGGCACATACACGCTGACCGTCGATAGTCCGGGCTTCAAGCAAGCTATGCAGAGTATCGAACTCGAGGTCGGCCAACAGGCCACGCTTGACTTGCAGTTGAACGTTGGCTCCGACAAACAGACTGTCACGGTGCAGGCCTCGCACGAGTTGCTCAAGACTCAGGATGCAAGCGTAGGCGAGGTAGTGGATCAGCGATCGGTGGATTCATTGCCGTTGAATGGACGTATGTTGATCGACCTTGTTCTTACCGTGCCGGGAGCCCACATCAGCCACGGCGCAGCGACAGGCGACATGAGTTCTCTTTATTGGAGGCCGGGTCAGCACTCCGCCGTAAGCATCGGCGGGAGCCGGCCGAATGCGAATTACTTTCTCCTTGACGGCGCCACTAACACCGACCCCACTTTCAGCACACAGAATCTGAGCCCCTCGCCCGATGCTGTCCAGGAGTTCCAGGTGGAGACAGGCAGTTATTCAGCGGACATGGGCGGAGCCGGAGGCGGGCAGATTAACATTGTCACTCGGTCAGGTTCCAGCCACTTGCATGGAACGGCCTATGAGTTCCTGCGCAATGGCGACATGGACGCCCACTCCTTCAACCAGATGGGCGGATCGAATTTCCTTGTGCAAAACAACTTTGGCGCGTCGCTCGGTGGTCCCGTAAAGCACACCGGCAAGACTTTCTTCTTCCTGAACTACGAGGCCCTGCGGCACGTCGAAGTCGATGCCATGGTGGACACGGTGCCCACCACGCGCGAGGACGCTGGCGACTTCAGCCAGAGTGGCGTTAACATCTACGATCCGAATAGCACTATTACCAATCCCAACTACAACCCAAGCCTTCCTATCAGCACGTCGAACCCCGAATACCTCCGCCAACAGTTCTACGGCTACAGTGCGGCGGATGGCATCTACGAGAATAATGTAATTCCATCGGGCGAGCTGACCAAGGCAGCCTCGATCATGCTGAACAAATACGCGCCGCAGCCCAACACCATGAACATGGGCAGCTCAACCATGATGGGCCAGCCAACTGTGATCGGCGCCGGCAATGACGCCAACAATTATCTGGATACGCGCAAGGAGCGGATGACCCACGACCAGGGGACGGTCCGCGTGGATCACAGCTTCGGGACCGGCGACTCCGCCTTCTTCCGCTACTCTGCGGGAAGCGAATACGGCTTCATGCCGGAGGGGCTGCCCGGATTCGGCTTGTATCATGACAACCTCTCACAGCAGGGCATCCTTGCCTGGACCCGCGTTCTGTCACCGCACATGGTCAACATGGCGTCAGTGGCCATCTCACGTCTGGTTATGATGCATACCACCGAGAGTGCGGGCAAGAACGACATCGTCGACGAACTGGGCATTACCGGAACTGGTTTCGGCGGTCCCAATGCCTGGGGTGCGCCCTACTTCACAGTTCAGGGATATTCGCCTCTTGGAGACAACTATCTCGCCACGCCAATGCACGCCTGGGACACGGTCATCGAGGGGCGGGACTCGCTGAATTGGCAGATCGGCCGTCACAGCGTCAAGTTTGGCGGTCTTTATCAGAAGTTCATCTGGCCCATGTGGGGCTTCTTCCAGAATCGCGGCTACTATCAGTACACTAATGGCTATACCACCCAATATGCGCTTAACGACGGCAACACTGGATCGGCCTTGGCCAGCTTCCTTCTGGGTTTGCCGGCAGCGCGTCAGGGTCAGGCAGGTGTTCCTCAGATGCAGCTTCGCCAGTGGTACGCCGACGGCTACGCACAGGATGCCTGGCGTGTGAATCCGACCACCACACTCACTTACGGCCTCCGCTACGAGTTCATGAGTCCGCTGGTCGATCTTGACTACCCCAACAGCAACCTCGACCTCTCCAGCGGCGTGCCCCAGGTCTTCATCGGAGGCCAGAACGGGTATCCTCGCGGCTTGATGTATGCCAATCACACCAACTTCGCGCCTCGGCTGGGCCTTGCCAAGAGCATTCCGAGCCTCGGGGTGGTGGCGCATATCGCCTACGGCATCTTCTATACGCCGGTGGACATGAACACCTGGTGCAATCAGCGTCACAACGTCCCTTATGTCTTCCCGGAAACCGCACAGAGCGATCCCTACATCGACAGCATCAAGACGCTGAACTTCCCCACTCCGGTTCTCGGTACGACCGCAGTCAGCTTCACCGCAATCCAGTTGCACGCGCACCCGCAATACATCCAGCAGTGGAGCACGTCGCTCGAGAAACAGCTGGGCACCGAGACGACGGTCGAGGTTGGTTACCTCGGAGCGGGTGGCTTCCACTTGCAACGCTCGCACCTCATCAACAATGCCCAGCCGGGCCCGGGCCTGATTCAGCCCCGCCGTCCGTTTCCAAAAATCAGCTTTGTTAACAACACGGTCTTTCCCGCCGCTGTAGCCAGCACGATGACCAGTTCCACGTTTCCCGCAACCACCATCAATCTGCTCGAGAACACATCTCAAAGCTGGTATGACGCGGGCTACGTGAACGTGCGTCGCCGCGCCTCCAATCGCCTCAGCTTCCTGGCCAACTACACTTTCGCCAAGGCGCTTGAGAATGCGCCGGACTTCCGTTCGCCGATGTTCGAAGCTGCCACGCCGCAAAACAATGACGACCTGAAAGCAGAGAAAGGTCCCGCCTGCGACATCCGCCAACGCTTTGCCCTCAGCGCAGTCTACAATCCGCCGGTTTATGACCGGAACGGCCGGACACGCGCACTGACACGTGACTGGCGCGGCTCCGTCGAGTACCAGACCCAGACCGGCTTCCCGATGACCATATCTGTCTTTGGCGATACGGCCAATGCCGGAACCGTCGTGGGCGAGAATCCCATCCGCGCGAATTCCACTGGCGAGAAGATTTTCGGCTCGGGCACGAAAAACTCGACCACATGGTTCAACCCCGGTGCATTCGCTGCTCCACCCGCTTACACTTTTGGTGATGTCGGCCGCAACTCGGTCTATGGGCCCGGCATGCAGACCATGGACCTGGCATTGGTCCGCAGCTTCAGCCTTGCGGAGAGGTCGAGATTTGAAACCCGCGCCGAATTCTTCAACGCGCTGAACCACACCAACCTGGGGACACCCAACCGCTTCGTCAACACGTCCAGCTTCGGCAGCATCACCGAAGTTGCCACGCCCGGGCGTGAGATTCAGCTAAGCGCAAGGGTAAGCTTCTAATGCTTCTCAGCAAGCGCTAACGAGTTGCTCTCGGTGCAGTTAAGTGAGAGGTTTCACCGAAAAACGAATTCAAACTGGAGAATCGCCTGAGGGTGTTCCACCGGCCTTCTTCGGAGAGCGGAATCCGGAAAGCGCGAGACGAATCCGCGATGCGAACTTCTCTCGGCAACTGTGAAATCTCATGTTCGGATTAAGTGCACCATTCCGACAAAAACGCAGCAGGTTCATTTAAATGGCACGGAATTCGGCAACCTTCAATGGATGATGTCCTCCCGACTAATCGACTGTTATTCCGGGTGCATTTCATACGAATGAATGGGCCTGAGAGCGATCCAGTGGTCCGAGTTCTCCTGGTCGAGACCACCAAAGCGCGGCCGATTTATGAGAGATTCGGAACCTGGTTGCAATGCAAGCGCTGGATCGTGCAGATTTCAGAATACGTAATCGTCGGAGATCAGTTTGCAGCAATTGAGAAGCGCCTTGAAATGAAACGCCTTGCGACGATTAAGGAAGTTCAAGTTTCCTTGGCTCAACTTGAGTCTGCAGGATTTCATTGCGTGGATAGCTAAAATGAATGTCCGTTCCGAACTGTGACCCCTGGATTACGCCGCTACATCTTTCAGCGACTACAGCCGGTCCCGCGTAACCGAAATGATGCCGCGGAGGAGTATGCCTGACAGTTTAGAACCTGCCTCGTCCATAGTGCGCGCCGATGTTTGCAGACGCCAGTTAGTCGCGAGTAGCCGCAAGCGACCGAGCTATAACAGTCGAGACCGTCGTCAGTGCAAGCAGGACCAGTTAGAATCAAGTTTTACAGTCAAATGACACATATGAGCTATGACTTTTGAGTGCCTGCCTATATAATCAAATCCCCCGGCACAAATACAAAGCTCAAACGAATTAGCCCCACCGACCTCCACCTAATGGCTGAGGCCGGTTACCCATCGAACTGTTGAAGACGGAAAGCCGCCCTGAAGATAACATTCTAGTTGACTTTGGCGGTGGCGCTTTCACGGATTGAAAGGATATCCGAAACTCGTTTGAGTTTGCTTTTTTCAGAGGTCGCTTCTCGACTTCCCTCCTTCCGGTGCGTTAACCCCCTGAAAGTTCAAGTAAAGAATTGTGCGCAGTCTAGACGAAGAAGACTCATTACCGCGTGCGAAACCAAGGCTCATCTCATGCATGATGCCAATACGTGACCAGAAGAAGGAACGAATGCTGAAGTGGGGAAGAAAAGGCCAGCACAGTAACACGGCCGCACCAATGATTGTTCTCATGCTGATCACAAGCTCGATACTTGGAGTCTTGCCGGTAGTATGTGCGCAGCAGGAAGGCACGTCACATAGCTTCGAGTTGGGCATAATTGTCAGTCCCAACGCAGGGGAAGCCGAAGAGGTTATAAGAGAATTCAAGTCAGGCACAGACTTTGGTGTGCTGGCAAAAGAGAAGTCCATCGATTCAACAGCGGATGATGGTGGGTATCTTGGACGATTAAGTCCGGCCCAGTTACAACCTGAGTTGCGAGATGCGGTAAGTGCAATTTCGGTCGGTCAGATTTCCGCCCCTTTCCGCATGCAAAATGGATTTGCGGTTGTCACTATCTTTCCCGAGGCTCCACATACGCAGCACATTACGGGCCGGAAAGAACTGAATCAGCTAATTTCCTCAGGCTTAGTACGCACTAATGGGGATGTTGGGGGACTTGGAGAGGCGGACAATCTCTTCACTGCCTTTCAGAAACCGGAGGGCTGGGATCGCGATCTTCGCCAAATGTGCGAGATCCGCAAGCAGTCTTATGCCAAGGGTGTGTCCGACATAAATGACGTGCTCGCTTCGATCGATGCCGAGCATGCTGGCGATCAAAACCCCAGCGACATGATGCGAGCGCGGCTCACCCTGGCCCAGTTGTACGCCTATGGGGGAAAGATAGAGGAGGAGATCCAGCAGCAGAAACTTGCATTGGATATTGCTCAAAAGTATTTCCCAGAAAGAGTGCCATTCATATGGCAAACGATCGGTACAGCGTACCTCCATTTCTCCGAAATGGAAAATGGCACTTACCACAGCTCAGGGAATCAGGGAATCTGGCCTCCTCCGGTTCCGGGTGAACGTTACGCGAAACAGGAGGAATCGAAACTCGCAATCCAGTACCTTGGGAAATATCTTGAACAGCAGCCCGATGACTATCAAGTGCGATGGCTGCTGAATGTTGCATATGCGACCCTGGGCCAATATCCGGACAAGGTACCGCCGGCGCTGCTGATTCCGTTAAGTGACTTTCAATCAAAGCAGGATGTAGGACGCTTTAAGGACATCGCGCCTGCCGCCGGGATTGATGCATTTCTTGAAGCGGGTGGCGTCATCGTGGATGACTTTGACAATGATGGGTTGCTCGATATCGTTGCGTCGAGCATGGATTCGTGCGATCCCTTACATTTCTACCATAACAATGGCGACGGAACCTTTACTGATCGAACCGTTCAGGCAGGACTATCTGACCAACTGGGCGGACTCAATCTCGTACAGGTTGACTACAACAACGATGGATGCATGGATATTCTGGTACTCCGCGGCGGTTGGGAGTTTCCCATGAGGAAATCGTTGCTTCGCAACAATTGCAATGGAACGTTTACTGACGTGACTGAAGGGAGCGGACTGGGGGGAACTGTCACCGCAACAAACTCCGCGGTGTGGGCGGATATCGACAACGACGGATATCTCGATCTGTTTATAGCCAACGAGAACTCTCCGAGCCAACTGTTTCGGAACCGGGGCGACGGAACATTCGAGGATATCTCGCACTCAGCGGGAATCGATCAAACAGCATTTAGCAAGGGAGTCACGGCAGGAGATTATGACAACGATGGATATGTCGATTTCTATGTATCGAACCTTAGCAGTTCCAATTATCTCTACCACAACAACCATGATGGAACATTTACAGAGATAGCAAAACAGGCCGAGGTACAGGCTCCCGGCACAGGATTTGCCACATGGTTCTTCGACTACGACAACGACGGTTGGCCCGATCTATTCGTGACCAGCTATCCAAGTTATTCTCCCGATGAGGTGGTTCGCAGCTATATGCATATACCAACTCACGCAGATACGATGAAGCTTTACAAAAATCTGCATAACGGCACATTTGAGGATGTGACTGCGCAAGTACGCCTCGACAGAGTGTTTATTCCCATGGGTGCAAACTTTGGAGATGTCGACAACGATGGCTTCCTGGATATCTATCTTGGCGTGGGCCAACCGTCGTTTGGAGCTATTCTGCCACATGTTTTGCTGCGTAACGACGACGGCAAGAAGTTTGTCGACATTACTGCCTCGTCTGGTACCGGCGATATGCACAAGGGGCATGGCATCGGTTTTGCCGACTTGTTCCGGAACGGGCATGAAGACGTTGTTGCAAACTTCGGCGGTGCGATCCCGTCTGACAGGCATTCGTTGCGGCTCTTTGAAAACCCGGGGAATGATAACGACTGGCTCAATGTTCGGCTGGCAGGCGTTAAGAGCAATCGGGCTGCCGTAGGAGCGAGGATCCAGGTCACCGTCGAGAATGACGGGCATGGCACGCGATCCATCTATCGCACGGTCGGATACGGCAGTTCCTTCGGCGGGAACCCAATGGAGCAGGATATAGGGCTTGGACATGGAGCGCGCATTACCAGCCTTGATGTCTGGTGGCCCGTGTCTAACACGCGGCAGCACTTCTCGAATGTGTCGAAGAACCAGTTCCTTCTGATCAAGGAGTTTGCCAGCGAGTACACGAAACTTGGGTTGCAGCCAGCCCACATGGGCGGAAGCAACGCGGTTGCTGCTCGAAGGTGATTCGCCGGGGATTGGCCTCGCATCCTTGTAGCGTAACGATGCGCTTCACGACTGAGGATAGGAGTGTCTAGTGAGATTGGTTTCTTCCATAGCTCCGTTACTGGCACTATCGTGCGGGATATTCTTGTCTGCGCAAGACGCCAGTCAGGGGCATGGCGCACCAACACCTCTATCCGATGCAGTCGCCGAGGCGGAAAACGACAATGCCCAAATTGCGGCGGCAGACCACGCATGGAGTGCTTCGGCGCACATTGCGCGTCAGGTCCGTGCGTTGTCCGATTCGCAGAAGCAACCGTATCCCGGCGAACTGCGGCTGTGGAGCGAAGCCGCCCGGCGCGAAGCAGACACACAGCGCGCGCAGGTTGATGTGTTCCGCAGCAACATTGTGGATCGGGTCAAGACAATCTACCTTCGGCTGGCCTATCTCTACCAAATGTATGAACTCGACGACCGCGGAGCCGCCGACCTTGCCGCACTCATCCAGAATGAGGTATCGAAGTACAGCCTGGGCATGGGAAGCCAGGCGGATGTTTTGCAGGCGCAACTGGCGCGTACCAAGCTACTGCGTGAAACAACTTTGCAGCATGAGGAGGTGGGCGGTTTGCAGGCCAATCTGAAGGCCCTGTTGCATCGCCCTCCAGACTCGCCTGACATCATTCCGGAACTGGTTGCCGTGACGCCGCTCAAGCGGGCTGTCGGCGATCTCTTTCTGAAGGTCGCAGGGCAGAATCCCACGCTTACAGCCGACAACAGAATGATCGAAGCACAGAGTGCGCAACTGGACGCGGCCAAGGCCGATACCAATTCCGAGTTCAATCTCGGGTACACCTTTCCGCAGGCAGGAGAAGGCTATCGCGACGGGTATGTCCTCACTTTCAACCGGCAGCTTCCACGCGGACCGGGAGAAGATGACAGGATAGCCGCGGCCATTGAGAGGGTCGAGAACTCGCACGCCCAGGCCAGCGAAGACCGCTTGCTGCAGCTTGCGGAAGTCCAGAAACAGTACGTCGTCGTCATAAGTTCCGATGAACTGATGAGAGAGTGCAAGGAAGGTCTCATTCCCCAATCCAAAGCTGTTTACCAATCCAAGTTAGCCGGATACCAATCCGATCGCGTAAACTTCAGCGCCGTAATCCAGGCATTTCTGGACGAGATCGATTTCGAGAACGATTACTTGCAAGCGCTCCTCGATCATGAAACGGCGCTGGCGCACCTTGAAACTCTGACGGGAGAGAGATTGCGATGAACAAGACCATTGTGCGTACGTCCTTGGTGTGGCTGACGGTTTTCGGCATGGTTGCGGTTGCGTTCGTGGTTCACACGCATAACGAACAAGGCGTGAAAGCGAAATCGAGTGAGATTGTGCCAGTGGCGATGGGACCGGTGGCTTCCGCGTCATCTGCTCCGTCCGCTTCAGAACCGGAGATGGACACGCCGCTGGCTCCTGTGCAGCTTACGCCGGAGAAAATGCAAAGCATCGGGGTCAAGACCGGCTCTGTCGAGTATCAAGAGCTCAGTGACGACGTTCGCGCTACCGGCACGGTCGATATCGACGAGCGGCGCGTCTCCTATGTGCAGCTCCGCTTTCCTGGGTACATACGCCAAGTCTTTACGAATGCAACCTATCTTCTCGTGAAGAAGGGGCAACCGCTCTTCACGGTTTACAGCCCTGACCTGGTGCAGACACAAAAGGAGTACCTGCTGGCGCAGCAGAACCAGTATGTATTGAGAGGCAGCAGTGTAGATGGTGTGAAGTCCGGTGCGGCAGCGCTGAGCACAGCGGCCGAGGAACGTATGCGGCAGTGGAATATTCCCGAGAGCCAAATTGCAAAACTCGAGGAATCGGGAAAACCGACAATGGACGTTACGATCTATTCGCCTGCTTCGGGGTACATCACCGAGCGCAACGCGCTGCCCAATATGTATGCGGATCAGTCTACACGCCTCTACACCATCGCCGATCTGTCGGAAGTGTGGGTGAACGCTCAGGTATTTCAGGACGACATCGGACGGATAAAGTCCGGAGGCAGCGTCGCAGTGACAATCGATGCCTATCCTGGGCAGATTTTTCACGGCAGGATCGAGAACATTCTTCCACAAGTGGATACGGCCACGCGCACGGTAAAAGTGCGGCTGGAAGTGATGAATTCAGGGCTGAAGCTGAAGCCGGGAATGTTTGTCAATGTGGACCTGAAGGCAAATCTCGGACGGCAGCTTGTGGTGCCCGCATCGGCCATTTTTCAGTCGGGACTGCGGCAGATTGCTTTCCTCGATCGCGGCAATGGATTTCTGGAGCCCAGGGAGATCTCGCTTGGAGCCCGGGTAGGTGATGTCTTCATCGTGAACAAAGGACTCGCTCTGCATCAGCGTATCGTAACCTCGGCAAACTTCCTCATCGACTCGGAAAGTCAATTGCAAGCTTCATCCGGTGCTTCCTCCGAGCCAATGCAAATGGACTCACCTGCTTCCTCTCCGTCGAGACCAGCGGAGGAAATAAAAATCGATTTTGCGAGCAGCCCCGATCCGCCTCACAAAGGCCCAGACAATCACCTGAGCGTAAAGGTCACCCGTGCGAATGGAACGCCGGTCACCGGTGCCGATGTGAGCCTGACGTTTTATATGCCCGCAATGCCGGAGATGGGCATGGGAGCAATCAACACGCCGGCACACTTGAGTGAAAGCTCCGCGGGTGTTTATAAGGGCTCAATCGCACTTGTGTGCGGTGGACGATTCCAAGTCAAGGTTCAAGTGAAACAGAAAGAAAAATTAGTCGCGACCCGCCAATTGACTGTGCAAGTGGAAGGCTCGATGTAATGCTCTCCCGGCTCATTGATATCTGCGCACGCAATCGCTTTCTGGTCTTCACGACTGTGTTGACGCTGATTCTGGCCGGTATCTGGAGCTTGGGCCACGTTCCGCTGGATGCACTGCCCGATATTTCCGACGTGCAGGTGGTGGTGCATACCGCATGGGAGGGAGAACCGCCGAACATTATCGAAGACCAGGTGACTTATCCCATTGTTACCAGCCTGCTGGCCGCGCCGCATGTGAAGGCCGTGCGCGGG
>Ga0224559_1001857_pt1 | contig 11192 bp, 11 predicted proteins | sample 714S33034metaG_FD_180676 | JGI IMG/M metagenome (GOLD analysis project Ga0224559, IMG submission 180676) | Peat soil microbial communities from Stordalen Mire, Sweden - 717 S3 30-34 | ecosystem: Environmental > Terrestrial > Soil > Wetlands > Peat | place: Sweden: Norrbotten County, Stordalen... | reverse complement strand
TATTGACAACACCCATGAGGATGACCATGTCCTCAATATTGGTCCCAAACAGCTCATTGTGGGCCATGGTGTAAAATGAAGTTTGTAGCCAGTAATCGCCGATCTCATCCTTAGACTTTACTCTGGTTGAGGTCTTGTAGTCTACAAGAGACATCTTACCTTGGTAGTCAGCGATCAAGTCACAGCGACCAGCAACTCCTAAGGTGTCAGAGTATAGCACCACCTCTTGACCATATACCTTATTTATTCGGCGTAGTGTTAGTCGGAGGCTGTTAAACATCTTGACATGCTCAGGTGGAAACGTATCAAGCTGAGGATCTTCATTTCTGAGGTAGCGCTCAAGCATTAAGTGGGTATCGGTACCACGATCAGTTGCAGCTTTTGAGATACGTTGTGCTTCAGTGGAACCTACCCTGGCCTTCCAGTTCTCAAGGGTCTTATTCTTCTCAGGAGGCACTGTGCCGCCAAGCACGGTAGTAATGCTGGGGTAATAGTTGTCATTTGGGCAACAGTAAACTCTGCGACCTTCAACACTGACAGTTTCACACTCAACATACTTGAAGGTATCAAGGGCGAGCTCGATCATAGCTGTGCAAACTCCTCTAAATCCAGGTCCAGTAGCTCCGACTGGGCCTCGATGACTGCTTTCGAACCTCGAGTGTTCGGTAGGTACCGGTTCAGGACCTCATCGACGACCTTGTTGTCAAGCACGACCTCCTTGCAGCCCTTTACCAGGAGCAGGCCCAGGACGTGGGACTTGAGCGGGTTCTCGTATGCGAAGAAGGTCCCGTTCATGGACTTTAGGATCTTGTGGATGCCCTCGAGTGAGGTGAGCTTGTTTTTGGTGCAGACAAAGTGGCCACCGACTGAGGCTGGGGAGCCCTCGAGTGAGGTCAGCTCGTTGTTGTGGCAGCTAAAGTAGCCGTCGACCGAGGCTGGGGCACCCTCGAGGGAGGTGAGTTTGTTGTAGGAGCAGACAAAGTCGCCACCGACCGAGGCTGGGGCGCCCTCGAGGGAGGTCAACTGGTTGGTGTGGCAGTAAAAGTCGCCAGGCCAAGGTTCATCTTTGGTCTTGCCAGTGATCAACTTGTCATTGATAGTGAGGCCAAGGAGGTTCTTCTCCTTGGAGGCCTCAGACAGGATCAACAGCTCTTGTAGTATGTTCATATGTTCTTGATCTTACTTGTAGATCGAACCTTTTTCGCCATCCCACTCACCAATCGACTTAGTCTCACCACGCTTGTAAGGCTTAGGACCTATCATTGCTTGGCCGATATCTTTGTCTCCATCGAACCAGACATTAGCATTCTTCTGCTTGGCCGCCCGCTTCCAACTGTCATAGGTCTGGTATTCTTTCTCGCCAAGGTGGTTCAATGCTTCCTTAACCTTCTTAACCAGCTTTAACTTAGTGTCGTTATGACGCTTCATGTAGTCTTCACAGGCAAGCTTATCGCCAGAGAAGACCTCTTGATCATTCAACATTACCATACAATCTTTCTTCATGGCAAAGTCTTCATTGACATCTTCCTCTTTCGAGTGATCTACCGTGCGGTCAGGGATCGCCTTCTCCAGCATGTCATCAACATCCTTTGACATCATCATGTAACCATCAGAAGTTCCTACCTGCTTGACCAGCACGTTCGAACCACGTGGTGAGAACACGATCTTCTTTGGCGGAGTTTCTTCAACATCCTTGACAACAACAGCATCACGATTACTTACGCCTTTTGCAAGCTTTTCCAGCTCTTCAGGGCCTAAAGTGAACTTCAATGACTTGCAGGCGATGGTGAGACTATCCTTGTCAGGAGTAAAGTCCCACTCAGTTTTTTCTTCGGTTACGGTGATCTTCATGTCTTCTTTCACTTCATTGTTTAGTTGTTTTGCATAGTCTGAGGCTTCTTTTTGTGTCCTAAAGATGTCGCCTTTTGGGTGTTTCACCAGTGACCAATTCTTACCATCACGCTTTGCAACTGTGTATTGGTATTGATCATTCTTGAACTGATGATCGATCCTAAAGTCATCACCTATGAACTCAACTCCTGTTCCTTTAGGTTGCTGCATCTCTTTTACGTGATCTTTACCTTCTTCAGCCTTGTTTGCTTCAGCTTCCTTGTCATAGTCTACCGCTCGACGGATGAAGGTCTTCAACGCGATCTTCATCGAAGCACTCTTTTGCACGCTGTCAGCTACTTCCTTGATGCCCTTGATGATGGCCGCCCGGTATGGATTTCTTGCTAAAGCGATCTCTGGGATCCCAAGGTCAAGGATTGCATGGTAGACCATCAGCTGTGATGCTGTAGTAAAGCGGCTCTCAATGCTTGAGCTGCTCTCCATCAATGACATGGTCAGCTCTTCACCGTAGGTCATTGCTTCGCCTATGCCACCAGTGTCTGTCTGTCCTTCTACATCCTGCTTGCCAGGCTTTGGGCCATAGACCTTCTGGTCCAATGAGTCGGATCCATCTTGATCATCTTCAGCATTAGGATCTTTTTCAGCTCCACCATCTTCAGGCCACTCTACGTCGATGATCTCGTATTCTTTCGACAGCTCATTCAAGACCTCTTCGATGTCATCAATCTCACCAAGCTTTTGGGCTAGTGCCTTCTCGAAGGCTTCAGCTTGCTCAGCGTTTACGTATACCTTGACGATCTTGCCATCATCGGTTTCAAGGCCAAAGGTGATCGTGTCGATCTCATCAAACTTTACCGAGCGGTCCAGCTTGTTCAGCACTGAGGCTTCATCATCTGCTGCATTAGGTACGTTCGTGTTGGTACCACCTTCCGACTCGGTCAGCTTAAAGTCTGACGCCAGCTTCTTTAGGGTTTTACTCAAGCTCATTCGTGTTCTCCTTCGTTGTCTCTTGCTTAACAGGCTTCAGAAACTCTGGTGCCTTAAACTTCTTCGGCGAGTAGCTCTTAACCTTCTTCAAGATCAGCTTACCATTCCTGATCGTGAACCGACCTTTTTTTGTGATCTGTGTTGGCGCCATCTTGTTCAACTTGTACAGCCCACCAAGCGTCTGTTGCATGTCTTGCGCGGTGCTTGGGTGCCCAGTCTGTGAGTTCACATTAGGAGACACGATCGCGTTGTTTGTTGTTCCAATGTTTGCAGTAGAAGTGCCAGCACTTGACGCACCAACCGTTTCATCTTCCTTGATGAAACCTACTGCCTTTCTCGACTGGCTCAGCTTATTTAGCATAACCACACTCGACAACTTTCTCAGGATAGGTACCAACTTGGAGGTAGGATCACTCTGTAGCAAGAACATCAGCGCATAGTTGATCGCTTTCTGCTTAGCACCAGCTACGATGTCATCCCAGTTGTACAAGGCCCTGATGATTACGTTGAAATAGCTGCTCTGCACCTTGAGCACGCTTTGTGTTAGCAATATAGACGCGACTGCCTCATCCCAGTTTACACTGTCTGGAGCGGTTAGTGGTACCTTCATCAGCTTCTGAACTCTCGATGAGGTGATGCTTGATGCCAAGCTTGACAACAGCTTTGCCTCATCAGCTCCAAGCTTAGCCTTTATCTCAGCCTCATGAGACTTGAACAAGGCTCGAGCCCACAGGTTGAGGTCACTCATCGCTGGTGAAAACTTTGTCAGTGAGGCATGAGCATGATCATTGATCAGCTTTAGCCCTTGAATGTCTTGCAGCTTTAGTATTAACAGCGCTGTCGCGTAGTTTGCCAGGAACCCATTGATTACCATGACATGATCAGCGTTGTTCAGCTTTTGCAAGCTGATGCTCTCTTCAAGCATGGTTAACAGAGACGGCTTGCTCTCCTTGTTGATCGTGATGTCCCCAACCTTAGCATTCTTGCCTACCTCAATCTCTACTTGCTCCTTACCAGTAGGATAGGAGTAGGACGCTCTTGGTCGACTGTGCCCATTCTTACACACGGTGTTACCATTGATCCGCCTTTCAGTCGCTACACCTGGAGCTCCACAAAGTGGACAGTAACCATAAGGTGCATCTTCGTATTCTTCAGTCATCTTTTCTCTCCAAGCTTTATCAGCTCTTTCAGTGCAGCTTCTTGTGCCTTACGAGGGCACCATTCATCATTACACATCTTTGCGCACCGACAGTTTGTGTTCGCTGCTTCTCTTAACTTCTTGATCTTTTCTTCCTTGCTCATTTCTCACCCTTAAACATGTCATCAAGCTGTTTCTTGAAGAAGATCTCGATCAGGTCATAGAAGTCATTAGCCCTTCTTACATCGCTAAGTGTTTCAACCAGCGCTCTTCTTGCCTCAGCAAAGGCCATCAACGTCCGACGACGGATCTCCTTGGTATACTTGATCGTCTGACCATTCTTCAGTTGAAGAACATAGTCATCTGCACCGCTCTTAAAGGAGTTCAGTGCTTCCTCAAGGTCATCATAGGCAGCGATGTAGATAGCTTGGATCTTACGCTTGATCGCTGGGAACTTTAACTGTTGTAGGCTGTGCTCGATAGCGGAGATCGTGTCTTCTCGGTCCTCACCCTTAAACTTTTCAATCACCTTCTTTGCCTGTGTAGGATTGTCAGCATTCTCAAGACCGAACAATTTGATCGACCTGATCTGTGCTTCACCGACGATCCCACCTCTCGACTCGATTGGTAGGTTAGGATCAGTAGACATGATGCGTGATGAGATGCCTTTTCTTGCTTGATAGTTGAACTTGTTGATGGCCGTGAAGACGTCCTTGTCCACGATCTTAAAGCGCTCTCTGGTCTTAGGGTCTGAGAAGATGATCCCTTCAATACCTTGATAAGCGCCTTCACCTTCTCCGCTCATACCTCGCAACGATGGCTTTTGCTTCCTGATCAAGTCCATCAACTTTTCCTTGATCGGCAGCTTGTAATCATTCATGATCTTGTCAGTGACAACCTTGCGCTCATCAGCTAAGTCCCTGGACCTGTCCTTTAGCAGCTCAAAGTTTGTCAGATCTCTACCGAGCTTCTTAGCCTCGTCATTCTCAGACTTGAGGAATGCTTTAAGTGACCCAAGCTCCTTGACAAAATTGACCTTCTGGACCTCATGAGCAGGAACATGATCTGACTCGACAAACTTCCAATCTGTTACAACTGGAGTTCTGATGATCGTGATCCCATCTGTTGTGTCAGAGAATACAGTTTTCACAGTGAAGACCTTACTACCAATCAGCTTTAACAGCTCCTTGACCTTCTTCTGGTCAGGCTCTATTGATGGATCATCACCTGGTAGCATCTCCAACAAGGCGATGTAGTTCAGGTTATCCTTGCCATAAAACACGGTGTTTGGTTGGGCTCCAAAGATGATCTCAAGGTTGATGGCATCACCATTTGTCAAGACTTGAGCGATGTAACCTTCGGCCTTGTCAAGCACAGCATGTGCCGCCTTGAAGCCGTCATAGGATGAGGTCTTAGGAAAGTCCGCCTCATGATAGAAGCGCTTACCACCTTTTTGCTCACGAGAGGTATATTGTTCACCATGATCATCAAGCCCTACTCGCAGGTTCGCTCCATCAAGCTTTTGTACCGCGTGAAGCTCGCCAATCTTTTCAACCATGCGCAAGAAGGTCTCAATGTCAAGATCTTCAAGGTGAGACACACCATAGTCTTGACCTTCTGTCAAGGTTTGTTTTGCTCGAAAAGTATCAGCGGTGAAGATCATGTTGTCCATTCAATGAGAAAAGGGAGGAAATAGTCATGAACTATTTATCTCCCTTGAAAAGCCTTGATCTCAGGAGATCTTAGCTGTTTGTTTCTTGATTTGCAGCTGCGATCGTTTCAGTCACGCTGGCCTCGAGCTGCTTGAAACGGTTCTCAAGCTCAATCGACAAGCCACGGTTAGCAGCTTCAAGCTTGTAAACTTCACGCTTGGCAGTGTTAAGTTCATCAGTCCAAATTTTGTAGATACCAATCGTCTCTTTGATGTCTTGCGGCAACGCAGAGATGGCATAGGTCTTGCCATTGATGGTGATCGTTGGCTCATTCGCTGGAATTGTCGAATTAGCAATTGTTGCTGGTTCTGCAACTGTTGTTGCGGTTTCTACTACTGGTTTTGTAGTGGCTTTCTTTGCCATGGTAATGCTCCTTTATGGTGTGGTTATGGTACTGCTATTTATTCAGACCTGAAAAGGCAGGTTATTGACGTTAAGCTTGGTGCTCGGCTTAACATCATTACCTGACAACAGCTCAGTTGGTCGTTGGTCATTCTTGTTCTTTACAAGCTCTGTCAATGAGCTGTTAGCTGGTCTACCTTGGGTGTCATCTTCAAGGTTCTCAAGGCACAACGTTCGATTGTTGAACTTGAGCATGAAGAAGTTACCAACACCATTCGAAGATCTGGTCTTCAACAGCTTGAACATCATCTCACCTCGAGCCTTCATCTGAGGGGTCTGTAAGATTGTGATCAAGTTGTCTGTGGTGTTCACCTTCGAGATGCCTCCAGCGATGTGAGCTTGTCCTACATCTTCAATGTTGTCGACCAGTTGGCTCGACCTGTTCATCTGGGAAGCTGTGATCATGATCAGGTTAAACTCATTTGCGATCGCCCGCAGCTCCTCAGAGATGAACTTGTCACGAGCAAAGGTGTTCTCAGCAGATATAGATTGAACTGAGCACATCAGGTCCAAGTAGTCTACCACGATGAAGTCTGGAAGGTAGGAGTTTACGATCTCAAACTCTTTCAAGTAGGCTCGGATGTGGTTAGCATTAGTAGATGACTCGGGCATCCGCTTGATGAACAATGAGCCATGGCTATCTTGCTGTTGCTTGATCTTTACTGTAGTCTCGGTGATGTTCTTGAGGATCTCTGTTTGCTTGATCCCAGAGAACATCGAGTCGAACCGCTTGCCTACTACTTCTTCAGCCAGCTCGAGCGAGATGTAGACCCCATTCAAGTTTTGCTTCATCAAGTTCTTGGCCAGGTTGCCCATGGTCAAACTTTTACCAATACCGGGCCCAGCTGAGAAGATAATCATCTCTTTCCGGTTCAGCCCTCCACCGAGATACTCATCCATCTTGGTCCAGAGCGTTGGGATCGCATTGTTGTTCAGGGCTAACAACCTTAGTCGAGCCTCAGGATCATTAAAGTAGTCAAGGCCGATGTTGCGTGACAGTCCTACCGTGATGGCATCTCTGATCAGCTTCTCAATCTCACCATACCTGCCTTCATCAAGCAGCTTTGGTGATGCATAGATTGCCTCTTCGATTGCCTTCTCACGGCAAAACTTTTCAAGCTGGTTCTCAGCGTAGGTCAGCTCTTGCCTGGTCATAGAAGGCTTGAAGTCAATAACTTGACCAGTCTCTACCTTGATCTGTTCAGCAGTAGGTGGAGCCTTATACTCAGCAAAATAGCTGCTGATGAAGGAGACTACACCCTTAATCTTCGGGTCGAAATAGCTGCTTTTCAGGATTGGGCTTACCTTAATGAAGATCTCTGCATTCGAGCAGAGGTATTCAAGGAGTAACTTCTGTTTGTCTAGATGCATATACGTTTCCTTAGGTTGAGCAGTTAAGCCTCAACATCATCTTACCTTGAAGTTCTCTACAGGCTACTGAAGACAGGTGAGTGATCACCCACAGCCTGCCCAGCTGTTGAAGAGCATCATTGGCATCTTCATAGTTGTCAGGAAAGCAAGCGACAAACCAATTGTCTGGTCCAGCTAGGACCTCCTTGCCAAGTTTTGCTCCGTTTAAGTTCTTGTCGATGACGAAGATCACCCTTCGACGTTGTGCGACCTTACGCAGCTCAGCTCGCTTGAACTCGGTCAATGTGCTACCAGTCAGCGCTACTGCGTTCTTTCCTATCGACACCGCGTCAAGCGGACCTTCAGTCACAAACAGTGGTTCATCAGTGTACCTATAGAGCTCATCCATGTTGAAGAAGATGTTATCCTTAACTATGGATGGGTTCTTGTAACGTGGAGAGATCAGCTCGTCATAGAGTGACCTCCCTTGCCAGTAGATGGTCTTGCCTCTGAACACATAAGGTATCAACAGGCGTCCAACATAAGAAGTTTCGTTGGTAACATACCAGTCAAGGTCTGAAACTTTAAGGGACCTTGACTGCAAATATCGTTCAGCTACTTCACACCACTCATTCTGTCCTGAAGAAACTAACACTGAACCAGTTGGAAGCGGTGCTTCTTTACTTGGTAGCTCGAGCCCAGTAGGTTTGGTTTCTGACTGAGCTGCCTGTTTGTCTTGTGGCTTGAAGAAGTTGAAGCTGATCGTCTTGACGATCTCTTCTTCAGGGATCCCAAAGGCCAGCAGGATCTTCTTCATGTTTCTTGGGACCGTGTGCTTGTTCTTCAGTGGATCATACACTGCGGTCTCAGAGCAGTTGAAACAGTGATACACCACGGTCCCATCCTCAAACTTGAAACCACCTCGTTCACTGTGATCATGGCAAGCTTGACACTTAACTACCTCAAAGCCCTTTGGAGATAGCTTGCCAAGAACTACATATCGTCTGATCAGCGCTTCTAAGTCTTCCACGTTGTAAAGTCAGGTTAGGATGATGGTACATTGTAACCTATCTGACAAGCTTCGTACATTTTTAGGACGTCAGCTCCTTGTAGTACTTCTTGACTGAGGTTGTGTAGTGGAAGGTGTCACTGTTCTTGCTCCTTGCACCAAACATTCCTTGATTGTAAGCGGTGATCGCTATGTCAGGTTTCTCATTGATACCCAACATGAGCAAGTATTTGCTACCAACTCGAATGTTCCACTCATCATCAAGGATCAGCTTTGCTTGGATCTCTTCATCTGTACTAGTGTCAAGATAACTTAACAGCTCTGGGTAGTGCTTGAGGACATCTTTGGCCGTGGCCAGCTTGATCTGCAGCGCACCAAAGTACCGGTCACCAACACGATTTGTCAGTCCAGCTACTCGATAGTGCTTAATGTTGCAGGCTCGGCTCTCTTGCATCAGGATACCTTGTAGATATGAAGGGTGCTCAATACCATCTTGCTTTGCGATCTGATAAGCAAAGACCAGCAGCTTATATTGCTTGTAGGTCAGGTTGTCTGATAGCTTTACCAACTGTGGACCTTGTTGGGTCATAGTTTCAGCAACCGCAGTACCTTGCCTTGATAGCATGGGTGAAGACAGTTGAAAAGCCATGGTGATGACAGCGATTGATAAGATGATAAACAGCGTGTTAACTAACTTCATGTGGAGTTCCTTTAAGAACGTGAGATATTCTTCACGTATTTTCAAGTTCGTCTCGATGTTGGTTCGGACTGTTGTTTAGGAAGACAAGCATAGAGAACCTAACGACGTTAGGTTCTCTTGCTCACTATATGGTATGATTTGGGATGCTTGCCTTACGACGCTTGAGTTTCAAGCGCTGCGGAGGTTGGGTCAGAGAACTCAGCGCCGACCATGGTGCTGCTCTCACTCCTGATGTTGGACAGTCCACCACCAAGATTAGTCATGACTGCACCAGATCCATGTACTACCTTGGTTAATTGGTGGAAGTAGTCAAGACCGTTCTTGCCATTGCTCAAGGTTGCTTGAGCCAACATGTCCCACAACTCATACTTGTCAGAGTGACGGTTAGTAACTACTGACTTCAGGCGGCCCTTGTCGATGTTATCAAGCAGGCCAACGTTGATGTAGAACACTGATTGCACGGCGCCTTGGTGGTTCTTTACCATCTTAACGATGGCCACCTCAGTAAAACGACCATCTCCTGCCAAGTCAAAGTAGAAGATGTGGTTCAAGCCAGTTGGCTTCATGCGGGTCTCAAGACCGGCTACGGTTGGTTGCTGTACTTGTGGTGCTTTTGCCATGGTTGGCTCCTATGTGTTATGGTTGAGAAGAACTCTGATGCTCTTCATAAGGCTATTTATCGTGTTGACCGTTGCTAACTCGGGTATTTAAGAAGCGTGTAAAGAAGGCGATCTTTCTCTCAAGCTTGATAAATATATACTTTGTCAGAAGGCCAGCAATGATGTTTCTGTTGGTTTATCTTCTATCAAGACCTTAGCAGGTGCTTGGATGACCTTCTCACCCTTTAAGAACCGTTGGTTGAGGGTAAATAGGTCCACAAACTTCATAGCTTCTTCACTGACACGCTGCAGCTTGTACTCACCAAGGAACCGCAAGAAGTGAAAGTGAGAGTAGGTCCCAAGCTGGTCAACTTGAAGCTTGACCCCTTCCTCAAGGATCATCCGTTGTTCCGCTGGTTGCTTGAACAGGTCCATCAAGATGATGTTCTCCTCATAGAGGTCACCTACACGGTGCTGTCGCTCGACCATGACTGGCAACCCTTGGTCATCAAGCTTGTTACCTTGCTCGTCTTTTTCGAAGATCTTTTCTACCCAGACCTCATTCATGAAGTTGACCAGCTCGTATTGGTCCTCATAGGCCTTCTTGATCCTGGTTTCTCTAACCTTAGGATAGGCAGACGGCACGTTATCTCCACCGTCTCCTCGGATACACTTCTTGAAGATCCAATAGTCAAGGTCTTCTTCATGCTCTTTGTCACCAGGCTGGTTGCGTTGCTTACCATTGTCAGGGTTGATCAGCTTAACGCCTGGCAGCTTTAAGAGCTGGGTAAAGTCCTTGTCACCAGAGATGATGTCGATCTCATGCTCGTCAGAAGCATATAGTTGACAATAGGCCGCGATCGCGTCATCAGCCTCCATGGTCTCAATGCAAAGGCAACAGATCGACGTGTGCTTGCTGATCACGGTCATGAAGGCCTCAAGCAGCGAGTAGTAGTGCTTCATCTCAGGGTCTACAACTCGGTTGGCCTTGTAGACCTGACGAGATTTTCTTGAGGACGTGTAGTCTTTGCGCCAGTTCTTACCACCTTCAAAGGCAAAAACCACAAATTCAGGCTTAAACTTGACGTACCACCGCATGATGCTCTGTAGGCTGATGTGCATACAGAGCCCAACCAGCTCTTCTGGGGTACAGTCTTTAACCTGGTTGTTGTACTTCTGCATGGCAGAGACGCGAAAAAGTATGTTGCTAATATCGAACAGCAGCGTCTTCTTAGGTAGCTTCTTCATTAATTGATCACCCGTGGATGTCACCGTTTACTTTTGGCTTGCGCTTAGCTCGAGTTTTCTTACCCTTAATCACATTAGCATGTTCAGCGATCTGCCTGGCGGCCTCTTCAAGCTCAGCCTGTGCTTCATCATCAAGATCGTGGAAAGCTGCATCAACATCTTCTGGTGACAGCATGTCAGTGGTGATGTCATCAGC
>Ga0224559_1001856_pt1 | contig 11197 bp, 9 predicted proteins | sample 714S33034metaG_FD_180676 | JGI IMG/M metagenome (GOLD analysis project Ga0224559, IMG submission 180676) | Peat soil microbial communities from Stordalen Mire, Sweden - 717 S3 30-34 | ecosystem: Environmental > Terrestrial > Soil > Wetlands > Peat | place: Sweden: Norrbotten County, Stordalen... | reverse complement strand
AGGCGCCGCGAAATCTTTTAGCGCCCCGGGGCGGCCATGAGGCGGATCAATCGGATGGTTTCATCGGCGCGGGGCCGGGCAGCGGCCGCCGCGATCCGCCCCATCAAATGCAGGCTCCCGTCTCGCCAGATTCCCGGCGCGGCGGGGAGCCTCGCCGCGCGCCGGGTCGCAACCCGCGCGCTGAAAGCATTCGTATATGACTTCCTATACCCTCCGCGACTGGGTGTTTGCGCTCAAGACCTTCGCCGCAGCGGCGACGGCGCTCTACATCTGCTTCTGGCTGCAGCTGGAGCGTCCATACTGGGCCGTCGCGACCGTCTATATCTGCTCGCAGCCGCTCTCCGGCGCGACGCGCGCGAAGGCGTTCTACCGCGCCTGCGGGACGCTTCTTGGCGCCGCGATGTCCGTCGCGCTGACGCCCAATCTCGTCAATTCGCCTGAGCTTTTGAGCCTCGCGATTTCGTCGTGGATCGCCTGCTGCCTGTATTTTTCCCTACTTGACCGCACGCCGCGCGGCTACATGTTCATCCTCGCCGGCTACACCGCCGCGCTGATTGGATTTCCGAGCGTCGATGCGCCAGACCTGATCTTCGATGTCGCGACGGCGCGGGTCGAGGAAATCCTTGTCGGCATCGCATGCGCGATGGTCTTCTCCACGGTTTTCTTTCCGCGCGAGGTCGGCCCACAAGTGGCGGGGCGGCTGAAGGCCTGGTTCGCCGACGCCGATCTTTGGGCCTGCGACGCGCTCGAGGCGCGCATCGGGGATGACGCGTTGAACGCGCGCCGCTTTCGTCTGGCCGCCGACGCAACGCAACTCGACGCGCTCTCCACCCATCTTGCCTTCGATGATTCCATCCAGCGCTACGCGGCGCGCGCCGTTCGCCTGCTGCGACTGCGTCTTTTGATGTTGCTCCCGGTCATTTCATCGATGGAGGAGCGAATGCGCGCGGTCGGCGGCGGCAGCCGTCCGGCTCATGCGGGCGCGCGCCAGTTGATCGACGGCGTTTGCGCGGTCCTGCGCGATGGCGGAGACATCAGCTCGGAACAGGAGGCGCAGACCGGTCGACTGATCGCCGATTACGAGTTGAAGCTCGACGCGGGTTCCGGCGCGACGGAGATCGTCGAGGCGGGGCTGCTCCTGCGTCTCAAGGACTTCATCGATATTAGGCACGATAGCCGGCTGCTTTGCAGCCAGATCGAGGCCGGCGCGCTGCAAATGAATCAGACGTTCGCCTTTCAGTCGCCTGCGGGCGTCGTCGACGCGCGCCACCGCGATCGCTTCGGCGCGGCGATTTCCGCGTTGACGGCATTCGTCAGCGTCGGCGGCGTCTGCCTGTTCTGGATCGCGACGGCGTGGCCGGACGGCGCGACGGCGGCGATGATCGCGGCAATCGTCTGTTGCATCTTCGCCGCGCAGGCGGATCCGGCCGCGGCGTTGCGCGCCTTCGCCCTGTGGTCTGTCGTCGCTGTTGGCGTGACGCTGGCGTATCTCTTCGCCATTCTGCCGCGCATCCAGACATTCGAGATGCTGATCGTTGCGCTTAGCCCGGCTTTCATTTCTTTCGGCCTTCTCGCAACGCAGCCGAAAACCGCGGAGGCGAGCATTGCGCTCTCGCTGTGGACTGCGACGCTCCTTGCCCTGCAAGACAATTACAGCGCGGATTTTTCCGCCGTCGTCAATTCAGGGTCGGCGCTTCTTGCCGGCATTTGGGTGTCGACCCTGGCCTTCACGGTCCTGCGCGCAACCCGCGCCGATTGGCGCCTGCGCCGCCTCGTCGAGGCGAGCCGGGCGGAACTCGCTGCCGCCGCGACAGGGCGAGGCAAGCGCGACCGCGCCCATTTCGCCGCGATCATGCTCGACCGGCTCGGCCTCGCAGCCTCGTTTCTCGCCTGGTCCGGAACGATCGACGCCACGGCCTCGACGCTTCTCGCCGAATTGCGGGTCGGCCTTAACATCATTGAATTGCGCTACGCCCGTCACGGGCTTTCAGAGGCCGCCGTCGCCCGGGTGGACGCTATGCTCGGCGAGCTCGGCGCCTATTTTCGCGGACGGCGTGCGCCGCCATCGCCGCGGCTGCTGGCGGTGATGGATGACGCGCTTCATGCTATCGCGTCTTCACCTCCGGGCGCGCACAGGCGCGCCGCCCTGCTTGGCGCGGGCGGCGTTCGCTATTCGCTATTTGCAACGGCGCCGGAACCTGGCGCCAAGCCGGTTGCAAGGCCGCCGGCGCTCGATGTTCTGTTCGCACGCCGCAACGGATGAGCAAGGCGCGACGCATTTGCGCCGCGACGACAGGCGCCGACGCGTTTAAATGATAATCGTCACGATTAGTTTGTCTGGGGATGTCCGCTGGCCGTCGGGCAAGGTCGCGCGGGCGGATAGATCAGGGCAGGCTGGAGGCCGGATTGCGGCCTTCGAGCATGGCGCCGAAGCTGCCGCTGGCGCCGCGAGGATTTGAGACGACGCCATATTGAACGGTCCAGTCAGGCGTCTCGTGCGCGGCCGGCGCCGGGCTTTCCTGCGCGGCGGGTCGGCGCGCATGAATTTGACGCGCGTCGGAGGGCCCTGCGAGCGCCAGGCCAACCGACAGGCCAAAAGCGAGGGCGAGCGAATCGCCAAGGCGGTGATGAGAAGAAAAAGCGCGCAATGCCGCGATGATGCGCATCGTCGTCTGATCCGGATTCTAAACAAAAAATGGCGGATCGACGCGCCAGGGGGGAGGGTTGCGCGTGGATCCGCCAAGTCGACGCTCGCCAATTAGGGGGCCATAGGCGGCGAGCGTAAGTCAAAAGGCGCGGGGCGCGCGCGATGCGCCCCGCCGTCGATGGCGATTAGTCGGTCGCGAGGCCGGGGCCTTCCGGATGGGTCGGGGCGGCGCCGAGGCCTTCGCGGCCGCGCGTGCCGGACTCGTGAAAGGAGAGGCGGTCGCTGTCATCGGACACGAGATCGCGGGCCGGATTCTGGTAGATCCCGTAATATTTGTTGGCGTCCGCGGGATACTGGTCCTTCGCGGCGACCGCGCCGGCCGTTCCGGCGAGCATGGCGGCGGCGATCAGGGCGCCGCCAATGCGTTTGGCGTATTTTTCATGGTTAATCATTGGTAAGCTCCTATAAGCAGTCGAGCCGTTGGGGAAAAGAACATCAGCAGCTCATGGACTGTATATAGGCTATTCAGCCAAAGATATGTAGTGCAAAAGCGGGAAATATACTTGTTGTTCTTGCAATTCATTATTCCAGATTCGCGGCGTAAGGGCTCGCGGAGCGGCAGATTTTTTTGGGGGGGGGCTCGCCATATGCATGCGGCCGCGATCGCGCCCCGCGTGACGGACCGGCGACATCAAGTTCCTCAGATAGCAAGAAACGCAAGCGCGTTTTTCCGCCGAGGGCCGCTGGGAATAGATTCGCCAACTTTTGGAGCTATGATGATCTCTTGCGCCCCCTTGTTCCAATGTTCGCCTTGATCCAGATGCGTCAACGGCTGGCTTACGCCATTGTGGTCGCCTGTGTCGTACTGGCGGGCCTGGCCTGGCGGGGCCCCGGAATCGGGCTCCCGTGGATGATTGCGAAATATGGCGGTTCAGGCCTGTGGGGCGCGATGGTGTATTTTATCGTCGCGTTTTTCGCGCCGACATCCGATGTTCTAAAAAAGGTCGCTACTGCCGCCGCGATCGCGGTGCTAATCGAACTTATCCGGCTCTATCACGTCCCTTGGCTCGACGAGTTCCGCACGACGACAGCAGGTCTCCTCATACTAGGGCGATATTTTTCGCTTCTAAATATTCTCACCTATTGGACAGGCATCGCTTTGGCCGCCCTCGGCGACAGGACGGCGCGAAGGTCGCTGGTCGACGGGGACTCGCCACAATAGATGGCGCCGTCGAGCGCGACAGCGCGTCCGAACGCGAGCCTGTCATTCTCGCCCGATCGACGCACAAGCGTCTGCATCGTGTGGCGCAGCGCCGTGAACTTTGGAACTGTCTCCAGTGCAGTCAGGCGCGATATCATTGAGGCGGCCGCTTTCTTGTTCGGCGCTGATGTGCTGCGCATGACCTGATGGCGTGAGCGGCCGCCTGCCTCACTTGCCGCCATTCTGCGAACATGCAACCATCAACCCATTGGTTGTCTGGCGAGATTGATCGATGGGCCTTGCGTTTGAGGTGCTGGCGGGCGTCATCTTTGTCTTTCTCGGACCGATCAGCTTTTTTCTGACTATCGGGGCGCGCAGGCGAATTAAAATCGCGGAGCGCAAGATTCTCCTGCTTGAAGCGCAGTTGCGTCGGGTGCAGGAGACGCCGCCGGACGTCGCGCGCGCTTCGCAACCGGGCGAAGCCCCCTCGCCGCAGCCTGTGCAAACCGACCAAAGCAAACCCGGGGACCTGCCGAGGCGTGTGTCGGGATGGGCTCGGCCAAGCGACGCGGTCGGCGCGGCCGGAGGCCCGCCGTTGCGCGAGCAGCCACCCGCGCCGCCACCCCCGCCGCCGCCAATTGCGCCCCCTCCGGTTTTCGCCCGGCGTAGAGGGCGTAATCTCGAAGAAGAGATTGGCGCGCATTGGGCGGTCTATGTTGGCGGCATCGCACTGGCCCTCGGCGGCCTTTTGCTCGTGCGTTATTCGATCGAACAGGGCTGGTTTGGCCCGGGCGCGCGCGTGGCGCTTGGCCTTCTTTTCGCTTTTTCGCTGATCATCGCCGGCGAGGTTTTGCGCCGTCGCGAGAAGGCGGCGGCGGTCTTGGCGCGCGCCGCCGAAGAACCCGCCAATTCGACCATCACGCCCGCCGTGCTCACCGCCGCCGGTACGGTTGCGGGATTTGGGGCGATCTACGCCGCCCATTCGCTTTATCATTTCATCGGGCCGAATGTCGCCTTCGTCGCGCTTGGTATGGCCGGTTTGGCCGCCATGTTCTCCGCCGCGCTGCACGGGCCGGCCCTGGCGGGCATCGGCCTTATCGGCGCTCTGGCGACGCCGCTTCTCGTCCAATCCGATTCGCATAACGCCTGGCCGGCAGTCATCTATGTCGCCATCGTCACGGCCGCGACCTACGGCCTCGCGCGGTTGCGCCGCTGGCTATGGCTCGCGCTCGCGGGCGCCGCCGGCGCGATCCTTTGGGGCCTTTTGTTCAGCCTGGCGGGATCGGGGTCAGCTGACGCCAGCTACGTTCATGTTGTGGTTCAGACAGCGCTCTCGTGCCTCGTCTTCGCCTTCGATCGGCGCGTTGTCGCGCCCGAGCGACAGGCAAGGCTCGATCCCGTCGCGACGTTCGGACCTCTTGCCTTCGGTGCGCTGACGATCGCCGTTCTTTTCAGCGGCGCTCTGTCTGGCGCTTTCGATTTTGATTGGATGCTGTGCGGGGCGGCCGCCGCCGCGATCCTCGCCGCGACCGGGGCACTTGCGCCGCCGGCCGCCGGCGTCATCGCCGGCGCGGGCGTCCTCGTTATCGCAATCCTCTGGATCTGGACCGGCGATGCAGCTGCGCCCGAGGCCATCACGCTCGCGCGGGATGCTCCGCTTATCTGGCTCACGCCGCTTGAGCCGACGCGGTTTTCCGTCTTCGCGGCGCTCGGCGCGGGCCTGGTCGCGTGGCTCTGCGGCGTAATACTTTACCGCGAAAAGAATCTGCTCTCCCCGATCGCGTCGATCTATGCTGGCGGCGCGACTTTGACGCCGCTCGCCGGTCTGGCGCTTGCCTATCTCCGGCTGACCCGTAGCGACGCAAGCAGGCCATTCGGAGCGATCGCCGGGCTGCTGGCGCTTGCCTTTCTGCTTGTCGCCGCCGCCTTCCGCAAGCGCCTTTCCGAAGCCTGGTCGGAGACGCTCTATCTTGGCCTCGGCGTCATGGCCGCGGCGTCATTGGCGGCGCTGGCGCTCGGCGCTGTCTTCGTGCTTGATCGCGGCATGTTGACGGTGGCGCTGGCCCTCGCCGCTTTGGGTGCGGCCTTCGTTGAGAGTCGCCTTTCCATTCCGGCGCTACGGTGGGCGGTCGCAGGCCTCGGCGTCGTGGTCGCCGGCCGATTGGCCTATGAGCCGCGCATTGTCGGCGACGACCTCGGCATGACGCCGATCTTCAACTGGCTCCTGTTCGCCTATGGCGCGCCGGCGGCGGCTTTCGGGCTTTCCGCCCGGATTATGCGCCGGGCCGCGGGCGAAGACTTGCCCGTGCAGATCGCGCAGGCGTTGGCGATCATTTTCTCGGCGTTGTTGTTTTTCTTCGAGATCCGGCACGCGCTGAACCGCGGCGATCCTTTTGCTCAGAGCTCCGGCCTCATCGAGCAGGGCCTTTTCGCCACAACCTCGCTTGTTTTCTCCCTGGCGTTGACGCGCCTCGATACGATGCGGGCAAGTCCGGTGTTCCGCACGGCATCGCTCATCTTCGGCGTGATTTCGATATTGGTGGCCATCATCGGGTTGGGGCTCGTTCAAAACCCCTATTTCAGCGGTGAGGCGATTGAGGGAGGACGGCTCTTCAACGCGATCCTCCTCAGCTACGGTCTGCCTGCCGTTCTCGCCACTGTTTTGGCGCGGGCGGCGGATCGCGTGCGGCCGCAATGGTTCGTCGTCGGCCTGCGCATTGCAGCTTTGTTTCTCGTTTTTCTGCTCGCGACGCTGGAAACGAGGCGCTTCTTCGAAACCGACTCGATCGGCTGGAGAAATCCCGCGTCGGCGGCCGAAAACTACGCCTATTCGGCGGTTTGGCTCGCTCTCGGCATTCTGCTCCTGACCTTTGGGGTCTGGCGGGCTTCGCGCGAGGCCCGCCTGGCGTCTGGGCTCTTCATCGTCGCGGCCGTTCTAAAGGTGTTCCTCTTTGATCTCGCCCAGCTCGAAGGCATCCTGCGCGCGCTTTCCTTCATCGGCCTCGGCGCCGTCCTGATCGGGATTGGCCTTGTCTATCAAAAGCTGGTCTTCCGCCGCTCACCGCAAACCTGAAAAGGGGAGCCGGCTTTTAGCTTGCCGCCGAGGACCCGCGCCGAACCGCAATTTCCGCTATCTGCTTGCCGTAGCTCGCGCAGCGCGAGTCGTTTCAGCGATATGTTCTATATATTCGAAGTAACTGGCGTCCCATGCCAGACAATAACGAGCACTATGTTTGCGCCATCGCGCTACAACCGGCGAGTGTCGGCGGAAAAAAGCGGTTTGCCGAGGCCGGTGAAATCCTCCGGCTCTCACGCACCCGGAACGGGCGCTTTATAGCGGTGATTTTGGACCTTACTCGCGAGCCGCTTCACCAAGCCCTGAAGCTGCACTTCGATCATAGGCAGCGCCTGTTCCGGGGGCATCTGATCAACATCGTCAATGCGCCAATATTCCATGCGGCTGGGGTCGCTGGCGCCCGGCCAGGAGGGGAATCGTTCAAGCATTAATGGGAAATGCTCAGCTTCTTTTAGCGCAACGATGTGATCTGCCGATTTAAGGTCGGCGATTTCCAGCTGCAACGGCATCCGCGCAAGCGCAGGGGAGAAAATTACGCCTCGCGTTTGAAGAGCCTCTACAGTGGGTCGGGCAATGGGACCGATGTTGTTGATCCCAAGATCCACAGCGATGCCCCTTGAAATTGCAGTCCATCCCGGACATTCCACGGGAGCCAGAACGTTGAATATCTCCTCAGCGAACCGGCTTCGATAATAATTTCCTGTGCAAAGGAAGAGTATGACATTCATGTAACGCCCTTTTGGATTGGCTGTGCTGGAACGCCGTTCGGATCGCGTAAGTCAGATCGTTGAGAATAGACGCAGAAATATGAACCTGGCGCGATTTCTTGTTGACTGCGCGCTGTATTCGGGCGGAAAGCGCTTTGTTCCAGGGCGTGTGGAAACGCGGCTCGGTTCAGCGATATGTTGTTCCGGGCCAAAATGTTTTCTTGACCAGTCCCTAAGAGTCCGTCCAAGAACTTCATGATGGATTACAGAGTTTTCGCAGCATGAGGCGGATGGAGGAAAAGCGCAAGTACGCGAGCGCTTTGACATTCAGATTTTCCCAATCCTTGGCAAGCCGGCGACACCGATTGAGCCAGGCAATCGTGCGTTCGACGACCCAGCGTTTTGGGAGGATGACGAACCCCTTGGCTCGATCGGAACGTTTGACGATTTCGATCTCGAGTTGGGTCAGGATTTTGCCAACGGCCTTGTGAAAGATCGGACCTTGGTAGGCGCTGTCGGCGAACAACTTCTTCAAGAAAGGAAACAGGCCAAAGAGCGTGCCCAGCAGAAGAACGCCTCCGTCGCGATCTTGAATGTCGGCGGCATGCACGATGGCATGCAGCAGCAATCCCTCGGCATCGACGAGAATGTGTCGCTTCTTGCCTTTGATCAGCTTGCCCGCGTCGAACCCATGTGGGTCGATGCGCGCCCCCCTTTTTCGGCGCTCTTCACGCTCTGGCTGTCGATAATGCAGGCAGTTGGGCTGGCGTCGCGGCCCGCTTGCTCGCGACACGCTTCGTAAAGCGCGTGGTGCATGCGATCCAGCGTGCCGTCATAAATCCACAAATCGAGATAGGCGAACACCGTGCTGCGCGGCGGCAGATCTTTCGGAATCGCCCGCCATTGGCATCCCGTCGAGAGTACGTACATGATCCCGTTGACGATCTCGCGAAGGTTCACCCGACGCTTGTTGCCACCGCGCTTGGCCGGCGGGATCAGGGGTTCGATAAGCGACCATTCCGCATCGGTCAGATCACTCGGATAACGCAGCTTGTCACGATCGTAGCGAATGCGATTTTTCTTCGTCCACATCGGCGGCTCCTCCTCGAATCAGGCCGCCTCCCTTGAATCACAAACGATTCATCCGATTCAATATGTTTCTGGACGGTCCCTTAGAAACGCAGAATGGCCTTATCACGGATCGCGTCTTGTTTGTCGGCAACCTGAGTTCGGGCAGCTCCATGTCGGCTTTTGGCGACGATCAGGTCGTGCGGGATGTCAAAGACTATGTGACAAACGTGAAATGCAAGGAATGGGGAACCGCTGCCTGGCGCGCGTACGAGGAGATAGCGTCGCAAATGGTTGCGGCGGGCATCGCTGAGCTACATCCAGATCATTCATTTTTTTGGTCGCTCGGTCGACCCTTGACAGGCGAAGTTGCGCTTACTGCGTTCAGAACGACGGTGTTCAAATCGGTCGCACTTCCGATCGATTTTTACGGCGGGTTCACTGATATGGAGTTCGTAGCGGACCTGGGCCGTTCTGGCATGTTTAACGCAATGGGCAGCGTTCCCTTCAAAAATCTCGGCGATATTTATGCGCGATACCAGTTTTCAATAGATGTCACGAATACGCCCTTCATCCACGGCAGCAATGCGAAAGTGCTGAACTGCTTTGCCGCAGGCGGTTTCATGTTCGTCGACTGGAGGGAGGACCTGCACCGAGAACTTGGAGTGCTCGCGGAACAGTTCATGTATCGTAACGCGGAAGAGCTGAATTCCAAGATGGGGCGCCTCGCCGCAAACCCTGTCGAACGGTTCGACATCATACAGGCGATGCGCGCACGAATATCGGACGATTTGAACTTCGTCGCGTTTTTATCGGGAGCTCTTCGCGAGGCGGCGCAGTCCGCGTCGAGATGACGCTGGAGGCGGGAACGTCGTCTTCGCCTGCCCATTGCACTCGGCCCGACCTGTCACATCCTAAAGGATGCAAGCCCCATTTTGGGACTGATATTTGGCCCCTGCGGCGATCGCGGGCTCGATTACGCGGTTGCCCTGGCCGACGGCGGGTTCCGCGTCATGGAGTCAAAGGGCGAACTGATCAGAATGGTCGCTGCGGCCGCGGGCGTAAAATCGGCGGGCGGCGGCGCGCCCAGTTCTGTGCCAAAATGGCGTCCCGGAAGGAACTGGACGATTCCGGCAATAACAATGGGTTATGCTGGCAACCCCCGGCAAATGCGCCAATTGTTTTCAAAAGGGTTTCTGGCGGGCTGGCAAACCCCGGCGCCGACCCGCCCCAAAAGAAAGCGCGCCCGCAGCCGGGGAGCTGGGACGCGCCAAAGGGACTAGAGAAGGGGGTCGAATCCTTCACTGCGCAGGATAAGCGCCGTGGGCCTGATTTGCAATCATCGAGCGCAACCCGCGCCAAGGCGCGCCGCAAGGAATCGCTGCGCCGCGACCTCAACAAGATGCAAAGGCAATGGATCGAGCCGCCGAAGCCCGTGCCGTCGCGCAAAAATACAGAGGTGGCAAAGGCGCACGCCTATGCGCCGGCTGAGCCAAAGCGGCGATGGGTCCGGCTCTTTCTCGACACCCTTGAGCATCCGGCCTATCGCGGCCTCTCAATCAATGCCCGGCGCATTCTCGATCGGCTCACAATCGAGCTGCACCGCTGCGGCGGCATCGAAAACGGCGCGCTTCGCGTCTCGCATGCGGACTTCGTGGCGTTCGGCGTCACCCGGCAATATATCGGCGGCGCCTCCGACGAACTGGAAACCGCCGGCCTGATCTGGTCGACCCGCGAGCCGCAAAAGCATCCGCTCCTGCCGTCCGGCCGGCTCTATGGCCTGACCGCCTATAAGCCAGAGCATCGCAAAGACCAGAGCGGGGCCTTCGCTTGGGTCTACCTCGACGTGCTGGAAAGCAAGGCGTGGCGCGACCTCAGTCTCGGCGCTCGCCGCGTCCTCGACAGGCTGCTGATCGAAAACGCCCGGCACTGGTACAGGGAAAACGGCAGGCTTCGCGTCTCGATGCGCCAACTCGCCGGGCCGGGCAAAGGCCAAAAGCACGTCATCAAGGCGATCCGCGAACTGGAAAAGGCCGGGCTGCTCGCCGTCGCGAGGGACAGGCCGCGCGGCAAATTTGCGCCGGCGAACCTTTACCGGCTTCGCTTCGTCGGCACCGTCGACGGTCCGCCAGACTGGCACCCGGCCGCCGGGGAAAAAACAGAATCAAGGCCACAAAAGGATAGCACGGCAAGGCCACAAAAGGATAGCACGCGGGGAAATGGCGACGCCTCCGCTCCCTCTGGCGAGCCGGCAAAAAGACTGTCCAAAAGGATAGCATCTATAACATCTTCCCTAGGGCCGGGCGAAAGGCTCGCACCGCCGCCGCCTGTCCCTTGTCCTGAGCCCAGCCAAGCCCCGCCAAGCGGCCCAAACATGCAAATCGAGGCCTTTAAAGCGCGGGCGGCCCAAAATCGCCCCGAAATCGCCTCTCGCGAGCCTGTCGACTGGCGGCTTGTGCGGGACGTCAACGGCGGCTATCGGCGCGTCTATTTTGACG
>Ga0224559_1001855_pt1 | contig 11199 bp, 9 predicted proteins | sample 714S33034metaG_FD_180676 | JGI IMG/M metagenome (GOLD analysis project Ga0224559, IMG submission 180676) | Peat soil microbial communities from Stordalen Mire, Sweden - 717 S3 30-34 | ecosystem: Environmental > Terrestrial > Soil > Wetlands > Peat | place: Sweden: Norrbotten County, Stordalen... | reverse complement strand
AGTCATTATTCCAAAATTCAGTAAAGTGTTCAGGCGTCCATTCTTTCAATGTACAAAAGCGTCGTGCAGGTTCAATCACACTTTTATTTCATGGAAAAATGGTTCACAATTTCAGACTGCTCCAAGCCGTTTTTATGAAGCCTTTAACAATTCTAAACCTTTTTTAACCGTTTTTCAAGTAAAAAATAAGAACTTTTCGAACACTTAAGTTCAATTTAATCCAACCTTCTAAATCCCATCCACCAAAAAATTATTCTGCTAATTCTGAATCCCAAATTTTATTAAACGCTGACTTCATAATAATTATGGGGTAATTTTGTTGGATAAAGATGATGAAATATTAGCAGAGTTAAAGAAAATTAGCGCTGCTCTAGAAAAAGCTCCAGCGCCAGTCCCGCCAAAAGGCTTATGGAACGAATTCAAAGACTTCCTATCATCGTACAAAGTTCTTGGCTTAGCTGTTGCCTTCATTTTAGCCGTATACTTAGGTCTTTTAGTTTTAGCGCTTGTCAAAGACTTCATAATTCCACTGTTAGGCTTAGCTATTCCGGGCATGGCAAACTTGGCTACATATTCAGCTTCTGTTATGAGCCAAGTGTTTGGCATAGGCGACTTTCTGGTTGCTTTGATTACTTTCATTGCGGTGGCACTCATAGCGTTCATCATAGTGAAAGTGGCCAAAAGAATGAAAATAAGCTAAATATTCCCCCACTCTTTTTTTTGATAAACTAAAAATACTTTTTTCTGACATCATTTCTGGATAAGTAAAACATAACGATAAGGCTATACACTATTTCGGTTGGTGCAGCGAACTTTGGTATTCCTGGAATGCTCGGCAAATTAAGGAGCTTTAAAACATCAGCAACACTGACAAATATGGAAACCGCTACGGTGCCAATCCATCCTGATTTTTTGCCTTGCCAAATAAATACTGCAAATACTAAAGTTAACAAGCCGAAAAACACGGTGTAAACGTCATAAGCTAACGTCGCTTGAAAAAGAGAGACCTCGAACGCAAAAAGAAGTAACCCAAAGAAGATATGTATGGCGCCTATTGACAGTTGAGCGGCAGTTAAAATTACGATGCCAATGCTTCTTCCTTTGTAGATGATTTGGGGAGGCTGGTGGGTCATGTTTTTCATCGCTAGATTTTATTAGTTATTTGTAACTGAAGAGCTCAAATATCTTTCCACTATTAACTAGAAATTGGAGAATTTGTTTTAGCAGCGAAAATGAAGCGGGAAGCTCTATCCACTTCATTGTCAGTTCTTCTTGTTCTATTCATAATTCAATTCCTCGCACACACGGCACTTTACTTGCCAATCAAATCTGCCATCAAACGTTTTTCCAAAAGGGGCGCCTCATTAATCGACCCCTTTGCCCGCATTTTTGCAGGAAGAGACCAATCTTGAAACCATAACTTTGGCTTCGAAATGATAAAGTCAAAGCTTATATCAAAATCCCACTAAAGTATTGAGCGGAAGCGTTTGTCTTGGACTACGCGATAGAAACAACCGACCTAACAAAATGCTTCGGTTCTTTAACTGCAGTAAACAAGTTAAACCTTAAAGTTCAAAAAAACACAATCCACGGATTTTTGGGTCCAAACGGAGCTGGAAAAACAACAACAATCAAAATTCTAGTAGGTTTACTTAGGCCCACAAACGGCAGTGTTAAAGTATTAGGGGATGAAGTCAAAGGTGATGACGCAGATTCACGTTTAAAAATTGGTTACATGCCAGAGCTGCCCAAGTTTCCAAAACATCTCAAAGCCGTTGAATTGCTTGATATTTACGGCCGAATGTATGGCATGACTAAACAGCAACGAGTGGAACAAATCCCTAAGTTAATAGACATGGTCGGTTTAAAAGGCAGAGAAAATGATCTAATCGGAAAATACAGCAAAGGCATGCAGCAACGAGTCGGCATCGCCCAAGCACTGCTCAATAATCCAGAACTGATAATTTTAGATGAGCCAAGCATCGGATTAGATCCGGTTGGAATGGTTGAAGTTAGGGAGTTAATGAAAAATATCTCACGTGAGGGGATGACAGTTTTCCTGTCTTCACACTTGCTATTTGAAGTTGAACAAATATGCGATCATGTTACAATTATCAATAAAGGTTCTTTATTAGCCTCTGACACACCACAAAATATTTCCAGCCAGATTGGACCAGCCATCATACATATAGAATTGAGTGATCTTTCAGACGCCGCTATAGCGGCAGTTAAGAAACTGCCCTTTGTAACTGGCACTTGGAAAACCGGCAACACTTTCCTTATTCAAGTAAAAACTAATGATGATGTTCGAGCACAAGTTTCAAAAGAAGTAACAGGAGCTGGAGGGGTAATTATCGGGATGAACCAAAAAACAACAAACTTAGAAGACATCTTCCTTCAACTTGTAAATAAAGACGATGGAGCAAAACCACAATGACCACAATGCAAGCGCCTAGAGTACGTCCAAGTTGGTTCACACGTTTCTGGGCAGTAGTTAGATACGAAATGCTATGGAACATTCGAAAAAAGAAGTTCATAGCTGTCATAATTCTAGCTTTTGTTTTGGCAACACTGGGCTTAGTATTGCCTGCATACTTGGGCTCAGCAACGGGAAACGCAGTAAAATCGAACACCACCTTTGCAATAACTTTTGGCGCAACCAGTTTAGGTTTTTTCCTCTTTGCAATCGCCATAGCCATGAACAGCATTTCAAGCGAGTATGAAAACAGCACAATAGTTCCATTGTTAACCAAGCCCGTTTCACGAACAATGGTCTTCTTCGGCAAACTATTCGCGACATTCATAGTCATCTTAGTTTCTTATGCTATACTGTTCACTTACACAACCGTTGGTTCCATCTTTGTCTATGGACCACAGAGCCACCTTGAATTAGTGCCGTTGGTGCTGCTGGGGAACATAGTCAGCACGTTTATCTGGGTTTCATTATTATTTGCCATCGGGTCTTTAACAAAAAACACAATCATCACCGTAATAGTAGCTTTAGGTTTGTTCCTCTCGCTTTTTATCGCTATACCAATTGTTTCACTCTACGCTGGACCTTCACAAGCGCTTAATTATTTGCCTGGAAGCGGAGCAAATGGGTCATTGATGACAAATGGCAACCTTACTTCGATAAGTGCTGGCACAGACAACATAGGCGTCAATCTAGTATACTATCTGCTTTATCCTTCAGGTAACGTTTCATTCACTAAGATTGACATATCAACGCTTACGTCTGGAAACGCGACTTTGCCAACCACCGGGCAATTGTTGTACACTGAATCTACATCGCTGATTGCATTTAGAGCGCTTGGTATAGCATTTGTTTACATAGTTGCTTTCTTATTCATCGCTTGGCTAGCCCTAAAACGTTCACAAATCCTAGAATAAAATTTACTATTTGCCGCTCATCAGCTTTCCAAGGGTTGTCACAAACTGGTCAATGCGTTCTCTGGTTCTGCCATAATCTGCCACAGAAGTAATTGTTGTCACAGGAGTCTCTGCCACAACTAACATTTTCGTTGTTTTATCATCTATTGCTGACAAATCAATTGTGAGGGTTGACGGGTAGGATATGAAGGCCCCTTTAGTTTTGACTTTAAGGTGATGTGAAGATTCGTCTGTTTCTTCGATTTTCCACTCAAGCTTCTCGATTGTCTTTGGGATAGTTTCCCAAATCGCTTTAAGCGGATATGAAACTTCAAGATTCTCTTTTTGTTCTTTTAAGTAAGCCATTTTTCTTCACTCTTTTTCGGTTGACCATTAAATTTGCTATTTTTTTATTAGGTCCATAAGTTTAGGCATTAATTCGCAACCGCGATCTATTGTGCCTAAACTTCCTTTAGCGCATTCTTTCTCACAGAACTTTACTGCTTTACCGCCGCCGTCTATTTTGTTACCTGAAATCAGGACTGGAACGGGAGTATCACTGTGTACTTTTAATGAGCATGGCGTGGCGTGATCAGTGGTTATGCAGATAAGGTTTTCCTTCAGCGAAATTTGTTTTAGCAATGGCCCAAAAAAGTACTTATCGATCGCCGAAATAATTTGTGTTTTTAAGACACAGTTGCCGTCATGACCAGGTTCATCTGGTCCTTTTAGGTGAATGTAGAAACAATCATGTTTAGGCAATATATCCAGCAAGGCCTTGACTCTTAGTTCGCAGTCTTTTTGGAGGTCCCCTGAAGGTGGAGGCAAAAGCGTTGAGTCCATTCCCGCTAGCTGAGCTATGCCTCGTTCGGCATGCATGTCCGCTAAACAGGCAAAATTAACATGGTACCTTTCGTTTATGTTGAAGAATTTTGGAAGAAGATGCCCTGCATCTCTGGTTAAAACTACGTTGGCTTTCAGCTTTCCCTCAGTGGCACGCTTCAAGTTTATCGGGTGAGCATCCCATAATTTATGGGTTTTATCGATGAATTCGTTTACTAAGGCAGCGGAGACTTTGGCTGCTTCCGAGTTGTCAGTGGGTTCACAGGTTTTCAGCACCATATCAACCTTCGAGAGAGCTACGCCTAAGCCATTAACCACTATGTATGCGGGATCGCTGTTTGTTATGTTGCTTGAAAGAGGTTTCTCTTTGCTTTTTATCAGTAGAACTGCTCTATGCCCCAATGTGGGTCGAAACTCAAACGTGGCAGGGTAAGATTCAAGCTTAACTTCCTCGTTAGCAGCTTTGCTTAGTTCGATTGCTTCTTCAGTCATTAAGCTTCTTGCCACTCGGCGATCAATGATGTTCTTTCCTTGACCTAAAGTTGCAAAATTGCATCTTAGTGCTAAATCGCCATCTACCATGTTCAAGCCTGCACCAGCTGCCTCAATAACGCCTCTGCCAGTGCTATATTTGAAAGGGTCATAACCTAAAAGAGAAATAACCGCAACATCGCTCTCAGGCGCAACGCCCTTCTTCACTGAGTACATCAATCCAATTTTACCATTTTTAGCAAGAGCGTCCATGTTAGGAGTTTCCGCTGCTTCAAGGGGTGTTCTATTGCCTAGAGATTTGATTGGCAAATCTCCCATGCCGTCTATTGCAACATAAATTAGCTTCAAACCAGTTGTTCCTCCTTCAAACGTTTTCTAACTCGACAACTGAGCTTTATTATTCTTTGCATAAAAATAACCTATTTTTTTCAAAGAAAGTACTTTCTAATCTCTTCTTGCATATCCTGCGGGGTTCCCATTGTGTTACAAGTAAACTTCAGTTTGTTCAAACAGTTTTCGAAAGAAGCTTTTCCTGAGCTCAACTTTTCCTTCATCTCTTACTAATGGGGGGATCGCAAAAATTATGATCCAGCACGAACTTTGACGCTTCAGTGGAATTTAGACGAGTCAAGATATTTTTATCTTGGGGTCTCTTTTCAGAAGGATTATTTTATGCAAGGTTTCCATTGGAATCACGCCGCCTACAATTCATCGGACGTTTACGATTGCTCTACCTCTTTTGTCAAACTTTGCTTTGTCAACCAAACGCTCATAATTATTCCAAATTTTGCCTAAGCCAGCATCAATAAAGTTTTTTTCCGAGCCAACCGCTAAACGCAAATAACTTGACAACCTAACAAAGCACCAATCATCCGAGACTAATCGGACATTTTTAAGAATCAACAAGCCCCAAAGTTAATTCAGAGCTAAGCCACCTTGAACATGCAATTATTTTCATATCAAAAGCACAAATCCGCACAAAACAGCACAATCCAGCACATATTAGCACAAACTAGCACACAACCTGCAGACGCTTCAAGGCCTAATTTAAGAAAGCATTGTTATGCAAGTTGATCAAATTTGTACTGACTTCCAAATAAAGTCTAAAGGTACTGTTTCATTTGCAATCATCTAAAAATATGATTTTCAACTTCTTAATGTTGCAAGGAATCCCTTTGTAACGTCTCTTATTGATCGCAGTAATGGATGCTTAATTTTCTCAGGGGACAAATTCTCTAAACGGTCCACTCTGAAGTAAATGGGTGGGTGAGGATCTAACCCTAGCCATTCTTGAAAACGGTATGAAGGCGTTCGCTCATACAATAACCGTTGGAAACCGATTTTTTCAAGTGACCCAGCTAAAACTTTCGGGGTTCCAACCACCATGGCGGAAACTAAATCAGCTCGGGCTTCGAAGAATTTCGCTATAAAGAATATGACCACCATGACAGCCCAGAAGTAAACAAAGAACAGCAACGTTGTGAAAACTATAGGGAAAAATTGAAGCAGCACGTAGAAGCGAAACAGAAATTCCGCAGAAACCAACCCATAGAGAATTAACGGGTCTCTACCTTTTAAGTGGCCAAATTCATGACCTAAAACGCTGAGAATCTCATTTTCTTCAAGTTGAACAAGAAGTCCAGTTGTTATCAAAACCAATCCGCGGCTTGGGCTTGGTCCTGAAGCTGCAGCGTTAGGAACCATAGTGTTTGAAACAACAATCTTGGGCATCGGAAACCGGAAACGATCAGCAATATTTTTTACCATTTCGTAAACGTTAACTTTTTTAGACTTCAAATTCTCCAGCTGACAAGGCACGCCATGTTTTAAGAAAACCTGCTGCGCTTCAACAGGATCTACCTCGCCTCGCTTCGCGAGTATTTCATCATAAATCTCTTTCTTGATAGCTAAGAGCTGCTCTCTGGAATATTTCTTGTTAAAATCAGCTTCTTCACTAACCGGCAAATAATACTCCAGGAAATGAATAATCGGATTTTCTCTAGTGATTTTCCAATCAGCTGTTCTTGCAATAAAATTGTTGGAGAAAAAAACAAAAACTGCTTGTATACCGATAAGAATTATCGGCGCAACCCAGAACCATGCAGGATAAAACGTTGTTATAACTATGAAAATCCCTATACCGAAAACAATGAATACCATAAAAAACAAAACTTGAGTTTCAAGGAAAAGACGATTGAAAGATTTTTCCGGTTTCGTATATGCCTCTGGGACTACTTCTTCTCCTTCTCTCCAAGCAAAATAAACGGTTGCTTTCTTAGTATTTTCCCTAAATATTTGAGTTGAAATAATGATGTCTTGTTTTGCTTCCTCAAGTATTTGGGGAGAAACTGTTAGATCAATAGGTGTTAATTTTAATTCTATGGGATTTCCGCTTTTAGCTTCCACTCTCACAAGCTGTTTTCCTTCCGCATCAACAATAGTGTATGAAAGAAAGTCACCTTTGTTCGAAGTTTCGCGGGAAATATCAGTAAATCTCTTTTTTTGCGAAACCAAATACTTGGTGTATATGTAGTCGAATAGTTTTTGCATGTAGATAGGCGGTATTTCTGTTGTAATTTTGTAAGAAACAGGTTGGGTCGTCAAAAATTTTCAGATCTGACAGTTATGAGGTTTTTTCTTTTTAATAACCTTATTGATTTCTTATTAAGAAAAGTTTCGCTAAATTGACAAAGGGGATAGCGTTTATTAATCTCGAAAAACATCTTTAAATTATTCCCAAAAGAAACGGATAGAAATCTTGTTGCCTTAAATCAAGCATGTGTTTGGTTTGAAGGTTGCAACGATTTCACAGCTTATCGTTCAACTCACAAAAGTTGAAGAAAAACACATGTTTGATAATGAAGGTTTGGTTAAAGTGGAAGCATCTAAAAAAACAATACTTGTTGTAGACGATGATAAGTCAATACTTCGAACATTCACGCGTATTCTTCAAAAAAGCGGCTACGAAATTGACGTTGCAGAAACTGGAAAAGAAGCCATGGAAAAAGCTGAAAACCACCATTATGATTTAGCATTAGTCGACATTAGGCTTCCAGATATGGATGGCACAGACTTACTTGCTAAACTCAAAAAACAACTACAGCATACAGTTAAAATAATGATTACTGGTTTTCCATCATTGGAAACCGGCGTTAAAGCTCTTGATGAAGGCGCTGATGCCTACTTGGTTAAACCTGTGAAGCCTCAAGAATTACTAATGCTTCTGGAAGAGAAACTTAAAAACCGAGAAGAGCCCCAAGAACCGAGCAGCAAAAAAAATTAATAGAAAAAGTTTTCTCCAAATTAGGACTTCTTTCTAAAACTCAAGCCAGCCTAAGCTTTAGGCTCAATCTTTTTGACAGGTTTTCAAGGTCTTGAACTATATAGAAGAAAGCCATCCAAGACCACTTACCCCACCTCAAGATGCCTTCCTTCTTTACTTCTTCGACAGCTTGCCTGTTGTTCTCGGGCGCCTTACCGAAGAAAAGCTTGCTGAAAACCTCAGCAGACCAGACGTCTATAGGGAAACCGCCATGCGGATTTATTATATCCGCAGAATAATCACCTATTCCTGGCAGTTCCAGGAGCTTCTTTTTTGCTTCCTCAGCACTCAGCATTCCCAACGTCTGAAGTGTAGGAAAATCTTCTTTTGTCAGCTTTTCCGAGAGCTTGATGATGCGCTTTGCTCTGTAGCCAATTTTGCAGGATTTGGAAAATGTTTCAGGATTTAGATTAACAAGACTTGCTGGTGTGGGCCAAACATTGATTGTTTTGCGGTCAAATTCCGCTTTCTCGCCATATTTTGTAATCACACAATTCATCATTTCGTTGCTTCTTTTGAGCGGAGCCATCTGGAGAAGTATGGCTAGAATTGCATCAGGGAACACAGTGTCTCCAGAGGAGGTGCTATGCATGCCGAACAAATCAGTGACTACATACTTAAGAATCGAATCCTTCTTTGCGAGCACATAGAATTCATTCAGGTCGTCGTTCGCACCAATAATTTGCACCAATGTCTTTTTTATTTTGTCGAGTTTCTCCTCCGAAGGCTTGCTTTTTAGAAATATCTTTGCGGATAGGCGAGGATTCTTAACGGTGCCTTTTGAATTGAGCATTAACCCAACGAGCGTGTCCCTCAGATTCACGGCAGTCCAGAGAACGCCCTTATCATAAATTTCCATTTGTGTGAACAAATGCCATCCAGCCGGCTTCCTAATGGTGAGATCAAAGTTGTAAGGAGAAATCGGTTTTATCTCGTAAGTTAACGAGTGATCAAGTTTGACCATTAAGTCACTTTCCTTTTTGCTGCCAAATGATTGTTTGTTGTCCGTGAAATTTACTGTTTGGCTGGGCTAAATTGCTTTTTATGCACATTGATTCAAATCTAAGAATGAAGCAAAAAGCAAATTTACGGTTACTCAACGTATATTGCTGGTTGATAAGGCATAGCCATTAATGCTCGACATTTAGGGTCATAGCGTGTTTGTTCCTCTTCGCTGTATACCGAAACTTCAGCTTTGAATCGTTCTTTCAAAAAGCAAACTGCGTTTTCCAAGAGTTCCTTCTCATTCACCTTTTTGATTTTTATTATGTTAGTTTTTCGGTCGCTTGAAAGTTTAGTCAAAGCCTTCATTGTTCTCGGAACCATCCCAGCGATATCCTTCATATGCGGCTTCAAATTTTTATCCCCGGCGAATTCTTTCATTAACTCGTTAATTTTAGCTTCCCCAGATAAATTCTTCTCCAAAATCTTCAGGTAGGTCTGCCATTTCCAAGATGCAGCGGTGTAATAACATATGCGTTTAGGGGTAATCTTCATTGCTTTTAGTATATTGGAGGTGTCCGACATTACATCAGTTATGAAGTTTTCCTGTTCTTCAGCCGCCACATCCACTTTGGCTTCATCGCAAACTGGCCATGATGCGACACTAATAAAGCCGGCTTCGTCTGTTTGACTCCAAAGTTCCTCTGTAATGAAAGGCGCAAAAGGCGCAAGCAATTTAAGCCAAATCATCACAGATTCACGCAATGCTTTAGCATTACTTCCACCTTTCCGTTGGATGTACCAGCGCAGGTCATTCCAAGTTTCAAACAAAGCAGTCTGCAACGCAGTTCGCGTTTTAAGCTCGTTCAAGTTGACTGTAACTTCTTCTATTCGATGCTGAAGTTTACTTATAAGCCAACGCTCAAGCGTCGTGTTCTCATCCTCTTTGGCAGAGACAATTATTCCGCTTGCAAAAGCAACCAGTGCTTCAAACTTACCTTGTAAATCGCTAACGTTTTCTGCGCGCCAATCTGGATCATCCATGCCTTCCGCCCCCAATAACAATGCACAACGAGTGGCGTCGGCCCCGTACTTTTCAACAGCACCTTTCATTGTTATGAAGTTGCCTTTACTTTTGTGCATTCCTTGTCCTTCAACCATTAGCATGCCATTCACTCCAATTGCTTTAGGCCAATGCTCAGGTGGAAAAAGAGCAGCGTGGTGGAAGATACAGAAAGACAGATGGTTTGGGACTAGTTCTTTAGCAGAGTTTCTAAGGTCAAATGGATACCAATATAAGAATTCACTTCTCATCGCTTCTAGGAGAGAAGTGTTTATTCCAATTGATTTTTGAAGATCGATTGGATTGCCTTTTCCGTAGAAAATATAGTCAAAGACCTCAGGCGTTAAGTTTTCGGGTTCAAGGTTGTTTTGCTTTATGTGTTTGTTAATTGTGTAAAATGCCATGTATACTGTGGAATCGCTAAGTGTTTCGATTATCCAACCTTTTCCCCAAGGGAGTGGCGTTCCAAACCCTGTTGTTCTTGCGCATGCCCATTCTCTAAGCCAATCTATAACAGTGTAAAAGGATTGTTTGGCTGAGTCAGGGTAAATTGTCATTTGTGCTACAGCTTCTTTTGCTTTTGCTTTCCATCCTGGGTCAGAGTAATTTAGAAACCATTGATCTGAGAGAATCTTTACTATGCATTGGGTCATGCATCTGCAAACCACTTGTTCTGGCAAGTCGTACATGCAGTCGGCAACGCCGAGCTTACGAAAGTCTTCAATAAGAGTGTCTTTCACTTCCCTGACGGTTTTTCCGGCGTAAGGTCCACAATTCTCCATTAAAACTCCGCTGTGGAACTCTTTTTTGTAGATAGCTTTTGTTGCTTCATCTGCTTTAGGGTCATGTTGATCTTTTATGCCCATTTTTTCGACTATTTCAACTGCTGGATACTTGCCCAAACCTTCAACCCCGATTATCGAGATAGGCTTTATCTGCATAACCATTTTTGGATCAATGCCAAACTCCGCAAGCACTTCAGGCTTCTCCTGCAAATCTTTAAGCGCAAGCCAATCGTACGGCGCATGAGCAGGCACACTATAAACGACCCCTGTAGCTGTTTTAGGGTCAACAAACCATCCTGGCAAAATCGGAAACTTGCATTTCGTAACTGGATTTTCAAATATTTTGCCAATAAGTTCTTTGCCTTTAAAGGAGCGTTTTACTT
>Ga0224559_1001853_pt1 | contig 11205 bp, 6 predicted proteins | sample 714S33034metaG_FD_180676 | JGI IMG/M metagenome (GOLD analysis project Ga0224559, IMG submission 180676) | Peat soil microbial communities from Stordalen Mire, Sweden - 717 S3 30-34 | ecosystem: Environmental > Terrestrial > Soil > Wetlands > Peat | place: Sweden: Norrbotten County, Stordalen... | reverse complement strand
ACAAGGTGATGGACAAGATGCAGGCCGCCGGCATTCGCGTGATTCTGGACATTCCAGGTTCGCCGGCGCCCATCTGGCTGCACCGCGCCTACCCCGGCGTCGATCTCGTCACCCAGAACGGCACGCGCCTTCCTCCCGCGGAGCGCTATATGGACAACATCAGAGATCCGGGCTATGTGCGCGAATTGGCGATTTTGGCGGAGACGCTGACCAAGCGCTATGCTCATCATCCGGCGGTGATTGCCGTCGGCTACAACAACGAGATCGGCAACGGTGTAATGTCCTACTCCGAGGCCGACCGCCAGCGCTTCATCACCTGGCTCAAAAAGAAGAACGGAAGCATCGAAGAACTGAACAAAGCGTGGGCCACGCAGCGCTGGTCGCGCCGGTTGAACAGCTTTGATGACGTTGACCTGCCGCTGGGAGACGGTCCTGGCCCCTTCGAGCGCTATCTGGATCTTCACCGCTATTGGTCCGATGTTACAGTGGACCGGCTCAAGGAACTCGATGCGATTCGCCAGCGTAATATGCCGGAGCTTCCATCAATCTCGAATTTGTGGGACACGGCGGGCAGACGCGGCTTTGACTATCTCAGCACATATAAATCCTATGTCTCGTTCGGGGCCGAGGGCTTCTATCCGGGCGATCCGGTCGGCGGCGCTTTTGGAGCCATGACGGTCAAAGGCGATCTGGCGACGCCCATCTGGTTCAACGAATTTACGGCTGGGGGCGGAGGCTGGTACGGATCGCCGGGCCACAGCCGGATGTATGCGCATCTGGCGTTGATGATGGGGGCACAAGGCATTCTCGCGTGGACCTTCAACAGCCATCTTGGCGGCGAGGAGCAGGCGCTCTTTGGGCTGGTCGATCACGACGACACTCCCTCCTGGAAGGTGGATGAGTTCGCGCGCATCGCCTCCGAATTCAAGCTGCTTTCAAAGTACGGATTCCCGCGCTATACGCATCCCGAGGTGGCCATCGCCTATTCCTTCGATTCCTTCATCGATTCCAATCCGAATACTCCCTCCAACACAACGCGCCAATTCTTCCAGCCTGCGTATACGGACCAGGTGCATGGGCCTTCGATCCGCTCTTCCGCGCTAACATCGACACGGCGATCATCAACGTTGGTCACGCCGATCTGTCGCCGTATAAACTGGTTATCGTGCCCGCCGATTACGTGATGGACGCCGCCAGCGCAAAAGCGCTGCGCGAGTACGTGAGCAACGGGGGAACCGTTTTGATGACCGCATTTTCCGCCAAGGTTGACGAGCACGGGCAATGGTTCAATACGCCGCTGCCCGGCCGCTTGAGCGATGTCTTTGGCCTGAAAACCAACGCATTCTACGACATTCCAGCAACGCTGAGTTTCTCCTTGGACGGCAACACGATCAATACCAAGGTCCATCACTATGAAGTGCTGGAGCCGTCCACGGCCACGGTCGTCGCGCGCTTCACGAATACCGCGGACCATACTCCCGCTGTTACGATCAACAAGTTCGGCAAAGGCAATGCGATCTATCTGGCGACAGAATCGAATCCTTCCACGATTGGACCGCTGCTGAGCTATCTCTACACGGTCGCGGGCGTTCAGCCAGGTCCCAAGACTCCCGATGGAGTCTTTGCCCGGGTCGTCGATGGCCGGACTCTTTATGTCAACACGACCGGAGAAGGGAAGAGAATCCCCATCAACGGCGTCAAGAAGGGAATCATCAGCAACCGCGAGTTCAAGGATGCCGTGGTTCTTGGCGCACAGGAGGCGGATCTCATTCAGTGAGCGATTGTCCTGCGTCTGGACCTGACGGGTTGCGCGCATGAAATGCAGCAGTCGAGTTTTTGACCATACAAGTACGAGGAAGACAAGATGATTCGGATGAGAGTTGCTGTAGGTGCAGGCGTCAGCCTGTTGATGGCGGCGGTTGCGGCCGTGGCAGCGCCGGTGCAAGTGGAAAAGACGAGCGCCGGGCTGGTGATGCGCCATGACGGCGAAACGCTGCAACTGAGCGTGTGCGGCCCAGGCGTCTTGCATATCGTCGCTGGTCCGGGAAATCCCAAATCCGCTTCTCCGGCTGCGCCATGGCTGATTCAGTCGTGCATTCCCGGTGCCTTCGATTTCACCCAGAACGAGAGGGAAGCCTCGCTGCGTACCGAACAGTTGCAGGTGAAGATTCGCTTGGAAACGGGTCAGGTTTTTTACTTTAACGCGAAGGGGGATCTGCTCCTCTTTGAGTCGGATCGCCGGCCACGGGAATACATTCCCGACACAGTGAACGGCGAGAAACTCTATCATGTAAGTGAGCGTTTCCAGCCCGCGCCCACCGAGGGGTTCTATGGCCTGGGTCAGCACCAAAGCGGCGTCTTCAACTATCGTGGCAGTGTCGTGGAGATGGCTCAGGCCAACACAGATGTTGCCGTGCCGCTGCTGATCTCCACCAATGGCTATGGGATTCTTTGGAACACGGCGTCGAAGTCCTGGTTCGACAATCGATTTGCATCTGAGCTCAAGTTGAGAACCGAGGCCGCCGACGCGATCGATTACTACTTCCTCTACGGTCCAGAGATAGACCAGATCGTTCACCAATACCGTGAAATCACCGGACACGCACCTCTCTTCGGCAAATGGGCTTATGGATTCGTTCAGTCCAAGGATCGCTATCGCTCGGCCAAGGATCTGCTTGATGTCGCCGAAAAGTACCGCACAGAGCATGTTCCGCTGGACTTCATCGTTCAGGACTGGTTCTGGTGGAAACTTCAGGGCGATCCAGAGTATTCCGCCGAATACTTGCGGCCCCAGCCGGATGTTCAGGCCGCGCTCGACAAACTGCACAAGGAGAACATCCACGCGATGATTTCCGTTTGGGCGGTCACCGATTCGAGATCGAAGACCTATGCCGCGTTGAAGGAGCGCAATCTCCTCATTCCCGGCACGATGGACTACGATGCCACCAATCCGGCGGCACGGGATTTCACCTGGGATGCGCTCTTCGGAAAAGTATTCGCGCAGGGTTGGGACGCCTTCTGGCTGGACAGTTCGGAACCGGAAAGCGGCAACGGCTATAGTGACGCCACGCTCGACAACCTGCAACTGTCAATCGGCAATGGCGCGCGATACACAAATATCTTCCCGCTGATGCATACCGGGAACGTCTACGACCACTGGCGCGCCACGACCGATCAAAAGCGCGTCTTCATCCTCACGCGTTCGGCCTTCCTTGGTCAGCAGAGAAACGCCACAACCGTGTGGTCCGGCGATGTGCTCGGCACTTTTGCGACCTTCCGGAAACAGATCCCTGCCGGACTGAACTTCGAAGTCTCCGGCATCCCCTATTGGACAACGGATATTGCGGGGTATGGCTGGCCGATGGAACGCGATACGCGTGATCCTGCCTACCAGGAACTCTACACAAGATGGTTTGAGTTCGGTGTATTCTGCCCAATCTTCCGCACGCATGGCCATCGCACGAACGATACGAACGAAGTGTTCTCGTATGGCCCTCAAACGCCCACGCTTATTGCCTATGATAAGCTGCGCTACCGCATGCTGCCGTATATCTACTCCCTCGCATGGCGCGTAACCGCCGACGATTACACCATCATGCGTCCGCTCATCATGGATTGGCGAAGGGATGAGAAAGTACGGGAGATCGGCGATCAGTATATGTTTGGTCCTTCGATTCTGGTCAATCCTGTAACGCAGGAAGGAGCGACAAGCAGGGCGGTGTATCTGCCCTCTTCCGCTGGCTGGTATGACTTCTGGACGGGCGAAAAGCTCGCTGGCGACACGCGCATTGCCGCACCAGCTCCGCTCGATCGCATTCCCCTGTATGTGAAGGCCGGTTCCATTGTTCCGCTTGGTCCGGAGGTTGAGTACGCGAGTGAGAAGAGCGCTGCGCCAATGGTGCTTCGCGTTTATCCCGGAGCGGACTCGAACTTCAACCTGTACGAGGACGAGGGCGATACGTATGACTATGAGAAAGGCGCGCATTCCATCATTCCTGTTAGCTGGAATGAATCAACGGCGACGTTAACCATCGGCGAGCGCAAAGGAAAGTATCCCGGTATGCCGTCGACGCGCAGTTTCCGCCTCGTCCTGGTTGGGAAAGATCGAGGCGCCGGAGCAGCGATGGATGAGAAAGGCGTGGATTTGCAGTACAGCGGTTCCGCCGTCAGCACGGTTCTTCGCTAATGCTGGAATAGCACTGCATCGAGCCAGCGAATGAGACGGATGGGATACTTTAGGCAGTTCACCTGCACTCGAAGTTCTCCGCCTTCTCCGTGTCGCCGCTGCCTTTGTACTGCGCGTGCTTCGGGTATGCGCACAGCGGACGCGTGCGACCGGGGAAGGCCTTGCCGCTGGCTTCCACCGACTGCGGCGCAACGCCCTTTTCCACCCAATCGACGATGGCACCAAGCATATCGAAATTGTCCAGCGCCGCCTCTCCGCCGCCGCAGTGGCCCATCCCCGGCACAAAGAAGAACCGGCTCCACGCAGAGACCTTTTCCAGGCCTCCATTGTCGGCGGCCATGGCTTGGTAGTAGCCCAACGTGTCCAGAGCGGAGAACCATGGATCGCTGTCGCCGTGATAAAAGATCTGCTTGCCCCCGTGGCCCGAGAAGCTCGTCAGGTTGGTCGAGAGCGCATCCACCAGAGGCTGCTCGGCGGCCTTGGCCATCCGGTCAACGTCGATCTCCATCGCAGTTGTGGACGGGCCAAAGATGCCCGGACCAGAGCCAATCGCCAACATTCCGGGAATCGGCTTTTTGACCGCGACGCCCGTATCGTAAAGGTAAGCCGCATACACTTGATCGCCGTGCAGGTTCTTCGGTCCGGCAAAGGCCGTCTTGATCGCCTTCACTTGCGCGGCCGTCAGGCAGCTTGCCTCCTTCGCGCCCTTGCACTCCAACTGCGCCGGATCAAAGTCGCAGCCCAGCGGATCGAAGATCATGCCGTCGGCCACGCCGTCCTTGGCATCGCAGCGATTGAGCAGCGCATGGATGACCAGCTTGCGATTATCGTCGGAGAGCGCCTGCGCGATGATCGGCTTGCCGTCGGCGTCCTTGGGCGCGGCCTGGTTATAGGCAACCATGGCCCACGGGCCGGAGGCGATATTCGATTCGCCCGTCCGCCGCGCCGGCGCGCCGGTAACAACGCCGTCAAAGACATCCGGATAGCGCTGAGTCAGGATCATGCCCTCGCGCCCGCCCGTCGAGCAACCTACAAAGTACGAGTGGGCCGCGGGCTTGCCATAATACGCCGCAATGAACTGTTTGGCCACATCCGCCACCTGATGGTTGGCCTCGTAGGCAAAATCGAGAAACGCCTGCTCGTCCTTCATGAAGCCGAAGTCGAAGACCGCGCCCTCATGCCCCGTGTCGTTGCTGGCCACGGCAAAACCGCGCGTCAAACCAGGCTTGTCGCCGGCCGCAGTTGCACCGACGGGCAATCCAACAGATCCGTTGGCCCCGCCGCCGCCCTGCATCAGAAAATCCCGGTTCCAGTCGCTGGGCAGCGCAAAGGCGAAGCGAATCCCGTAGGGCTTGCCGTCAACTCCGGTGCGCTTGTTCAAAACGCCTTCCACCTGGCAGCGTTCCGGCAACGGTCCTTGATAGCTCCAAGGCCCAGCCTTTGGTGCCGGTCCGGCCGGCAGAAGCTCCGCACGGCTCACTTCCAGCTTCACGCCGGGGATCGTCAATTGCTTCAGCGCCTCGCAACTGCTCTTCGATTGCCCTTGTGCCGCCGCCGTCATCAGCGCCATGCACCCCACCGCCCAACACATCCTGGTATTCATCGCCCCTCTCTCTTTTCTTGAATGGACGGTCACGCTCCGTCTGCAATTTCGCTTTCTTGCCATTCCGCGGTATTTCAAACCCTTTTGTCTTGCGCCTCTCTCCCATGCGCGATGTTGAACCCCGTATGCTTCACAAGGGCAGTGCCGCTATCCAGCGGATGCTCGGACTCATCAAGATCGATCCATTCCGGGTGATTTTTCACAAATTCACTTGCAGCCTGCCGTAAAACAGAGGTTCTTGCTGAAGAACGGCAGCACGTGATTTTGGAAACGGTCAGCCACGGCGCTGGTGTGCGTGCCGGGATAGATTTCAAAGCTGTTGACGATTCCATAACTGTCAAAGATGCCGTGCAGCTTGCCGGCATCGATGCGGATGCCATCCTGATCGCCCACATCCATCGAGATGGCGCGATACTGCTTGAGATTGCCAATGTACTGATCGACGAAGGCCAGCGGCGCATTAGCTGTCATTTTTGCCTGAATCTCCGGCACCGGGTCGCCGTTCTTCGTAGGCAGATCCAAATAAAGCGGCGGGTTCTTGGGATTGGGCGCCCAGGCGGCGGCCGTGGCAAGCTGCGCTGCGCCAAAGCCCGGCAGAAGGGCGGCGGCATCGGCGGGTGACTTTGCCTCGGCGATCTTCTTCTCGTTGGCGATCGCCATCTCTTTCATCTTTTCCGGAGGTCCAAACCCTCCGCCGGTCATCGGCGACATACAGCAGGGACTCATGATGTAGAGCGCGCCGAAGACATCGGAGTGCTTCATGCCGATGCGCGAGGCTCCGTAGCCGCCCATGGAATGGCCCACCAATCCGCGGCTGGCGCGCTCGGGAATCGTCCGGTAGTGCGCGTCCATGTATGCCACCACGTCGCGCGCGATGAAATTCTCAAAGTCGCCGGTCGTGGCCGAGCTTGAGTACATCGAGCCGTTGTAGATGGTCTTCGAGTCGGGCAGAACGACGATCATCTCCTTTGCACCCAGCGCAAATGCGCCCTCGACTGTTTGCGGCACGTGGATTTCGCCGCTCCACTGCTGCGCACCAATCGAGTAGCCGTGCAGCGCGTAGACGACCGGGTAGCGGCGATGCGTTTCCTTCTGGTAGCTGGGCGGCAGGAAGACGATCGCGTCGCGGTCAACGGCATCGCCTTCCAAGTTGCCTTCCAGAGCCGCACCGTGAATCTTGATGTGCTCCACCGTAACCGGCTTTGCGCCGGGAATCACCGGCGGCACAATCGTCTGAACCTGAGCGGTAAGCATGGCGCCCATTGAAGCGGCAATTGTTAGAATTCCCGCACAACACAATTTCGTGAACTTCATTTTTAACCTCATTCCAAGTTTTGTTGCTTTCAAACAGCGTGGAGCGCCAGCTTGCCAGCGCCGATTCAGTTGCGTTCCTACTGAAAAATTCTGGGAGCAAAGTCGTTCAGATCGCGCCGCCAGGTGAGCCATTCGTGGGCCGTTCCCGGTGAAGAGAAGTAAACATAGTTGATTCCTGCCCTGTCCAGCATGGCGCGGAATGCGCCGATGGATTTATGAAAGAAATCAGGCTCCTCGGTTCCCATGCCGAGCCAGAGCAGCTTTACCTTCTGGTTGAAGGGCGCGCCATCCTTGAAGATGCCGCCGAAGGCTGTTGCGGGATCGAGCGGATCGCCGCTCAGGCCGTTCATGGTGCCGCTGAATCCGGCCAGATAGGCAAAGGTATCCAGATGGCCGGTGCCGAGATGCAGCGCCTGGTTGGCGCCCATCGAAAGGCCAGCCGCGGCGCGGTGATCGCGGTCGGGGATGGTGCGGAAAGTCGAGTCGATCATGGGGATGACATCTTTGATCATCACGTCGTCGAAGGCAGTGAAATCACCGCCTGCCGCCGGAGGAGGTCCGAAGGGGCCAGAGGGCCGGGAGGCGTAGCCGTTGTCCATCACGATGAGCATGGGCACGGCCTTCTTCTCGGCGATCAGATTGTCCAGAATCAGGTTGGCGTGGCCTTGGAAGATCCATCCGGTCTCATCCTCGCCAGAGCCGTGCTGGAGATAGAGCACCGGGTAGCGGGCGCTCGTGTTGGCGTCGTAATCCGGCGGCGTATAGACAAAGCAGCGCCGCCACTGGCCGGTGACCTTCGAGTGGTAGTTGCGGATGCGCACATCGCCGTGCGGTACATCCTTGGCCAGATAGTAGCTGACGCCGTCTTCGGGAATCTCGATGCCGCTGGCGTCCATGCCGGTGCCAAAGTAAGTGTGGCTGCCGGGATCGTTCATGCGAACGCCGTCAGCGTCGAGCGCATAGTAGTGGAAGCCCTCGACGATGGGGGGCGTGGTGACTGACCAGACTCCGTCGGCGTCGCGCATCATGGGGTATTTATTGTGCGCGATGTCCACGTCCACGGAGTGAGCCGCGGGCGCTTTGATCTGGAAGGCCGCGCTATGGTCCGCCAGAACGCGTGGATAGGCCGCGCCCATCACGTTGGTCGCGGCGGGCTTGGCGTCTTCCACCGCTGCGGCGCTGATGCCTTCCGGCGAGCGCCGCCACGCGAAGTAAGTGTCCAGTGCCTTGAGGCCCTCCTCGTTGGGCGTCGGCCCGGCGTGCGGCGTCCCGGCCAGGTACATATACTCAGGATGCGCGTCGCTGAAGGCCGGCCACTTGGCAATGCCCTTGCCGTTTGGATCGCCGTACTTGGCAAAGTTGGTCCAATAAGTTCCCATCGCGTCGCTGATTACACGATCCGTTGCGCTGGGCACTTCACCTTGCAGATCGTTCAGATGGCCGAAGACGTAGGGAACCTCGCGGCCATGCCACGCGCCAAAGCCTTCATGCTCGGAGCCAACCGCAAAATCCGGATGCTGGTCGAAGTAATACATATAGACCTTGGACGAGCCGCGCTGCGACTGCAAACGCGCCCAGATCCAGGTCTGCCAGCCGAAGGCCGCATCGCGGGCCAGGTCGCGCGCCGTCTTGGGCACAGATTTTTCGCCTGCGGGATAGGCTTTGAGCAGGCTGTCGGCGAAGGTGCCGTAGCGCTTGCGCACGCCGTCGCTATAGACCTTGGGCGAGCTGTCATGCGAGAAGCTGGCGCCTTCATCCGAGTTATAGCCAATCAGAACCGGAATGTCATTGAATTTTTTGGCGTCGTAGAGCTTGTACTGATCGTCGGGAATCACCCAGCCGTCGGTATTCGGCCAAGCCATGCCACGCGTGGCAGCCAGTATCTTCTCTGGCGGCAGCTTGCGCAGATCGGCGAGCGAGTTGGCTCCCGCGTTGATCTGGAAGGCGAGGCCGTCCTTCTCGGCATTCGCCAAGGGCCGCATATTTTCTCCCGGCGCGCCGGAGGGGCGCGGTGGACCAAAGGAGCCGCCGCTCTCGCTGATTGCGCCGGAGATAAGACCTTTGGTCAAAGGCGAAGCGCACAACTGGCTAACCGCGATGCCGCCGGCCGACTCGCCGAAGATGGTGACCTTGTCCGGATCGCCGCCAAAGGCCGCGATGTTCTTCTTGATCCACTGCAAGCCGGCGATCATGTCGAGCAGGCCATAGTTGCCTGAAACGTGATTCGGCGACTCGGCGCTCAGCTCCGGATGCGCCAAAAAGCCAAGTGTTCCCAGGCGGTACGCGATGCTGACCAGCACCACGCCCTTCTTGGCCAGCACCTCGCCGCTATAGCCTGGAATCGAGGTCGCTCCACCGGCAAAGCCGCCGCCGTAGATCCAAACCAGCACCGGAACCTTTGCCGAGGGCGACTTCGCCGGACTCCAGACATTCAGATAAAGGCAGTCCTCGCTCATTGAGGAAGGCGGTCCGCCCTGCACGCATTGCGGCGCAAACTTGTCCGCCTTGCGCACGCCCTCCCACTTGGCCGCGGGTTGCGGCGCGCGCCAGCGCAGATCGCCAACCGGCGGAGCGGCGAAGGGAATGCCCTTGTAAACGGTAAGTCCTTCTTCCACTGTTCCCTGCAAGAGACCTTGCTCGACCTTCGCAGTGGTGCTTGCTGCCGTACACATCAGCGGTGCGATCGCGATGACAATTGCCAGCAAAACCGTTTTCATCTTCGATTTCCTCTCTCAATTCCTTAACGCCAGTGGTAAAAGTCGAAAAACCCTAAAACCGTTCATCAGGTGCTGAAGCCCATCCTTTATTTTCAGCATCTTGCGGCACGATTAAAGTCGTGCTCTTTCAAAACACGACCTTCACCACATACTGTTATGGCTCCAACGAGAGGACAGTTACCGACTTTGGCGCAACCGTCAGCGTCAGCTTGCCGTCTTTCACGGTTGCAGAAACGGGCTTCGGCACAACTGTACCGGGCACCGCGAAGGTGTTGATGCTATCGACAGCGGGCGCGGTCAGCGTCTCTCCCTTGGCCGATTTGACTGCCAGCCCCGCAATATCCGCGTCGATGGCCAGCGGCTTTTCAGGATCAAGATTGGTGATTTCCAGCCACAGCTTGCCGGAGACATCCTTGGCGGCCATGGCATCCACGCGCGGCAGCGTAACGCCATTCCGTTCGACTGTGCCTGGTTCAAAGTTGACCGGAATGAAGGTGGCATCCTGGAAGGGAACATACATCTTGTAGACGTAATAGGTTGGCGTCAGAACCATCTTCTCTTTGTCGGTCAGGATCATCGCCTGGATGACGTTGATCATCTGGGCGATGTTCGTCATGCGCACGCGATTGGCGTGGCGCGCGAAGATGTTCAGATTCAGAGAGGCCAAAATGGCGTCGCGCAGGCTGTTTTGCTGGAGGAGAAAGTCCTTGTTGGTGCCGGGCAGCGGCGCATACCATCCGCCCCACTCGTCCACCACCAGCGCAACTTTCTTCTGCGGATCGTATCTGTCCATGACCTCCTCCTGCTTGCGCAGGAAGTCATCCATGAAGAGCGTGGACTTGAGCGTCTTGTCGTAATCGTCCACAGTGAAGCCTGTTGAAGGCATCGAAAGCGGCCAGCCGCCGGGCGTTGTGTACCAGTGTACCGAGAGACCGTCGAAGTTCCAGGCCCAATCGTGATGCTGCCATGCTTTCATCACCGCCTCAGTCCAATCGGTCGTGGGAAAACCCGGCCCGACGGCAATTTTGAGCATCTGGTTCTTGTCTTGCTGGGCCGGATTCATATTCCTGACGAAGTGGCTGTAGATTTTGAGCTGGGCCAGGTAGTAGTCCACCGTCATCTCGCCGCCGCAGCTCCAGCTTTCGTTGCCGATGCCCAACATGCCGACCTTGTAAGGATCAGGATGACCGTTGGCGGCGCGCTCTTTCTCCAGCGAAGTGGGAGCCGCGGCGGTCATGTACTCCATCCATTCGGCTGCCTCCTGCGGGGTTCCGCTGCCGACGTTGGCTGCAACGTAAGGCTGGCTGCCGATCTGCTGGATGAAATCCATGAATTCGTCGGTGCCGAAAGCATTTGTGTCGGTGACGCCACCCCATGTGGAGTTG
>Ga0224559_1001852_pt1 | contig 11211 bp, 9 predicted proteins | sample 714S33034metaG_FD_180676 | JGI IMG/M metagenome (GOLD analysis project Ga0224559, IMG submission 180676) | Peat soil microbial communities from Stordalen Mire, Sweden - 717 S3 30-34 | ecosystem: Environmental > Terrestrial > Soil > Wetlands > Peat | place: Sweden: Norrbotten County, Stordalen... | reverse complement strand
GCATCCAGCCAGATTCAATCGCCTTCCTTCCAGAACCGGTCCTTCTCCACGCAGGTCACGGTGCAGGACGGCGACACGGTGGCCATCGGCGGCATCATCCTGGAGACTAACCTGCAAAGCTCGGCGGGCGTGCCGTTCCTGCACAAGATCCCTTTAGTCGGCTCGTTGTTCGGCGCGCAGAGCTTCTCCAAAACCCGCACCGAGCTGGTGGTCTTCCTGACGCCGCGGGTGATTTACGACACCAACCAGATGGTGGAAGCGACGGACGAAATTCGCAGCAATATGAAGCGGATTCCGAAGCTCATGAAAGAGGAGTAGGACAGGCCATCGTCTTTTGTGGCCTGTCGTGCCGCGCCATGGTACGGCGGGTGACAGACGACCAAAGGCGATCGTCTGTCCTACCTTACTCAGCCCTCGGCCAACGCTTTCAGTTCGTCCTCGGTCAGCGTGCAGATGCCGAGTTCCTGGGCTTTGGCAAGCTTGCTTCCGGCATCCTCGCCTACCACGACGTAGCTGGTCTTCCGGCTCACGGCGCTGGCGACTCTGCCGCCGGCCTGCTCGATCATCCGCTTCGCCTCCTCCCGGCTCAGGGTGGGTAGGGTTCCGGTGATGACCAGCGTCTTGCCCCGCAGGGGGCCCGCCTTCAGACGGGTGGACGTGTAGGAGAACTCGAGGCCCGCCTGGCGCAAGCGGTCGACCAGTTCGCGGTTGCCGGGCTCGCTGAAATACTGCACCACGGCCTCGGCGACCTTGGGTCCCACTTCCTCCGCCAGTTGCAGCTCTTCGAGCGAAGCGTGCTCAATCGCTTCCATGCTGCCGAAGGCCTCGGCCAGGAAGTTGGCGGTGCGCTCGCCCACGAAGCGTATGCCCAGAGCGGTGACGACTCGCGGCAGCGGGTTTAGGCGGGAGCGGTCGATATTGCGGATCACGTTGCCGGCACTCTTGACGCCCATGCGTTCCAGCTTGACGAGGTCGCCGATTTGCAGGTGATAGAGATCGGCCACGCTGCGCACGGCACCGCGATCCACCAGTTGATCCACCAAGGCCTCTCCCATGCCGTCGATATTCATGACGCCGCGCGAGGCGAAGTGGAGCAGGGACTCCTTGAGGCGGGCTGGGCAGTTGGCATTGATACAGCGGTTGGCGGCCTCGCCGTCCTCGCGCACGATCTTGCCTCCGCAGACGGGACATTGGGTGGGCATGCGGAAAGCTTTGCGGTAAGAACCCTGGGAAGAGACGCGGACCACTTTGGGAATGACGTCGCCGGAGCGTTCCACCACCACCTCGTCGCCGATCTCGAGGCCGAGGCGCTCGATCTCATCGTCGTTGTGGAGCGTGGCACGGGAGACGGTGACGCCACCCACTTCGACGGGCTTGAGACAGGCGACGGGGGTGAGGGCCCCGGTGCGGCCCACCTGGACCTCGATGGATTCTACCGTGGTTGTGGCCTGCCGCGCGGGGTACTTGTAGGCGATGGCCCAGCGCGGGGCTTTGGCGGTGAAGCCAAGCTGGCGCTGCTGCTCCACCGAATCCACCTTCACGACCACGCCGTCGATGTCGTACGGGAGTTCTTCGCGCTTGCCTTCCCAGGCATTGCAGTGGTCGAAAACTTCGTCGATGGTTAGACAGATCTTGCTGTGCGGCTCCACCTTGAAGCCCAGGTGTCGCAACTCCTCGAGCGAGCGCCAATGGCTGTCGAAGGCGGGGCGGCCTTCAGTGAGCAGGAAGTAGGTGTAGTATTCCAGGCGGCGTTCGGCGGTAACCCGCGGCTCCAGTTGGCGGAGCGAGCCGGCGGCGGCGTTGCGCGGATTGGCGAAGTGGGAGAGGCCCTTGGCGTCGCGCTCGGTGTTCAGGCGTTCGAAGGCGCGGCGGCTCATGACGGTTTCACCGCGCACTTCGAAGTTGGGGAGCGGGCCCTTCACGCGCAGCGGAAGCGAGCCGATGGTGCGGGCATTCTCGGTGACGTCTTCGCCCACCGTGCCGTCGCCGCGGGTGATGGCCTGGGTGAATTTGCCGTCCCGATAGTGGGCGGCCATGGAGAGTCCGTCCAGCTTAAGCTCGGTGACGTAGAGGTATGGGGCGTCGCCGAGGAGCTCACGGACGCGGCGGTCGAAATCGCGGAGCTCCCCTTCGTTGAGGGCGTTGTCGAGGCTCAGCAGCGAAGAGCTGTGCTGGACCTTGACGAATCCCTCGCGCGGCTTTCCGCCGACGCGCTGGGTGGGTGAATCCGGCTTGAGCAGCTCGGGGTGCTGGGCTTCCAGGGCCTGGAGCCGGCGCATCAGGGCGTCGTATTCGGCGTCGGTGATCTCGGGATCGTCGAGGACGTAGTACTGATGTTCGTGGTGACGGAGCTCTTCGGAGAGCTGCTCGATTTGGGCCGCGGGATCTTTCATTCGCCTCTCATCTATAATTTAACCAGGAACCGGAGTCTACACCATTACAACCTACAGGAATACCGTACTGATCTACAACCCCCAGGCGGGCAAGGTCATACGGAGCGGCGGCGCACTGATCCAGCGTGCGGCGGAAATTCTCAGACAGCAAGGGCACAACGTCACGGCGGCGCCGACTACGGGGCCGAACATGGCCGGCGAGCTGGCGCGCGCGCATGTGAACGACGGGGCGGACCTGATCGTGGTGGCGGGCGGCGACGGCACCATCAATGAAGCGGCGGAAGGCATGCTCTCCAGCCGCGTGCCGCTCGGGATCCTGCCGGCGGGCACGGCGAACGTGCTGGCCACGGAGATGAAGCTGGGCGGCAACCTTGAAAAGGTGGCGCGCCGATTGGGCGAACTGGTGCCCAGAAGAATTTCGGTGGGGCACCTGATCTGCGATGGCGGCGCGGTGTCGCGGCACTTTCTGTTGATGGCGGGCGTCGGTCTGGATGCGCACGTGGTTCACCGGGTGAATGCGGCGCTGAAGGCGAAGACGGGTAAGTTCGCCTATTGGGTGGCGGGCTGGAGCCTGCTGGGCAAACCGTTGGCCGAGTTCGACGTGGAGATTGAAGGCACGAAGCGGAAGTGCTCTTTCGCGCTCGCGAGCAAGGTGCGGAATTACGGGGGCGATTTCGAGATCGCGCGCAGCGTGACGCTGCTGCACGATCAGTTCGAAGTGATCCTGTTCGAAGGCAGCACCGCGACCAGCTATGTGAAGTACTTTGCCGCTATGGCGCTCAACCGCCTGCGCGGGATGAGCGGGGTGACGGTGGTGCGGGCGGACCAGGTGACCATCTCGGCGGCGAACGGGCGGCGGGCCTACGTGCAGATCGATGGCGAGCTTGGCGGAGTGCTGCCCGCGGAGATCCGAATTGTGCCGGACGCGCTCACCCTGCTGGCGCCGGCGGGTTACGGGGAGTAAGGGGGGCAAAAGCGCCCCCAATCCGAGCCCCGACCGTGAGGGAGAGGTTGCCTCCCACACCTGCAACCCCTCACTAACGTTCGGGGCTCTGATTGGGCAGAGTTGCGGTAGTGGCGGGTCAACGGCCGGGCACAATTCGGAAGGTGGCTTGCAGCAGGTCCGCGGCGCGGGACGAGCTGCCGACCAGAACCTGGTGCTCGACAGGTTCGACGCGCCAGGCCGAAGAGTCGGGATCGTACCAGGCCAGATCCTTTGCACGCACCGTGAAGGCGACTGTCTTTTTCTCACCCGGCGAAAGAGAGATCCTGACAAAACCGCGCAGGAGCTTGACCGGCCGATCCACCTTCGCTTTCGGGAAACCGACATAGAGCTGCACCACTTCTTCACCGCTGCGCGTCCCGGTGTTGGTCACATCCGCGGATACCGCCAACTCCCCGTCCGGCGCTATCTGCGTGGCCGCCAGCTTAAGATTGGAATACTGGAATGAGGTGTAGCTCAAGCCAAAACCAAACGGGAAAGACGGTTCATAGCCCTGCTTCTCCGCCAGCGTATAGCCGTGGTAGTAACCGTACTCAACCGAGCCTTGATAGGGCGGATCGAAGGGCGGGAGCTGCGACGCGTCTTTGGCAAACGTCACGGTAAGTTTGCCACTGGGGTTCACGTCGCCGAAGAGGATTCGCGCCAGAGCCGTGCCTCCCTCCATGCCCGGGTACCAGGCCATAAGAATTGCGTTGACCTTGTCCTTCCACTCTTCCATCAGGATGGCGCTGCCGCCGGTCAGGACGACAATCGTCCTCGGGTTGTCGGGGGCGAGGTCCTGAATCAGCTTCACGTCTTCCGGTCTTAAGTGCAGGTTCTTGCGATCGCCGCCACGATCGGCGGGATTGGGCATCTCGGGAATGTACTCGCCTTCGTCGCGGAAATCAAGGCCCGCCACGATGACGACCGCGTCGGCGGTTTTCGCCAACTGGCGCGCACGCGCCAGATCGGCGCCCGACTCATAGCTCACCTGCGCGCCCGAGTCCAGGTAGGTCCGGAGGCCCTGCAATGGGGTGATCACGTAAGGGGGGTAGACGCGGCTGGACCCGTGGTCGCCGATGTTCTCCTCGGCGGCCAACCGGCCAATGACGGCCAGGGTCTTGATGCGGGATTTGTCGAGCGGGAGCAGGTTGCCCTGATTGCGGAGCAGCACCATGCTCTTCCCGGCGGCTTCGCGCGCCAGCTCGCGGTGCGGTTTGGATGCGACCAGGGTGGTGTCGTAGGGCATCACATCGGGGCGCGTGGAGTATTCGATCTTGCGCCGCAGGAGACGAAGAACGGAGTCGTCGACCACCTCGCGCGGAACCGCGCCGCTCTCCACCGCCGCAATCAGCTTTTTGCCGTAGCAGAGTGCGGCCGGCATCTCCAGGTCGAGACCCGCCTTGGCAGCTTTGGGGCCGTCGTAAAGGCCGGCGAAGAAATCGGACATCACGAAGCCGCGAAAGCCCCACTCGTCCTTCAGGATCTTGCGCAGCAGGGTGGCGTTCTCGCCGGCGTAATCGCCGCGCACCCGGTTATAAGAAGACATGACCGACGCCACGCCGCCATCCACGGCGCGTTTGAAGTGGGGCAGGTAGACTTCGCGCAGAGTTCGCTCGCTAACGTTGACGTTGAGTTTGGTGCGCACCATTTCGATGGAGTTCATGGCGTAGTGCTTGGCGCAAGCCATGACGTTGTGGCGCTGCACGCCTTGGAGCGTGGCTACGGCCATCTCGCCAAGCAGGTAAGGGTCCTCGCCGAAGGTCTCCTGAGCGCGGCCCCAGCCCGGGTGCCGGAGCAGGTTGATGCAGACGCCCCCGTAGAAGTTGCCGCCCTGCGCGCGAATCTCCTGGCCGATGGCATCGCCAACCCGGCGCTCCAGGTCCAGATCCCAGCTCGCACCCCGCGCCATGGCCACCGGGAAGCACGTCGAGTGATGCAGCACGACGCCACGCGGTCCGTCCGAAAAAGCCACCGGAGGGATTTCGAGCCGGGGGTTACGGCCCGCCAGAATCGGGACGTCATTGTATTTCAGCCTCTCCACAGTCACGAGCTTCGCCAGTTCCCATAGCCCGGTGTCGCCGGACATTTGGTGGACCTTCTCGGTGAGGGTCATTTCGGCGAGGAGCTTGGCGGCGTATTGGTCTATCTCTTGCGACGTGAGCTCGCGGCCGCGCGGGATATCGGACATCTTGAAAACGTCCTTCCCCGCCGGGCGGATAAAGACGTTGTCGGTAGAGAATTTAGGATGGCCGAGCCAGGCGAAGAGTAGGAATGCCGTGACGACGACGGTGATGAGAGCGGCGAGTCCTTTGAGTACCCAAAGGACGGCGCGCTTGAATTTCATTGCACCTTAGTGTAGCTGGGAGCATGGGGGGACCGGCACGGCCGGTAACTAGACCGGGGAGATTCTGGTGCTACCGGAAACCCCTCACTAACGTTCGGGGCTCTGATTGGTCTGTCCCCTGCTTTAGACGCCCCAGCAGTAGTCTTCGACGGCTTTTTCGATGGTGTCGTCCTTTTCGGTGAGGCGCATCAACTCCAGGCGGATGGCGTCGACGAGGGCTTTCCAACTGGCGTCGATGACGTTTTCAGAGACGCCGACGGTGGTCCAACTGCGGCGGTGGTCGCTCCACTCGATGAGGACGCGGACATTGGCGGCGGTGCCTTTGCCGGAATCGAGGACGCGGACTTTGTAGTCGGTGAGGCGGACGTCGGCGATTTGCGGATAGAGCCTGGAAAGGCACTTGCGCAGGCAGACGTGGAGCGCGTCGAAGGGGCCGTGACCGGTTTCGGTGGCGCTGTGGACATCGTCCTGCGCCCTGACGGTGACGGTGGCGGTGGAAGTGGTGGTGTTGGCGGCGGCGCGGGTAGAGACTTCGTAGCTTTCGACGTCGAAGAAGTGCAAACCAGGGCGGAGGGCTTCGCGGACGAGCAACTCGAAGGTACCCTCGGCGGCCTCGAGCTCGTAGCCTTCGTACTCCATCTGCTTGATGCGCTCGAGAAGCTCGCGCCGGGAGTTCTCTTCGAGGCGGTCGGCGAGACCGTGCTGCTTGAGTTTATATATGATATTGCCGCGGCCGGAAAGGTCGCTGACGAGGACGCGCTGGCGGTTGCCGACGAGCTCGGGTTTGATGTGCTCGTAGGTGGCGGAGTCCTTGAGGACGGCGCTGACGTGCACGCCGCCTTTGTGGGCGAAGGCGCTTTTGCCGACGAAGGGCTGGTCGTTGCGGAGGGGAAGGTTGGCGAGCTCGGCGATGAAGCGGCAGACGCCGGCGAGACCGGGGAGCTTGTCGGGGCCGATGGTGGTGTGGTGGAGCTTGAGCTCGAGGTTGGCGATGACACTGGCGAGATTGGCGTTGCCGCAGCGTTCGCCGTAGCCGTTCATGCAGCCCTGGACGTGAGTGGCGCCGGCCTCGACAGCGGCCAGGGTGTTGGCGACGGCGAGATCGGCGTCGTTGTGAACGTGGATGCCGATGACGCCATCGAAACGGCGGCGGACTTCGGCGACGATTTCGACGAGGCGCGGGGTGACGGTGCCGCCGTTGGTATCGCAGAGGCAGAGGACATCGGCGCCAGCCGTATGGGCGGCCTCCAGAGTGCGGAGGGCGTAATCGGGGTTGGCGATGTAGCCGTCGAAGAAATGCTCGGCATCGTAGACCAGCTCCTTGCCGTGGTCCTTGATATAGCGGACGGTTTCGGAGATGAGGACGAGGTTCTGGTCGTTGGTGATGCCGAGCGCGCGTTTGACGTGGAGGTCCCAGGTCTTGCCGAAGATGGAGACGACGGGGGTGCCGGCTTCGACGAGGGCGCGGACGTTGCGGTCCTCATGGACGGGGTTCCTGGCGAAGCGGGTGCTGCCGAAGGCGGTCAGCCTGGCGTGGTGCAAGGCGAGCCCGGCGGCGCGCTTGAAGAACTCCTGGTCTTTGGGGTTGCTGCCAGGCCAGCCGCCCTCAATGTAATCAATACCTAGCTAGTCCAGCTTTTGGGCGATGATGAGCTTGTCGTCCACGGAGAAAGAGATGGACTCGCCTTGAGTGCCATCGCGGAGAGTGGTGTCGAAGGTAGAGATTTTCATTGAGGCTCACAAGAAAGCATAAGAAAGATGGACAGGCCAGGAGGCCTGTCCTACTAGGCTACGGGGACGCCGACTTCCTTTTTCTTTTTGAGGAAGGGCATCATGTCGCGCAGGCTCTTGCCGACGGTTTCGAGCTGGTCGGTTTGGGCGGCCTTGCGCATGGCAAGGAAGTTGTGGCGGCCGGACTTGTTCTCATCGATCCATTGTTTGGCGAATTCGCCGGACTGGATTTCGCCGAGGATCTTCTTCATTTCGGCGCGGGTCTGGGCGTTGACGATGCGCGGGCCGCGGGTGTAATCGCCATATTCGGCGGTATCGCTGACGCTGTAGCGCATGTAGCTGAGGCCGCCTTCCTGGATGAGGTCGACGATGAGCTTGAGCTCGTGGAGGCACTCGAAATAAGCGATCTCGGGGGCATAGCCGGCTTCGACCAGAGTCTCGAAGCTTGCCTTGACGAGTTCGGCGGTGCCGCCGCAGAGGACGACCTGTTCGCCGAAGAGGTCGCTTTCGGTCTCTTCCTTGAAGCTGGTTTCGATGACACCGGCCTTGAGGCAGCCGAGGGCGAGGGCGTAGGCGAGGGCGCGTTCGAGGGCCTGGCCGGTGGCGTTCTGCTGGACGGCGACGAGGGCGGGGACGCCGACGCCTTCGGTGAAGAGCTCGCGGACGCGGTGGCCGGGGGCCTTGGGCGCGATCATGGAGACATCGATATCGGCGGGGGGCTTGATCTGACCGAAGTGGATGTTGAAGCCGTGGGCGAACATGAGCGTCTTGCCGGCGGTCATGTGGGGGGCGATGTCCTTGTTATAGAGCTCGGCCTGGATGTGATCCGGGACGAGAATCATGACGACGTTGGCGGCTTTGGCCGCATCGGCGGCGGACATCACCTTGAGGCCGGCGGCTTCCGCCTTGGCGATGCTGGCCGGGAAAGACTCGGCGACGATGACGTCGACGCCGGAATCGCGGAGGTTGAGGGCATGGGCGTGGCCTTGGCTGCCGTAGCCGATGATGGCCACGGTGCGGCCGGAGAGGTAATCGAGATTTCCGTCTTTTTCGTAGTAGCGATTTGGCATAAGGGGCTCCAGAGTTTATTTTTGTAGAGGCAGGGCATGGGCCTGCCCCACGGTGGAAACGGGGGGTTGGAGGCGCAGTCTCTTAGCGTCCAAGGCGATGGCGAGGGCGCCAGAGCGGGAGACGTCGACTTCGCCGTAGGCGCTCATGACGTCGACGAATTCGCCGAGCTTTTCGGGGTCGCCGGTGACCTCGATGGCGAAGCCTTCGACGCCGGAATCGACCACGCGTCCGCCGAAGATTTCGGCTTCCTTGAGAACGGCGGTGCGGCTTTCCTGAGGGGTGCGAATGCGCAGCAGGACGAGCTCGCGGACTACCGAGGGGGCCTCGGTGAGGTCGTTGGCCTGCAGCACGTTGATGAGCTTGTTCATCTGTTTGATGACCTGGGCGCGCTGGAGGGAATCGACGTCGACCACGATGGTCATGCGGGAGAGCTCGGGGTCGAGGGTTCGGGCGACGGTGAGGCTCTCAATGTTGTAGCCGCGCTGGGCGAGCAGGCCGGTGACGCGCATGAGTGCGCCGGGTTTGTTTTCGAGGAGGAGCGAGATGATTTGCAGCATAGTAGTAAAAACCTTAAGGAAGATGGACAGGCAGGGATGCCTGTTCTACTTTGGCACGGCCACCGGTTGGGGCGGACCTAACACCATTTCATTGATGGCGCTGCCGGCGGGCACCATTGGATAGACGCACTCAAAGGGAGTGACCTTGACATTGAGCAGGTAGGGGCCGGGTTCCTTGACGGCCTCTTCGAGGGCGGCGGCGAGCTCGCAGGGTTTGTCGACGGTGCGGCCTTTGAAGCCGTAGGCGGCGGCGAGCTTTTCGGCGTCGGGGAAGGCATCGAGCTGAACGGAGCTGAGGCGATCGTTGTAGAAGAGGGTCTGCCACTGGCGGACCATCCCGAGATGGCCGTTGTTCATGACGATGATTTTGATGGGCAGGGCGTTGCCGGCGACGGTGGCGAGCTCGGGGATGGACATCTGGAAGCCGCCATCGCCGCAGATGGCGAAGACGAGTTTATCGGGGCAGGCGAACTGGGCGCCGACGGCGGAAGGCAGTCCAAAGCCCATGGAGCCGAGGCCGCCGGAATTGACCCAGAGGCGGGGTTCGTTGAAGCGGCAGAGCTGGGCGGCCCACATCTGGTGCTGACCGACGTCGCTGGTGATGATGGCATCGCCGGCGGAAAGGCGATCGATTTCGGCCATGAGGTGCTGGGGCTTGATTTCGGTATCGCTGGTGGGCGTGTCGTAGGGGTGCTCTTCTTTCCAGGCGCGGATCTGATGCCACCAGGCGCGGCGGGCGGCACTGCGTACGGCATCGGGTTCGGCGGGAGTTTCGGTGAGGAGTTTGGAGAGTTTGGCGAGGACGCGTTTGACGTCGCCGACGATGGGGACTTCGGGAGTGCGGATCTTGCCGACTTCGGCGGGGTCGATATCGACGTGGATGACCTTGGCGTGTGGGGCGAAGGCGGCGAGGCGGCCGGTGACGCGGTCGTCGAAGCGGACGCCGAGGGCGATGAGGAGGTCGGCATTGGACAGCGCCATGTTGGCGGCATAGCCGCCGTGCATGCCAGGCATGGAGATGAAGTTGGGGTGATTCGAGGGGAGGGAGCCGAGGCCCATGAGGGTAGTGACGACGGGAGCGTCGGTGAGAGCAATGAACTCGCGGAGTTCGGGGGAGGCATTGGCGGCGACGATGCCGCCGCCGGAATAGACGAGGGGACGCTGGGATTCCTGGATGAGCTGGGCGGCGCGGCGGATCTGGCCGGTGTGTCCTTCGGTGAAGACCTTGTAACCGGGAAGGTGGATGGACGTGACGGGCTGGTAGTGGCCCTGCGCCTGGAGGACATCCTTGGTGATATCGACAAGGACGGGCCCGGGGCGTCCGGTGGCGGCGATGTAGAAGGCCTCGTGGACGATCTGCGGGAGATCGTCGAGTTTCTTGACGAGGTAGTTGTGCTTGGTGCAGGGACGGGTGATGCCGAAGGTATCGGCTTCCTGGAAGGCGTCGCTGCCGATTAGTTTGCTGGTGACCTGTCCGGTGATGGCGACGATGGGGATGGAATCCATCAGAGCATCGACGAGGCCGGTGGTGAGGTTGGTGGCGCCGGGGCCGGAAGTGGCGCAGCAGACGCCGACCTTGCCGGTGGTGCGGGCGTAGCCTTCGGCGGCGAAGGCGGCATTTTCCTCATGACGGACGAGGACGTGACGGATGTGGTGGTCGTAGAGGACGTCGTAGAAGGGGAGGGTGACGCCGCCCGGGTAGCCGAACATGCAATCGACACCCTCGCGGGCCAGGCATTCGGCGAGCATTCTCGCGCCGCTCATCAAAGTTGACATATAGGTTCGCCTCAGAAAAAAAGTCTTTAGAAAACAAAAAAGGCCATCAGCCGGTTTGACTTCTCCCCGCCTGATGACCTTTTGGAACTGAGTTCCGGCAGGCCTAAGCGGGGCCGGGTACGATGACCAGAATGTTAATAATAATGCCTACAGGGATACCGTAGGCGGTGGGGAGAAGGGTCCGGGATGTGAATCCACTAAGCATCGAGGATAGAAATTCGAGTTTAACTTACAAGTTTGGTAAATGCAAGGGGCGTTGGCTATTGATTTTATTTATGGTGGTATTTGGGGGGCTCGTCAGGATTCGAGAGATGCTGCTCAACGCATGTTGCTGGAAGCGGCGGATGAACTCGT
>Ga0224559_1001849_pt1 | contig 11224 bp, 11 predicted proteins | sample 714S33034metaG_FD_180676 | JGI IMG/M metagenome (GOLD analysis project Ga0224559, IMG submission 180676) | Peat soil microbial communities from Stordalen Mire, Sweden - 717 S3 30-34 | ecosystem: Environmental > Terrestrial > Soil > Wetlands > Peat | place: Sweden: Norrbotten County, Stordalen... | reverse complement strand
AAGAGCGGCGCGAATAAAAGGCTGCTTCCGATCGGCGGCAGGCCGAGGCGCAAGACGCCGCGCTTCAAGCCGCGCAATTCGTCGAGTTCGGCCAATAGATTATCGCCGAGGGCAAGCATGGCGAGGGCGCGGCGATAGACGATCTCGCCGGCGGCCGTCATCTCGCTGCGATGCCCGATGCGGTCGAGCAGCGCGACGCCGAGTTCGCCCTCGATCTGCTTCACGGACTTGCTGATCGTTGGCTGGGTGGCGTTGAGCGTTTTCGCCGCCGCCGAAAAGCCGCCCTGGCGGACCACCTCGACGAAAGCGCGCAGCGTTCTGAGCTCCATTTAAATTCCATATCAGAATAGTTTCTATTCAATCAATTCATTTTTGTTATTGTGCGGTGCGGTGTAATCTTCGCTGGGCTTGGAGATTGCAAGATGTTTTCCCATAGGGCCGTTATTCGCACCCGATACGCCTTTCGCCACAGCCGCCTGTTGCAGCTTGGCGTTCTGATCGGATTCTGGTGTTTCGGGCAGGCAATCGCGGAGACATTCCGTCTGCCGGCGCCCGGCGGGGTCATCGGCCTCGTGGCGGTTCTGGCCCTGCTGCTGGCGCGGCGCATCAGCGTTTCAAGCGTCCGACGCGGGGCCAAAATGCTACTTGCCGAAATGCTGCTGTTTTTCGTCCCGTCGGTGATGGCTTTGCTTGATCATTCCGAATTCCTCGGGGTGCTCGGATTGAAGCTGCTCGTCGTGATTTTAACTGGAACCTTATGCGTGATGGCGGCCACCGCGCTGACAGTCGATCTTTGCGCGCGCTGGACGATGCGTCATGCCGTTGACTAACCCACTTGCGCTGGCGGTCTTCTGGTCGGCCGCGACGATCGGCTGCTATTTCGTCGCGCGTCAGATCTATCGGCGTTGGCCCCGCTGGTTCTTGTCGCCCCTGGCCGTCACGCCCGCATTGCTCCTGGCGCTCGCGACGCTTTTGCACACGCGCTATGGCGAATATATGCGGGGCACGCACTGGATCGTGCTGATGCTGGGGCCAGCGACGGTCGCTTTCGCGGTTCCGATCTACGAACAGCGCACGGTCATTCGCCGCCATTGGCCGGTGCTTCTTCTTGGCGTCGTCATCGGCAGCGCCACGGCGATGGCCTCCGCCTGGGCGATGGCGAGCGCGCTCGGCCTTTCCGGCGCTTTGCGGCTGAGCCTCTTGCCCCGCTCTATGAGCACGCCCTTCGCGATGTCCGTGTCGGGCGACATTGGCGGCTCGCCGGATCTGACCGCGGTGTTTGTCATGATGACCGGCATATGCGGCGCGGCCCTCGGCGAATTGATGCTGAACTGGCTGCCGCTGCGGTCAACGCTCGCGCGCGGCGCGCTTCTTGGCATGGGCGCCCATGGCGCCGGGACGGCCAAGGCGCGCGAGATTGGCGAAGAGGAAGTCTCGATCGCGGGGCTCGTGATGGTTTTCGCCGGGCTCCTCAACGTCCTCGCCGCGCCCCTTCTGGCTTACGGCCTCAAGGGAGGATTTTAATCCGGCTTCAAGGAAGGCTGTTCGCCAGAGCTTCGAGGTAAGCAGCGATCTGCGACATCGGATCGACGCCGACGAGGGCGCCATCCTTGAGCGTCTGGTGTGCGGCCGAAACAAACGCTTGTCGGCTATCCCCGGGCGGATAAAGCGCACCCGGATAGGTTGGTCCCAGTCTTTTCAGCAAATCCTGCTCAAGCAACTGGCTCTGCCTTAAAAACTGGTTTGCGAAGGAGTTCTGCTCCTCCAGGAACAGCATCTTGTAATCGTCGCTGTTCCGCACCGCGTTTTTGCGTTGTTCTTTTGAAAGTCCAGAACTATTGAAGTGACGATCTATTTCGTCAAATTTCGATTTATATTGCTGACCCGTCTGGCGCAGCCGGGCGGCAACGTCCCGCGCAAATTCCTTTAGCTCGGCATTCTTCAATTGCAGGGGCGGCAGCGCCGAGCCGGAATGCTGATGGAGGACGAGGCCTTCGAAGCCGAGCGCCAGACCTGTTATGAGAATGATTGGAAGACCGAGCCTCAACTCGCTCGCCAGTATCGAGACGATCGCGACAAGCCAGCCAAAACTCAGCAATATGAAGATGAAGGCTGGATCGGAGCCGGCGGTCCAGGCCATGAAGGCGCAGAGGCCGGCAGTTCCGAACCCGGCCGCGAGGGTGACTGCGGCGCCCTGCGAGAAACAGGACCGGAAGCGGCTCCAGTAGCTCATTGATGACGCCGGCGCTTCAGGGTCCTGGGATGGTCTCTGTTTTTCAAGCATGAAGGAGAGATGACTCCGAACCCGGCGGCGCGCAATCGAGCGCTGTCCGATCGCTCAGTTCGACGGCTTGCCGAGCAGCCCGGAGAAATCATGGCCGCCGCCCGGCGCCGGCGGCAGGCGTTTTACGGAAACGACCGCGTCGAGCGGCAGCGGCGCGTAAAGGTGGGGAAACAGCGCTCCGCCGCGCGAGGCCTCATAGCGCAGGCCCTCGCCGAGGCGCTTGGGATCGACCGCGATCAGAACGAGATCGGTGCGCCCAGCAAAATGTTTGGCCGCCGTCTCCTCGGCCTGCGCGGCGGTCGAGAAATGAATGAAGCCATCCTCGATATCAACTGGCGCGCCGTCGAACCGGCCGCGGTCCTCGGCCTGACGCCAGAGCGCCGCGGGAGCGATCTTGTAGATGAGAGGCATGGTCAGACTTTCCCCGTGCGCGTCGCACGGCCCGGTTTATCTCTGCGCCAGAAATTCCGCGTGCCCGCCGATGAGTTCGCCGTTCAGCGCGTCCGCGATGAGCTGGCGCGTTTCATCGATGCCGTAAAGGGCGATGAAAGAGCCAAAACGCGGTCCGCGGCCTTCGCCGAGCAGCACGGCGTAGAGCATGTTGAACCAGTCGTTGGAGACGCCCGGCCGCTGCGGCGTCGCGCCTTTCGCCTTGAGATCCTGATAGCGCGGGATTTCTCGCGCGATATCGTAAAGCGCCGTCTGGATCGCCTCGGCGCTGGCGTGTTTCGGCAGGGCCGCCAGCATGTCCGCAAGCTTGGAGAGGGCCTCTCGTTCGACCTCGTCCGGCGCGCGATAGCTTTTCGCCGGCCGCACGAAATCGCGGAAATAACGCACGGCGTAGCGAATGAGCCCGTCGAGGCGCGGGTGGTTTTCCGGCGAGGCGTCCGGTGCGTAGCGGCGCAGGAAGCCCCAGAGCACGGCGGGATCCTCGCTGTTCGCCACGGCGGCGAGATTGAGCAGCATGGCGAAGGTGACGGTCGCGCCGAGGTCTTCGCCGCCGATCTTCTCGGGCGCCGGCGGCTCGCCCGCGTGAATGTGCCAGACGGGATTGCCGAGGCGCTCCTTGACCGGCTGGCGCGGATAGGCGTCGAGGAAGCTCAGGTAATCGTCGACGGCGCGCGGAATGACGTCGAAATAGAGCCGCTTCGCCGCCGTCGGCTTTTGAAACATGAACAGCGACAGGCTTTCCGGGCTGGCGTAGGCGAGCCATTCCTCGATGGTGAGGCCATTGCCCTTCGACTTTGAAATTTTCTGGCCCTTGTCGTCGAGGAAAAGCTCGTAATTGAACCCCTCGGGCGGGCGTCCGCCAAGCGCGCGGCAGATCTTGCTGGAGAGCTTGACGGATTCGATCAGATCCTTGCCGGCCATCTCATAGTCGATGCCAAGCGCGAACCAGCGCATCGCCCAGTCGGCCTTCCACTGGCACTTTACGCGCCCGCCGGTGACGAGCGTCTCGACCTTTTCGTTGGTGTCCGGGTCGATGTAGACGATGGTCCCGCGCGCGACGTCGCGCTCGATCATCGGCACCTGCAGCACTTTGCCGCTTGTCGGGCTGATCGGCAGGAAGGGCGAATAGGTGGCGCGCCGGTCGGGGCCGAGCGTCGGCAGGATGATGTCCATGACCTCGTCATAGACCGCAAGCATGCGCAGCAGCGTCTCGTCGAACCGGCCCGAGACGTAGTAATCGGTCGAACTGCCGAACTCGTAATCGAAGCCGAAACGGTCGAGAAAGGCGCGCAGCCGCGCATTATTGGCGGCCCCGAAAGAGCCATGCGGGCTGCCGAACGGGTCCGGCACGCGGGTCAGCGGCTCGCCGAGATGGCTCGCCAGCATCTCCTTGTTCGGCACATTGTCCGGCACCTTGCGCAGCGCGTCCATGTCGTCCGAGAAGGCGAGCAGGCGCGTCTTGATCTTGTCTTCGGTCAGCACGCGGAAGGCGTGGCGGACCATCGTCGTGCGGGCGACCTCGCCGAACGTGCCGATATGCGGCAGGCCGGACGGGCCATAGCCGGTCTCGAAAATGACTTCGCTCGCGCCCGTGACGGCGAGCCGCGCGATGATCTTGCGGGCTTCTTCGAACGGCCAGGCGCCCGCCAGCTGCGCGGCCTCCTGCATTTCGGCTGTGGCCGGCGCGGGCGTGCGCGGCGGCGTGGCGAAGGAATCGGCGCCGGACGGCATAGCGGGATCCTGACAAAGCGTGAGGCGCCGCGGAGCAAATACTCGTGGCGCGCTGGAACGCCTTGCTGCCAGATCGCGCGCCATCGCGCAAGCGCGCCGGAAAATTGCGGGAAATTGCAGGTCCGCGTTCAGGCGGCGCCTGAGCCGGTCGTCGCGAGGCCAAGGCGCGCGGCGGCGCGCCGCGCCGTCGCCTCGCGCTGCGCCGTGATAGCGCGAACGGAGCTTCGCGCCGCCTCCAGTATGGCAGCGGGGGCCGTCGCGGGCGTGCCGCTGTCGAAGGGCGGCTCCGGCGCATATTGCATATGGAGCTGGATCGCCTGCGCGACCTCGTCGCCGCGCAATTCGGCGGCGACTCGTAGGGCGCCGTCAATGCCCGATGTGACGCCGGCAGCGAACACCATGGAGCCGTCCATGACGACGCGTTCGTCGACCGGGATCGCGCCGAAATAGGGCAGGAGGTGAAAGGCCGACCAATGCGTCGTCGCGCGCCGCCCGATGAGCAATCCTGCCGCGCCGCAGATCAGGGCGCCGGTGCAGACCGAGAAAACGCAGCGCGCCCCGGCCGCCTGCCGCGCTATCCAGTCCAGAATCTCGGCGTCCTCCATCAGGGCTTCCTGCCCGTAGCCGCCCGGAATGTGCAACACGTCGAGCTGCGGCGCGTCGGAAAGGCGCGCGTCCGGCGTCAGCTTCAGTCCGCGCATGTCGCGAACGGGCGCGTCGCTTTTGGCGAAAATGCGATAAGTCGCGTTTGGGATGCGCGCGAGAACCTCGAACGGCCCGGTGAGGTCGATCTGGTCCAGTCCTTCAAACAGGAGGGATCCGATCTCAAGATGGGCGTCGGGCGGCGTCATGTGGGCGAACCCTTTGGTCAGGGCTGCTTTGCGGCCGACCCCTCGGGCTATGCGCTCAAAGGGCCGGAGCGGGATGCCTGCGGAAAAGTAGAATCACTTTTCCGCGGCTTTCTCTAGAGCTGGATGAGAAAAAGTGTAAGCACTTTTTCGCCTGCATCCAGCTCTAAACTATTAGAATCGATCACGTTTATGACTTTTGATCGATTCGATCCAAAGTCATCGTGATCTAGTGGGGGATCTTCGCCCATATGCGCTTTTTGACGAGATAGAGCAGCACGGAGAAAACGATGAGATAGAGGAAGACTGCGAAGCCGAGGCTCTTTCGGGCTTCGAGCTTGGGCTCGGCAGCCCACATCAGGAAGGCCGACACGTCCTTAGAATATTGCTGGACGGTTTTTGGCGCGCCATCGGTATATTCGACAGCGCCGTCGCTGAGCGGCGGCGGCATGGCGATGTGGTTGCCGGGGAACCATTCATTATAGTTCGGATCGTCCGCCTTGGTGTAGCCGTTCAGCAACGAATAGATGTAATCGACGCCCTCTTCCTGATATTGCGTGACGGCGTCGACCAGAAACAGCGGAAAGCCGCGTTCGAAGTCGCGCGCCTTGGCGAGCAGCGACATGTCGGGCGGGGCGGCGCCGAGCGCGGCGGCGGCGGCTTCGGGGTTCGGGAAGGGCGAAGGGAAATAATCCGACGGCCGGCCGGGCCGCTCGAACATTTCGCCAGTCTGGTTCGGTCCATCCTTGACCTTGAAAGTCGCCGCGAGCGCCTTGACCTGCTCCTCCGAAAATCCGGGACCGCCGGGGGCGGCCAGATCGCGGAAAGCGACCAGCCTCATCGAGTGACAGTTGGAGCAGACCTCGCGATAGACCTGATAGCCGCGCTGGAGCTGGGCCCGATCATATTTGCCGAAAGGTCCGGAGAAGCTCCAGGATTGCAGCGGCGGGTTCGGTTGCTCCGCCGGCGCCGCGGCCGCTTTTTCTTCGGCGGCGAAAGAGCGGGTTGCGCCGAATGTCAGAGTCAGGGCCAGAGCGCCGACGAGCGCGGTGACGGCGCCTGCGGCGATTTTCCTGCGAAGCCTCATGAATTCGTTCCTTTTGGGCATCAGCGGTCGGGTTGGCTTTTCTGCGGGCGCTCCAGTCGCGGAACCGGAGCTGTCTGCGCGACTGTTGCTTTCACTCAATTGCGCCCTTCGCCCGTCTGCGACGGGCGAACGGGTGCGCGGCGGGTCGTCACCCAGCGAGAGCGGGGCTTGAGCCTTTCGTCTTTTCCAGAACCGCGTCGGCGATCGACGCCGGCAAGGGCTTGGTTTTCTCGAAACGGCTCAGAAGCGGCAGGATCACCAGGAAGTGGATGAAATAATAGGCGGTGAGGATGCGCCCGGCCATGACATAGACGCCTTCCGGGGGCTTGGAGCCGATATAGCCGAGTAGCACGGCGTCGATGACGAAAACCCAGAAAAAGAAGCGGAACAGCGGGCGATAGGATCCCGATTTGACCTTTGAAGTGTCAAGCCAGGGCAGGGCCGCGAGGATCAGAACGGCGCCGAACATGGCGAGGAAGCCGCCGAGCTTCGAGGGAATCGAGCGCAGGATCGCGTAGAAGGGCAAATAATACCATTCCGGCACGATATGCGGCGGCGTCTTCAGCGGATTGGCCTCGATGTAATTGTCGGCATGGCCAAGATAGTTCGGAATGTAGAAGGCGAACCAGGCGTAGAAGACGAGGAAGCAGGCGATCGCAAATCCATCCTTGGCGGTGAAATAGGGATGGAACGACAGCGTGTCCTTGTCGGTCTTCTTTTCGATGCCGGCGGGGTTGTTGGAGCCCGGCACATGCAGCGCCCAGATATGCAGCACGACGACGCCGGCGATCATGAAGGGGAGCAGATAGTGCAATGAGAAGAAGCGGTTGAGCGTCGCATTGTCGACGGAATAACCGCCCCAGAGCCAGGTCGTGATGGCGTCGCCGACGACGGGAATGGCGGAGAACAGGCTGGTGATGACGGTCGCGCCCCAGAAGCTCATCTGACCCCAGGGCAGGACATAGCCCATGAAGGCGGTCGCCATCGACAGCAGATAGATGATAAAGCCAAGCAGCCACAAGACTTCGCGCGGCGCCTTGTAGGAGCCATAGTACATGCCGCGGAAAATATGGATGTAAATGGCGAAGAAATACATCGATGCGCCATTGGCGTGCCAGTAGCGCAGAAGCCAGCCGTAATTGACGTCGCGCATGATGTGTTCGACAGAGTCGAACGCCAGCGCCGAGTTCGGCGTGTAATGCATTGCGAGGACAACGCCGGTGATGATCTGCGACACCAGCATGAAGGACAGGATTCCTCCGAATGTCCACCAGTAGTTCAGATTGCGCGGGTTGGGAAACACAATGAAAGAGGAGTGCATCAGCCCAAGAATCGGCAACCGGCTCTCCAGCCACTTGGCGGCCGGGTGTTTTGGAACGTAGGTCGAATGTCCGCTCATGCTCTCATCTCTGCCATAATTGCGTTTCGCCGGGCTTCGCGCCGGAAGACTAGCCTATGGTCAATTTCGTGTCGCTTGCGAATTTGTAGGGCGGCACCACCAGATTGGCGGGGGCCGGCCCCTGCCGGATGCGGCCGGACTGATCGTAGACAGAGCCGTGGCACGGGCAGAAGAAGCCGCCGTCCTTGAAAGGCCCGTCATTCTTCAGGGGCACGCAGCCAAGATGGGTGCAGATGCCGATGACGACGAGCCATTCCGGCTTTTCCACGCGCGACTGATCGGTGGCGGGATCCTTGAGTTCGGTCAGCGGAACTGCGCGGACGGCCTCGATTTCCGGAGGAGTCCGGTGGGAAACGAAAATCGGCTTGCCGCGCCATTTGACGGTCAGGATCTGACCCGGCGCGATGCCGCTGATGTCGACTTCGGTCGAGGACGCCGCCAGCGTCGACGCGTCGGGGCTCATCTGACTGATCAGCGGCCAGATCGCCGCAGCCCCGCCGACCACGCCGACGGCGCCGGTCGCCAGATAGAGAAAATCCCTGCGGGTCGGGGTCGGATTGTCCAACGTCGTAGTGGCTGTCATCGCATCCTCGGACTGGAGCTTCGTGATTGTGGGGACGCCCTTTAGCTACGCAGTAATAGCGGCTTGTAAAAGAATCAACCACCGAGGCGAAGGTGTGGCGCTTGGCCGCCGTTTTCCTCGGAAATAATCAGGCAGACTGACGAAATGGAATTGCAAGGGAGGTTCGCAAAACCTCTGCGCGCGCGCCGCCGGCCGTTTCCGATCCAGCCGGCGGCGCCCGCAACCGACGAACGGTCTTACCATGAATCCCGCCATGAATCCCGCCATGAATCCCGCTATGGGTAGCAGCCTGCGCGCCGCCGCACCCGCCGATCTGACGATCGCGTTGTATCAGCCCGATATTCCGCAGAACGCCGGAACGATTCTGCGCATGTGCGCCTGTCTCGGCTTCGCCGCCGCGATCATCGAGCCGGCGGGCTTTCCCGTCAGCGACCGCCATTTTCGCCGCGCCGGCATGGATTATCTCGATCATGTGACGATTGCGCGCTACGCCTCCTTCAGCGCCTTCGACGCGTCGCGCCGCGAATCGGGCGCGCGCCTCGTCCTGATGTCGACCAGGGCGAGTCTCCCCTATACGTCGTTTTGCTTCGAGCCGGGCGACATCCTGCTGCTTGGGCGCGAATCGGCCGGGGCGCCGCCGGAAGTGCATGCGAGCGCCGACGCGCGTCTTGCGATCCCCCTGCGCGCGGGGATGCGTTCGTTGAATATCGCGGTCGCCGCGGCGATGGTCGCCGGCGAGGCGATGCGCCAGATCGGCCTTGCGCGACACGGCGCCGCAGGCGGCGGTTGACCGGCGTCAATTCGCGTCGCCGCCGAACGCCGCACCTTGCATCAGACGCGTCACGACAGCCTGGCGCAACATTCATGGTGATGATGGGCTCGAGCGGCGCGCGAGAAACGCAGTGGCGCCGCAGCTTTCCCTCAAACCGGTTCGACGCCATGAGCGCTAAAGGTCTATTGCAGGAGCGGCTGGACTTCATCGATTTTGACGCGGACGCGCGGGCCGCGCTGCGCGCGCTGAAGCCGCTGATCGAAAAGGCGCTCCCGCCGGCGCTCGCGGTTTTTTACGAAAAGGTGCGGAAAACGCCGCAGCTGAGCGCCTTTTTCCGTGATGAGGCGCATATGCGCGCCGCCGAGAGCCGGCAGCAGCAGCACTGGGCGATCATCAGCGCGGCCGAATATGGCGAAACCTATGTTCAGGCCGTAACGGCGATCGGCCAGGTCCATGCGCGCCTCGGGCTCGAGCCGCGCTGGTATATCGGCGCCTACGCGCTGGTGACGGAGGGGCTTGTCCGCGCGCTCGTGACCGATCATTGGCCCGGCCTGCTGCGGCGCTCGAAAAATGACGCCGAAAATGCAGCCAACGCCATCGCCGTCGTCATCAAGGCGGCCATGCTCGATATGGATTACGGCATATCGAGCTATCTCGAAGCCCTCGACCAAGAGCGGCGGCGGGCGGAACTGGCGCGCCTCGAAGCGGAGCAGAAGGCGGCGCTCGCCGTGAAGGCGACCGCGGCGGCGCTGAAGCTTCTTGCGGCCGGAGACCTTCGCGCCCGCATCAACGACGATCTCGCGCCGGAATTCGCCCGCCTCAAGGCCGATTTCAACGAAGCCGTCGCCAAATTGCAGGGCGCGGTCTCCGCTGTGGCACATGCCGTCGCCGGCATCAGAGTGGGGGCGGAGGAGATCGCCGAGGCTTCGGAGGATCTTTCGCGGCGCACGGAGAGACAGGCGGCGAGCCTCGAAGAGACCGCCGCGGCGGTCGAGCAGCTGACCGCCAGCGTGAAGCAGACGGCGGGCGGCGCCGGCGAAGCGGCCAGAGTCGTCGCCGCGATGAAGACCGACGCCGCCGCATCGGGCGAGGTCGTCATGCGGGCCGTGTCGGCCATGGGCGGGATCGAGGACTCCTCGCAGCAGATTTCCAAAATCATCGGCGTCATCGACGAGATTGCGTTCCAGACCAATCTCCTGGCGCTCAACGCCGGGGTCGAGGCCGCGCGCGCCGGCGACGCCGGGCGCGGCTTCGCCGTCGTCGCGCAGGAGGTCCGCGCCCTGGCCCAGCGTTCGGCGCAGGCGGCGCGGGAGATCAAGGGCCTCATCGCATCGAGCGCGGCCGACGTCGGCGTCGGCGTCGATCTTGTCCGGCAAACCGGGGTTTCCCTGCGCAAGAACATTGATCAGGTCGCCGGCGTCGATCAGCTCGTCGGCGACATCGCGATATCGGCGCGGGAACAGGCGACGAGCCTCAATGAGGTGAATATCGCCGTCAATCAGATGGACCAGATGACGCAGCAGAACGCGGCCATGGTCGAGCAGGCGACCGCCGCCATCGCGTCCCTGAAAGACGAGACGGACGAGCTGGCCCATCTCATCGCGAAATTCGAGATCGGCGATGCGCCGTCGCAGCCCGCGCCCGCGCAGGAGCGGACGCTGGCCGGCCAGCGCGCGCGGCTCGTCGCCTTTGCGGGAGGCGCAAGATAGGGCCGGGGCCAGCCCTGATTTCGCCGTCCTGATTTATTCAGCCTCCTCCCGACTTGGGCGTTTTCCGGTTTCATGCAAATCGGCGAACGCCCTTTCTTTTGCTTTTTGCGCTTTCCTGTGTTCCACGCAGTCCGCGCAAGGCGCAATGGCGCCTGGCGACGGATTTTGCGAAGGCGTTTGCAAAGGTGATTGCGAAGGTGATTGAATGAGCGAGTCCGGGATCGTGGAGGGGCGCAAGGCGCTGGCGCGCGGCTGGTTCGAATCGCTGCAGCAAAAAATCATCGCCGCCTTCGAGAGCCTCGAAACGGACGCGCCGGGGCCTTTCGCCAATCCGGGCATGGCGCCGGGCCGTTTTGAGACG
>Ga0224559_1001845_pt1 | contig 11250 bp, 7 predicted proteins | sample 714S33034metaG_FD_180676 | JGI IMG/M metagenome (GOLD analysis project Ga0224559, IMG submission 180676) | Peat soil microbial communities from Stordalen Mire, Sweden - 717 S3 30-34 | ecosystem: Environmental > Terrestrial > Soil > Wetlands > Peat | place: Sweden: Norrbotten County, Stordalen... | reverse complement strand
TGGCCAGCGCTTCGGTGGGGCAGGTGCATCGCAGCCTTCTCGACGACGGAACCCGCGTCGCGGTCAAGGTCCGCCATCCCGGCATCGAGGAAGCCATCCGCGCCGACCTGCGGACCGCGGCGCTGGGAACGCTTTTCGCCCAACTCGCCGCGCCTGGCCTCAATGTCGAGGAGATGCTCGGCGAGGCCGAGGCGCGCCTCTTGGAGGAGTGCGACTACGCCCTCGAGGCGCGGCGGCAGAGGCGTTTTGGCGAGATGTTCGCCGGCCATGCTTCGCTCGCCATTCCCGCCGTTCACCTTGAAGCCTGCGGGCCGCGCGTGCTGACCTCGACCTGGCACGAGGGCATCGGGCTCGATGCCTTCATCGCGGCCGCGCCATTCGCGGCGGAGCGCGTGCGCGCCAGTCGCGCCTTGTTCGAATTCTACATTGGCGCGCTCTATCGCGGCGGCATGTTCAATGCCGATCCGCATCCGGGGAATCTCCTCTTTGCGCCCGACGGCAAGGTCACGATCCTCGATCATGGTTGCGTGCGCGCCTTCGACCCCGGCGTGGTGGCCGCGCTGGTATCGCTTTCGCGCGCGGTTCGCGCCGACGACGCCCATGCCACGCAGGACGCTCTTGCCCAGTTGGGCATGGCCGCGCCCGCCCTCGACTTCGATCTCACGCGTTGGCTTCTGCGCGGTCTCTTTGCGCCGCTGCTCGAATCCAGCCAGCACAGGCTGGAGACAGACCACGCCATCTCCATGCGCCGGGTGGCGAAGCTGCGCCGCCAGCTCGTGCGCGTGCGCCTGCCTGGCAAGCTCATGTTCCTTTTCCGCGTTCGCGTCGGGCTCTACGCCGTGCTTGCCCGCATCGGCGCCAAGCTCGACTGGATCGCGCTGGAAGAAGAGTTGGCAGAGGGTGGTTGACAGGCTTGGCGGCCGGCGCAAGCATGCCTGGGTGGAGGTTCGCAGGATGAGACCCGTGGCCTTGATGCTCGCCTTTGTTGCTGGCGCCTGCGCCAAGCAGCCGGCTGGCAATGCCGCGCCCAAGCCGGTGCCGGTGGCGTCCGCAGCGCCCGCCCCCGCTTCGGATACCAAGCGCGTCCGGCGCGCCCAGGTCGCGGGTTCGTGGTATCCGGGCGAAAAGGATCGGCTGGCCGCGTACCTCGACCAGATGCTCGCCGAAACCAAGCCGCCCAAGCTCGACGGCAAGGTCATGGCGCTCATCTCGCCGCACGCGGGCTACCGTTTTTCCGGCAAGGCGGCGGCCACCGGCTACGCGCTCCTGCGTGGGCAAGACATTCGCCGCGTGGTCGTGCTGGCCATCTCGCACCACTTTCCGCTGCGCGGAGCCTCCATCCCCGATGTCACGTATTTCGAAACGCCGCTCGGTCTCATTCCCCTCGACGGTGCCGCCGTGGCGCGCTTGCGCCGCAGCCGCGTGGTAGGCGCGGTGGAACAGGCCGAAATCGGAGAGCACTCGCTGGAAATGCAGCTGCCTCTGCTTCAGCGCGTACTGCCCAATTTCACCCTGGTGCCGATGCTCATCGGGCAAATGAGCGACGCCGATTACATCGAATTGGCGTCGGCGCTGGCCGAAATCGTGGACGCGCACACCCTGGTGGTGGCGTCGAGCGATTTCACCCATCGCGGGGAGAACTACGGCTACGAGGTGCCCGAGGGCAAGGGCACGATACAGGAGCGCCTGGCCCGCGTGGATGACGGTTCGGTCGAACAAATCCTCAAGCTCAGCCGGCGCGGCCTTTTGGCCCATGCCGACAAGACCGGCACCACCATTTGCGGTCTGCATCCCATCGCGCTTTTGTTGGAATTGCTTTCTCGCTATCAAGGCGTGCGCGGACACGTAATCGATCGCTACACGTCGGGGGACGTGACTTCGGATTGGTCGAGCAGCGTGACCTACGTCGATGTGGCATTTACCGGCAAATGGCCCGAGAATTCCAAACTGGAAGCGGCCAGGGCAGGGGGAGAGAAAATGTTTCCATTGAGCGAAGAAGAGCGTGCGACGTTGTTGCGACTGGCGCGGGCCTCGTTGGAGGCCTCGGTGCGCAAGGGATCCTTCGACCCGTCGGTGAAAAACACGATTTCCAAGACCGAGTCGCTACAGCGCAAGGCCGGCGCCTTCGTCACCCTGAAATGCAAGATGGGCGACAATGGCCGTTGCCTGGGCCGCGGCGAGGATCTGCGCGGTTGCATCGGCACCATCGAGCCGAGCGACTCCGTGTACGACACGGTGGCCATGCGCGCGGCCAGCGCGGCGCTGGAGGACACGCGCTTCCCGCACACGGTCAGCGTCGCGGAGCTGCCCTTCATCACTATCGAGATATCGGTGTTGACGCCGCCGCAATCGGTGAAAGGCCCCGAGGAAATCGTAATCGGCAAACACGGGATCATCCTCAGCGTCGGGTGGAACCGCGCCACTTTTCTGCCGCAGGTCGCTCCCGAGCAGGGTTGGGATCGCGAAACCACGCTGCGCCACCTGGCGCGCAAGGCCGGTCTGCCCGAGGACGCGTGGAAGAAAGCCGAGTACAGCGTCTACGAAGCCATCGTCTTCGGCGAAGACGAGCACCGCTAGCGGAAACGCGCGCTATACTTCGCGCGTGGATCGAGACGTGTTGGATCCGGATCGCCGCCGCTTCTTGCAGGCATTGGGCGGCGCCGCGCTGGCCGCGACGGGGTGTAGTTCGTCGTGCGGCAGCGCGCGCGGGGGCGAGCGGGCGACGCAGGTGGCGGCTGCGCGCACCGAAGTGACCGCCACGACTTCACCCGCGACGAAGCCACGCGTGGTGGTGGTGAAGACCAAGAAAGCGCTAACCCATGGCTACGATGCGGATCGCGGTGCCGTGCGCGCCATGCTGGAAGCGGGACTCATCGCGCTGTCAGGACAGAAGGACGCGGTTTCGGCGCTGGCGCGTTATGTTCGCCCCGGCGAGCGCATCGGCCTGAAGATCAACGGCCTGGCCGGACGCAACGCCGCCACGCACGTGGAACTCGTGGATGAGCTGTCGATTCTCCTCGGCAAAGCCAATATCGAGGGGCGCGACCAAATCGCCTTCGATCGTTTCACCGCGGATCTCACCGCTTCGGGCTTTGGCGCCGGGCCGCGCGGCAGCTATCGCTGCATTGGCAACGATGACGCCGGCCACGAGGACGAGCTGGCGCAGATGCCGTCTTCCGCCTCGCGCTTGACGCGCGTGCTGACCAGGCAGGTCGACGGCGTGCTCAATCTGGCCGTGCTCAAGCAGCATATGCTGGCCGGCATGACCGGCGCGCTCAAGAACAATTTCGGCTGCATCCACAATCCCAGCAAGATGCACATCGACAACTGTGACCCCTATGTCGCCGAGGTGAATGCGCTGCCGCAGATCCGCGACAAGCAGCGCCTGGCCATCGTGGATGCGCTTCGTCCGGTGGTGAACAATGGGCCGAGCTTCCAACCCGGCATGGGCGAAGTTGCCAATACCATGCTCTTCGGCACCGACCTCGTCGCCGTCGACACCATCGGGCTCGGCATTCTGGAAGAACTGCGCAAGAAGCGCGACCTGCCCCCTTTGGCCAAGCTGGGGCTTACGCCAACCTACCTGGCCACCGCAAGCAAGCTCGGCCTGGGTGTTTCGGATCGCGCGGGCATCGAGGTCGTGACCATCGAGGTCTAGCCATGATTTCGCGGCGCGGATTTCTTTCGAGTTGTGGTGGCTGCGCGATGGCGGCTGGCATCTCCGCTGGGGGCGTGCTGCTGCCCGCACGGCCGGCGCGGGCTCGGCAAACGCCGCGGGCCTACCCGGCGCGCTTCTGGAAGAAGCTGGAAGACAAGCGTATCGAGTGCGGCCTATGCCCGAAACATTGCAAGGTGGAAGATCGCGAACGCGGCTTCTGTGGGGTGCGCGAGAACCGCGACGGCGAGTATATGACCCTGGTGTGGGGACAGCCCTGCGCCTTGCACCTCGACCCCATCGAGAAAAAGCCGCTCTTTCACTTTCGTCCCGGCAGCCGCGCCTTTTCCATCGCCACCGCGGGCTGCAACCTGGAATGCAAGTGCTGCCAGAACTGGGACATCTCGCAGTCGAAACCCGAGGACGTGGATTTCCGTTTCATGCCGCCCGAAGACGTCGTGCGCTCGGCCAAGGACTACGACGCCTGCGTGACCTTCACTTATTCCGAACCCATTGTGTTCCTCGAATACTGTATCGATACCGCGATCGCCGCGCGCAAGGCAGGGGTGGCCGCCACCATGGTCACGGGTGGCTCGGGCGAAGCCGAGCCGATGAAGGAAGCCCTCAAGTACCTCGATGCCGTGAAGGTCGATCTAAAGGGCTTCACCGAGACCTACTACCAGCGCATGTGCAAGGGCAAGCTGGAACCCGTGCTCAAGACCATCGAAGTGATTCGCAAGAGCGGCGTATGGCTAGAGTTGGTTCACCTGTGCGTGCCCGGACAGAACGACAGCGAAGCAGAGATTCGCGAAATGTGTCGCTGGGTGAAGGGCCATTTGGGCGCCGACGTCCCGGTTCACTTCACGCGCTTCCACCCTGAATATCAGATGAAGAATGTCGCGCCTACGCCCAATGCTACCCTCATCCGCTGTCGCGAAATCGGTATGGCCGAGGGACTGCACTTCGTCTACACCGGCAATGTGCCTGGGCTAGCAGGCGAGAACACCCTTTGCCCAAGTTGTGGCAAGGCCGTGGTCGAGCGCCAGGGGTTTGAACTTCTCGGAATGCACATTGTGAAGGGCCACTGTCAGTTCTGCGGCGCCCTCATTCCCGGCCGATGGACCTAGCAGGCGAGCACTCGGGCTTGCGGCGGGCTCTCGCGGCGGCGGGCGCGGCCTCGCTCCTGGCGCAGGTGGTGTTATTGCGCGAGATCCTGGCCTCGTCGCAAGGCAATGAACTCGTACTGGGCGTGGCGCTGGCCGCGTGGCTCGTGCTTAGTGGTTTGGCCAGCGCCGTCGGCGCCAGGTTCGCGCCCGCACCCGCGCGGGCGTTGCGCAGCCTCGGACTCTTGCTGTTGTTGTCTCCCGCGCTATTGATTCTCTCGCTGTGGTTGACCCAATTCGCGCGGCCCGAGGCTCTGGTGCGGGGAGCGCCCATGCTCGCGGTGTTGCTGGGTTCGCTGCTGGCTCTCGCGCCGGCTTGCTTCGTGGGCAGCCTGTGTTTCGCCTGGGCCACGGTCGGTGCAGATGACGGTGAAAATCGGGCGGCGCGACTCTACGTCGCGGAAACCCTGGGCGCAGCGGTTGCTGGGCTCGCGTTTCACTTCGTGTTCGCGCAGCGGTTGCAGAGCACGTGGATCATGTTCGGCGCGGGCGCGGTTTGCGCGGCAACCGGAGCGAGTCTGTTGTCGCGCAAATCAGTGGTCGGAGTGGTCGTCGCGGTGGTCGTGGTCGCGCTCGCCGCGGTCGCCAGTCTTGGACTGACTGCCAGTTTGAACCGGGCGCGTTTTTCCGGCGAGGAGGTGCTGGTCGTGCAGCCTTCGCGCTACGGTCTTTGGGCGGTGTTGGCGCGCGGCGGGCAGCATGCCTTCTTTCACGATGGCACCTTGCTCTTCACCAGCGAGGACCAAGTCGCCGCCGAAGAAGCGGTTCATCTTCCCTTGCTGCTTCACCCGCGGCCCCGGCGCATCCTCATGATAGGCGGCGGGCTGGGCGGTGGGTTGGTCGAAGCACTCAACCATGGACCCGAGCGCCTCGACTACGTGGAAATGGATCCCGCCGTTTTCTCCCTGGCGCTTGCCTTTGCCGGGCGCGATACCTGGGCCGCGCTGACGGATACGCGCGTTCACGCCGTGGCTGGCGATGGGCGCGCTATCCTGCGCGCGGCGACCGGCCGCTACGACGAAATCCTTATCGCGCTTCCGGTCGCGCAAAACGCGCTCGATGCGCGCTTTTCCAGCCGAGAATGCTTCGAGGATGCCCGTCACGCCCTGGCGGCCGGAGGAATTTTGGCCGTCGTCACGCCTGGCGCGGAAACCTATCTTGATGTGGCCGCGCGCGAGCGGCATGCATCGCTCCTGGCAACTTTGAAGGCTGTCTTTCCGCGGGTGGCTGTCGCGCCGGGCGCGCAGACCATCGTGTGGAGTTCCGAGCAACCCGTGAATGCCAACCCGTCCCTGCTGGCGGCGCGACTACGCGAGCGTGGGCTGCACCCAATGGCCGTGGGGCCGGCTTGGCTTCTCGATCGCTTGTTGCCCCTGCGAGGCGAGGAGTACGAGCGGGCGCTTGCCAATGTGGCGGCCGTCGAGAATCGCGACTTTCGCCCGGTGGTGTATCTCTACGGCCTGGTTGAGAATCTGCGGCGTCTCTCGCCCGCGTTTGGCCGTTTCGCACATGCCTTCGTGGCCGCAACGTGGGTGCCGTGGCTCTTGGCGGCGTCGGTGTTGGGCGTGGCCTTGCTGGTCCTGGCCATTCGGCGCGGCCAGCCCGCGCCAGGATTCGCGGTCGCAGCCACCGGTGGCGCGGGCATGTGTTTGCAACTGGTGCTCTTGCTCGCGCTGCAAGCCTTACGCGGCAGTCTCTACCATCTACTGGGCGCCATGCTGGCCGCGTTCATGGCTGGAATGGCAGGAGGCGCGCTTTGGGGCAGGCGCATCTTCTGGCGTCCGCGGGCCCTCGCCCACGCCTGCCTCGCGGCGGCGCTGATCGCGCTGCTCGTGCCGCCCGGGCTCCTGTTTGCTCGCGTCGCTCCTGGTGGAGCCACGCTGTTGGTGGTGACGCTGGCTGTTCTCGTGGGTGGCAGTATTGGCGCGGTTTTTTCCGTCGTCGTCTTCGTCCGCGTCGGTACACGGCCGCGGGCGCGGGCAGCGGCGGGCTTCTACGCGTGGGACCTGGTTGGCTCGGCGTTGGGCGCGGCGTTGACCTCGTTGCTCGCCATCCCCTTGCTCGGCTTCATCCCCGTCGCCCTGCTCGCCGCCACGCTGTGCGCGGCCGCTGCATTGGCCAATCTCCGTTCTTAGTACCGGTGGAAAGTCCGGGTATACTGCCGTCGCCGCAGGGTACAGGCGGCACAAGGTAGATGTTCAGCTTCCGGAGATCTTCAAATGGCTGAAGGCGAGCGCGGGAACACCAGTATCTTCAGGAAATTACTAGGCAGTCTACTTGTCATCGGGCCCGATCCCATTGATGATGGAGAGCGCCCAGGCATTTGGAGAACCCTGTTCCCCTGGCCGGTGCGCCTCTTGCTGGTGGCCGCTGCTGCCATGATCGGTTTCGTCGGGCACGCCTTCGAACTTGGACGCCAGCTGGGCTGGGCGCTTCAATACGGCTTCCTGGTCTCCATCGCGGTGGTCGCCGACGCGTGGAAGTGGTGTTTGCTTGCGAATGTGGTCTTTGCGGTCGCCTGGTTGCTCTTTCCCGCGGGCCGCCCGCGCGAGGATGCGTGGTGGCACCGACCCTTTCACGTGGTGACCTTCGCCAACCGCCAGTTGGGCCACATCGAAGCCCTGGGCGTGTGGGTCACGCTCTCGCTCATATCGAGCCACGACCTCCGCATTCAGCTGCCGTTCATGCTGGTGGTCGTGTTGCTTGGCGAACCACTGCTCGATGGCCTTGTTCGCTGGCGCTTCGCTGCCAAGAGTTCGGCCAACGACTACAGGGCGACTGTGCTTCGGCGGGGTTCTCTTCTCTGGACCCGGCGTCCGTACATTTATGGTGCGACACTGGTTGGACAGTTTGTCTTTGTTGGCCTTGCCCCCTCGCAAGCCGGAAAGCTGGTGCCGCTGATTCTTGCCATCGGCGTCGGCGACATGCTGCGCACCTTGCGACACCTCCTCTACAAGCGCGGGAAGCGCAGGAACGCGGGCGCGGGCGAGGCACGCCAACGCTTTCGGAACGCGCAGGCCCAGGTCGGCCGCCATGCCGACCCTTGGTTGGGGCAGGTTTTTGTGTTTGTGCTAGCGTGCGTGGCGGTGTTTGGCTCTTGGCGATTGCGCCAGTATCTCTACGCCGAACAAGCGCCACAATCGCCTCGGCCCGAAATGACCGATGGCGCGTGTGGAACGTCCCACGACCGTCCCGAGCAGCCAACGCCCGAGGTATCGCTCTTTCTCATCGCCGACACGCACATGCACGAGCTCGGTGGCCGTCGCTTCCCTGGTCAGATGGAGTTCGCCGACGCATTGGTACCCGTTGCCGTCCGTCCCGTCGAACTCGACTTGCTGTCTGTTGCAACCGCGTGGCGTTTCGGAACCGTGTACGACCAACTGGTCCGCGACCGACTGCTGAAACAAGGGCCACCGCCTTTGTGGGCTCATCTCGGAGATGCTAGCGATCTCGCCTGTCAGAACGAACATGATCGCGCCAACCGCATCCTGCGGGAACGTTTCGCGCCCGCTGGCCTGGTGGGACTTGTGCCCGGCAATCACGACAACAACTTCGTCGGCAATTTCTACTGGAGCCCCTATTGGACAGAGGCGTGCGTTTCCGGGCGCATGGAAAAGATCGTGTCGGATGCGAAGTTGATGGACGCCTGGCAGAGCGCGGTGCAGGCCCACGGCCAGGGCGCTTCGATGAAGCCAGTTCCGGTTGGGCCGCTCTCCGCGCTCTACGCGTGGATTGTCAAGCGCGGCACGGCACTGACCACGGTGACAAGGCTTGGAACCGTCAGCCACCATGGGAAGCAACACAACCTGATTGGTGTGTTCCTGGACACGACTGATGGCATATCCTCCGAATATGGGATTGCCGGCGTTTGGGGCACACTCTCCCAGAGCCAAGTGGGCCATGTATTGGAGCAAGTCAAAGCCGTTCGCGATGCCAGCGATGCCGGGCAGTCACCACTCTACGTGCTCTTTCTTCATCATGGATTCGACGCCCTCACTTCCTGGGCTCGGGAACGGATGGAGGGTTTGATTCAATCACTTGACGAGAATGGCGAACTCCGCGTGTTGACCCTGGTTTCCGCGCACACCCACCGCGCGGCCTTTCACGGTCACTGTTCGCGGGGCCGCGTTCTTCCCGAGATGGTCTTGAGCTCAACCATCGATGCGCCACAAGAAGCGGCCTTGCTCGACATTGGACCCGACTCGCGGGGCACGCTGACCTTGCGCTTGCACACAGTGCCAGCCGTTGCCCGCGACGGCACCGCGTGCGGCGACGAGCCGGTATTCGCTGCCAGCGATTGCCGACACGTGATGAACGACTTGGAAGCTTCCCCCGACTGTCGCGCTCTCTTTTCGCGCCACGACGGCTCGCCTGGGTCGGATTGCCAGGCGCTCGAAAGAAGCGTGTCGCTGACCGAGCGCCTGGCCCAGGTCGCGAAACTGCCGCCGGATCTCCCTGGCGATGACCTGCTTCCGGAACAGAACCGCCGGGCCAGCGCCTTGTTTGCCTGCATCTGTCGCAATCACAGTTGCGAGCCGCCGCTGGCTACAAACCAATTGAATGACGAGACCTACACAACCTTCGTGCGCGGCCTGCTTTCGGCGGCCGATAGTGACCAACCCAATCGCCGCGAGAAGGAATTGGTTTGCCTAGGCTGGGCAGGGGCCGTTGTGCAGAGCCACAAGTGGGCTGGCATGGAAATGGCCGACGGCCTACGCTGCGCTTTCGAGGATACGACCATCCAAGCGCCACTGGAGATGGTGGTGCGCATTGAGGCGTTGGCGTGCAAGTGAAGTTGCTGGCCCACGCATCCGACAACAACACGACCAGCGGTCCGGCCTTCAAGGCGCTCTTTCCCAATGGCCTCGATCCCGAGGTGCGACCGCTCGGGGTCGCCCAAGTTGCCGCGGCCACCACCCTACGCGAGGGCCTGGATACCCAGCCCGCCGCGGCCAAGGTGAAGGAGCAAGCCGTCGCGGGCTTCGACAAGGCCCTGTCAGCCTTGAGCGCGGCAATCGATGCTCGCGAGGCGGCGGAAACGGCACTTCGAGGAGATTGCCACCAGGCGAGTTTCTAGCGATACGTCTATCGGCCTATGTTGTCTAGGGAGCGCCATGGCATCGCTTGAACTTCTTTCCACTACCGCAAGGGCATCGGTCGTTCCGACCAATCTTGTTGGCGGATTGAAATGATTCGACCGCGTTGGAAGTTGCCTCGACACTGGCTGTGTAGGCGCCAAGCAGGGTGTCGTAGTCGATGATCTCTGCGTTTGAGTGGGCGCGGAGTGCTTGTCGGACCTCGGACGGGTCGCAGTTCTCGGTCGACCCGACGACCAATACGAGCCTGGGCTCGGAGATCTTAATTCCGTACTTTTCGTACTTCTGTTGCGCGAGGGTTAGATTCGCCGGAAAGGAGAAGTAGTCGGCATAGTTTGCGAGTTGGGCAAGGCCTTCGTAGACGTAGTCGATGAAGCGCCTGCGCGCGTGGCCTCCTTTCGTCAGATTCGTCCGATCGAGTGCAGCGGTCTTGAAGTCGACGATGTCCCAGAAGCCGTCGGGTCTTCGTAGCAACATGTCGGGGTTGATGGCTTCGCGATCCACGCCCGAGGGCTTGTCCACCCAAGGCAGTGTGGGCTCGTAAATGTGGTCTACTGCGCCGAGTGCGTTTGTGATGAGCTGTGGGTGAGCGGATAAGAAGGAGCCAATTGTGGTTGCGTGTACTGTAGGCGAGAGGTACAAACTCTGGAATTGCCCTGACAAGAGCATCGCGGTAGCAACGGCATTCGACCGTTCCACGACCCCACACGCCGTCTTGGGTGGAAGTTCGCGTTTTAGTACGGTCGACACGATGGCCGGATTGACGTCCTTGTGTAGGATCGGAGCGAAGTGTACTGACTTGAGTCTGAAGATACCCTCTCGTGCATTCACGAAACTGCAACTCTTGAGGACGCAACACTCAACCGCACGGGTGAAAGCGATTAGCGATCCCGCGCCATCGGGACGGCGCAGGTTGTACCTTCTCTCAAAACCGCGGATACTCGGAAGCCTAGAAACCAAGGCTGGAGTCTCTTCTGTGCGGGTGAACAGGAGGTCGGTTAGGACGGAGTGCGAAGTACCGAGGGTTACTGCGGGGCTGCCGTCGCGTGCCCCGAACTGGTCGAAATGGTCCTCGGTGAACGTGATCGTGCGCTTGGCAACAATAGGCTTGTTGCCAAGCTTGTCTTTCTTGTCGAAGTCGGAGCGACACCCCAATAGCTCGACGATTATATGGTCTTGCGACTCCACTAGGAGTAGATGCGTCGGGTATAGGAATGGCGATTGGGGCGCCAGAGTTCGTTCCGGATAGGCAAAATCACGCAAGAATCGACGATGCGACTTTCATAAGAGATTGGGGAATAATTCCCGCAGTGGAGCCGTCCTATATGCATGACGA
>Ga0224559_1001844_pt1 | contig 11252 bp, 11 predicted proteins | sample 714S33034metaG_FD_180676 | JGI IMG/M metagenome (GOLD analysis project Ga0224559, IMG submission 180676) | Peat soil microbial communities from Stordalen Mire, Sweden - 717 S3 30-34 | ecosystem: Environmental > Terrestrial > Soil > Wetlands > Peat | place: Sweden: Norrbotten County, Stordalen... | reverse complement strand
AAGAAGTTGGAGTTCCAGTAGAAATATCAGACGATCCGATGACTGTAGTAGCTAAAGGAGCTGCAATAGTAGCAGCAGAACCTAGAGCACTCGAACCCGAAGTACGTTTAAAAGCAATGAAATAAATTACCTATTTTTCTATTCTTTTTTTATAAATTATACTGTTTATCATTTACTAGAAACACTAATTAGCTATATTTTATAATTTTTCATAAAATTATAATCAATATAAAATTTAATCTAAGTATAATCCAATGAATGGAAATTAATAATACTTTTGAGGTAAAATATAATATGAAACTATTAGGAATAGACGAAGCAGGTAGAGGATCAGTTCTCGGACCCCTAGTTGTATGTGGAGTTGCAATTGAAGAGGAAAGATTGAAATACCTTGAAAGACTCAAATTAAAGGATTCAAAGAAGATTACTCCAAAAAGGCGGGTTGTACTCTCAAGAAAAATAAAAAAAATCGCTGAATGCCACCCTGTACATATAAGTGCAAATGATATAGATCTACTCAGATCAAAGGATGTAAATCTCAATGAAATAGAAAAAATCGCAATGAGAAAAATTATTGGTGATTCCAAACCAGACATATCATTTATTGATTGTATTGATGTGAAACCCGAGCGTTTCAAAAATGAAATAGAAAAATTTCAGGACAAATTGAAAGTAATAGCAGAGCACGGGGCAGACGATAAATATGCCATTGTTTCAGCAGCATCTATAGTTGCTAAGGTTGAAAGAGATATGGCAATTCATAAGTTGAGAAAAGAGTTCAGTGATATTGGATCTGGTTATCCAAGTGACCCTAAAACAATTTTATTTTTAAAAAACATAGCTTATGATGACTTACCAGAATTCGTAAGGAGATCCTGGGCTACAATTGAAAGAACAAGGTAATGATTATATAATATTTCTAATTTTTTATATTCATTTAATTTAATCAAACATATAAAGTCAATAACCATATTAAAGAGTAAATCAAGTCAAGATAATAGGATCGAGAATATTTAATTTAGTAATGTAAATTACACCCATCTTAATCATGATACAATTATTGTAAGTTATATTTTCATAGGAATAAATAACAAATTATGTAAAATAATTATTTCAAAAAAATTGAAGGTGAATGAATTGTATTTAGGTAGAATATTAGCAGTAGGTAGTACAGAGTCTGGAAAATTCGTATCATACCGAGTATCCAGTCGTTCTTTTCCAAATAGAATAGCGAAAACATTTGATAACCGAATATCCATTGTTCCAACAGAAGGAAATGAGAAGGATGTATTTAAAAATCCTTACATAGCTTACAATTCCATCAAGATTGTTAAAGATATCGCTGTGGTATCAAATGGATCCCATACAGATGTAATTGCGGATAAAATAGAATCCGGGATGAGTATAAGAGATTCAATAGCGTTATCATTACTTTCAATGGATTATGAAAAGGATGATTTTAATACACCCCGTATAGCCGGTGCAACTACCATTGAGGGAGATTCATACATTGGAATTGTAACTCACGAAGATTTAATTGTTGAAAAGGTTCAAAATGGAAAATGTGCCTACATATCAACATATGAACATACAAGACCAAATATTGTAGATTTCAGAGCTACAAATGCCAAGGAAGCTGCCCAATACATTATGGATCAAGGAAAATTTAAAGAGTTTACTAATCCAGTTACGTCAGCAGCAGCATTTGGAGTAGACGAATGGGAATTAAATTCAATATAGATATGCTAATAAGAATTCATGAAATAATTTCATGTAGCAGGTGCAGAGATGTGTGTTGAGCTCATAGGTATCAATAGGATTCCACTTATAAGTCAAGGAGATAACCTCGCAGAAATAATTGTGAATGCTGCGCATTCAGAGAATATAACAATTCGTAATGAAGATATTCTAGTAATAGCAGAAACTGCACTTGCTAAATCAGAAGGCACAATAATGGATCTTAAATCTTTGACCCCAAGTAAATTAGCATTGGAACTTTCAAAGAAAACAGGGAAAGCTTCTAACCTTGTTCAATTTATTATTGATGAATCAAAAGAGATAATTAAAGTAGGCCCAAATTTCATAATTTCTGAGACTAAACACGGTTTTGTATGTGCTAATGCGGGCATAGATGAATCCAATGTTGAAGCTGGGTTAGCCACTCCAATACCGATAAATCCAGATAAAAGTGCAGATAAACTCAGGATAAAAATAGAGAGGATGACTGGAAAACAGGTAGCAATTATAATATCTGACACACAAGGACGTGCATTTAGAGAAGGTGCAGTCGGCGTTGCCATAGGAATATCGGGTATGGAACCCCTGTGGAACCGACAAGGTGATACAGATTTATATGGGAGGGAACTTCAGACTACAAGTATAGCCGTGGCAGATGAATTGGCATCAGCAGCTTCAATATTAATGGGCCAGGCTGATGAAGGGATACCTGTGGTAATTGTTCGAGGTGTTGATTATTTCAAAAAATTAAGGAGCAACAACACAACTATAAAACCTCTTATTAGACCGAAAGAATACGATGTATTCAGATAAAAAAATCACCCCTTAAACATTTTAGGTTTTAATGAAAATTTTTAAAAAAATAAGATTGATCCTATGATAACTATACTTTCAGGTGGTACTGGTACCCCAAAATTGTTACAAGGTATGATAAAAGTTGTAGATCCAAAAGATCTAAGGATAATAGTGAACACCCTAGAAAATAACTATTTTTCGGGAGTATACGTTGCTGCAGATATAGATACTGTCATGTACACTTTGTTGGGGATCATCAATTATGAAACATGGTATGGTATTAATGATGATACATTTATAACACATGAAACTTTAAAGGAGATCAAATGCCCCGAAATACTTAAAATTGGGGATAAAGATAGAGCCATAAAAATTCAAAAAACATTGCTCATGAAAAAATATCCTCTCTCAATGGTTGTTGACATTCAAAGAAAAGCACTTGGCATTAAATCTGAAATAATTCCCATGAGTGATGAGAAATCCAATATTGTTATTGTTACAGACAATGGTGAAATGGAATTCCATGAGTTTTTAGTTGCAAATCAGGGAATACCCGAAGTTATTGACATTAAATACAACAAAGTATCCCCATCACCAGGACTAATTGAACGTGTTGAAGAATCAGATATGGTTGTTCTAGGACCATCAAACCCGATTACTTCCATATGGCCCATTATATCGATAGAGGGTATGGATAAAGCCCTTAAAAATTCATATGTAGTAGGAATATCTCCAATAATAGGTGATGCTCCCATAAGTGGACCAGCGGCTAAATTTATGAATGCTTTGGGGCATGATGTTTCATGTTTAGGTGTTGCAAAAATGTACAAAAACTTTTTAGACAAATTTATTATAGACATTGAAGATATTGCATACAAGAATAAAATCGAAAGACTAATACCAGAGGTTGTTGTAACAAACACCAACATGAAGAACATCAAAGATAAAATGATGCTAGCCAGAATAACTTTGGGTGAAATTTTATGATTCAAATGACTTTAATTCAAATTGACAACTATGGTCCATGGACTGTGACTCCCACACCAAGGGCCGAAGCAGATCTTCAAATATTGCAAGCAGAACTTTATGCAGACCTTCAAAGGCAGTTCGCTGCTAAAGGAGGCCTTGTATTCTTCACCCGATTCGATAATATGCTCGCGGTGACAAATGGTGTGGATATGGAGGATCACCTCAAAATTCAAAAATCCATTGGAAACAGATACCCCATAACAGTCAGTATGGGAGTAGGAGCTGCTGAAACGCCATATGAGGCACAACGAAAAGCAACCAATGCTCTTCAAAACTACGGTGGAGCTCAATCTGAAGAAAGAACAGAAGTTCTGGCAATAGATGGATTAGTTAAAGCCGACGAAAGCTTTGTCCAGATTGCACATATAGATATAAATGGGATCACAGATTCGCTCACAGATATTATACCTGCGTATGATACATCTTTTATTGTAAACCGTGTTCAACATTTCCTCATGAAGAAACTAATTGAGAAAGGCTCATTACTTTTTTTCATTGGTGGAGACAACTTCATGTCCCCTTGTAATGGACTTACTCCCGAGGGATTGCTTAAGATAATAGAAGAAATAGAAGATGAAATAAATATTGCACTTAAAGCAGGTGTAGGAAAAGCACCTACCGCTGAAAAGGCGGCAAATTTAGCTGATCTCGCACTTGAAGAAATAAGAGGCGGATTCACTTACAATTTAGTTCATGTTATGAAAAATGAAGAATAAACTTGTTGGAGTTTAATCTTCCTATTTAAATTATAATCTTTATTCTGAACAAATTTTTAATTTTGAAATTTAGTAAATTGTTTTTAGATGGAGGAATCATATTGAAGTTTTAGCGCCTATGGCTGGAATAACAAATGGCCAATTCTGCAGTAAAATGTCTATCTATGGATTTGATGTTTTAACTATAGGAGGATATAACGCAGATAAAAATGCCATAAATGCGGGATTAAAAATAATTGAAAGGGGCCGGCCTGAATTTAACATTAACGAAAATGAACTGTATCATCATATTGAAGAGGAAATAAAATTAATAAAAAGTCAAACTAATTACCACGGCCAAGTGTCAGTAAACCTCCGTTCAAGTTCACCCAAACCTATTATTGAAATATCAAAAATAAAAGAGCTCGATATTGTAGAAATAAATGCTCACTGTAGACAGCCAGAACTAATTGAGTCAGGATGTGGACAAGCTCTTTTGGAAAATCCTGAAAATCTCTATGATTTCACATCGGAGGTTGTAAAAAACTGTAAGAATAAAGTATCAGTTAAAATTCGGGCAAATGTATCTGGAGTGGATGTTATTACAATTGCAAAAGCTGTAAATGATGCCGGAGCTGATTATATTCATGTTGATGCTATGAAACCCGGTCATGATTGTGCAGATTTTAGTGTAATTGAATCTATAAAAACTAATGTGGATTTATTTATAATAGGAAATAATTCAATTAGGGATTTGGAAACAGCAAGACAAATGATTTCATCTGGTGCAGATGGTATTTCTATTGCAAGAGCTGCTATAAATGGTACACTTCCCTTTGATCTTTCTGGAGTTTGAAAATATTTCATATAAAATTAATTTGATAATTGATTAACGATTGAATTTTTCCAAGAAGCAATTATCAAATTATATATTGGTTGGATCAAATAATTAATAAATTAATATTCAATAATAAATTAGTAGATTATTTAATTAAAAATCACAAACTCATAAAAAGGGTGGTTACATGTCTTTTATAGAAGTAAAAAATGTCACAAAAACTTTTAATGGCGTTGAAATCTTAAAAAATCTAAATATGACTATAGATGAAGGAAGAGTTTTGGGTATCCTTGGTAGAAGTGGTTCAGGAAAATCAGTACTCATAAATATGTTTCGAGGAATGAAAGATTATCGACCAGATTCTGGTCAAATTTTATACACCATTGCAATTTGTCCAAATTGTCTCAGGGTAGAACCACCTTCAGCAGCAGGTAAATTGTGTGGATGTGGTTGCGATTTTGAGCTTAGAACAGTTGATTTCTGGAACTGTGATCGTAAAGTTTTTGCAGCGATAAAACGTAGAATCTCAATTATGTTACAGAGGTCTTTTGCACTATACGAAGATGATACAGTTATTGATAATGTTCTAAAATCGATAACAGGACATGATGAAGAAGAAAGTACTTATATGGCCATCGATCTTATTGAGATGGCTCAAATGGCCCACAGAATTACCCATATAGCCAGGGATCTGAGTGGAGGGGAAAAACAAAGAGTTGTACTTGCTAGACAGATAGCTAAAGAACCAATGATATTCCTTGCAGATGAACCTACCGGTACGTTAGACCCTAAAACAGCGGAGTTACTCCATCAAGCCCTTCTTGAAGGTGTTAAAAACAAAGGTACAACTATGATAATAACATCACACTGGCCAGAAGTGATGCGAAAACTGTCTGACTATGTGATATGGTTAGAGAAGGGAGAAATATTTTTAGAAGGCAATCCTGAGGAAGTTGTGAAGGAATTTATGTCCCAAGTACCTTTACCTGAGAAAAAAGATATTTACAAACCCGGAGGACCAATAATCCAAATGGAAGGAGTAAAAAAACATTACTATTCCATTGATAGGGGTGTTGTTAAGGCCGTGGATGGCATCGATTTAACCGTTGATAACGGTGAGATATTTGGAATTGTAGGATTGAGTGGTGCAGGTAAAACAACGCTTTCTAGAATTTTGTATGGTTTAACAGACCCTAGTGGTGGTAAAATAGAAGTTAAACTAGGAGAAAACTGGATAGACATGACTCAAAAGGGCCCTTTTGGACGTGGCCGTGTCATCCCTTATCTGGGAATATTACATCAAGAGTACAGCCTTTACCCACATAGGAACGTTCTTGGAAACCTTACCGAAGCTATTAGTCTCGAACTTCCAGCCGAATTTGCTAAAATGAAAGCAGTATATGTTCTTAAAGCCGTCGGTTTTGATGAAGAATATGCTAATAGCTTATTAACAAAATATCCCGATGAATTAAGTGGTGGTGAACGGCATAGAGTCGCTTTAGCCCAGGTCCTAATTAAAGAGCCCAATATAGTAATTTTAGATGAACCTACAGGTACTATGGATCCTATAACACGGGTTCAGGTAACCGATTCAATAAGAAGAGCTCGTGATGAGCTTAGTCAGACATTTTTAATTATATCACACGATATGGATTTTGTTCTCGATGTTTGTGATAGGGCTGCGCTGATGCGTGGTGGAAAGATCCTCAAAATTGGTGATCCAGTGGGTATAGTCAAAGATCTGACACCTAAAGAGAAAGAAAAGATGCTTACGGAGGAATAATAATAATGGCTTGGGAAGATTCACCATCACATGTATGTAGAGGAGGAGATAAACGTGCTTTATCATTTTGCTGTCCACCTGTAAAGCCTTGCCCAGTTATATATGCTCTTGAGGATGCAAAACTTACTGCTCAAGAATATGTAGAGATAAAAGAAAAATTTGCTAAAAAGTCCAAACTCGGTCAAGGCGAAGGAACTTGTTTTGGATCACTTGTATGGTGCTGTAAACCTTCAAAGCCTTGTCCATTAAGAGATATGGTTTTAAGAAAGATTAATATGAGTGTGGAAGAGTACATGGACTTGAAAAAAGAGCTTTCAGAAGAACTTGTTGGCAAACAAGTATCAGATACTAAAGAAAGTGTTATTGCTCTTTCAAAAACATTTAATGTATCCGAAGAAAAAGCATTTAAAGTGCTAGTTGAATGCAATAATGACCTTAAAAAAGCAGCAAAACTCCTTAAAATGAGGAATTTGGAGTTGTAAGATGGGTTGGACTCCCCTCTTTCTGGAGATGGATGACTACAAAGTTTTAATAGTTGGTTCGGGAGAAGTAGGAATTCGAAGAACTAAAAGATTTCTGGAAGCAGGAGCCAACATTGTAGTAATAGGGAATCATGTGCCTGATGATCTACTAAATTTGGGAGTCAATGTTAAATCCCCCGATGAGATAAAAATATGGGTTGATTGGGCAGACATAGTTGTTACCGCCTCAGCCGACCATAAATTAAATCAAAAAGTAGCAAAAATATCTGGGAAAAAGCTCTTAAATAGGGCAGATGAACCAGATAAAGGTAATGTTATAGTTCCATCATCTTTTTTCATTGGAAATGTACAGATATCAATATTTACAGGTGGCAAGAGTCCCCTCATGTCAAAAGAGTTAAGAAAAAAAATAGAAAAAGTAATAAAACCTGAAGATGTTATGCAGCTTGAACTACAGTCCTTTGCCAGAAATATCCTAAAAATAAAGATAAATGATCAGAAAATACGCAGAAAATGCTTATATAATATCTTAGAGGATAAAAAAATACAACTACTATTAAAGGAAGGTAAATTAGAAGATGCTAAAGTTTATGTAAATGAATTGATAACAAGTATTTAATAAGTTATAATAATCCTAAATTTTAGATTAATATATTAAAATAAATATTATAATTTCCAGGGGAAAAAAAGTGATTTTAAACATCAGAGTTGATCACAAAACAGCCGATATTAGTAAAATGGAAAGATCAAGCCAGAAACTTGATGTTTTGTTTAACACTATCTTAGAAAGATATCATGTAAATGAATATCTCAATATTAAAACATGCAATAGGGCTGAAATTTATTTGGTATTAGAAGAATGTGATATAGAAAATCTACGATCTAATGATTTTGTTATAGAATCAGATGATAATGCCATGAAACACTTGTTAAGGCTTTCATCAGGTTTAGAATCTATGATAATAGGTGAAGATCAAATTCTTGGACAGATTAAAGATGCCAAAAAAAGAAGTATTAAAGAAGGTTGCAGCGGACCAGTGCTCCAAACTATTTTCACGAAAGCAGTTCATGTAGGCCAAGTTGTGCGTAAAAAAACCAAAATTAATGAAGGTTCATTATCTATTGGATCGGCTGCTGTTGAACTTGCAGAGTCAGTTCATGGAGATCTCAGATGTAAAAAAGTACTCATAATTGGTGCTGGAAAAATGGGTACACTCGTTGCTAAGGCACTAGTTGAAAAAAAGCTTAAAGCTATAGTTGTTGCTAATCGAACTCATGATAAGGCAGTTGTGCTTGCAAAAGAACTCGGAGGATCAGCAATACATTTTGACAAGCTTGACGAAGCACTTATGGATGCAGATGTTGTTATAAGTGCAACTGGTGCCCCACACCCTATATTAACCTATGAAAAGTTAAAGGATGTTGTGCCAGACTTTAATATTTATAAAATGGTTATGGTGGATATTGCAAATCCCAGAGATATTGAAGAGGATGTATCAAAACTTGGAGTGAAACTGTTTAATATTGATGATTTAAGGGGCATTGCAAATAGAAGTAGAAAAATGAGAGAAATTGAAGCTTGTGATGCTGAAAAGATAGTTGCTGAAGAGATGGTTCTTTTGAAAAGATCCCTCAAACATTTAGAAGTTGAATCAATAATTTCAGATATAAGAATTACAGCAGAGAATATAAGGTTAAATGAAACTCGAAAGGCATTTAAAATGCTTGGGGATATGAATGGAAATGAAAAAATTGTTGAGGACCTTACCAAAGTTGTTGTAGAACGTCTATTTTTCAATGTTATAAAAAATCTTAAAGAAGCAGCAGAAAATGATGAAAAAAATATTATAGCAGCTGCAGAAACAATTTTTTCAGAGAAAAATTGATTTATTTTTGTTTTTTGAATAATAAAACCCGTTTATTAATATATTTTAATAGTTATTTTATAGATGAGTATAATTAATTATTAATTTTTAAATCCCCAGATTTGAATATTGTAAAAAAAAATTATTTCGAACAGATCAATTCTATACTAAAAAATTTGTTTGATTATCTTTAACCCATTAGGGTTTATCTATAAGTCCAAGAATCCTTGTTGTAAATATTAATAAATAAGGAGCAATTATTAGATCTGGTATCACCTCACCCACTAATGGTAAATTTTCTGCAAATGTATTTGTGAGGACTATCTTGACTATTGAAACTATTATGAATAATCCCAGATACACTACCACCAGCCTATGGAAACCCACACTTCTAATCTTATGATATATCTTTTTAAATTCAAAGCTCGATCTGAATTTACCATTATAATGAGCCCTGTGCAATAGAACAGCCGGGAAATAGATGTATATTAAAATTGTTACACTTAAAATTATAAGAATAAAGATATCACTCACAACTGGAAGAGTATTGAAATCCATTGACATTAAAAAATTCAAATAAAATACCCCAAAAAACACTATTGGAATTGAAAAATATAAAATTAATATTACAATTTCTTTTACTCCTGAAAAAAACATTAATTTTAAATTATTGAATTTGGGTAGTTTATTAGATCCTTGAATTGTTTCAACAAGTATTCGAAATACATAGCCTGCTTCAAAAATTGCCATAATAATAACAATCATTAATAGAACTATTTTGATGTCATTAGCAAATAATCCAGTATAATTTAGTCCATCAACTGTATCTGCTAACAGGAGTACAAATCCCAAAACTACAAGCATCTTCAAATCAGAAGCAGAATATTTCAATGAATCGATTATGATCTCTTTAAGATTTATAGGCGCCATTTTTATCATTCCCATATTAAATTTTCTAATGAGCATATAAACATGACTATTAACTAATTTGCCCATTCCTAGTTATAATTCTATTAATAATTTAAAATTAGTATCATGTTTTAATAAAAAATTAGCAATTAGATCTTAATTTAAACATTCAAAAAATTTTGAGCCATAATAGTACAATTTCTGAATAATTAAACCTGCTAAAATAAAAAAAATATGTTAGGAATATCTCATTAGTTATGCAAACATTCCTTTAGGTTCATTTTGTTTAGTTTTATGTTGTTTAAGAGCATATTTGACATGATCCTCTGTAACAATATCCTCATCTTCATATATTGCTTTGTGAAGGGCCACTTTCAATATCCTATCCTTAATATCTCTCCCAGACATTCCTTTTGTGGATTTTGCAAGTTTATCGAAGTTTATATCTACTTCAAGAGGCATAGTACTTGTGTAAAGTTTTAAAATAGACAACCGTTCTTTTTCCTCTGGAAGTGTGAACTCTATTTCCTCCTCAAACCTACTACGTATAGCAAAATCGAGTACATGAGGGTTATTAGTTGCACCTATAGTTACAACCCCCTTATGATAATCTATACCGTCCATTTCAGTTAATAAAGCATTCACAACCTCAGAAACATCCCCTCTAAGGGATTGATATTTTCTATCAAGACCCACTGCATCCATTTCATCTATAAATATGACAGAGGGGGCACTTGCAGATGCCATCTCAAAAAGTTCGTGAATTTGTCTTGCACCATCACCCACATGTTCTCCTATAAGACTAGTAGCCTTTACAAGGAATAGTGGAACTTTTAACTGGTTTGATAAAGATTTTGCAAGCATGGTTTTACCTGTTCCGGGTGTACCGTAAAACAGGATATTTTTAGGAGCCCATTCTTTGAATTTATCTGGTTCCTTTAAATATTTCATTATAATCTTACATTTAGTTTTGGCCCGTTCTTGACCTATAACATCCTCCATTCGGATGTTACTTTCAATCTTTTTAATTTCACGGGCATCTTGAACTTCTATGAGAAGAATTGAAGTGTTATTTGTTATTTTAGAATTATCAGGATGGGCTTTTACTATTTTAAAAGC
>Ga0224559_1001842_pt1 | contig 11275 bp, 10 predicted proteins | sample 714S33034metaG_FD_180676 | JGI IMG/M metagenome (GOLD analysis project Ga0224559, IMG submission 180676) | Peat soil microbial communities from Stordalen Mire, Sweden - 717 S3 30-34 | ecosystem: Environmental > Terrestrial > Soil > Wetlands > Peat | place: Sweden: Norrbotten County, Stordalen... | reverse complement strand
TCGTCGGCGGCTTGCTGTTCAGCCAGGCGCTGACGCTCTATACAACCCCGGTCATCTTTCTTTACCTCGACCGGTTCGGGAAGTGGCTGGGCCGATTGTGGCGCCGTTTCTACGTGCGCGGCGGCTCTCCGCGGCTGGCGGAGTCAGGGTCGTGAAGGTCATGCGGCAAACTTGGCCGGCTGTCGCCGCCTTGGCGCTGCCGCTCGCGGCGTGTGCGCCGGTCGGGCCCGACTATGTGCGCCCCTCGGCCATCGTTCCCGCCCAGTTCAAGGAAATCAAGGGCTGGAAGCTCGCCAGCCCGCATGACGACCTCGCCAAGGGCGAGTGGTGGCGACTGTTCGGCGATCCTGTCCTCGACCGGTTGGAATCGCAGGTCGCGGTCTCCAACCAGACCATCAAGGCCGACGAAGCCAATTATCGCCAAGCGTTGGCGCTGATCGCCGAGGCCCGAGCCGGACTTTATCCCACGGTGGGCTTCGACCCGTCGCTGACGCGTCAGAAGTCCGGCAAGCAGCTCTCCGATCAGCTCGACGCGCAAGTCAGCGGCTCGTGGACCCTCGACATCTGGGGCAAGACGCAGCGCTCGGTCGAGCAGGAGAGCGCGGCGGCCGAAGCGAGCGCCGCCGTCCTCGCCAATGAGACGCTGGCGGAGCAGTCGGCGCTCGCGCTCGCCTATGTGCAACTGCGGCAGGCCGACTCGCTCGCCGATCTGCTCGCCGACACCGTCAAGCAATACAAGCGCTCGGTCGAGATCACGCAGAACCAGTACAACGCGGGCGCCGCGGCCAAGTCCGACGTCATCACCGCCCAGGCGCTCGAACTGGCGGCGGAGGCGCAGCAGGTCAACACCGGCGTCGCGCGGGCGCAGAACGAGCACGCCATCGCGGCGCTGATCGGCCGGGCGCCGGTCGAGCTGACGATCCCGCATGGCAAGCTCGCGCTCGACATCCCGCGCGTGCCGCTCCGCGTGCCGTCCGAGTTGCTCGAGCGGCGCCCCGACGTCGCTGCGGCCGAGCGGACAATGCAGGAGCAGAACGCGGCGATCGGCGTCGCCTTCGCCGGCTACTATCCGAGCCTGACGCTGAACGGCGCCTTCGGCTACTCCGGCGACCCGTTCATCAAGCAGATCGCCGGCGCCAATCCGGTGTGGTCCTACGGCCTGTCGATCGCCCAGACGCTGTTCAACGGCGGCCTCACCGACGCGCAGGTCGAGGCGGCGCGCCAGACCTACGAAGCGAGCGTCGCGACCTATCGCCAGACGGTCCTGACCGCCTTCCAGCAGGTCGAAGACGGGCTGGCCGCGATCCCGATCGAGTCGCGCCAGTTCTCGATCCAGACCGAAGCGATCAAGGCGGCCCAACAGGCGGTCGATATCGCGCTCAACGAATATCGCGCCGGCACGCAGAACTACACGACCGTCGTCACCGCCGAGGCGACGGCGTTGAACGACCAGGAATCGGCGCTGTCGACCCGCGCCTCGCGGCTGACCGCGGTCGTCGATCTGATCGTCGCGCTGGGCGGCGGCTGGTCGAGCGCCGAATTGCCGCCGACGCCGTGACCGCTCGCGCTCAATCAGGCAGCGAGTAACGTCGGGCAATCTCCCAGGCCGCGCGCGCGTCGGCGAGCGAGATGAGGCCGTCGTTGGCGGCCCGCGCCGCCTGGGTCGCGACAACCAGCGCCGGCGGTCCCGACGGATCGAGTAGGTCGTGGGCGACGCCGTCGAGCGCTTGGCGCATCGCAACGAGCGCGGCGCGATCGCCGCCGAGCCGCGTCGCCAGCATCAGCGCCACCGCCGGCCGCGGCGCGCTCGCCGTCCGCGTGACGCGGCAGGCGTTGAGGAAGCGCTTGACCGCACGCGGCGTCTCGCCGGCGAGCGGGGCGAGCGCGGCGAACAGCGACGTCTCGGCCGGCGTCAACGCTTGTGTGATCGCCGAGGCCGCCGCTTCGACGTAGCGCACCGGTTTGGCGACGGCGTTGGAGCCGATCAGTCGCGCCGCGAAGCGGCCGCCGTCGGCCGGCGCCAGGGTCGCGACGTTGAAGGCGATCGGGAACACTTTCTCCAACCGCCGCCGCGCCGCTTCGGGCGCGTCGAGGCGCGCGAGCGCCGCCGGATCGAAGGCCACGGCGCCGACGCAGCCCGGTCCGAGCAGCGCGTGCGCGGCCTCGAGGAAATGTGCAGCGTCGGCGGGCGCCAAGGCGTCGAGATTGTCGAACGCGAAGACGATCCGCTGCGGCGCGGCGGGTCCAGACGCGCCGACGCCGCTCATCAGCCGCCCAAGTTCGACGAAGAACGAGCGCGCGGCGTGGCGCGGCGCCTCGGGGCCGCTGGCGAAGATCGGTCCAGGGGCGCGTTCGGAGCGTTTGACGCCGCCGGCGCGTTTGGCCGTCGCCTCGACGTGGCGGGCCGCGGCCTCGGCCTGCGCGTCGAGCGAGGCGACGCGCTGGTTGAGCCGCGCGGCGCTCGCCTCGAGGTCGCGCCGGCGTTCGCGCGTGTCGTGGCCGAGCAGCCGCTGGCCGCGATAGAGCAGGCCGGCGAAGGCGAAGGCGCGCCAGAGCACGACCAGCAGCGCCAGCGCGCCGATCGCGGTCAGCGCCTTGCTGAGCGTGACCAGCCAGTTCAAATGCGCGGCGAGCCAGTTGGCGACCGGCGCGAGGAACGAAGCGATCGACCGCAAGCCGTCGCCCGCTTGCGGCGCGCGCGCCTCGTCGACGGCGAAGGCGAGCGCGAAGGCGATGACGGCGACGATGAGCCAGCCGACCTGGCCGCGATAGCCCCAGATCGCGCGCACGGCGACGCCGGCGCGCGCCGCCGGCCCCGCGCCGTCGAAATCGCGCAGCAGGTGGCGGAAGTTGGTGGTCGCGTCGCCCTCGGCGAGACCGAAACGGCGCAGCCGCGATTCGATCGCGCCACGTTTGGCGCGGATGAACGCGTCGACGCGCGAGCCCGGCGTCTCGTAGAGCAGCGCGTCGGTCAGGCGCGCGCGCTTGGCTTCGACGTCGTCGCGCGCCGCGCGCTCGCTTTCCAGCCTGCGCACCAACTCGTCATGGCGATCGGCGGCGGCGGCGGCGGCGCGCAACGGATCGGCGCCGGCGTTGGCCGCTTCGTCGGCGAGAGCGGCGTAATTGACGCCGTCGCGGTCGCGCTCGAGCGCGGCGAAGGCCGCCGAAGCGATGGCGCAGGCGGGATCGCCCGAGACGCTCGCCGCGTCGATCGACGCCGTCACGACCTTCGACAGGAAGGGCGAGCCGGCGGTCCGCCGCGCGGCGCCGGCGAGCCCCTCGACATTCTCGACCCAGCGACGTAGCGCGAAGCTCGCGCCCGAGCCGGAGGGGCCGACGAAACCGATCAGGAACGGCGTCTGCGCGTCGGCGGCGAGCGCGATCTCGGCCAGCGGCCGCGTCGCCTCGGCGGCGCCCATGAGGTCGGCCGCGGAATCGGCGCCGTCGGCGTAGATCAGCGGCTCGCCGCGCGCGGCGGGCGGGGCCGCCGCCGCGTCCGCCGGCGGGTCGATCACGACGGGCGGGGCGTGGTCGACGGGCGGGGCGTGATCCGCGGCCGCGCCGCGTTCGGGGAAGAGCCGCGCCAGCCGGTCGTCAACCTTGCTATCGCTCACGTCATCCTCCGTCGACTTGCGGCGACGCGCCCGCGGCCCGATCGGCCGCCAGGCCGGGCGACGATTTGGCCAGGCGGCCGCCGCTGGTCAAGCGCAATTTCGGTTCGTCGCGGCGAGCGAGCGGTCGTCAGGCGAGCGCCTTGCGGCGCGCGCCGCCGGCGAGCAGCCGCCGCGCTTGCGCCGCGCTGGCCTCTTTCGGCAATTTCTCGGCGATGCCGTAGACGCGCTCGCGGCGGTCGATCTCGCCGAGCACGTCGGCGGGCGAAATGCCGCATTCGGCCCACACGACCGCCAGTTGATAGAGAACGTCGGCGCTTTCGAGAATCGCCGCCTCGCGGTTCATCTGCACCGCGTCGAGACCGACCTCGATCGCCTCTTCGATCAGCTTCTTGGCCATTTTCTGCACGCCGTCGCGAAACAGCTTGGCGGTGCGCGACGTCGAAGGGTCGCGTCCCCGCGCCGCCACCACCGATGCGTACAGCCGATCGAGCGAATCACTCATGTCGGGTTCGATCTTCCTGGCGTCTGGAGGCGAGATCAAGGCCGAGACGCCGGCTCAGGCCGCGAGGCCCTCGAACATGCCGCGGCCGTCGGTTCCTCCGACCAGCGGATCGATCAGATTTTCCGGGTGCGGCATCAGGCCGAGCACGTTGAAGCGCGCGTTGTAGACGCCGGCGATCGAATTGACCGAGCCATTGGGATTGGCCTCGTCGGCGACCGCGCCGGCGGCGTCGCAATAGCGGAAGGCGACGCGGCCGTCGCGCTCGAGCGTGGCGAGCCCCGCCGCGTCGATGGTGTAATTGCCCTCGCCGTGGGCGATCGCCACCTTGATCACCTGGCCGGGCCGATAGCCGCGGGCGAACGGCGTCTGGGCGTTTTCGACCTTGAGATGCTGCATATGGCAGAGAAAGCGGCGGCGCGCGTTGCGCATCAGCACGCCGGGCAGCAGGCCGGCCTCGCACAGGATCTGGAAGCCGTTGCAGATCCCCAGCGTCAACCCGCCGCGCTCGGCGTGGGCGGCGAGCGCGTCCATGATTCGGGCGCGGGCGGCGATCGCGCCGCAGCGCAGGTAGTCGCCGTAGGAGAAGCCGCCCGGCAGGACGACCAGGTCGGTCCCCGGCGGCAAGGCGCTGTCGGCGTGCCAGACCATCGCCGGCGCTTCGCCGGTCGCCTGGCGCAAGGCGCGGGCGACGTCGCCCTCGCGATTGGAGCCGGGAAAGACGACGACGGCGGCGCGCAGCGGCTTAGTCATAGTCGACCGCATAGTCTTCGACGATGGTGTTGGCGAGCAGTTTTTCGCAGGCTTCCGACAGCTTGCGCTCGGCGGCGGCGCGGTCGGCGGCGTCGAGCTCGACGTCGAACACCTTGCCCTGCCGCACCTTGGCGATCCCGGCGACGCCGAGCGATTTCAGCGCGCCCTCGATCGCCTTGCCCTGCGGGTCGAGAACGCCCGACTTCAAAGTGACCGTCACGCGCGCTTTCATCTCTCGCCCTCGTTCAGCTTCGCTCCGCTTAAGCCGCATGCGAGGCCGGCGTCAACGTCAACAGCGAATAGAGCGCCGAAGCGTCGCGCGTCGCCCGCAATTGCGCCGCCATTTCCGGGTCGCGCAACACGCGCGCGATGCCCGCCAGCGCCTTGAGATGGTCGGCGCCGGCGCTCTCCGGGGCGATCAGCAGAAAGATCAGGTCGACCGGCAGGCCGTCGAGCGCTTCGAAATCGATCGCGCGCTCGAGGCGGGCGAAGATGCCGAAGATCCGGGTGCATTTGGCGAGCTTGCCGTGCGGGATGGCGATGCCGTCGCCGACGCCGGTCGAGCCGAGCCGCTCGCGCTGCAGTAGCGCGTCGAAGATTTCGCGCGCCGGCAGGCCTGAGACTTGCGCGGCGCGCTCGCTCATTTCCTGCAGCGCCTGCTTTTTGCCGTTGACGCGCAGCGCCGAGAAGATCGCTTCGGGCGAGAGGAGGTCGGTCAGTGCCATCTTGAGCTCTGGGAAGGGAAGCCGGCGCGCGCTAGTGCGGGTCGAGCCAACCGATCGCGCCGTCGGCGCGCCGGTAGACCACGTTCACGCGCGCGCTGCCGGCGTGTTGGAAGACCAGCAGCGGCGCGCCGCTGAGGTCGAGCTCGGCGACGGCCGAAGCGACCGACAGGCTCTTGAGCCGATGCGATCCTTCGGCGACGATCACCGGCTTGTAGTTCTCGATCGCCTCTGTCGTGTCGTCGGGCGCCTCGATCTTGTAGTCGGTGACTTCGATGGCCGTTTGACTGTCTTCGGCGCTGGGCGCGCGCGCCTCTTTGAGCCGCGTCTTGTAGCGCCGCAGTCGGCGCTCGATCTTGTCGATCCCCTGCTCGACGCTGGGGTAGGGCTCCTGGGCCTTGCCTTCGGCGTGAAGGTCGACGCCGGAGCTGAGGTGCAGCGAACAGTCGGAGCGATAGCCTGAGCCTTCGCGCGAGATCACCACATGACCGCTGACTCGACCGTCGAAGTAACGCGCCATGATCGTTTCGATTTTTTCGAGCACGTGGGCGCGCAACGATTCGCCGACGTCGAGATTTTTGCCGGACACTCTCAAGGGCATAGATCGCCTGGCCTCTCTTGATCGCTCCAAGTGCGCCCGCCCGCCGATTCGTCGTTCTCGTACGCGGCTTCGAGTCTCAACCCGCCGGCCTGTCGACGTCGCGTCGGCGACGTCCGAATTCGAACCGGCCATGCGCTTCGCTTGGCTTGCGCCGCTAGCGTTAGAAGGCCGCCGAACCGATGTCAATCGGGCCGAAGGCGTAGACCATCGTTCGGCGGAGAAACACCTTGCTGATTAAAGACTTAGCGGTCCAAACGCATGCCCCGAGGGGCGAAACGCGTCCAGTTTCGCCCGCCGCCGCTCGACCGATGACGGAATGCGCAGACTGTCGCGATACTTGGCCACGGTTCGGCGCGCCACGACGATGTCCGCCTGGCGCAGCCGGGCGACGATCACGTCGTCGCTGAGAATGTCGGCGGGGTCTTCGGCGTCGATCATCTGCTTGATCTTGAATCGCACGGATTCGGCCGAATGCGCCTGCTCGGCGCCGTTCGCCACCGAAGCGATCGGCGTGGTGAAGAAGTATTTCATCTCGAACAGGCCGCGCGGCGTCTGGATGAACTTGTTCGAGGTGGCGCGCGAGACGGTGGATTCGTGGACGCCGATCGCGTCGGCGACGGTCTTGAGATTGAGCGGCCTCAAGCCGGCGACGCCGCCGATGAAAAAGCCGTCTTGGCGGCGGACGATCTCGCTGGCGACGTTGAGAATGGTGCGCGCGCGCTGCTCGAGGCTCTTGGTCAGCCAGTTCGCCGTCTGCAGGCTCGACGACAGGAACTGGCGGTCTTCCTCGCGTCCGGCGTTGCGTTTGATCTTGGCGGCGTACGTCTCGTTGACCAGCACGCGCGGCAGAGCCTCGCTGTTGAGTTCGACCCGCCAGGAATTGTCGGGCGAGGCGGTGACGAAGACGTCGGGGATCGCCGGCGGCTCGACCGGCGCGCCGAAGGCGCGGCCGGGTTTGGGGTCGAGCCGGCGGATCTCGGCGATCATGTCAGCGATGTCGTCGTCGTCGACGCCGCAGGCGCGCCTCAGCGAGCCGAAATCGCGCCGCGCCAGCGCCGGCAGGTTGGCGATCAGCGCTTGCATCGCCGGGTCGTAGCGGTCGCGCTCGATCAGTTGCAGCGTCAGGCATTCGGCGAGGCTGCGGGCGAAGACGCCGGTCGGCTCGAGCCCCTGCAACGCGATCAGCGCCGCTTCGACGCGCGCGAGCGGCGCGCCGAGCTGCTCGGCGATCGTTTCCAGCGGCGTGGTGAGGTAGCCGGATTCGTCGAGCGCGTCGATCAGCGCCGTGGCGATCATGCGGTCGACGGGGTCCTTGAGGACGACCATCGCCTGGCGCGTCAAAAACTCGGAAAAGCTTGTCGGGGCCGCGAGATAGGCCTCGAGATCCGGCGCCTCCTCGTCGAAGCCGCGCCCGCCGGTTCCGCTCCAAGAGGTCGCCGACAGGCCAAGGCCCTCGTCGATGCGCGTCGGTTCGGCCGGCGTCGGCGGCCGGTCGGGCTCGAAGGCGTTTTCAATTTCCGTGCCGAGATTGCGCGCCAGCGCCTCGGGGTCGGACTCGAGCGTCTCCGTCGCCCAGTCGCCCAGCTCGGGCGTCGCCGCCGCCTCGGCCGGCGTCTCGCTTCCGGCCGCCGGCGGATCGAAGTTCGGCAGCTCGTCGGCGCGTTCCAGCAGCGGATTGCGCTCCAGTTCGGCCTCGATGAAGGCGGCCAGCTCGGCGTTGGGCATCTGCAGCAGCTTGATCGCCTGCAGAAGCTGCGGCGTCAGCACCATCGCCTGGCCCTGCCGCATCGCCAGTCTGTTCGCCAACGCCATCCACAACCACCGCTATTCGACTGTCGGCCAAGGTCCGCGCCGCGCCGCGGCGTGCTTCTTGCTTATACCACGCGATGGCGCGCAAAAAGGCAAGCCCCGCCGCGCTTTCCCCAGCCCCGTTGACGTCGCACCCCGTCGCGTCCTTCGCCGCCGGAGCATATAAAGACTTACTTATATCTTTATTGCGGTCTTCGGGCGGATTTGCTAGTGAGCCGCGCGAGAGATTCCCGACACCAGCCAGCAGGGGCGCCCAAATGAGCAAAGCCGCCGATTCCGCCGTCGCCGACCTCGGCCTCGCCGCGTTCGGGCGCAAAGAGATCGCCATCGCCGAGACCGAAATGCCGGGCTTGATGGCGACGCGGGCCGAATATTCCGCCGCCCAGCCGCTCAAAGGCGCCCGCATCGCCGGCTCGCTGCACATGACGATCCAGACCGCGGTGCTGATCGAGACGCTGAAGGCGCTCGGCGCCGACGTGCGCTGGGCGTCGTGCAACATCTATTCGACCCAGGATCACGCCGCCGCGGCGATCGCCGCCGGCGGCACGCCGGTGTTCGCGATCAAGGGCGAGAGCCTGAAGGACTATTGGGACTACACCCACCGCATCTTCGACTGGGCCGACGGCGGCTGCCCGAACATGATTCTCGACGACGGCGGCGACGCGACGCTGCTCATCCACCTCGGCCTGCGCGCCGAGAAGGGCGACAAGGCGTTCCTCGACAAGCCGAGCAACGAGGAAGAGGAAGTGCTGTTCGCCGCGATCAAGCAGCGGCTGGCGACCAAGCCCGGCTGGTACGCCAAGAACGCCGCTTCGATCCGCGGCGTCACCGAAGAGACGACGACCGGCGTCCATCGCCTCTATGTGATGGCGAAAGAGGGCCGGCTGCTGTGGCCGGCGATCAACGTCAACGACAGCGTCACCAAGTCGAAGTTCGACAACCTCTACGGCTGCCGCGAGTCGTTGGTCGACGGCATCCGCCGCGGCACCGACGTGATGATGGCGGGCAAGGTGGCGATGGTCGCCGGCTTCGGCGACGTCGGCAAAGGCTCGGCGGCTTCGCTGCGCAACGCCGGCTGCCGGGTGATGGTGTCCGAGGTCGATCCGATCTGCGCGCTGCAGGCGGCGATGGAAGGCTACGAGGTCGTGACGATGGAGGACGCCGCGCCGCGCGCCGACATCTTCGTCACCTGCACCGGCAACGTCGACGTCATCACCCTCGACCACATGCGGGCGATGCGCGACCGCGCCATCGTCTGCAACATCGGCCACTTCGATTCCGAGATCCAGGTCGGCGCGCTGCGCAACCTCAAGTGGAACAACATCAAGCCGCAGGTCGACGAGATCGAGTTCCCCAACGGCAAGCGCATTATCCTGCTGTCCGAAGGCCGGCTGGTGAACCTCGGCAACGCGACCGGCCATCCGTCGTTCGTCATGTCGGCCTCGTTCACCAACCAGACGCTGGCGCAGATCGAGCTGTTCACCAAGCCCGGCCAGTACGACAAGCAGGTCTACACGCTGCCCAAGCACCTCGACGAAAAGGTCGCCTCGCTCCATCTGGCCAAGGTCGGCGCCAAGCTGACCAAGCTGACCGCGCAACAAGCCGCCTATCTCGACGTCCCCCAGAACGGCCCGTTCAAGGCGGAAATCTACCGCTACTGAGGGCGCGCGCCCGAGCGACGAGAGTCACACACCGCGGCGACAGCGCGGAAACTCGCCCCGCCCCTCACCCTGCCTCTCCCCGCGAAGACACGGGGAGAGGAGAAGGGCAGGCGCCGCGCGCCCCTCTCCCCGCTTGCGGGGAGAGGTAAGGTGAGGGGCGCGGGGGATTGGCGGCAAGCTTCGCCGCGTGCGTGAATCCGGTGGGCGAGCGGTGGAGGCGTTCGCATCCACGCCGCGTCCGGCGGCTGCGGCAGTCCGCCGCGGTGCGCCAGAGCCGCCGCGGGCTATGCTCTTCCGCACGCCCTCCGGCGGCGGAATCGCGACGGGCATGAGCGAAGAGACGGAACAGCCGGCGCCCTCGGCGCCCGAAGTCCGCGATTACGCCGCTGCGCTCGAGTCGTTTGTCGTCGCCAAGGACAGCGCCCGCGCCCGCCACGACCTCGCCTACCTGTTCTGGGAATGCACGCTGCGTTGCAATCTCGAATGCCGCCATTGCGGCAGCGATTGTCTGCGCGACGCCTCGACCAAGGCCGTCGAACTGCCGGCCGATCGGATCTGCCGGGAGCTCTCCGCCATCGCCCGCCGCTACGATCCCCGCGGCGTGACCTTCGCCATCATCGGCGGCGAGCCGCTGATCCGCCGCGACATCGAGACGGTCGGCGCCCACGCCGCGGCGCTGGGTTACGCCTGGGGCGTCACCACCAACGCGATGTTGCTGAAGCCGGCGCGTCTGGCGTCGCTCAAGGCCGCCGGCCTGCGCACCATCTCGGTCAGCCTCGACGGATTGGAGACGGAGCACGACGCGCTGCGCCGCCGCGCCGGCGCGTTCCGCACGGTGAGCGCGGCGATCCGCCGGCTCGTCGACGACCCCTTCTATGAGCGCTTCGACGTCATCTGCTGCGTCAACGCGCTGAACATCGACAGCCTCGAGCCGTTCACCGACACTCTCGCCGCGCTTGGGGTTCCGCAGGCGCGTTTCACGCCGGTCTTCTCTCGCGGGCGCGCCGACGCGAATTCGGGACTGATGCTGACGGGCGGGCAACTGCGCCGGCTGCTGGCCTTCGTCGCGCATCAGCGCCGAACCCGCCGCGACATCGTCGTGACGCTGAGCGAAGAGGGCTATTGGGGCGCCAACTGGGAATGCAAGGTGCGCGACGGATTCCACTATTGCGGCTCCGGAATCGGCATCGGCACGATCCTGCACGACGGCGCCGTCACCGGATGCCCCAGCGTGTCGCGCCGGTTGGTCGAGGGAAGCTTGAGCGAATCCTCGTTTCTCGACATCTGGGAGCGTCGCTTCTCGCGCTTCCGCGACGGGCGGCGCGGCTTGGCCGCCGCCTCCTGCGCTTCGTGCCGTCATTGGGACTTATGCGAGGGCGGCGGCTGCCATCTGTTCGACCCGGCGGACGCGGCGATTGAGACGTGCAGCCTGAAACGGATCGGCGAATATTGGGAGTAACCGCCATGCCGGAAGAGAGCCGACGCACATTCCTGCTGCGCTACGCGGCGCTGGCGCTGGCGGCGATGGCGCCGAACGGGGCGAGCGCGGGGGACGACGGGGGCGCGGCCAAGCAAATCGGCGACCCGGGCTCGCTGACCAGGGACGTTTACGGGCC
>Ga0224559_1001839_pt1 | contig 11285 bp, 7 predicted proteins | sample 714S33034metaG_FD_180676 | JGI IMG/M metagenome (GOLD analysis project Ga0224559, IMG submission 180676) | Peat soil microbial communities from Stordalen Mire, Sweden - 717 S3 30-34 | ecosystem: Environmental > Terrestrial > Soil > Wetlands > Peat | place: Sweden: Norrbotten County, Stordalen... | reverse complement strand
ATGGAGAATTCGACCCACATCATCAGGAGCAACTCCTCGTATGTGGGCCAGGCCCGCTACGCGCTGACAAGCAACGTCACTCTGCTCGGCGAATATACCCATATGCGCTCCGAGTCGCAGGGCGGGCAGCGGGGCCGTTGGGTAGTTTCCAGGGGTATCGGCACCTCGGACTCCTTCGCCCTGGGCAGCATTGCCTTCTTTTAAACGCCCCGCCCTTCAGGGGTAGAGTGCAACCATAAATCCGCGGAAGGGAAGCCGTTTAGGCCTCCCTTCCGCGGCAACCTTCCAACGCGCCGTGTGCGGCCAGCCGGGAAAAAGCTTCCCTGTGCGCCGCGCGCGGCGCGTTGCTGTTTGCCGTTGAATTTATCTCTTGATGGGCTGAAAACTGATGGGCTGAAAGCGGCTACGGCTACAGTTGCGCTCCCGCCAGCCGTCTATAGAGCGTGCTGCGATGCAGCCCGAGCTGGCGCGCCGCGGCGCTCATGTTCCCGCCGTGCTCGTGGATGGCCTGGCGCAGCAGCTCGTTGGTTACATCCAACAGCTTTTGAGGCTGCTCCGGCTCCGGCTCTGGCTCCGCTTCCCTGCTCTCCATAATGTCCTGCGGGAGGCTGTCGGCGTCGATCCAGCTGCCATCCTCGGCGAAGGCGAGCAGCGCCGAGAGCAGGTTGGAGAGCTCGCGCAGATTCCCCGGCCAGCTGTGCTCCAGCAGCTTTTGCCGCGCCGCCGTGGTCAGCCGCACGCCGCGCGCCGCGCCGCCCAGCGAGGCCAGCATGGCGTCCAGAATCCCCCCCAGGTTGGGCCGCTTGCGCAGCGGAGGAAGATAGAAGACCATGTGCCGCAAACGATAGTAGAGGTCGGCCCGGAAGCTGCCCTCGACCACCGCCGCCTGCAGGTCGTGATGCGTGGCCGCCACCAAACGGAAGTCCACCCGCTCCGCGCGCCGCGCCCCCAGCGGCGTCACCTCGCCGTCCTGCAGCACGCGCAGCAGTTGCGCCTGCAGGGCCAGCGGCATGTCGCCAATCTCGTCTAGAAACAGCACCCCGCCCTCGGCCCGCCGGATGTAGCCGGGGCTGCCCTTGCGCCGCGCGCCGGTAAACGCGCCCTCCTCGTAGCCGAAGATCTCGGCCTCCTGCAAGCCCTCGGGGATGGCCGCGCAGTTGACCGGCACAAACGGCTCCGAGGCGCGCGAGGAAAGCCGCTGCAGGGCGCGCACGAAGACTTCCTTGCCGGTGCCCGTCTCCCCTTGCAGAAGAAGGGGAATGCCCGCCTCGAAGGCGCGCTTGGCCCGGGTCAGCATCTGGATCGACTCGGTATCCCAGATCGCCTCGTCCCGGATCAGAATTTCCGTGGAACGCCCCTCCGCCTTGCCGCCCGGCGACACGAAAACGGCGGGCGGCTTTTGCATGCGCCCATTAAAGGCCATGGAACCGGAGGAGATGGAACGGGAGGCCTGGGGACGGCTGCGCGGAAGAATCTCTTCCTTGCCGCCGCTGTGGAGGGTATGGCGCAACAAATCATGGGCTGTGCCTGACAGCTTTCTGGGAACCTCCGGGACCGCCTCCATAATGTCCTGGGGGAGGCTGTCGGCGTCGATCCAGCTGCCGTCCTCGGCGAAGGCGAGCAGCGCCGAAAGCAGGTTGGAGAGCTCGCGCAGATTTCCCGGCCAGTTGTGCTCCAGCAGCTTTTGCCGCGCCGGCGTGGTCAGCCGCACGCCGCGCGCCTCCCCGCCCAGCGAGGCCAGCATGGCGTCCAGAATCCCCCCCCGGTTGGGCCGCTTGCGCAAGGGGGGAAGATAGAAGACCATGTGCCGCAGCCGATAGTAGAGGTCGGCCCGGAAGCTGCCCTCGGCCACCGCCGCCTGCAGGTCGTGATGCGTGGCCGCCACCAAACGGAAGTCCACCCGCACCGCGCGCCGCGCCCCCAGCGGCGTCACCTCGCCGTCCTGCAGCACGCGCAGCAGTTGCGCCTGCAGGGCCAGCGGCATATCGCCAATCTCATCCAGAAACAGCACCCCGCCCTCGGCCCGGCGGATGTAGCCAGGGTTGCCCTTGCGCCGCGCACCGGTGAACGCGCCCTCCTCGTAGCCGAAGATCTCGGCCTCCTGCAGGCCCTCCGGGATGGCCGCGCAGTTGACCGGCACAAACGGCTCCGAGGCGCGCGAGGAGAGCCGCTGCAGGGCGCGCACGAAGACTTCCTTGCCGGTGCCCGTCTCCCCTTGCAGAAGAATGGGAATGCCCGCCTCGAAGGCGCGCTTCGCCCGGGTCAGCATCTGGATCGACTCGGTGTCCCAGATCGCCTCGTCCCGAATCAAAATCTCCGTGGAACGGCTCTCCGCCTTGCCCGCCGGCGACGCCGCCGCCGGCATCGCCACCGTGGTCACTGTTTTTTGCACGCTGCCATAAAACACTCCCGGATGGCTGCGCGGATAAATCTCCCCCCGGCCGTAGAAGGAGCGGTTGCGGAAGATTTCGCCCCACCGGACGCGATTAATGTCCTCCGGAATCAGCCGCAACAGGCGCAGGGCGGCGGGATTGGCCGCCACGAGAAGCTCGTCGCGGAAGGCCAGCAAGCCCTCATGCGGAGTTCCCAGCCAGTTGGGGTGCGGATGGAAGGCGGCCAGCAGGTCGTGGGCGCCATGCAGGCTCACCCAGGAGTGCTCGATTCTCGCCGTGGCCAGTTGCAGCAGCATCGAGGCGCGCGCCGGCGGATTCCTCACATCCCCGGAGATGTCCAGTATTCCGGCGATCTCTCCGGTCGGGCTCATCACGGGAATGGCGGTGCAAACCAGAAAACGGTTTTCCTCTAAAAAATGCTGGTCGCCGGCAATCTGCACAAGTTGCTGCTCGACCAGCGCCGTTCCGATGGCGTTGGTGCCTTCCAGAACCTCGCTCCAGGTGGCCCCGGGGCGCAGTGAGATTCTTTTGGCCTTGCCGACAAAACCGCTGTCGCCGCGCCCGTCCAGGATGGTGCCCTGGGGATCGGCCAGCAGCGCCATGCCGGAGGTTCCCGCGATGGCGCGGCGCAAAATGTTCAGCTCATTGGCCGCCAGGTGGACAAAGAATATGTGTTGATCCTTGCGCCTTTCCAGCTCTTCCGGCTCCAGCAGCTCCAGGCGGGCCGGATGCGCGCGAAGCAGACCCAGCTCCCGGCAGCGCTCCCAGGAACGCACGATTGGCGAAAAACACCGCGGCGCCGCGCTCCGGTCTGCCTGCAGCAGCATGATCGCGGTTTCTTCGTTCTCATTTTCCCATTTGCTGCGAAAAGGACACGGGCCAGGTAGCGGCATAACGGGCTGATTCTAGCACCGGGCTGCGACAGTTGTCGCAGGATTTCTAGGCCATGGGAGCAAAAAGTGTTGCACGCAACCCGCAATTCTGTCGCATGGTGCGACAGGTCGCCGCGCTTCACCGCTTCTTGCGCGCCGTAGCGGCCCCTCCCCCGGGGCGGGTGGAGCAAGGCTAACTGACAGAGCGAACGCAAGTTAAAACTAAATTAATGCGGTGCCCCTGAAAGGCCTCGGAAAATGGCCATCGAATTGCCAGTGAGACCGTGCTGATACAGCTTTAGCGGCTCTTGATTCAAAGCGTCTTTCGACCCGGAGGAGCGTTACCTATGGTGATGTGTCGACCCGAAGCAGCGGTGCGCATGGCTATATGTACAACGCTTTCCTCTTCGCAATCGGGCCGCAATACCGCCTTTTTCTCCCGTCTTTCCCGCAAAAATCACACAAACAAATCCAGGGCGTCGTTCAGCGCGAATATTTATTTTGACAACGCCGCGTTCATCACCGACAATTCCCTCTGCGAAATTCCTTATTCCAGCACGGCGCATATAATGCCATCAGTGGCTGAAATACGGAACCACGGCAAGCAGGATCAAAAAACAATGTTTGCGGAGACTTTCTTTTTTTCGCCCATGCAGTATTTGGCGACAGCCCGCAGGGCTGAGGTTCCTCCTGAAGCTGGTCTGTTGCGCGCCCCGCAGATGGCCGGCAGAGGATTTGCACGTGCAGTAACTGGCTGGGTCTGGAGAGGAGGAATTCCAGCTCCGCCAGAAAAGTAATCGAGGTTTGGCAAGTTCTGGAGCGCGTATACCCCCACTCGGTATTTTGGTCTTTTCCCTTGAACGATTGTGAGTGGGCCCCTTTGCGGGGCTGGCAATCGTAAAACCTCCGGCAAGCCGGAGAACACTTACTAGGAGAACATCATCATGGCACTTGCAGATCAGACCTATGGATTTTTCATTCCCGCCGTTACCTTGCTGGGTGTTGGCTGTTCTAAGGAAGCTGGCGAACAGGCCAAGGCAATCGGCGCAAAGCATATGCTTATCGTCACCGATGCCGGCCTTGCCAAGCTCGGCGTTGCTGACAAGATCAAGGGCTACGTCACCGCCGCTGGCCTGCAGGCCACCATCTATTCCGGCGCCGAGCCGAACCCTACCGACAAGAACGTCCGTGACGGCGTGAAGGTCTACAAGGACAGCAAATGTGACAGCATCCTCTCTCTGGGCGGCGGCAGCTCGCATGACTGCGGCAAGGGCATTGCTCTGATGATCGCCAACGGCGGCGACATTCGCGATTACGAAGGCGTCAACAAGTCCACCAAGACAATGCCTCCGTTCCTGGCCATCAACACCACCGCCGGCACGGCCTCTGAGATGACCCGCTTCTGCATCATCACCAACAGCGACACCCATGTGAAGATGGCCATCGTTGACTGGCGCGTCACCCCGAATATCGCCATCGACGATCCCCTGCTCATGGTTGGCATGCCGCCAGCTCTGACGGCCGCCACCGGCATGGACGCCCTGACCCACGCGGTCGAGGCCTATGTTTCGACGATCGCCAACCCGATCACCGATGCCTGCGCTCTGATGGCCATCAAGCTGATTGCCGACTATCTGCGTCCGGCTGTTGCCAATGGCGCGGATCTTGTCGCCCGCGACAAGATGTGCTATGCCGAGTACTTGGCCGGAATGGCGTTCAACAACGCCAGCCTGGGCTATGTGCACGCTATGGCTCACCAGCTGGGCGGCTTCTACAACCTGCCGCACGGCGTTTGCAATGCCATCCTGCTGCCTGAAGTCAGCGCTTTCAACAAGATTGCCTGCCCGCAGCGTTTTGCGGACATCGCCGTTGCGATGGGCGAGAGCGTTACTAACCTGTCTCCGGTTGACGCTGCTGATGTGGCCATCGCCGCCATCCGCAAGCTCTCCAAGGACGTGGGCATTCCTCAGGGTCTGGCTGGTCTGGGCGTGAAGGAAGGCGACTTCGAAGTGATGGGCACCAACGCCAAGAAGGATGCTTGCCAGTTCACGAATCCTCGTACGGCCACGCTGGAGCAGGTCAAGGGCATCTTCAAGGCTGCTCTGTAGTCTGTGTAATTTGAACGGAAACGCACTCTCCGCGGGCCAGGCAATTGCCTGGCCCGCGGGACCGTTGCCACTGTGAGGAGAGAAGACGACATGGACGTCTTCACACCTCACAAATTCTGGTCAGCCTGACAGAATTCTGGCGCGGCGTTTTGGTGTGTAACAGCTCGACTTATCTCACAGTGGCCAGAAACCACAGCGAGGGTATTGCTCAGCGCATAATCTTGCGCCGGAAATTGCCTTCTTCCGGAAGACGTTGGAAGAAGGATTTTGAGAGTGCTTTTTGACGGCCCAATCCGGTTAGCAGACCGGTGCGGGGTTTATATTTTTAGTTGAAGTTATCTCGTATACTACACAATCCAATGAAGATAATCTATTAAGTCACCGCATAAACCCGAAAAGCGTTTTCTCCCTCGTCGAGCAGCTCCAGCCAACCAATCCGCGCCGGGCTGGCCAGCACCGTGCAACGAACCGGCTCAACCGACGTGGAAACCTTCGTAATGCCGGCCGTAAGGGCCTCGCGGCTGCCGTAGAGTACCCAACCCTAGGAGGGAACCCGGGGGGGCGCTTGTAGGGGCCTCTGCGGGCCAGCAAAGGCTATTCCAGCCGCGGGATTTGATGCTCGATGAGTCCTTTTCCCCGCCCCGGCCATTCCCGCGGCCGAGTAAACCGCGTTTTGAAGGAAAAATTTCTACTTGTGGGCAAGGGAAAGCGGGACGGCATTGCGCCGGAACTTTACGGGAGAGCATTTCAAAGCAGGCTGCTCTCGCAGTTTTGTCCTTTAAAAACGACATTATTTTAGAGCAAAAGCATTTTTCGCCGTTTTGCCAGGCAGGTTTTTGCCTTTTTTGCGTTTCCCGAGATTTCCACAGGCTGAAAGACTTGCCATTAGCATGAAAAAGAAACTTGTATTACTTGTTCTATACGCGTACTCGGCACCCCACTTTTTTGTACTCGGCACCCCACTTTTTGTACTCGGCACCCCACTTTTTGTACTCGGCACCCCACTTTTGGCGAGCCCTGCGCACAGGCTCGCTGTGGAATATCTAAGTCGCAGGGAATGAATATGTTACCTCCATTTTGTACTCGGCACCCCACTTATTTTTTCCACAGGCCGCCAGGGCTATTTTTGTAAGCTGCTCTATATAAACGACTTAGCTAAAAAGGACGTTCTTCTCCTCCTGGCAGAGCGGGGGACGGGCTGGTTTTCGCGTTATTTAGTTTGTTTATTTTCATCGATTTACGGCGAATTTGTACTCGGCACCCCACTTTTAGCGAAAGGCGACGCCAGATGGCGCGGTTACGCGACAAAACCCCGCCAACAAGCCTCCTGGGGCCGGTTTGCGGGGCCCGGAAGCCGATTCGGGCGGCGGCTTCTGTACACAAAACCCCACTTTTACCCTTCGGCCTCCTGGGGTGTGGCGGCTGGCCGGCGGCTCCGGGGAAACGGCGCGTAAATTTTGATTGAACAATGCGGGAGCACGGAAGTACACTGCGGCAGGGCGCCGGAAGCGCGCCGCCGGAAAGGGATAGACCGCCTGCCGAAAAAACGCCAAAGCGAGAAAGCCGCCAGCGAGGCGGCCGCCCGGCCGACCAAGACCACGGCGAACCTGCCCGCCGAGCTCTACGGCCAGATGTGGCAGTGGATTGCGCGCGAACGGGGCGCCGGCCGGAGGCTGACCGCGCAGGCCGTCATGGTCGAGGCGCTGCGCGAGTACCTCAAGGCCCGGAAGAAGGGCGGGGCGGCATGAGCGAGGCCTTTGCCCTGACCAGCCCCGAAGCTCCGGAGGCGCGGCGCAACTACCGCGCGGAGATCAGAAACAGCAAGACCGAGCTGGCGACCAAGATGGTCATGCTGCGCGAGGCGCGCCTGGGGCCTTCGCCGGAAGTGATTGTAACCGCTCAGTTTCTGATCTTCATGGGGCTGCCCAACCGCCCCACAAGCGAGCGCGTCATCCGCAAATCCACCCGCATGGGCGATGGGTCGCAGATCGTCGTCACCTTCACGGCGATGAACGAGGGGGTGGATCTTCCCTACGGCTCCGACGTCAACATGCTGCACTGGATGATCAACCGGGCGGTGCAGATGGAATCCCCCTTCGTGAGCTGGGAGACGGCCCAGGAGTACCTGACCTGGATGAACCTGAGCAAGGGGGGCAGGACGCTGAAGGAGCTGCGGGCGCGCTTCGAGCGGATCGCCGGGCTGGCCATCACCGTGCAGCGGACCGACTCGACCGACGTGGAGACCTTCGTAATGCCGGTCGTACGGGCCTCGCGGCTGCCGCGGAGCGTGAAACCACAGGAAGGGGATCACGGGGCGCTTGTAGGAGCCTCTGCGGGCCAGCAAAGGCCCTCCCGGCCCCGGGGTTTGATGTTCGATGAGTCCTTCTACAAGGATTTCATCGCCCACAACGTGCCCATGCTGAAGGCTCTGCTCTTCCTGGTCTCGGAGCGGCCGCAGTTGCAGCAGTACATCGGCTTTCTGGGCTGGCGCTCCTGGGCGGCCTCCTCGGCCACGCTGATTCCGTGGGCCAGCCTGCGGGAGCAGATCTGGCACGGCGACTCGAACGAGCGCCGCATCAAGCAGCGCTTCAAGGAGACCATCCAGGCGCTCCGGATCGCCTGGCCCGAGCTGCAGGCCGAGGTGCGGCCCAAAGGATTGTGGATCGCCCCCCCGCTGAAGGGCATTCAGTTCATTCCCAGCCTGCCGGGACCGGATAGGAAGGCGCTGCCCGCCTCAGCCAAGCTGCCTCCCGCGGCCGTGGGCCTGTTCGGCGCGGCCGAGATGGCGGGCGCCGAATAGTCTCCGCCCGGGCATCGTGAGCGCGTGAACGGCTCCTCTCCCAGGCCTCAAAAGCGGGACCGGGGAACCCGGCCGAGCCGATTCTGACGCAGCGCCAGCCCTTCCAGCCGCCCCACTCTAGCTCTTCAGCCACTCGCAGAGAAGCTGCTGCACCAACCCGCTGAAATCCTGCTTTTCCCCCGTGATCTGCGCATTTTGCAGTAGCCGGATCTTGGTTTCCAAGTAAATGGCCGACTCGACGTAGGCCGTAACCTGCACGGTGGTCGCGCGGCTCCGCTTACCGGCCGGACGGCCCCGCCGCTTGCTGGCCGGGCGCGCCGCAGCGACGGGGCGCGGCGTCAGCTCGATGGCCGCCTCCGGCGCCTCGGCGGCGGCTGAGATCACGACCTGGCGGTCTTTGACGGCGTTCATGGCGGCGGTGAATTTGCTCATGGCAGTATCTGCTCTCCAATCCGCTCGTATTCGTCCCAGGCGGAGCGGGCGCGCGGATCGTCGGCCCGGTCGACGGTAACGCCCTTGAGGGCGGCCTTCTGAAAGGCAATGAAGCGGTGAATGCCGCCCTGAAAGGCGGGAATATTCAGCTCCCGGAGGGTAGCGCCGGCCTCTTCCCCGTCGCGGTTGGGCCGGGGGTGCATGATGGTCAGCAGCACGCGGTAAGAGATCGGCCCCAGGTCCTTGAGGGCCTGCACGGTGAGCATCAGGGCGTCCAGCGCCAGCACATCCGGCGTGCTCGGGATAATCAGCAGGTCGCAGCCCTCGGCCAGGGCCTTCAGATCCTCCCGGCTGGGCCGGGCCTGGGTGTCGATGACCAGGTGTTCGAACTGGCGGCCGAGCTTGGCGGCCTGGCGTTCGTCGGCCACGCGAAAGGGCAGCCCGCCGCGCTCGGCCCAGGCCGTGGCGCTGCGGTTTTCGTCGCCGTCGAGCAGCAGCGTGGGCGCCTTGCGGGCCAGGTAGGCGGCCAGGTGAACCGCCGTGGTGGTCTTGCCCACTCCGCCCTTGAAGCTGGCAACGGTGATGATCATGGGGCCATCTTCAAGGCTGGCAACCCGAACAGTCAACATTTTGCGTACGCAAATTGTTAACTGTCCAGGTACGCGGAATGCTGAATATTAAGCGATTTTGACTGCCAGCAACGCGCGTACGAAAACTTTTGACTTTTTGCGTACTTTAAAGTCCGGCTATGAACGTACGCAAGTTGCTAGACTTTTGCGTACGCATTATTCAACCCGCAGGCGGCATCGGCGTCGCGAAACTTGTAAGTTTTGCGACGCGCGCCGCTCCGCACAAAACCGGCCAAACGCGCCTCGCAAATCTTTCTCGCATAAACCCCTCCGGCTGCGATATATTTTGCGAGGAAGGAACCGAGGGCCGCCCATGAAAATCGGCTATGCGCGCGTCTCCACCGGCGATCAGAAGCTGAGCCTGCAGCTTGAGGCGCTCAAAAAAGCCGGCTGCCAGCGCATCTTCCGCGAAAAGGCCAGCGGGAGTTACCGCGACCGGCCGGAACTCGGCCGGATGCTCGACCAGCTCCGCGAGGGCGACGTGGTCGCCGTCTGGAGGCTCGACCGGCTGGCCCGCTCGACGCGCGACCTGCTGGAGATCGTCGCGGCGATCGGCACGGCCGGTGCCCGCTTCCAATCCCTCTCCGAGCCCTGGGCCGACACCACCACCCACGCCGGCCGGATGATCATGACCATCTTCGCCGGCATTGCCGAGTTCGAGCGCGACCTGATCCGCGAGCGCACCGGAGCCGGCCGCCGCGAGGCGCAAAGGCGCGGCGTGCGCTTCGGGCGCCCCCGGAAGATGAACGCCGAGCAGCAAGAGCTGGCCCGGCGGCTCCTCAAGGAGGGCCAATCCGTCCGCGAGGTCGCCCGCACCTTCAGCGTCCACCCCGCCACGCTCTACCGGATTCTCGCGCCCGCCTCCTGCTCCTGAACCTGTCCTGAACCTAATCTTGGACCTGTCCTGAACCTAATCTTGGACCTGTCCTGAACCTAATCTTGGACCTGTTCTGGACCTAATTTTGGACCTATCTCCGGCCCGGCTCCGGATCAAACCCTTCTTCCGCTCCAGCGCGGCGCGCGTGACAGGCCTCACATTAGTAAACACTTCCGCTTAGCTTGTGATGATGATCACATCCCGTGTTCTATTGTGTGTGATTCCTTAGCTTGAAGAAAGACTGACTGAAATATCGTTACCAACCAACTTGAGAGGCCCTCTATGACGAAAGCTCTGTTTGTTCCTCACACTCGGATCGGAGTTTGTCCAGCCCGGAGCTGGTTCGGCGGATTTTGCGCCCTGACTCTGCTGGCTCTTCTCTGTCTTGTTCCCACCCGGGCTTTCTGCCAGGCGCCAGCGCCCATGCAGGCTCCCGCGGCGGCCAGCCCCGTCTCCGACCTGCTGGACGTTCTTCTCGCCAACGGCACCATCACCCAGCAGCAGTACGACGCCTTGAAGCTGCGCTTTGCGGCCAGGCATGAAGCTCAAATGGCCGAGCAGGCCGCACAGCCCGCACAGCCGGTACAGATGGTCATGCCCGCCAATGTCGTCACCGCCATGGACAACGCGGTCGGCTTCCACGTCGGACGCTTTGACCTGACCTTCTCCGGCGACATCAATGGCTTCTACGTCCACGACCGTCCGGATAGAAGCGCCGGATCCTCCGCTGGCTGCGTTCTGTGCCTGGCGAGCAACAGCGCCGTGGCCAACTCGTCCATCCGCAACGGCCTGCTGCCCGGCGACCTGACCATCAAGGTTGCGACCAAGGAAAAGGGCTATGACGTGGCCTTCACCTTCGGCATCTGGCCGGGAATCTCGAACCTCATGACCAGCGGGGCGGGCGGCCTCAACCTGAACGCCGGCAACCCGTCGGGCTTCGGCACCGCGGGCATCGACTTCCGTCAGCAGTACTTGACGGTTGGCAGGCGCGGACTGGGAACCTTCAAATTTGGCCGCGACCTGGGCTTCTTCGGCCAGGAGGCTCTCCTGAATGACATGACCCTTCTCGGCGTGGGCACGACGAACGGCAACACCGGGCCGGGCAGCGTCTCGCTGGGCCGCATCGGCGTGGGCTACATCTACACCGACTGGATCCCCCAGATCAGCTATACCT
>Ga0224559_1001838_pt1 | contig 11286 bp, 14 predicted proteins | sample 714S33034metaG_FD_180676 | JGI IMG/M metagenome (GOLD analysis project Ga0224559, IMG submission 180676) | Peat soil microbial communities from Stordalen Mire, Sweden - 717 S3 30-34 | ecosystem: Environmental > Terrestrial > Soil > Wetlands > Peat | place: Sweden: Norrbotten County, Stordalen... | reverse complement strand
CTGTCGGCTTTCGTGACATCTGGCGCGTTCGCGGTTGATCCGAATGCGCCGTCGAGGCTCGCGACCTGTATCGGGATCAGATCGTCCGGCGGCGCCGGCGCTCGCCGGGACAAGGGCGCACGCGACGCGCCGAAGCACTGCTCCTGGCCGGCGTCGGCCGGCATCGAGACGGCGAGCGCCGCGCCGATCCACCAGGGAGCTATAGCCCCGAGCGTCCAACCGAACCGCGATCCACCCATACGCGTCTCAAGCCTGAGGTCTTTGGCGTGCGTTTTCCGACGCCCGGATCTGACCACGCACATGGTTTCGGATCGATTCCTCAATCCAAAATCATCGTGATCCCGCGCCGGGTCTCGACGCGAGTCGCGCGCCCGCGGCCCGGATCTGATCCAGAATTAAATATCGCCAGTTAAGCTTGATAAATCGTTACCGGCTGCGACGAGGCGGCCCCCGGAACAGGAAAGTTCGTCAGTAAGCGCGGTTGACGCAGAAATCGACGACGTCGCCGAGGGCGAACTTCCAGGGCGACGGTGGGAACAGCTCCAGCGCGTCCCGCGCGATCGCGCCATAATGCTTCGCGCGCTCGACCGTATCTTCGAGCGCGCGGTGCTTGTGCAGGATCGCGACGGCGGCCTCGAGATCGCCGTCGGCGATCTCGCCCCGCTCCAGCGTGCGGCGCCAGAATTCGCGCTGTTCCGGCGTGCCGCGGCGAAACGACAGCACGACGGGGAGCGTGATCTTTCCCTCGCGGAAATCATCGCCGACATTCTTGCCGAGCTTGGTCGAGGCGCCGCCATAGTCGAGCGCGTCGTCGATGAGCTGAAAGGCGACGCCAAGATTAACGCCAAAGCCCCGGCAGGCGGCGATCTCGGCCTTTGGCCGCGCGGCGAGCAAAGGCCCGACCTCGGAGGCCGCCCCGAACAGCGCCGCCGTCTTGGCGCGGATCACGGCGAGATAATCATCCTCGCTGGTCGCGGTGTCCTTGGCCGCGGAAAGCTGCATGACTTCGCCCTCCGCGATCACGGCGGCGGCGTTGGATAAAACCTCAAGACAGGGCAGGGAGCCGACCTCGACCATCATTTTGAAGGCCTGTCCGAGCAGAAAATCGCCGACGAGGACGCTCGCCTCATTGCCCCAAAGCATCCGCGCCGCAAGCCTGCCGCGCCGCATGTCGCTTTCGTCGACGACGTCGTCATGCAGAAGCGTCGCCGTATGCATGAATTCAACGGCGGCGGCGAGCTTGATGTGGCCGGCGCCGCGATAGTCGCATAATCCCGCCGTGGCGAGGGTCAGCATGGGGCGCAGCCGCTTGCCGCCGGACGAAATCAGATGGTTGGCGACCTCGGGGATCATCGAGACGTCGGAGGCCGAGCGGCCAAGGATCGTCTGGTTGACCCGCTCCATATCGGCGCTGACCAGCGCGACCAGCGCCTCAATGCCGGGCTCGTCGGTTCTATCTTCCAGGGGAATGACAACGCCCAAAATAAAATGCTCCGCAGATCGCTGCCCGACTTATTAGAAGCCCGCCGCGCGATTTTCAACTGAGGCGGATCGCGCCGCCGGCCTTGCCGCCTCTTTTACGCCATGCGAGAGCATAGCGCGCCTTTCGATTCATGGGGTCGGCTTAATCGCCGGCGCCGCTTTCAAAGGAGCTGATTTGATCGAGCTGCTTCGCACCAACGACCTTGTGTTGATTTCGCGAATCGAGGCGATCCTTGGCGACGCCGGCGTCGATTTCTTCATCGCCGACCAGCATATGAGCGCCATGGAGGGCTCGCTCGGCTTTTTGCCGCGCCGCGTGCTGGTCGCAAACGAGGACGCGGACGACGCGCGCGCGGCGCTGGCTGATGCGGGCCTTTCCGAGGAACTGCGAAATGGCTGACCTGCCGCGCGCGGATTCGGCCGAGGCGGACCCAGTCGATTTCACGGCGGACGCCTTCATGGGCGGGAAGCTTCGCCTGCGCCAGCCCAGCCGCGGCCACCGCGCCGGCACTGACGCTTTGCTGCTCGCCGCCGCCGCGCCGGCCGATTTCGACGATCTCGTCCTCGATGTCGGCGCAGGCGTCGGCGCCGCGGGCCTCGCGCTCGCCGCGCTCCGGCGGAAGGCGCGCATCGGCCTTGTCGAGATCGATCCGGCGACGGCGGCATTCGCGCGGCAAAATCTCGTCCTCAATGACATGGCGGAGCGGGGCGAGGTCTTCGAGGCCGATGTGCTGGCGCCGCCGCGCCGCCGCGCCGCAGGGCTCATTGATGCGAGCGCGGGGCTTGTCATCTCCAATCCGCCATTCTTCGATCCGCGTCGCGCGCGTTCATCCCCGGATGCGGAGAAGCGCCGCGCGCATTCCGCGCCCGACGATGGCGAGGCAGGGGCGTCTTACGAGGCCTGGCTCGCCGCCTGGATCGCCGCATGTCTCGCGCTCGCCAGGCCGGGCGGCGGTTTCATTCTCATCCATAGGCCCGAAGCCCTTGGCGCAATTTTAAACAGCCTAGAGGGCAGGGCAGGGGCGGTGACGGTTCTGCCCGTGCACGCGCGGGCGGACGCAACGGCGATCCGCGTTCTGGTGCGCGCGAGGAAGGGCAGCCGCGCGCCGCTGTCGATAGCGCCGGCGCTGGTGCTTCATGACGGCGCTGCGTTCACCGCGCTAGCGGAGGCGATCCATCGGGGCGAGGCGAGGATCGCGTTTTAGGCCATTAGTAGTAGAAACGATGATAATACCGCCGGTGATAATAGGGATGATAATACCGGTGGTAGTACGGGCGATAGTAGTGACGATAATAGGGGCGATAATAGCGGTGATAATAACGGCGATGGTAATAACGCCGATAATAATAGGCCTTCTCGACGCCCGGCTGGATCGCCGGAGCCTCCAGCGCCCTTACGCTGGGCGCGCCTTGCGAGAGGCCCGACGCCGGGGCCGCGCAAACGACTGCGGAGCTGACCAGGAAGGCGGCCAGCATGGCGATGAGGGCGGATGGAAACAGGCGGTGAAATTTCATTCATGCCTCCTCTTGGCGATGGATTGCCCTTCAGCGATCCGCCAAGCTTGAAAGACTGCTAAAAAAGCGTGCATCGAAACCGGGTTGCCCGCAATGGAAAACGGACTGACGCGTAATATTCTGCCTATCGCTTGTAACGCGGTGACGACCGAGCCTTGACAATTCAACCCTTTCTGGATTTGCACTGACGCTCGCGCGGCGATCCGCGCGGCGCGAAGACAGGACTGCCCAATTGACGATCAAAGCTGCGCATGAAACCAGACCAACGACCGCCGCGGCGATTGCGCCGGAGCTCGACCCGAGGCGCTCGTTTCAGGGCCTGCTGCTGACGCTGCAGCAGTTCTGGGCGGCGCAGGGCTGCGTCATCCTCCAACCCTACGACATGGAGGTCGGCGCCGGCACCTTCCACCCCGGAACGACGCTGCGCTCGCTCGGCCCTCATGCGTGGAAGGCCGCCTATGTGCAGCCCTCGCGCCGTCCCAAGGACGGACGCTACGGCGAAAATCCGAACCGGCTGCAGCATTATTATCAATTTCAGGTGATCCTGAAGCCCTCGCCGCCCGATCTGCAGGCGCTTTACCTTCGCTCGCTCGAGGCGATCGGCGTCGATTCGCGGCTCCACGACATCCGTTTCGTCGAGGACGACTGGGAAAGCCCGACTCTCGGCGCCTGGGGCCTTGGCTGGGAATGCTGGTGCGACGGGATGGAGGTCTCGCAATTCACTTATTTCCAGCAGGTCGCCGGGATCGAATGCGCGCCTGTCTCCGGCGAATTGACCTACGGCCTCGAACGCCTCGCCATGTATGTGCAAGGCGTCGACAGCATTTTCGATCTCAATTTCAACGGCCGCGAGGGCGATGAAAAAGTCGTCTATGGCGATGTGTTCAAGCAGGCCGAGGAAGAATATTCACGCTATAATTTCGAAGCAGCCAATGTCGAGCTGCTGTTCCGGCATTTCCGCGATGCCGAGGCGGAGTGCGGGGCGCTGCTCGCCGCGGGGGCGAACGGCGATCGCCACATGATGGCGCTGCCTGCCTATGACCAGTGCCTCAAGGCGTCGCATCTGTTCAATCTGCTCGACGCCCGAGGCGTGATCTCCGTCACGGAGCGTCAAAGCTATATTCTGCGCGTGCGCGAACTCGCCAAAGCCTGCGGCGCCGCCTGGCTGAAGACAGCGGGCGGCGGCGCCGCAGCCTGAACGCGGATCAGCGATGGCCGCCGTGGAAGCCGCCGCCGCCATGGTACCCGCCAAAGTGGCCGCCGCCGAAGCCGACGCTGCGGCCGGTATGGATGCCGCCGCCATAGGCGTAATGTCCGCCGTGCCAGCCGCCATAGCCGTAGCGTCCGCCATGCCAATAATGGCCGCCGCCGTAATATCCGCCGTAATAGGGGCCGCCGCCGTAGTAGCCGCCGTAATAAGGGCCGCCATAGTAGCCGTAAGAGGGGTAGCCATAGCCGCAACCGTAGAAGCCGCAGCCGCCGAGCGTCGCGGCGCCGATGCCGAGCGAGAGCGCGCCAAGCACGGTGCCGGCGACCGCCGCGCCGGGGTTGTAGCCATAGTAGTAGCGGCGATGATGGTAATACCCGTAATGGCGATAGTGATTATAGTTGTGGTAGGCATGGTGGTAGTAATGGCGATAGTAAACGGTTTCGGTCGGAAGCGGCGGCCGGATCAGTTCACCCGACGCAACGCTCATGGGCCCGGCCGAAACCGCGGAAGTAAGCGCAAGCAGTGCTGCGCCGGATAAAGCGATTAGTTTGGGACTGTTCATGGCATGACTCCCATTTCTTTATCTGCAACGCTTGCCTGTCTTGCCTGTTCCATGCGGACGCAAAAATAGAGGCGCTATTTCGCGGCCGGCTGAAAAAAAAAACTGCGACCGGGCTGCGCCGGGAATCAGGCGGGATTCCCGCCGAGGTTCAGATTTTCCTTGGCGCATCGAAAATCAGCGCTTAGTCACCTGTGCATCCATTGATCGACGGCGGCTTGGCTGAATCGATCCTGATCCATCGACAAACGCCTTTCCCGCCGCCCGGCCCGCAAGCGAGACCATGCCCGAACTCCTTCTCGAACTTTTCAGCGAAGAAATTCCCGCCCGCATGCAGGCGCAGGCGGCTGAGGATTTGAAGCGTCTCGTCACCGAGGCGCTGGGCGAGCGCGGCCTTGGCTTCGAGGGCGCGGCGAGCTTTGCGACGCCGCGCAGGCTCGCCCTGCATATCGCCGGCTTGCCGGCGCGCCAGCCCGATCTGCGCGAGGAAAAAAAAGGCCCGCGCGTCGGCGCGCCGCTGGCGGCGGTGGAGGGATTTCTAAAAAGCGCGGGGCTTGCCTCGATCGATGACGCTAAAATCGAATTCGATCCGAAGAAAAAGGGCGAATTCTATATCGCGGTGATCGAGCGCAAGGGGCAGGCGACGATCGACGTTCTGGCCGAGATCCTGCCCGCCATCGTCAAGCGCTTTCCGTGGCCGAAATCGATGCGCTGGGGCGCCGCGTCCGCGCGTTCGGATTCGTTGCGCTGGGTGCGCCCGCTGCATTCGATCCTTGCGACTTTCGGCCCCGAAACCGAGGATCCCGAGATCGTGCCTTTCTCGGTCGACGGCATCAAAGCCGGCAATCAAACGCACGGCCATCGGTTCATGGCGCCGCGGGCGATTTCCGTGCGGCGCTTCGACGATTACGCGCCCGCGCTCGCCAAAGCCAAAGTCGTGCTCGACCCGTCGCGCCGTCGCGACATCATCCTGCATGACGCGCGCGATCTCGCATTGGCGCAGGGCCTTGAACTCATCGAGGATGAGGCATTGCTGAATGAGGTTGCGGGGCTCGTCGAATGGCCGGTTGTGCTGATCGGCGAATTCGAGGCGGCCTTCCTCGACATTCCGCCCGAGGTCATCCGCGCGACGATCCGCGCCAATCAGAAATGCTTCGTCCTGAACGATGCGGCGACCGGGCGTCTCGCCAATAGATTCGCGCTCGTCGCCAATATTGAGGCGAGCGACGGCGGCGCGGCCATCGCGGCGGGCAATGGCCGGGTGGTTCGCGCGCGGCTCTCGGACGCGAAATTTTTCTGGGACACGGATCGCAAGATCAGGCTCGAGGACCGGCTTGGAAAGCTGCAGTCCGTCGTCTTCCACGAAAAACTCGGCACGCAAGGCGCGCGGGTCGAAAGGCTCGTCCTCCTCGCGGAGGAAATCGCGTCGAAGATCGGCGCCGACGCGGCGCTGGCCGGCCGCGCGGCCCTGCTCGCCAAAGCCGACCTGCCTTCGGAAATGGTCGGCGAGTTTCCTGAATTGCAGGGGTTGATGGGCGGCTATTACGCCAAAGCGCAGGGCGAGGCGCCCGAAGTCGCCGAGGCGGTCGCCGACCATTACAAGCCGCAGGGGCCAAACGACCGCGTGCCCTCATCGCCAGTCACGATCGCCGTCGCTCTGGCCGACAAGATCGACATTCTCGTCGGTTTCTGGGCGATTGACGAGAAGCCGACCGGCAGCAAGGACCCCTATGCGCTCCGCCGCGCCGCGCTTGGCGTCATCGCGCTCATTCTGGAGAATGGGCTGCGGCTACCGCTGACGCCGTTATTTGAGCGGGCCCTTGCGTTGCATATCAACTCGCCAAGAACTGCGCCTGCCGACATAAACCTGGGCATAGAAAATTCGCTCCTCGCCTTCTTCGCCGATCGCCTGAAAATTTATCTGCGCGAGCGCGGCGCAAGGCATGATCTGATCGACGCTGTCTTCGCGCTGCCAAATCAAGACGATCTGCTTCTGATCGTGCGCCGCGTCGAGGCGCTGGGCGCATTTCTCGATACGGAGGATGGCGCAAATCTGCTCGCCGGCTATCGCCGCGCCGCCAATATTTTGCGCGCCGAAGAGAAAAAGGAGGGCGAGGGCGCCTTCGAGGGTCGGGTCGACCACAATCTCCTGAAGGAGCCGGCCGAAGAGATTCTTTGGGGAAAAATCGAAAGTCTTGACGTCGATGTCCGCCGGCATCTGGAGCTGGCGCAGGCGCGCATAGGCCATCCCGAATTCGCGGGCCAGACGCCCTTCGTCGACGCCATGTCGGATTTGTCTTCGCTTCGCGCGCCGGTCGATCTTTTCTTTGAACAGGTCACGGTCAACGCGCCCGATCCCGAGCTGCGGCTCAATCGGCTGCGCCTTCTCGCTCGCCTTCGCCGCGCGGTGAATGAGGTTGCGGACCTCTCCCGCGTCGCCGGATAGGTCCGCATATCTTTATTTTTTCCAGAGGTCGAAGGCCTCCGATTCGGCTCGAACCCTTATGCGGGTTTGAGTCATCTTCCGTGCCAAGGCCGCCATTCGCAGCCTATGGAGCGAAAGATGAGGACGAGATCAACCGACAGATATGTTGAGATAAACGCGGCGGATCTAAACGATGCGTCGTTCGACAGAGTATGGAACCGGGCCGGCCTCGTCTACCTCGGTCTCGTCGCCCTGATCATCGTCGTCGCCCTGATCGCGCGGGCGACCGGCGTGCTTCCGCTGCGCGAGACGGCGCCGGCGGGCGAGACGCAAGTCGACAGCAGGCTTCCGCTGGATCACGTGCGCGGCTGGAATCCCGGCGCCGTGGCCTTTCCGAAAGAGCAAGGCCACGACCAGGGCGGGTCGCTCGCCTATCCGTGGAAGCGCTCATGAGTCCGCTGCATGAAGGCGCCGGGGAGGGCGCCGTGTCGGACGAGGAGCCTCCAAGTCTGATCATCGGCCGCGATGATGAAAATCATTGGGTCGTCGTCGAGGCGCACGGCCGCTGCGGCGGCATTTTTGCGACAGAGGCGGCGGCCGTGCGCTACGCCCGCGAGGAGAGCCGCGGCCGATCCGGCGCCGTGTCGAGCGCGCCTCATCCCGTCGCTCTGAACATCTGGAGAGCGTCGAGAGCCGCCTGAAAACTCATCCAACTCGGACCGTCAGCGGCGGCAATCCGGCGATGGTCGCCTCGATGTCGTCGCCCTTGCGCACGGGGCCGACCCCGGCCGGCGTGCCGGTGAAGATGAGATCGCCGGGCCTGATCTCGACCAGCGCGGACAGGAACCGCACGATCTGGGGCACCTTCCAGGTCATGTCGGAAAGATCGCCGCGCTGGCGCGTTTGCCCATTCACCTTGCATTCGATCGCGCCTTTGGCGAGCGGCCCGATCTCGGCCTTCGGCGTGATAGCGCCGCAGGGGGCGGAGAAATCGAAGCCCTTCGACATATCCCACGGGCGGCCCTTTTTCTTCGCCGCCGCCTGAATGTCGCGCCGCGTCATGTCGAGGCCGACGGCGTAGCCGAAGATCAGCTCATCGACGCGATCCGGCTCGATGTCCCGGCCGCCGCCGCTGAAGGCGACGACAAGTTCGACCTCATGCTGGAAATCGAAGGTCGCCGGCGGATAGGGAATGACCGCGCCATTGGGCGCGATCGCATCCGTGGGCTTCGTGAAGAAGAATGGCGGATCGGCGTCGGGATCGCCGCCCATTTCCCGCGCATGTTCGGAGTAGTTCTGGCCGACGCAGAAGATGCGGCGCACCGGGAACGACTTGCCCGACGTCACCGCAATCGAGGTCACGGGTGGGGGTGGAAAAGCGTAGTCGCTCATGGGTTCGGACTTTCTCATCAGCGTTTAAATATTCGCGCGCGCCGAACCTTGCTGGTCGCGCTATTCGACGTCGAGCGGCTCCACGCCGGCCGGCCGCCCGTCTGGACCCAGCGCGATCTTTTCGATTCGCTGTTCGGCGCTCGCCAGCAAGTTGCCGCAATGCGTCTTCAGGGCTTCGCCGCGGGCGTAGATCTTGATCGAATCCTCAAGCCCGACGGCGCCTTTTTCGAGCTGATCGACGATTTTTTCGAGCTCGGCGAGGGCGACCTCGAAGGAGAGGCCGGCGACGTCTTCATTGTGCTGCGGCTCGACGGTCATGATTGCCAACCCTGTTCGCAGATTGCTTCGGCGTATGACGATTTTAGGGATTTCCGCCGACCACGCCTTGATCTCACTTTTCAGTGCGGGATTTTGGCCAAAAATATGCAACTTTTTTAAGGTCACGCCAGCGCGGATTAACCCGTTTCACGCCGATAGCTTGGGGATTGGCCTCAATGCAGGTCGAGCGCGAAGGGCGTTCCTTCGAAACAATCGGCGCCGCGGCCGATCTTCGCGATCGCCGCGTTCATCCGGCCGCCCCGCTGCAGGATTTCGTCGCCGAGCGCGACCAGCCGCGCATTGGGCGTCGCGGTTGGCGAATTGCGCCGGATTTCCGCGGCGATCTCGTGCTCGTCGCGATGCGGACTGAGCGCGCAGGCGGCGATGAAGGCGGCGGCGGTCGAGCGGCTGACGCCAGCGTAACAATGAATCAGCATCGGCGCCGCGCGGTCCCACCGCTCGACGAAATCGAGCAGCGCGGCGACATGGGAGTCGGAGGGCAGGACATGGCCGTCCACCGCGACGACGATGTCCGACATCGAGACGAATAGATGCCGCTCGGCGGCGATTTCGCGGGGGCGGACGACTTGCGTGCCTTCGTCGATCAGGGTGACGAGGCTGCGGGCGCCGCTCGCGCGGACAATCTCCGGCACTTTCGCCAGCGAGCAGACATGGAGGCGGCCCATCAAACTCTCCCTTGAGAGCGCAGTTTCGAAAATCCGTGGCGTCCTCGCGACAAAACCAGACCTTGTCGTTTCAGCCATGTCCTTGAGGCGCGGCCGCCGCGCGGGCGGCTGAGCTGCCATACTGCATTGCAGCAATAAATTCACGCAAAAACGGCGGAAATGCCTGCGCTAAACCGCCCCAAGTTTCGAACTCAGCTTCGAAAGCTCGGCGAGGAAGCGTTCCGCCGCCAGCGTCGGCGCCCAGGGTTCCCAGGGCGTTCCGCCATAGATCGCCGCGAGCGGATCGGCGTCGAGCGGCTGGTGCGGAATGCCAAGTGTCGCGCGCACCTCCTTGCGGGTCCAGCCGACGACATGGACGGCCTCGGACGCCGCCGCGACGCGATCGGCCCTTTTGTGCGGGTTTTTGTCCGCCGCCGTCCATGGCGCCAGCCCGTAGCGCAGCGCGACAGCGCGCTCCAGCGATTCGGCCAGCCGGCGATAGGATTCGCCGAGGAAGGGCTTCACCACGGAGATGCAATCAAAACCGAGCAGGCCCTCGTCGGCGTCATGCAGCAATTCGCGCAAATCGGCGCGGGGATCGTCGACCGCCGGGAACCAGAGCCGCCGCAGCGCCAGAACGAGCAGCGAATGCTGCGCCACCGAAAGCGGCAGCGCCCAGGCCGAATGTCCGCCCCAGCGATAGGTGCGGGCGAGGCCGATGGCGAGATCGCTGTCGTCCCAGTCGAAGGGCGTCGGATTAAGCAGATCGAGGCGCTTGCCGGATAAAAGACGCACCCACGCGCGCGTCGGCGGCGGCGCGGCGCGCGGAGGGGGACTCACGCGGGCTTCGCCAGCGCCGCGCATTCGGAATGGCGCCAGCAACTGACGAGATGATCATTGACCATGCCGGTCGCCTGACAGAAGGCGTAGACGATGGTCGGGCCGCAGAAATTGAAGCCGCGCTTTTTCAGATCCTTTGACAGACGAAGGGAAAGTTCGGTCTGGCAGGGAATCTCCGACGAATGGCGAAAGGCGTTCTGGATCGGCGCGCCATCGACGAAGCCCCAGAGATAATTCGAAAAGCCGGGCCCTTCCTGAATTTTGAGCCACGCGCGCGCGGAGATGATCGACGCCTCGATCTTGGCGCGGTTGCGCACGATGCCGGCGTCCTGCATCAGCGCCTCCACCTTTTTTGGCGTGTAGCGCGCGATTTTTTCCGGGTCGAAGCCATCGAAAGCGGCGCGAAAGGCCTCGCGCTTGCGCAAAATCGTGATCCAGGACAGGCCGGCCTGAAAGCCGTCGAGGATCAGCTTTTCATAAAGCGCGCGATCGTCGCGCTCCGGCGCGCCCCATTCCTCGTCGTGATAGGCGAGATAAAGCGGACTGTCGCCGGGCCATGCGCAGCGGATCTTGTCGTCGGCCATCATCGGGCGCTCAAGCGGGGGGCGTGACGGCGATCGGCGTCTCGCCTGCTTTCACGACGGCTCCCGCCGTCTGCGCCTCTTCGAGGCGGTCGATCCGCATCATTGCGAGGCCTTCAAAGCCCGAAATCGAGCCGACGTGACCAAGAGGCGGCCCGCCAGCGGCGATCTCCGCGCCGGGGGCCGGAGCCTCGCCCTCGAAGCGAAACTTTAAGATGCGCTTCTTCGCCGATTTGCGGAAATGCACGCGCGCGACGACTTCCTGTCCGACGTAGCAGCCTTTCTTGAAATCGACGCCA
>Ga0224559_1001837_pt1 | contig 11292 bp, 7 predicted proteins | sample 714S33034metaG_FD_180676 | JGI IMG/M metagenome (GOLD analysis project Ga0224559, IMG submission 180676) | Peat soil microbial communities from Stordalen Mire, Sweden - 717 S3 30-34 | ecosystem: Environmental > Terrestrial > Soil > Wetlands > Peat | place: Sweden: Norrbotten County, Stordalen... | reverse complement strand
GGCAAGTTTGAGGTCGTGGTCCTTCCATGCCAGATAGACTTCCTGACAAGCCTGCGGGGCGAACGCGGCCATGGCCAATATGCCTCCAGACGCGCCTGCCTCCAACGACTCAAGCAGATTTGAGGCTGCCCCGGTCAGTACCTGGAAACCCACCTCTTTGGTTCGCGTCTTGATCTGCGGAGCCGCCGCTACGGCCACGCCGCCGCTCTGGCCGCCGATGGAGACAAGCGCATCGCCGTTTCCGGCTTTGGGCGTCAACATGCGTCCGGTCACAGCCTCAAAAATGGGCGTCACTGTCACGGTTCGCCGGGGCGAGCCAACGGCTGCCGCCACCAGGGCGCGAATCCGGTCAAGACTGCCCGAGGAATCCTTGATGCCGAGAATGTTGGGGTGCTGTGCCAGTTCTGCTGCCACTTCGATGGGAATGTTGTACGGAACGAAGCAGGGAATGTTGTAGAGCACCACCGGCAGCGGCGAGCGGTCAGCCACGCTGCGGAAATAGTTGAGCACGGCGGCTGGCGACATCTGGCTCGCAAAGTACGTAGACGTGCGGACCAGAACGGCGTCGTAACGGAATTTGGCAGCAGCCTCTGCCAGCGCAACCGTAGCCTTTACACTCTCGCGCCCCACACCGGCGATGAGCACCTTGTCCGGTGCTGCGGCCTCGGCGGCTACGCGCAGCACCTCGCGGGTCTCGGCGTCGTCAAGGTACGGAGCTTCGCCCGTTGAGCCCAAAAGCAGCATTCCCGAAAGCAGGCTGCGCGAGTAGCGAGCCACATTGGCTTCGATTTTTCGATAGTAGACACGCTCGTCAGGGTAAAAGGGCGTGGGAATGGCGGCGAAGATACCTTCAAGCAACATGAGTTTATTGTAGACAACCGGCTCGCCAATTCATGTCTGTAGCGCGGAAAAACGCCGCGAATTCAATCAGGAAAGAATCAAACCAGCGCGGCCTTGGCCTCTTCAATCTGCGTGATGTGCCGCAGGGAATGAACTGCAATCGACAAGAGCATCTCGTGGCAATTCACCGTGCCCATGATTGGATGAGAGGCAATCCTGGAACGAAGGTCTTCTTTATTCTCCCGTACGAATTGCATGGTTCGTTCCCGATTGGCGAGGAACCTCTCGACAGCTTCTGACAATGTGCTGAAGCGACCGCTGGGGCAGCCCTCCGGCGGAGCTTCCATGCGCCTGGAGCGGTCCAATCCGCGGACAGGGATGGCCGCCTCGCGCTTTTCGTTGATGAGCGGAGCGTCGGCGTGCACGGACTCAATGATTTGCCGGAAAAGATATTCTTCGGAGATGACAAGGTGCTCAACGCATCCGAGGATGGACCAGCTCCCCGGCGCGGGAGAGCGCGTGGCCATCTCCTCTGTCACTCCCTGCAATGCCTTGCGCAGAGCAGCCTTCCCCTGCTCCAGAGAACTGAGGATTTCCTGTCTCTCCTGCTCAGTCATGCGAAGACCCTCCGAGTGTCCATTTCCCAGCCAGCGGCTTACTCGCCGGTCGTTGCGTGCAGCTGCTGCAGAGCGTAGACCGTGGTCTGGCGACTTTGCATGGCATGGATGCCTTCCACCGCAGCCTGCGCGGCGGCGATGGTGGTGATGGAAGGAATCCGCGCCAGCACCGCGGCCCGGCGAATCGCCTTCTCGTCAAAGAAAGTATCCTGCCCGCGTGGAGTGTTGACCAGGAGCTGAATGCGGTCGCCCTTGATCAGGTCCACTATGTTAGGCCGGCCCTCCTTGACCTTGAAGACCCGCTGCACGATGATGCCGGCCTTTTCCAGCACATTGGCCGTGCCCTCAGTAGCCACGATTTTGAATCCCAGATCAACATATCTGCGCACCAGGTCAACAACCGCGGGCTTGTCGGGATCGTTGACGCTGAAGAAGACCGTACCGCTGGTGGGCAACACCTGCCCGGCCGCAAGCTGCGCCTTGGCAAAGGCCTCGCCAAATGTGGCGGCCACACCCATCACTTCGCCGGTCGAGCGCATCTCCGGCCCCAGAACCGTATCGACACCGGCAAATTTGTTCCATGGAAATACAGGCGACTTGACGTAATAATGTGTCCCGGTTTCGAGGTCCTTGCCGCTGGCAAGCTGCGCTGGCAACAGCTCACGCAGCTTGCGGCCCGTCATCAGCCTTGCAGCCACTTTGGCCAGGGGGATTCCGGTAGCCTTCGAGACGTAAGGCACGGTACGCGAGGCGCGTGGATTCACTTCGATGATGAAGACGTGGTCTTGGCCCTCGGCGTCGTGCTGGATCGCGAGTTGCAGGTTGACCAAGCCGACCACTTTAAGCGCCAGGGCGAGTTTGCGGGTATAGGTGCGGATGGTCTCCAGCGTCTCTGCACGGATGCTCACGGCGGGCAGCACGCAAGATGAATCGCCGGAGTGAATGCCGGCCTCTTCGATGTGCTGCATGATGCCGGCGATGATCACATCCTCGGAATCGCAGAGCGCGTCCACGTCCACTTCGATGGCGCTCTCCAGGAAGTGATCGACGAGAACCGGCCGCTCCTGCGAATACTCGACCGCCTGCTTCATGTATTGAGCCACAGCCTCGGCATCATACGCGATGACCATGGCCCGGCCGCCCAGCACGTAGCTGGGCCGCACCAGCACCGGGTAGCCGATGCGCTCGCCGATAGCCAGTGCCTCTTCCACGCTGGTGGCTGTGCCGCCGGAGGGCTGCGGAATCTGCAACTCGTCAAGCAGCTTTCCGAATCGCTTGCGGTCTTCGGCCAGATCAATCGATTCAGGCGAGGTGCCGATGATGGGCACGCCGGCCGCGCGCAGCCGCTGCGCGAGATTCAGCGGTGTCTGCCCGCCGAATTGCACAATCATCCCAATCTTTGCGCCCGATTGCGCCTCGTGATTGTAGATTGCCAGCACATCTTCCAGAACCAGCGGCTCAAAATAGAGCCTGTCGCTGGTGTCGTAATCGGTCGAGACGGTCTCCGGGTTGCAATTAACCATGATCGTCTCGTAACCGTCGTCCTTGAGCGCGAAGGCCGCGTGGCAGCAGCAGTAATCGAATTCGATTCCCTGGCCTATGCGATTCGGCCCTGAACCGAGAATGATGATCTTGCGCTTGGCGGTCGGCGGTGCCTCGTCCTCTTCTTCATAGGTCGAGTAGAGGTAGGGCGTCATCGACTCGAACTCAGCCGCGCAGGTGTCTACCAGTTTGAAGACCGGCTTGATGCCTTTGGCTTCGCGCAGTTCCCTCACCTGCTGGATGCCTGCGTGGCCTTCCAATTTCCATTCGGTCGCGATGCGCTCGTCGCTCAAACCAAGCCGCTTGAGTTGGCGAAGCTGCTCCGTGCCAATATCCTGCGGAGTCGTGTCAGTAAGAGCCATCTGCGCCAGCGTGATCTCGCGGATCTGATGCAGAAACCACGGGTCCATGCCGGTAAGCCGCGCCACTTCGCGCACGCTCATGCCGCGTTCGAAGGCGTAGCGGATGTAGCCAAGCCGCTCAGGCCGAGGAGTTACCAGCATCTGCGTCAACCGCCGCGGCTCCAGAACCTCCGCGCCGGTTTTCTTGCCCGTCTCCAGCGCACGCCACGCCTTCATCAGCGCTTCCTTGAAGGTGCGGCCAATGGCCATCACCTCGCCCACCGACTTCATCTGCGGACCAAGCGTCTCATCGGAGCCGGGAAACTTTTCAAACTGCCACTTGGGAATTTTCACGACGACATAATCAATCGTCGGCTCAAAGCAGGCCGGCGTCTTGCGTGTAATGTCGTTGGGGATCTCGTCGAGCGTATAGCCCACGGCCAGCTTGGCGGCAATCTTGGCGATGGGAAAGCCCGTAGCTTTAGACGCCAGCGCCGACGAGCGCGAGACGCGCGGATTCATCTCGATCACCGTCATGCGGCCGTCGATGGGGTTGACGGCAAACTGCACATTCGAGCCGCCGGTCTCTACGCCGATCTCCCTCATCACGGCGATGGCCGCGTCGCGCATCTTCTGGTACTCGCGGTCGGTGAGCGTCTGCGCCGGGGCTACGGTAATCGAGTCACCGGTATGCACGCCCATGGGGTCGAAATTTTCAATGGAACAGATAATGATGACGTTGTCGGCGAGGTCGCGCATCACCTCGAGTTCGTATTCTTTCCAGCCCAGCACGCTCTCTTCGATGAGGCACTCATGCACCGGCGATAGGTCCAGCCCGCGCGCAAGAATCTCCATTAGCTCTTCGCGGTTGTATGCGATGCCGCCGCCCGTGCCGCCCAGGGTGAAACTGGGACGAATGAGCACTGGAAAACCGAGCTTGGATGCAAACTCCAATCCATCGCGCAGATTATTTACCAGCGCGGATTTGGAAACATCGAGACCAATGCGCAGCATGGCGTCTTTGAAGAGTAGCCGGTCCTCGGCCTTTTTGATGGCTTCGAGCTTCGCGCCAATCAACTCGACGTTATAGCGGTCCAGAATCCCGGCATCGGCGAGATCGACGGCCAGATTGAGCGCCGTCTGTCCGCCGACTGTCGGCAGCAACGCGAATTTGCCCGATCCAGGAGTCAGCATTTCCGACTCAATGCGGATAATCTCCTCGACATACTCGCGCGTCAACGGCTCAATGTACGTGCGGTCGGCGAGATCAGGATCGGTCATGATGGTGGCCGGGTTGGAATTCACCAGCACCACCTCGTAGCCCTCCTGCTTGAGCGCCTTGCAAGCCTGTGTGCCGGAGTAATCAAACTCCGCGGATTGCCCAATCACAATGGGCCCCGAGCCAATTACCAATATCTTCTTAATGTCATTTCTGCGTGGCATATTCCTCTTCGACTTCCCTAATTATTCTGTTGCTGTTGCTTTGAAAGGGCACGGCTTCAGCCGTGCCGAATGCCGCCCCAAAAATCTCCGCGGGCTTTAGCCCCTGAGGGACGGGGTCCAGCTTCCAACCTGGATACGCTGAGGAATAACGGTATTCTGCCTGACTCGCGCACAGATGCCTCTTGACCGGATTCAAATGAATGTAATGGAGATGCTTGTCGTAGTCTTCGGCATCGCGAATCCTGTGATCCGCAAAGCCGCGCTGCCATATCTCCATGCTTGGCCCAAGTTCCTTCTTGGCCCGATACGAGAATCCTCCCTTGATGAGTTGGACCGCCCTCTCCAACGCAATCACGGGTGTGATCAACAGGTGAAAATGATCAGGCATCAAAACGAATTCGTGCAAGAGATAGGCTTCACCCCGATGTGAAAGCAAGATTTTGAAGAACAGGCGCGCCCACGATTCCACATTGAAGAGCGCGCGGCGCTCCCACGTGTCGGAGGTGACGAAGTAGGTTTGCGAGTTGTTTGTTGCGTGCTCGCGTTCGGGTTTCAAAACCTTCCCTCAGGGGCTAAAGCCCGGCTTCTATTCCCATCCTTGCGGCACGACTGAAGTCGTGCCCTTTCAAAGCACACCATCTTGCAATTCAAAGCGCGCCTTCGTGCAATTTGCCAGTCGGTAGGACGCGGCGACCAAATTTCACGATCTGCGCGGCACTCAAAAAACAGCGGAGCCTCAGCCCCGCCGTTGTGGTAAAAATCACGCTGCTGTCAAAGCAACTGCTCATCCCTTCCACTCCTCCATCATCCGCCGGAAGTCGTGGAAAAGGTAGTTTGAATCGTGCGGGCCGGGGGCGGCTTCGGGGTGGTACTGGACGGTGAACAACGGCAGTGTCCGATGGCGCATTCCTTCCAACGTCTGGTCGTTCAGGTCAACGTGGGTCAGCTCAACTTCATTGGCGTTGATCGAGTCGGGATCGACGGCATAGTTATGATTGTGGGCCGTGATCTCCACCTTGCCGGTCGCATTGTTCTTGACCGGGTGGTTGCCGCCGTGATGGCCGAATTTCAGCTTGTAGGTCTTGCCTCCGAGCGCCAAACCTGTGAGCTGATGGCCCAGACAGATTCCGAAGACCGGCACGCGGCCCATGAATTTGCGAATGGCGCGTACAGCGTAATCGACCGGCTCGGGGTCGCCGGGGCCGTTGGAGAGAAAGACGCCGTCTGGCTTTAGCTCGAAGACATCCTCGGCGCTGGTCTCGGCGGGAACAACCGTCACCCGGCAGCCCTCGCGCACCAACATGCGTAGAATGTTCAGCTTGATGCCAAAGTCGTACGCCACCACATGCAGGCTCTTTCGCGCTCCATCGCTTGCGTCGAGAGCCTTCGCAAGTAGAGCATCACCTGTCTGGTTGCGACCGTCATTCGCGTCAAATGTATAGATCGACTTGGTCGAAACTACGCGCGCCAAGTCCGTCCCGTCCATCTTGCGAATATTCCTGGCCTTTTGCACAAGTGTATCGGAGTCGGAAACTTCCGTCGAAATCACGCCGCGCTTCACGCCGTAGGTACGCAAGTGACGAACAAGGGCGCGTGTGTCGATCTCGGCCAGCACCGGAACGGAGTAGCGCTCCATGTACTCGTCGGTGACGCGCTCAGAGCGCCAGTTCGAGCTGATGGGCGAGAACTCGCGGACAACCAAGCCCTCGATATAAGGCTTGGCCGACTCGTTGTCTGCCTGATTGGTGCCGTAGTTGCCGATCTGCGGGTTGGTGAGAACAACGATCTGGCCGGCATAGGAGGGATCGGTGGCGATCTCCTGATAACCGGTAAGGGAAGTATTGAAAACGACTTCGCCCTGGCATTCTCCTGGAGCGCCATAGCCGTGGCCACGATAGATGCTCCCGTCTTCGAGCGCTAGAATCGCCTGCATTGCCTCTCCGGGGGACAGATTTTATTGATTTTAACAGCCCTGGAAGCGATTGTGCCGGTGGATTTCCCGGCAGTAGTCGCGCGCACTTAGCGCACCGCTCCCGCATCGCGCGCCGGCCATAGAACAAAGACGGCTTTTCCGTAGATCAGCGAGCGCTCTACGGGGCCGAATGTGCGGCTGTCGGACGAGATGCAGCGATGGTCGCCCATCATGAAAAAGCTGTCCGCGGGAACGACCATTTCTGCCAGGGAAACGCTGTCGCGGTACTCCTCCGGAACATAATCTTCATAGAGCCGCTTTCCGTTGAGCCAGACCTGCCCGCGGTCGATGCGCAGCCTGTCTCCCGGTAGCGCAATCACCCGCTTAATGTAGCTCTTTTCCGGGTCGCGCGGGTAGTGGAAGACCACCACATCACCCCGCTCGATGGCCTCGAAGCGGTAGACGAACTTGTTGATGAAGAGCCGGTCCTGATCCTCCAGCCGCGGCAACATGCTGGTGCCTTCCACGCGCACTGGCTGGTAAAGGAAGGTGATGATGAAGACCGAGGCGGCAGCGGCAAACAGCAAATCGCGCAGCAGCAGCCAGACGCCCCCGGTACCAATGGACGGTGCGAGAGGCGGTTGTTTCATGTCCGTATCAGGCGCAGCGGCTTGACCGGAATTGGGAAGATTAGGGGAATGCGGTTCCATTGTTTCCTGTGCATTTAGAATGAATTGATTGCGTGTTCTCCTCGGCGGAGGCCAGGCCAAGCACACGCCAAAGTAACCACCTGTATAGAGTGTAATCGTTTGCACCACGCAGGACCAGAGGTTCGAGAATCCGCGCTGCACGGACGCGTCCGTTCAGCTTGCCTCTCCAAGCCGCACCGCTTCCGCCCTGCCGCGTTAGTCTAAAACAAACGTGATCAAAGAAGACAAACAACCCGCGGCTCCGCACACTGCTCCTTTGGACAAAGGACCGGCAGAGCTCACGCCGTTCATGCGGCAGTGGACGGCTGCCAAGCGCGAGAATCCCGATGCGCTGCTGTTCTTCCGCATGGGCGATTTCTATGAGCTGTTCTACGACGATGCGGTGACGGTCAGCCGTGAACTGCAATTGACGCTGACGGCGCGCGACCGGGAGCGAAATCAGCCCATGTGCGGCGTGCCGTATCACGCGGTGGAGAACTACCTGATGCGCCTCTTGCGCAAGGGCTATCGCGTGGCCCTCTGCGACCAGATGGAGGACCCTAAACTCACGAAGAAGATCGTCCGGCGCGAGGTGACGCGGGTGCTCTCGCCAGGAACGGCTCTTGACGCCGGACTGGGCCAGGAACAGAACAATTTTCTGGCGGCTTATTTCGAGGTTGGAGGCGGGGAAGGCGCCAAAGCGAAGGCCGGTGCGGTCTGCGCGGTTGCGCTGCTGGACGTTTCCACGGGCGAGTTCCGCACGGCGGAGTTCGCGGGGCCTTCGGCGCGGCAGCAAGCAGTAGACGAGATTGTAAAGGCCGGGTCGAGCGAGGTTCTTGCCGCAGCAAGCGCGGAGCTGCCGGCGCAACTGGAAAGGATTCCGGCGCGGACACGCGTCGAAGATTGGGTTTGGACGCGAGAGTTTGCGATTCCGCTGGTCGAGCGCCAGTTAAATGTGAAGTCACTTGAAGGTTTCGGGATGACGGGCCATCCGGCGGCGGCGATTGCGGCCGGCGTGGTGCTGCACTACGTGCGGACGACGCAGAAGAATGACGCGCTGCACATTGACAGCTTGAAGTTCGAGGAGCACTCGACGGCGCTGGAACTGGACCAAGTGACGGTGCGGAACCTCGAGTTAGTGGAACCGTTGTTTGCTGGCCAGGACGACAGGGCAACGCTCTTTCACACCTTGGATGCTTGCCAGACTCCGATGGGCAAGCGGCTTTTGCGAGCTACGATTCTGCGGCCGCTGGTGGACGCCGAAGCCTTGGAAGCACGTTATGAGGCGGTAGGCGAGGCGCGAGAGAGCCTTGTAAAGCGCGAGGAGATTCGGCGGGCGTTTGCGGGCCTTCTGGATCTGGAGCGATTGCTGGCTCGGCTCTCTTTGGATTCGGCCGGACCGCGCGATGTGCGGGCGCTCGCCGCCAGTTCAAGCCGGCTGCCTGGGTTGAAGGCAGCGCTCGGTGCAATGCAAGCGGCACGCTGGCGCGAACTGGCCGAGCGCCTGGACCCGCTCGACGATGTGACTGCGCGAATATTTACGACATTAGTCGAAGAACCTCCGCTGACGCTGGTGGATGGCGGTGCGATTACAACGAGCGTGGACGCGGAGTTAGACGAGTTGCGGACAATCTCGACCACTGGCCGGCAACAGATTGCAGCCATAGAGGAACGCGAGCGAGAGCGAACAGGGATAGGTTCACTGAAGGTAAGGTATAACTCGGTCTTCGGATATTACATCGAAATTACCAAGTCTAACTTGTCCCTGGCTCCGGCCGATTATGAGCGCAAGCAAACTCTGGTGAATGCGGAGCGATTCACCACGCCAGAGTTAAAGGAATATGAGCGCAAGATCCTCTCGGCTCACGAACGGTGCATCGAAATTGAGAAGCGGATTTTTGCCGATCTACGGCGGGCGGTGCTGGAGACCGCTGGACGCATCAAGCGGGCGTCTGCGGTTGTGGCGGAGGCGGACCTGCTGGCCAACTTTGCGCACCTCGCCGCGGGAAGGCGCTATGTGCGGCCTGTTATTGACGAGGCCCCGGTAATCGAAGCGGTAGCCGCGCGCCATCCGGTAATCGAGCACTGGATGGAAGAGACGCGCGAGGGAAGATTTATTGCCAACGACATTTATCTGAATGGCGCGGGTGACGGACCAAGTTTGTTGCTCATAACCGGACCAAACATGGGCGGCAAGAGCACTTATCTGCGCCAGACTGCCATGCTTGTGCTTATGGCGCAGATGGGCAGTTTTGTACCGGCGGATAGTTTGCGCTTTGGCCTCGTCGACCGGATTTATACGCGCATCGGAGCCAGCGACAATGTTGCGCGGGGACGCTCCACCTTCATGGTGGAGATGACGGAGACGGCGACGATTCTGAATACGGCGACCAGCCGCTCTCTGGTTCTGCTGGACGAAATGGGGCGCGGAACGGCAACCTTTGACGGGCTCTCACTGGCATGGGCAACGGTCGAGTTTCTTCATGCGGAGACCAAGGCGCGCACATTGTTTGCCACGCACTACCATGAGCTGACCATGCTGGCCGAGAAGCTGCCGCGCGTGAGGAACCTGCGCGTAGGAGTGAAAGAGGGCGCGGACGGCATCGTATTTCTCCATAGCATCGAGCCGGGCGCGGCTAGCAAGAGTTATGGCATCGAAGTGGCGCGACTGGCCGGGCTACCCGCCGCGGTTATCGAGCGGGCCAGGCATCTGTTGCGCCAGCATGAAAAATTGGAGCGCCAAGGCGTGCAAGTGGAGACAGCCGCGGAACCAGTGCAGTTGACGATTTTTACGCCGCTCTCCCAGCGTATTGTAGACAGGATCGAGGCGACGGAAGTCAACTCGCTTACGCCGTTGCAGGCGCTGAATTTGCTCGAGGAGCTTCAACAGGAATTGAAGGAAAAAGCATGATAGCAGAGGCAATGACGGTGGCCGGCATTATGAGCGGAACCTCGGCCGATGGGATCGACGTGGCCGTAGTGCGGATTGCTCCCGGGAAGCAGAGAACAAAGCTTACCCTTCTCGCGCACGAGGGATTCGCGTTCCCCGCCCCGTTGCGGCGCGCCGTGCTGGCGTCGATGAATGCTGCTGCAACCTCAACTGCGGAGTTGGCGCGGCTCAATTGGCGGCTCGGTCTGGCTTACGCCGATGCGGTCAGCGCAACGCTAAAGCGGCACGCTGTGAAGCTCGACCTGATCGGATGTCACGGGCAGACGCTTTATCACCAGCCGCGCCCGCAGAGCTACGCGGGCCGGCGGTTCGCGTGTACATGGCAACTCGGCGAGGCTGCGGCGATTGCTGCTGCCGTCGGAGTGCCTGTTGTTTCGAACTTTCGGCCCGCCGATATGTTTGCCGGAGGTCAGGGAGCGCCGCTGGTTCCGCTGCTCGACTATGTGCTCTTTGCCGACCCCAGGCGCGGACGCGTGTTGCAAAACATCGGCGGCATTGGCAACCTGACTGCAATTCCCGCTGGCGCAGGCGCAGATGCAGTCGTCGCCTTCGACACCGGCCCCGGTAATATGATCATTGACGCTTTGGCACAGGAGCTCTTCGGCAAACGCTTTGATCGCAATGGAGCTTTTGCCGCACGGGGCAGAGTGCTGACGCCGGTGTTGACAGTCGCTCTCGCCAACCCGTACTACAAGCAGAAGCCACCGCGCACCGCGGGGCGAGAGCAATTTGGGCGCGAGTACGCCGCGAAATTTCTGGCCTCTTGCCAGCGGCACAGCAACCAGCCCGAGGATGCGCTGGCTACAGCGACCGCTCTGACCGCCGAGACAATTGCGCGCAGCTACAAGTCTTTTGTCCTGCGCGCAATGAAGGGCCGCGCAGTAGATTACATTGTCTCCGGCGGCGGAGCGCGCAATGCCACGCTGATGGCGATGCTGGCGCAAAAGCTGAAGCCGCT
>Ga0224559_1001836_pt1 | contig 11292 bp, 9 predicted proteins | sample 714S33034metaG_FD_180676 | JGI IMG/M metagenome (GOLD analysis project Ga0224559, IMG submission 180676) | Peat soil microbial communities from Stordalen Mire, Sweden - 717 S3 30-34 | ecosystem: Environmental > Terrestrial > Soil > Wetlands > Peat | place: Sweden: Norrbotten County, Stordalen... | reverse complement strand
TTATATCTAAATTATAATATTTTTTCACAATTAAAAGATCCATATTATTCTACACAGTGCACAAATAACATTTGTAATAACTATCATCTTTTTAATCTAAGGTCGATAGGAAGGTTTTGATTTTATTCAAAAAAAACTTTTAATCAAATTTTAACACAACTTATTGTTATGTTTATAAATTCTATACTAATTTTATCTTAAGGTGCAATTAATTTTTAAAAAATTTTAAGATAACTCTAAAATTCTTTGTTTGGAATCTATAAAAATACATAAGTTGTGATTATTATGGACTATGATGATATTCTAATTGAATTAAATTTTTTAATAGAAGATTAGATGATATAATAAATTATTATGATTGAATTTACCAAGGAAGTTATAAATATTGGAAATGTAATTATGAATTGAAAGATGCTATAATAAATTAGATTTTGTTATTGATAGATTAGATTCAAATGATCAAATTATGCTTGAAACTGCCAAAGACCACATGACTTATGCTAGTCTAAATATATATAGTCATTTATTTTATATAAGATAACTTTTATCTAAATAACCATTAAGTTAAAAAAATTTGGTTTAAAATGATAATCTTTTTTTGACAAAAAAAATTGTCATTTTAAATGGGATGTAATAAAACAAGAAATATACATAAAATTTTGTGAGATGAACTATTTTGGCGATTAAAAGTAACGATCCAAATGATCTTCCGTTAAAACCAGGAGTTTATTTGCTTAAAGATTCTGCTGACCGTATACTCTATGTAGGTAAGGCAAAATCCCTTAAAAAAAGGGTTAAATCCTATTTTAGAAGTGATCTAGATCCTAAAACCAATGCTCTAATGAAACAATTCCATCATCTGGAATATATGGTAACAGACACCGAAAAAGAGGCACTTATACTAGAATCCAACCTTATTAAGAAGCATATGCCTCGATATAACATTAGACTAAAGGATGATAAAAGGTATCCCTATATAAAAGTAACCAACGAAACATTTCCCAGGGTAATAATAACCCGCAGGGTACTTGATGATGGATCTTATTATTATGGACCTTTCCCTGAGGCGACTGCACTTAAAAGACTTGTAAAATTCCTTAAAACATTATTTAAAGTTAGAGATTGTAAGAGAATGGATGGACCATGTCTCAATTATCAAATAGATCTGTGTAACGCACCATGTGATAAAAAGATCACAGAGGAAGACTATAAAAAACTGGTTGAAAATGTTTCCTTCTTCTTTGAAGGTAAATACGATGAGATTATGGAAGCACTCAAATCAGAGATGAATGAAGCTGCACAAAAACATGAATATGAAAAGGCTGCAATATTAAGGGATCAACTCAACTCTGTTGAAGATGTACTTGAAAAACAGAAGATGGAATTTACCAGAAGCCTGGATCAGGATGTTGTTGCATCTGCATCTGATAATGAACTGGCATGTGCTGTTGTTTTCTCAGTGCGTGAGGGTAAAATCATTGGTAAGGATGATTTTTTAATGAGCGGAGCAGAAAACACCTCAGAAGAAAAGATTATATCCGCATTTCTCAAACAATACTACACAGGACCAAGACATGTTCCTGCTAAAATAATAATTCCAAAAGATGTTGAAGACAAAAATCTCATTGAGGAATGGCTTTCTGAAAAAAGAGAAGATCCTGTAACTATTGAAGTACCAACAGAAGGTGTTGAATACAGACTTACAAGAATGGTTTCAAAAAATGCTGAAATAATACTCAACCATCAAAAAGAAGTTAAAGGAGCACTTTTGGATCTTAAAAAATATCTTGGAATTCCACGAATACCCAAAAGAATAGAGGCTTTTGATATTTCCAATATAAGTGGTAAGATGGCAGTTGGGTCAATGGTTGTATTCGAAAATGGAACACCCAACAAGAAATTTTATAGAAAGTATAAAATAAAAACAGAAGGACCAGATGATTATGCAATGATGAGGGAAATGCTTGAAAGACGTTACACAAACCTTGCAGATGATAAAGGTTCAACACCCGATCTTGTTCTTGTTGATGGTGGTAAGGGCCAGTTGAACGTTGCAACCGATGTATTTAAAACATTAAACATAAACAATATACCGGTAATAGGTCTTGCAAAGGAATTTGAACATGTATTTATACCTCAAACACCAAGTCCATTGATATTACCTCGTGACTCTGAAGCTCTATTATTATTACAAAGGATAAGAGATGAAGCTCATAGATTTGCTATTAACTATCATAAAAATTTACGTTCAAAGGCGTTTGAAAAATCAGTACTAGATGAAATACCCGGAGTAGGTAACAAAAGAAAAATTAATCTCTTAAAACACTTTGGTGATATATCAAATCTTGAAAAAGCCAGTGTAAAAGATATTGCATTGGTTGAAGGTATAAATAAAAAGCTTGCAATTAAAATACACCAACACTTTAATCAAACTATATAGGAACAAAGAATAAATATTGGGCTACATAAACTATAATCCATAAAATAAAGAATAATGCATTTAATTGATAATTAAAGATTAATTTAATTCAAATAAATCAGAACAATAAACATTTCTGAATCAATACTAATATTTAAAGGATTCATATATTATAAATATTAATTAGAAGAGTAATACCATGTCAAATGTAAAAATTCTTGTTGTTGAAGATGAAAGCATTGTGGCTATGGATATCAAACACAGGGCAGAAGGTCTTGGATATTCAGTCACTGGAATAACTCCATCAGGTGAAGGTGCCATTCAAAAAGCTTTAGAAACCCTTCCAGATCTTGTATTGATGGATATAGTACTTAAAGGAGATATGGATGGTGTTGAAGCTGCTCAAAAGATACGCGATACATTAGATATCCCTGTTGTATATTTAACAGCGTATTCAGATGAGAAAACACTTAAAAGGGCTAAAGTCACAGAACCATTCGGATATATAATAAAACCATTTGAAGACAGAGAACTTCACAGTGCAGTTGAAGTTGCACTTTATAAACATAAAATGGAAAGTAAACTTAAAGAAAGTGAAAAATGGCTTTCCACCACCCTAGAAAGTATTGGGGATGCAGTTATAGCAACAGATGAAAATGGTTGTGTGAAGTTCATGAACCCCGTTGCAATGGCTATTACCGGATGGAATGAAGCTGATGCACTTGGAAAAAATCTAAAGGAAATATACAACATTATCAAAGAGGATAGTGAAGCTTCAATAGATGACCCAGTCAAAGAAGTAATACAGAAAAATCAGATAATAGAATTAAACGATCCAACCATCCTAATTACCAGAAACGGAAACAAAGTACCAATAGATGATAGCAGCGCACCAATAAAAGATTCAAATGGTAACATTATAGGTGTTGCACTGGTTTTCAGAGATATAACTGAAAGAAGAAAAGCTGAAAAGGAGCGAGAAGAACTTTTAAAAGAAAAGGCAAGGGGAGAATTATCAAATTTTGTTGTTAGTGCACTTCCTGTTTTTGCTTCAAACATTCCTCCACAGGTAAGAACTAATATTGCAAAGAGTTTCTCTGACAGTTTTGAAAGAAACATGAAACCACATTTTGATTCTGAATTTACAGAATGTATAAGAGAATCTGAAGATAATACTATATTATTTAACTGTTATATTGAATGGATTTCTGATTTCCTCTTCAACCTAGGTATAAACACAGAAAAAATTGTTGAAGATAAAAAAAATTATTTCAAATTCAAAAACTGTCCATGGTTAGATGATGCAGGTGACAGTCCAATGTTCTGCCTGATATGTAGGGCAATGGTTATCAGAAGTTTCACATGGACATCAATTAAGGGTAACGTAGAACAAACTACATGTATGGCCGATGGTTCTGGAAAATGTAGCTTTGAATTTAAATTTTCTAAATAAATTAAATAAAATTATTTAAAGTCTAAAAAAATTAGAATAAATAAACAAATAACATGGAAATTAAATGGGGGTTCTGGTTTGAAAAGGATTAAAAGTGGAATAGAAGGAATTGATGAAATAACCAATGGATTTCCAATAGGAAGATCCATGCTGATAACGGGTGATGCAGGATCAGGAAAGACAATATTCGGGCTTCAATTTGCACGAAGCAGCTGTGCCCAAGGATATAAAACAGTCTACATAACCACCGAAGAAGATGCATCTGATCTATATACCCAGGGGGATACATTTAATTGGGATTTGAAATCTTACACAGAAAACGATCTTTTAAGCTTCAATGAACTTGCAGGAGTAAGAGCAAGAGTTACCGAAGCTGAGATGAGCATAGATATTGGTGCGATGAAAGGTAATTTTTCTAAATTTATTAATGAACTTCCAGACGACACACAAACAGTGATCATAGATAACATAGGAAGTTACACAGCTAAACTTACACCATACGAATTTAGAGACCGTTTTGACCTGTTGATCTACGATCTAAAAAAACGTAACATCACAGCATTAGTCATACTTGACAGCGCAACTTCCAAAGAATTCAATGAAATAGCATTATTCTCTGTTTATGGTGCATTAAGACTTATGAAACGTGAAAATCCTTATACCGGCCGCCGTGAACGAGTAATGGATATAGTAAAAATGAGGAGTACTAAAACACCTACCCAATTCATGAGCTATGAAATCGATGACACTGGACTAAAACTTATCTAAAAAAAAGTTTAGAAAAAGGATTAAATAATAACTTTTATTTTTTAATTTCCATGACTTCCATTTTAATCTATAATACATTACTTATTTCTATTTTTTAACTATTTAAAAAATTTTTATTACAGTAATATTCAATTTTATTCAGTAGATATACTTCACTAACTTCTTCAGTTACATTTGGTGCATGAACCGTTGGAACGGTTGTATTTGTTGGTTTTCGTATATTATATGGTATCAGAAATATGTCACTTCAAGGCATTTTTTCCTTTTCATTTGCTGCACAATAATCACAACCACATTTGCTACAAGTCCATTCACCTTCGGGAGTACCCTTTGGATTGAATGTAAGTGTTCCATAACTATGATAAATTGGACAGTAATTTTCAAAACAACCTGTCATATAATGGTAGCTGTTAAATCTACATGAACACAATGCAGTGGCCTTTACATATTTATTTGTTACTTGTACGTTATATGCACCTACCGATGATGCTGATGCTGCAGGCAATAACAATATTAATTTTTTTGAATAGCAATGCAACTTTGATTTTTAAGTGTGGTTCAATCTCCTCCGAAATATATATCATCTCAATTTAAATTTAACAATTTTCTCATATTACATATTGATATTCATTTTTATAAACCAAAAAAAGAATTTAGCTATAAAATGATATTAAACCATTATATATCCTATTTTATAATATAATCCGATTATCTATCAATTATTAACTCCCAATAAATTTGTCTGGTCATATTTATCCAGATCAATGATTATTGAATCAATATTTGATGTTGTTGTTATAACTTCCTGGGCCTGTACCACTGGAGGGTTATAAGGCACCAGATGGTAAGGGCTATTTGGTTCTTTTTCCTTACCACTAGCAGCACAGTAATCTGCACCACATTTACTACAAGTCCATTCACCCTCAGGCGAGCCTTTTGGATTAAATTTTAATGTACCATAACTTTTACAACGAGGACAATAATTCTCAAATGTACTTGTATGATATCCATAACTCATTGTTCCACATGAACAAAATGCTGTTGCCTTCACAAAAGCAGATGTAACCTCCACATTATAGGGTTTCATTGATGATGCTCCTGCAATAGGTATAGATATAATTAAACATAATATAATTAGGATATAAAATTTAAATCTCGGATGTGGTTTAATCCCCTCTGACATAATTATCAACTCCTGAAATTAAAGAGCATACTCTCTAGGCTAATAACTGAGATGTCTATTTCAAATAAATGAGTTAAAAAAGGAACAATAATATTTTTTTTATATCATAAATCCCTGTTGTCACTAGTTATTTATTTTCACTTTAGCTTGGTTAAAAATCCATCAAAACCGTTGATTAAATTTTAATTCATTCCAATTTAAATTTCATACTGAGTATATATACATTCTTATATAAACTTTTCCACAGCTCTATTTAGGAAATACGCCCCAAATATCCCACAATAAGCTTAGATATGCTTTTATTTCATTTTGTTTAAAAAAAATTATTATAAGGTCTTAAAAGATGTAATAGAATGATTTAAGGCATTTTCAAGTAAAATTTTAAAAAAATAGATCGAGCATGATGTAAAAATAATATTTTAAATAAAAAAAAAAATTTATTAGAAATAAATAAAAAAAATTTAATTAATTTAACTAAAATCTTTCTAAAATTGCAGTAATAAGTTTTACTGTATTCTCAACGTCTTCGATTCCTATTACACTAACAGGTGTATGGATGTATCTTGATGGTGGGGATATTACACCGGTTGGTATTCCTTCCCTTGTAAGGTGGATTGAAGTTGCATCTGTTGTTCCTCCATCACTTACTTCAAGCTGGATAGGTATTTCTTTCTCTTCTGCAACACTAATAATTAATTCTTTAACCTTTGGATGTGTTATGAGACCTCTTCCACTTGCATCTGCGAGTATGACTCCTGGTCCTTTACCAATTTTAGAAGGTGCATCTTCCTCCTTGATACCTGGATGATCACCGGCTATTGTAACATCAAGCGCCAGTGCCATATCTGGATTTAATCTAAAAGCCGATGTCTTTGCACCTTTAAGTCCCACTTCTTCCTGTACAGTTCCAACACCATATATAGTTGCGTTGGTTTTGGCTTTTTTCATTACCTGTATTAATACTGCACATCCTATCCTATTATCTAATGCTTTGCCTTTGTAAAGTTTACCGAGTGGAGTGAATTCTTGTTTAATGGTTGCTACATCTCCAAGTTTAACCATTGTTTCTGCATCTTCCTTATCAGAAGCACCTATATCAATAAACATATTTTCAAAGTCAGTTATTTTTTTCCTTTCTGATTCTTTCATTCGATGAGGAGGTTTTGAACCTATTACTCCAGTCACATCCCCATTAGAGGTACGAATGGTCACTTCTTGATTTAAAAGCATCTGATCGTTTATTCCACCAATCTTAGAAAATTTGATGAATCCATTTTTATCTATATATCGTACCATGAGGCCTATTTCATCCATATGGGCTGCAAGCATTATCTTTTTCCCATCAGGTTTACCATTACGGGTAGCGATCATGTTTCCCATCTCATCAACTACCACATCATCAACATAATCCCTTATTTCATCTATCATGATATTTCGAACTTCATCTTCAAATCCAGAGACTCCATGTGCATCTGCAAGTTTTTTTAATAGATCCTTCATAGTTTTTACATCCTTTTTTTATATGGAATTATTTCAATTTTTTTTTAATATCAATTATAATATATCAGTAATCAAAAATAAATTTATCTCATCAAAGATTTAAGTAGGATTAAAACGCCAATAATAACCACTATAATAGGTCCTGCCTGTTCCTTTATGAATGTCAATGGAATCATTCCAATATTAACTCCATACCAAATTATGCCTACAACAATAAAGCACAGACTAATATAGATCCCCCAAATATTCCTTTTTTTAGGTTTACGGGTCGGTATATCTTTAGTTTTATTGATTTCAATAGTCTCTTTCATTTTAATTCCTACTCATCAGTAAATGTATAATAAGTTTGGGATAATATTTATCCCAATGTTATAGTATATATATGCCTAATCCCACTTCCAGATTGTGTTGTTAATGTTAAAGCCGTACTATTTTGGGTTATATTGCTATATCCTGTAGCAATTAAAGAATTAGCTATACTATTAAACACGGGGGTAGGGTTAGATATTGGTCCTGAAAAACGTATGGTAACAGTAACTTGGGTGCTATTAATAACATTTGTCATGGTTACATTTGTAACCTTTACTGGAGGTTGACTTGTATTGGTAAACACCATGTTTGCAGTTGCATTAGATGCTCCCAATTGGACAGCACTTGCAACGTTGTTCTCTTCATTACCATTGATTACTACTGAAGCAAAGATCAGCACAACAAAAAGAATAATTGCAACTAGAAGTATATACTCAACCGATATCTGTGCTCTTTGATCCATTTTATTGTTCCCTTTAAAGTCTTTCCCTAAAAATTATATTAGATTTTAAAATATTTTAGGTATTTATTGATAAATGACTTTGCTGTGGTATATTTTTTTCTATTCTTACTTCTTTAATATAAATTGATAAACAAACAATTAATATCTATTGTAATAATAATATAATATAATTTAATTTATTTAACCCAGATTAATAGTGTAAATCAAGATTTTAATATCTATAATAGTTTTAAAATTCTTTGATTAATTATTATAATAAAAATATCAACTTAAAGGACATTTTAGAAAGGTATATAAATATTGTTGTGACATAGTAAATATCATAATTATAAAGGGTTTTACGGGGGAAGAAATTTTTGCCACTATTATCTGATGATTCAAGGGGATTTGCAATATCTCTTGATCTATTACTTGCTTTAATACCGATTACACTTGTAATAGGATTTGTAGCTTCTGACATGGATAATTTATTATTCCAAATGGAAGACACTGTTTTTAGAAGTTCTATGGATCGTGCTGCAGGAGATGCTATGGGCACGTTATTAGAAACTTCAGGGACTCCATCAAATTGGGAAGTTAATAATAACTCACAGATAGTGGGACTCGCACAGTTAGATCCTTCAACAAATACGCCCGAACAGGGTAATGTTGATCCTATTAAGTTGGCAGCATTAACCACGACTCAAATACAGCAATTAGTAGGAAACCAATACAGTTTTTACTTCAATGTTTCAACGATAAATAATAGTGGAACACCAGCATCGTTAAAAACACTTGGTAACAGTAGTTTTGGGTCTGCTAAAGATGTTGTTAGAGTTCAAAGAATTGCACAAGCCTCACAATTTAAGGTTGTTTCTTCTCTAGTTGGACAAATACTGTATTTAGGTGGAAGTAGAAGTTTCAGTATACCAAGCTTCCAAACTAGTTTTACTTCAAGTCAATCCTATGATTATTGGATTTTAATAGCTAACAACGCTGGATTTACAAATGCTTCTGTTAACATCAACAGTAATCCAGTTAATTTTAACGCTGCAAATATGACAACTGCTACACTAATAAATCCTAATTTCTTGATAACGAATTCATCAAAACCAAATCAATATTATAATAATACAGTTACATTAAATGCTACAGGGAGTTTTCCAAGTTCTATGAATATATACATAGTACAGGCCCCTAAAAATACGACTCCAGGAACCATAACAACAAGTTCAGTGGTTCCTCAACCAAGTAATTTTGTACTTTATTTATGGTTAAACGGAAATTAATTCTAGTGATATAATGGACGAAAAAGGATTCATTTTTACAACAGATGCTATTTTGGCCTTAGTAGTCATGATAGTTTTCACAGCTTCAGTAGTTACCTATGGACTTCTTCCAGTTTATCAAGGTGAAAATCACCAACATCTGGAAGCTATTGCAGATAGTGCATTGGAAACAATGGATCAAAGCGGTGCACTACGTGAGGCAGCAGTGGAATATGCAAATAACAATAGTTCTGGAGCTATAGCAACATTAAATGCTTCTCTTCAGACTGTGATACCCAATGATGTTGGTTATAGTTTAACTTTGGGAAACTATGGAACTGTTTCAAATAATAGTGGTATTCTTACACCCACTGATATTATTACTAAAGTAAAGGTCATATCCGGACCACAGGAAGGTTGGATGGGAAGAGCTTACTACAAACAAGATCAGGTACAGTTCCAGACCATTAACAGCACATCTGTTACAACACTTTGGAATTTCCATAACTACCTTAGTAATTTTGATCCATGGAGTGGTGGTCTAAATAACTATCCTTACTGGGGTGGAACTGATCCAACTGGTTATTACCCACCTCCTCAGACATCTATACCCATAACATTTTATGTACCTGGAACACCCAACAGTGCAGTATTCCTAATGGGAGCTGCAGCAGGCTCAGGCCAAACCAAATTATTCAACCCAGATGTTGTAATAAATAATATTAACCACAATAACATCTTGAATACAAGTTTTATCTTTACTTATAACAGTGCAAGTCAAGGACCTATCTCAAACTACCAGCAAAACTTGAGTTCCAGTATATTAAATATGGGAGTAAATAATTTTTATGTCCAGTTCAAAAATGCAACATCAACCAATAATCTACCCTGGTTTAATATAATAGCTAATTACACCACCCAAATAAGTGTACCCCAGGGTGTCGCAAACATGACCATACCGTTCACGAATATAGCCGGGATCGGAAACCCTACTAATGATGTTATCTACAACTTTGACAATGGTGGAACAGTTACTACTGCACCTTCTAGAACAGAAACTTGGGCGGATCTTCAAACTAATTTCAACTACGATATATCTACACCGTTCATACTCACTGGTTTGCCAGTTATTGGTACAGGATCTGCAGTTGCATCGGAACAAGATGTAGTTATCCCTCCAGGAAGCAGGCTTTTTGATGCTACTACTGTTGTAAATGCATTTGGTGGAGAGGATGGTGCAGTTGTACAGGTAGAAGATCCAACAGGTCTCATTACAACTGTTTTTTCATCATGGGGTAATACTGCAAGAAGCGATGGTGGATACGGTAACGTACCGGGAACCATAAATATTCAACCCTACCTTAAAGTAGGAGACAATAAAGTTAGAATAATAACATGGGATGATGTATCCAGTACTGACTATGATTTAGCAGGACTTGAAGACTGTTATTCTAAGATCGTCTACAGTCAATTTCCAATAGGATGGGACACATTCCCATTTAGTAGTTATCAAAATACCAGCAATAATCCAACCACAACTGAATCACAAGTAGAACCATTCCAGATAAATGGCTCTGCACAAAGTGCCCTGCTATTTGTTGGAGTAGGTACTGCAACTCGAAACATTACAGTTACACTTAGGAATAGTACAGGAGCTAGTTCTGTTCTTTATCCAGCCAGTCAGCCTGTTCCATCTGTAATAGATCTAGGTGCGCTCGATGCTGCAGCAACACAATCAAAACATCTGATGACATCAGTAGTTGGAAATGGATCCTCACTTATACCAGGAAATTACACTTTAGCTGTGTCTGTAACTCCATCCCTTGCTTATGAATCGGGTGATGGGGCAAGTAATACACCTGCATATGGTAATCAGGGAGATCCAATTATATTCTCGGGTACTAGAATAAGTATTATATATCCTCAGTTCCTTCAAAATGTTTGGGCAAC
>Ga0224559_1001835_pt1 | contig 11297 bp, 11 predicted proteins | sample 714S33034metaG_FD_180676 | JGI IMG/M metagenome (GOLD analysis project Ga0224559, IMG submission 180676) | Peat soil microbial communities from Stordalen Mire, Sweden - 717 S3 30-34 | ecosystem: Environmental > Terrestrial > Soil > Wetlands > Peat | place: Sweden: Norrbotten County, Stordalen... | reverse complement strand
CTGCTTGAAAAGCATCATTATTTCAGTTATCTCAGCTCCTATTCCTGCACCTGGACAGATCATTAGTCAAAAAATTGGACAGAGTTTAAGTGTTATTACACAAGAAAAACCCATATTAATGTTAATCCTCATAAAATATTTAATATAACCATTTAATCTTTAAAACACCATCCCAAATCATGTATGCTCCCATTAAAAAAATCAATGATAAACTTCCATTAAAAAATTTATAAAATCATAAACACCAACCATTTTCATAAAAACACCACCAAATATATATTACAAAATATTAATGGAAAAGTTTAAGTATATATATCTATCTAAAAAAAATAGTGAGGTGAAAAATAGTATGAAAAGTTTGAATAAAGTTATGACTTTGTTTGTTATTTTGTTAGTATTTTCACTTACTGCCAGTGCAGTTAGTGCAAAAACAACAGACCATCCAAAAAAACTAGTTTATGATAAAAATAAAGACCTTCGACGAATAGCATATCTAGAAAGAACCATAGAAGAAAATATTTACAACATAGAAAGAAATAACCTAAAAATCATAGAACTCAAAGATCAGATAGCCAAATTAGATGCTAAAATCGACTACTACAAAAACATAGAAGATTTCGCTCCATCCGCACGTGAGGGGATGATAAAGAATTTAATAAAAGAAAAAAAGAAAGCAGGTCATAGTATTATCCAATTAGGTAATGTAAATAATCTGTTAATTAATGAAAATGAGAAATATTCTTTAGAGATGGAAAAGTTAAAGTTAAAATGGGGAATTAAAGACCCAATCAACTATAATACATGAAAATTTTAACTTCTTATTTTTTTTGTTATTGTAAGATTGGAGTCATAAAATAAATTAAAGAGACTTAATACATTCCAAGTCTTAGGGTTAGGGACAATAGCAAATTAGGGCGGGTCACAAACTTAATAGAGGCAGTCATAGCAATAATTATATATACTATTATCGGAGCAATTGTCGGTGCCATAGGGTTGCTTAATAATAATGTTAAAGTAAGAAAAATTTAATTATAAAATGGATTATGAGCAGATTATTAGAAGGGAGATTTAATTGGCTCTCAAAAATTATTTTATAAATAAAGATTTTGAGGGTATATAACTGGTTAAATGATAGTTACATACCATTTTAAATTTACATCTGTAAATACTATTCTGCTATCCAAATTATTAAAAAATAATAATAATATAATAGATTGTAATGTTATAATTATTATATTAAATTAATAGGGGGATTTGGGTGGAGGAAGATAATTCAAAAGAATTTATAACTTGCACGAATTGTAATGCAAAAGTTCAATCAGGTAATTTTTGTACTGAATGCGGAGATCATATTGAAAAAATTGTTATTAATAATAATTTGAAACAGTCAAATTTGATAAAATGTCCTTCATGCGATACTGAAATTTCTTCAGAGAAAAAATTTTGTACAAAATGTGGAAAATCTCTAGATGTTAATTCTAATAACCCTAATAATTTCACAACCAATTATCCACAATTCGATGCAACTTTAAACACCCTTAAAACATCTAGTAAAGATTTAATGAAGGGTTTAGGTGGATTTTTGGATAAAACAGCATCCGCTATTGATGATAATTTAGCTCAAAATAAATCATCATATAATAATAAAGATATCAGCGATAGGCTCAGTAAAATGAGAGAAAAAAGAGAGATCTCTCCTGGATATTTGCTTTGTAATAATTGTAATGGCTATTATGAACTTCAAGCTGGTGAGAAAGCTGATGATTTTAGTGATGAATGTGAATGTGGCGGAAAATTAAGTCATTACAATAAGCTTCCAGATAACTGATGAAAAAAAATGGAAGAAACAATTGGTAAGATAAATCCTATTGACCAAACAGGATTGGGAAATTCTATCGTTAATATCCTTATGATGTGGTTATATAATTACTTTAATAATAATTGCAATCATTCTAAGCTATATTGTCATAAGATTACTTTTAATTTATTAGATTATGTATGCATATATGATTCAGTCAAAATCAATTGTGTTATTATACGGATCAAGTTCATAATTACTTTTTTTTAAAGAATCATCCTAATTTCGACATTAATTTTCTTAAAATATAAATATCTTTTTTATTCATTAATTACGTTGTTCAGTTTAGACAAAACATGTTAACATAATGAGTATAGTTTCAGTTATTATTGACATAAAGGTGATATATGTCAAATTTTATCATTAAGATCCTAATAATGAATTAAAATCTTTAAATTATGAAAATAGTATATCTAGTTTACTAAAAGTTTGAAACATAGTCCAAAAAGTTAATAATGTTGATTGAAGAAGTTAGATATAAATATTATTTAGGAGGGGGTTCTTTGAGGGATAATCTAGATCAAACAGTAAGATGTGTTAATTGTAATGAAGAATTACCAATTAATAAAAAATTCTGTACAAAATGTGGTACTTTATTGGATGTTAAACTTGAAACAAGTAATGTTATTAACATCAATGAAGAACTGGAAGAGCATAGAAACGCAAACGGTTCAACAAGTTTGTTGGGTGTGGATGAAACATTTGATTCAATTAAAAATTCAGGTATGGGGTTAATGAAAGGAATGGGTGGGTTTTTGAACAAAGCTGCTAGTAATCTTGATAGTAGTCTGAAAAAGGATGGATCTTCAGGAATTAATGAGATTATGAAAATGAGCAATAAAAAAAGTCCAGGCTATTTGATCTGTGATTCTTGTGGTGGCTTTTATGAACTTCAAATTGATGAGAAAGCTAATGATTTTAGTGGTGAATGTGAATGTGGGGGAAATTTGGAACATCACATTAATCTTCCAGGATAGATACGGAGTGATCTTTTATGGAAATAAAGCAAAGAAAACAATTAGTCAAGCTTAACTCTAATGAATATGAACATCATAATGACAAATATCTTTTAACTAAATTAGAAGGGACTCCTGGGGCGGAAACATTTGGAAGGGAATTCCAAAAAAGAGGCTTAGAAAAGTATTATAATATTATTTACACTGGTAGTTATTTAAAAGTAAGTGAAAGTCAATTTAAAGATGTTTACAAAATTTTAAAAGAAGCTTGTCATATTATACATCTTGATGATATTCCTAATTTATATATATTTCCTGGCTCCGGAGTAGAAGCATTTGCTTTTGGCTCAGAAAATCCTATAATTTTAATTTCTAGAAGAACTGTTGATTGGTTAGAACCTGGAGAATTGTTAGGACTGATTGGCCACCAAGTAGGCCATATTAAAAGTGGACATATGTTATACCAAGATATGGTAAGAATTCTCCCAACAGTGGGGAATTTGATAAGTACAGGAACGTTGGGTATAGGCAAACTTGTTTCTCAAGCTATAGAAAAAGGATTACTCCAATGGGCCCTAATGTCAGATTTCACTGCCGATCGAGCTGGACTTTTAACATGTCAAAATTCGGATGATTATTTAAAATTGTTAATGAAATCAGGTGGTGCTCCAAGAAAATATTATAAAAAAGAAAACGAACTTGATGTTGAACCATTCAAAAAACAGGCACGTGAATTCGATGCCTTTGATACTAATTCTTTAGACCAACTCGCCAAATTAGCAATAATAATGGAGCAATACCATCCATGGGCAGTTTTAAGAGCATCTGAACTTCTAAAATGGATAGATTCTGGAAAATATCAAGAAATATTAGACAAAGATACTTCAAAATCAATTTTCTGCTTTAAATGCCACTCAGAACTACAAATAGATGAAGTATTCTGTGGAAATTGTGGTGATAGAATTTGTCTCAGATAAATTAATTTCATTTTTTTGTAATTATATGTTCTTAATTTCGAATCTAATTTGAACATGCAATAATAAGTATCATTCTGATTTCATGTATGATAATATTCTACTATTTATTCTTTAGATGATTTATTCTATGTATTGAAAAATCATTTAAATACATTTTTGTAATAATAAATTTCATTTTTATATCATGTTGTTATAGAGGAAATTGAGGGCAAATATTTGGTTAAAAAAAGTTATTAAGAACTCTTAAAAATAGTAAAAGGTATAATTATCTGTATATTGTACAGATATTTACACATATTATTCTGTGATTTATTTTAGTTACTGTACTATTGCATTACCAATACTCGGTATAGTCCTGTCAGCACCATCAACTGTTGTATAATCATATGGTCCTTCAGTAATACCAACCACGCTAACAACCTGGTTTTCATAAGTTGTTTTTGTATTAGAATTATTTAAATCGACATATAAATCATTATCATCTTCGATGATTAAAAATCCATCACTGCTTTGTAGTACAGTTCCAAAAACCTTTACATTAGTACATCAGGTATAGAAGTACCCATTAAGGCACTTATAGTTGTTGTAGTGGGAGAGGAGGTTGATGCAGTAGCGGATGTGTTTGTCGTGGATGTTGAGTTATCTGATGTAGATGTATTAGTATTATTATCAGGAGTTATCATGCCTGCTATAGCAATAATTATTTACCCAACGTTATAGTTATTTTAGGTTGGATAATATCTATAGTAGGTTTTAAAAATGTTTCAGCATCATTTCTTAACCACGAAGCCTTGACAATATTTGCCATAGTAAATTCTTTCAATCCTAAAATAGAATTGGTAAAAATATTGGAGTATCTTTATAGGGTTCAAAGTGAATAAAAAAAATAAAATAAAAAAATAAGTAATTTTTATTTTAATCTGTAGGTTCTGGTTCAGTTAATTCTCGGCCATCCTCACTTGATACAAATATCAAACCAACTGATCTAGCAAATAACATTAAAAAATAGGGATATATGACTAAAAATGAAATAATAATTCCTACAATTGGGATTATACTCAAAAAACCTGCTACAAATCCAATTATTAATCCAATAACCCACATAACTATGAACCAGATGATGTACTTTCCCCATCCGATCATTTTTATTCTATCAAGTATTTCACTGAATCTAAAGGCTGCTTCCATTTCATCATATAACGCCATGTTTGCTACTGCCATATAAGCAAATAAAGCAAATATTAAGGCTAATATATATCCAATAATCGTTGTAACGCCTATTAATGCAAAGAATGAAGTAGGAGCAGTATATATACCAGCGTTTGTAGCTATTGAAGATGCTATTGATGAAAATAAACCAACAACTATCACGATCCCGGGGATTAATAAATATATTATGTAAACAACCAATACTTTTAGACCATCTATAAACATCTCACCCCAATCATTGAATTCTGGAAGTTCATCTATACCTGCAATACTTGACTTTAGTATTCTCAGGAAATATCCTAACACAAAGAATACCCCTATTATTACGAAGCTTAAAATAAATAAAACACCCAGAATTATTATTTTCTTCCATTCAGATGAAGGATATTTTACTGCATCTGATAAAATTTCCCCAATATTCATATTTTTACCTCCTTTTCCTTATAAATTATTTATTATGGATTTATCTATTTAAACTAGTAAGTAAAAGATAACTTAACCAAAAAAAAATCGTTATAATAAAATTCAGGAACTATTTACAAATAATAGAAAACATTTATCTATTTTAGCTATTTACAAAAATTTAATCAGTATTCTGATTTTTAGTATTGGATATTACTTTCCTGACGAATGGCGTTATTTCATATAATAGAAATAGCCTGGGGTTTGTCATCTGATTTTTAATGCTTGAAACATAAACAGCTAGATTGTTATGATTCTATTTAGATTTATAATGAACACTAAAAGATGGGTAATTTAAAACCTACAATTGCCATAATATTTTGCTGTATTAAACTAAAACATCCAAAATATGAATCATCCCATTTTTATATAACTATAGAAATATTATGTGTTATTGATGATTTATGGGGAGATGCAGAAGCAGATACTACACCATTAGTTGAAGCCGCATCCAGACTTGTATTACCCGTTGCTTTAGTAGTTAGTATCTATTATGACTTTGTAGATATGCAAGCAGATGGTGGTTCTGATGAGATGGAATATATAAACAGATATAATAGGGAGCATGAATCTTCAGGATATAGTCCACGATATAGAGGAGGTCATGGTTACACACATAATTATTACCCTAAATATCCATATAGATACTCAACTCCATATAACAGATATTCTAGAGGCGGTTACGTATCAGGTAGTGGTTATGTACCACTAGTGACTGAAAGTCCAGCTCAAATATTATATCAGAAGAATCTTGATGAATATCAAAACAAAGCAGCTAGTGCAAGTCAAAAAATTAAAGGTTATAAACTTGATGATCCATATTATGATGATAATGTAGATTATAAGTTCCAAACTGCAGTAATACCTCCTATTATTGGAGATATTGGTGAATGGTTTAAAAATCTGATGAAAAAATCTAAAAAAAGGATAAATGAAGGAGTAAATGAAATGAAGTCAGGGGATTATATTAATGGTGCAAAGGATATCACAATTGGAACTGGAGGAGCTTATATATAGGGCAGCGTTTTTTTTTTCAAATGTCACCATGGGCTGAGAAATGTGAGGATTTAATTTAAGATATTTATTATTAAAAAATTTTAAGAAATAATATATTATCTTCACTTTACTTTTAAGGAAGTGATTCTAATGGGTTTATTCAATAGATCAAATAAAAATTCACTCATAAAAAAGGGTTATAAATTGTTTAATCAAGGTAATTATCAAGAAGCTTTGGAATGTAATGATAAAGTCCTAGAAATAGATATAAGAAATGTAGAAGCAATGTTTAATAAAGGTTTAATATTATCCAAACTTGAAAAATATAATGAAGCAATTGATAATTATGATGACGCACTGAAAATTGATCCAGAATATGGAGATGCATTATATAATAAAGGTGTGATTTTAGGCAAACTTGGAAATCATCAAAAAGCTTTAGAAACTTTTAATAGGAATTTAAAAGTTGATTCAAAAAATGTTTTTGCATGGAATAATAAAGGAGCGGCTTTAGAAAAACTTGGTAATATTAAAGAGGCAATAAACTGTTACGATAAAGCTTTAAAATTAGATCCAAGTTTTACCAAAGCTTGGGATAATAAGGGTGTGCTTTTAATAGAACAGGAAAAATATCAAGATGCAATAAACTGCTTTGATAAGGCTATAGAGTTACATCCTAACTTCAATTACCCATGGATTAATAAAGGATTAGTATTTTTAGAACAGGAGAAATATCTGGAAGCAATAAACTGCTTTGATAAAGCAATAGAATTAGATCCAAAAAATATTACAGCTAGACTTAATAAAGGTCTTACCCTAGAAGAAATAGGAAAACCTCAAGAATCACTCAAATGTTATAACAAAGTCTTAGATATAGATCCAAATAATGAAAATGGTAAAAATGCTAAGGAAAAAATTTTATTAATTATAAATAAAGATTAACAATAATTTCAAATTTAGGATTACCATTGATTAATTATTATTGATATTTATTTTATTTTTTTAATTCCAGATTGAAACTAACTCAATTTAAAAAATAAATAAAAATAATACCAGAATTCAATAGTTAGGTATATTCATAATAATTTGAACTATTGACACATTTGGGATTTGTTGTATACTCATAGGGAAAATTAAAATTTAATTACTAACTTAAATAATCAAATAAAAAGTCTATTTAGAATTAGGACTATGTTGCATCGTTATATGGAACTATAACGAAGTTTAAATCCAAAATAGATATTAGTATATAGGGATTGTGAATAGAATGTTTGAACATTTTCCGAGTTCTGATTCAACCCAGATGTGTCCTCCTTGTTGGTGGACTATTTTTTGTGCATTACTAAGCCTATTGCAATTTTATTTCCTCTCATTTTAAGTTATAAATAATAAAATCATAATTTTTGAGTTGCATCAGGATTATTTGATCTTTTATTGTGAATCCTTTTTGATGCTCTTAGACCCTGTTCTAATGTTTTAAAATAAGCTATTATATTAATTCTGACGGAGATATTTATTATTCATTTATGATATTTTAATAATATATTCATTGGATATCATTCCAGTTCTATTAGTACATTTAATATTGTATAACTGCCCCCTTTATTTAGATAAAGTGAATTTATTATCGTTTTTTAAGTAGCTGCTACAAGGTGATGTTCAATTCTAAACTTCTTGTGTATTGCTATGTATCTAAGTAACTCATAACAAGTATTCATTGAAATTAGAATTTATTCATATATCTCTTGTTAATAAACATATAAATTTAATAATAAGTAGGAGTTATTTAATATATTATTTTTCTAAAGACGTTTGTAGTTACAGAGTTAGTAAAATGTTTTATATTACAAAAAAAGATAAATATTATTTCGCCTTTAAACAAACTTTTATATTCTCTTTGGATTTTGCTTTTAATTTAGTAGTAGGTTCATCATTTATATTCACTGTATCTAAAGCAAAATCAAATAATTCAAAGATTATCTTGTTTAATCTGAGACCTTTTTCAGTTAAGCAATACTCTGTCTGAACAGGAGTAGAGTTTACTATTTTTTCAATTATACCATTCTGTTCTAATTCTTTCAATCTTTCAGAGAGCACTTTACTACTTAAAGTAGGATTAAGTTCTAAAAAATCCTTAAAACGCGTGCAATTACAAAACAATCCTTTAATTATTTTAATATTCCATTTCTTCCCAAGATAACTAAATGTCTCATCAATTGTACGATAAATTTCATTGAAATAATAGTCTTTTTGATCCAACTAATTCCCCCTTACTATTTGGTAATTACCAATTGGTTAGAAAAATTACTTTAAGTTAGTTTAATAGTTCTAATAATATGATTTGTTTCTCTTCATTAATAAATAAATCATTGATTTTTTTTGAAATTTTTCAAACTTTAAAAAGTTTACAAATTTAATTAAGGTTTGTCGAAATCATTTGATAAAAGGAGGGATATTACTGTTATTCAGAAATTTTGGAAAAACAAATCAAAAGGTTTCAGCTTTAGGATTCGGATGTATGCGGCTTCCTGTAATTGGAAATGATCCAACTAACATTGATGAAGAAAACGCCATAAAAATGATTCGTTATGCTATTGATCATGGTGTGAACTTTATTGACACTGCATACCCATATCACGGTAATAGTTTGGATCATGGAGGTGAAAGCGAGCCACTTGTAGCAAAAGCATTAAAAGATGGATACAGAGAAAGAGTGAAAATAGCTACAAAACTCCCAACTTGGATGATAAAAACAAGAGAAGATATGGACAAATACTTGAATGAACAGTTAAAACGTCTAAAAACAGACTATATCGATTTCTATATGGTTCATGGTATCAATACAACTTACTGGGAAAATTTGAAAGAACTTGGGTTTGAGGAGTTTTTAGATCAGGCTATTACTGATGGAAAGATAAAACATGCGGGATTTTCATTTCATCATAGAATAGAACTCTTTAAAGAGGTAGTTGACCATTATAACTGGTCTTTTTGTTTAATACAATATAATTATCTTGATGAAGATTATCAGGCCGGAAAAGAAGGATTAGAATATGCATTTAAAAAGGGTTTAGGTGTGGCAGTTATGGAGCCTTTAAGGGGTGGACAGTTAGCAGACAATATTCCACAAGAAGTTCAAGAAATATTTAATGGTTCAGATGTGAATAGATCACCTGCAGAATGGGCTTTAAGATGGGTTTGGAACCATCCAGAAGTATCAGTGGTTTTAAGCGGGATGAACACCATAGAGCAGGTTGAAGAGAATTTAAAAATTGCAGAAGAAGCTCAGTCAAATACATTGACAGATGAAGAATTAAAAATTACAGATCAAGGTAAATCAATTTTTGAAGAAAAACTGAAGATTAATTGTACTGGTTGTGGTTATTGTTTACCTTGTCCTAATGGTGTAAATATTCCTGAAAATTTTGCAAAATATAATGACTATTTTCTGTTTGGAAGTCCAGAAACCAAAGCAGAATACCAATTTCATTACATGGGACTTATAATGGAAAATGAACGAGCATCCGCATGTATTGAATGCAGTATATGTGAAGAACATTGCCCACAGAATATACCAATAATTCAAGAATTAAAGAAAGTTAAAGAGTTATACGAATAATGGAGGATTTACTATGAGTTTTAACATGTATGTGCCTACAAGAATTTTATTTGGAGCTGGAGAATTAAATAATTTGCATGAACAAAAAATGCCCGGCAAGAAAGCTATGGTGGTTATTTCTAATGGAAAGTCCACAAAAGAAAATGGTTATCTGGCAAGAACAGTTGAACAGTTGAAAATTGCAGGTGTAGAATCTGTGTTATTTGATAAAGTGGAAGCAAATCCATTGAAGTCAACAGTTATGGCAGGAAGTGCTTTTGCCAAAGAAAATAATTGTGATTTTATAGTTGCTCTGGGTGGTGGAAGCTGTATTGATGCTGCAAAAGCAATCGCAGTAATGACAACTAACGATGGGGACTACTGGGATTATATTCCTTCCGGAAGTGGAAAGGGAGAACCAATTAAAAATAAGCCACTTCCTGTAGTGGCTATTACAACAACAGCGGGCACGGGCTCTGAGACAGACCCTGGTACAGTTATTACCAACGAAGAAACACATGAGAAATCAGGATTTTTAGATGACGATTTGTTCCCGGTTTTAGCAATCGTCGATCCTGAACTTATGATATCTGTACCGCCAAAATATACAGCTTACCAAGGCTTCGATGCGTTATTCCACAGTTTAGAAGGATATATTTCTAATGGTGGAAACATTATGAGCGATATGTATGCCCTTGCTGCTATTGAAAATGTGGGACTTAACCTGGCAAAAGCAGTTAAAGATGGAAACGATTTGGATGCACGAGAAAAAGTGGCTTTTGGAAGCACTATTTCAGGTATAGTTATGTCTGTAGGTGCTACTACAAGTCAACATTCTTTAGAACATGCAATGTCAGCATTTCATCAGGAACTTCCACATGGTGCAGGTCTTATTATGCTTAGCAAGGCCTATTTCACACACTTCATAAATAAGCAGGTATGTGATGATAGATTTGTAAGAATGGCAGAAGCTATGGGAATGGAAGATGCAAAGGATCCCATGGACTTTATCACTATGTTAATCAAATTACAGGAAGATTGTGGGGTTGCAGATCTTAAAATGTCTGATTATGGAATTAAACCGGAAGAATTTGAAACACTGGCTAAAAATGCAAAAGAAACCATGGGATTCTTGTTCACAGTAGATAGAAGCCAACTTAGTATAAAAGATTGTGTGATGATTTATGAGGATTCCTATAAGTAATATTTGGAAAATCTAAAGAATAATAGGTAATTAATTT
>Ga0224559_1001834_pt1 | contig 11299 bp, 10 predicted proteins | sample 714S33034metaG_FD_180676 | JGI IMG/M metagenome (GOLD analysis project Ga0224559, IMG submission 180676) | Peat soil microbial communities from Stordalen Mire, Sweden - 717 S3 30-34 | ecosystem: Environmental > Terrestrial > Soil > Wetlands > Peat | place: Sweden: Norrbotten County, Stordalen... | reverse complement strand
AGGCATCTTCTTCGCTCCATTCCGCCGCCAGACGCTTCGCTGTTTGGATGTCCTTCGCTTGTGTGCGCTTGTCACCGCCGCACAGCAGGATGATGATGATGTTGCCCCGCTTTTGGAAGTAGACACGGTAGCCTGGGCCATAGTCGATTCTAAGTTCACTGATTCCCTGACCTACCGGCTTTACATCTCCTGCATTCCCATAGGCAAGGCGGTCAAGGCGAGACGCGATCAGAGCGCGTGCCCGCTCATCCTTGAGCCGTATACGCCATTTGCGGAAGGTCTCGGTTTGTCTGAATTCGACCATGGCGAGGCTTGTAGTTTATAGACTACCACATTTCATGTCATTCAACGCAGGGCCTTGAGGGGATGGAATAGGATTGTGCGGGTGGTTCGCTTCTCTCTTTCCTTGGTCACAGTCGGTAGAATGTAGGTTAGGATCTTGACCATGCGGCTGTTTATCAGGAATTTCGCGATGCTTCTGACACCGGCGCTGCTGTTGGCGGCCGGCTGCGGCAGCGGGCTGGTGACGGCAAATTCCTCGAATGCGGCCTTTTCGATCGCTCCGGGCGCAGCGGCCATTGACACAAACTGCACCGGCTGCAATGCAACCAACACGCAGGGCGGGCAGGTGCACCAGTTCACGGCCACGCTTACCGGCGGCGGAGCGGCGGCGGTTAGCTGGTCAGTTGCCGGCGGGGACGCGACGAGCGGGCCGGGAAGCATCACCGCCAGCGGCCAGTACACGCCGCCCAGCTACCTGACCGCCGACCGCGCCGAAGTGGTGGTAACCGCGACTCTGAACGCGGACCCCAGCCTGAGAGCCAGTTCCGTACTCACCGTGACGCCGGGATTCCTGCAACCGCTGACACCGGAGAACGTGGCTCTGGGCGCGAATGGAAGCGTTACCGTCACAGGCATTCTGGCCGAGGCGGGCGGCTCGGCGGGCATTGATTTCAAGCTGGCAAGCTCGGCAAACGGGCAAAGCGGCGGCCAAGGCTCGTTGGGCGCGCCGAGTTGCCAGCGCGACAGCAAGGCTTTCACCTCCTGCACGGTCACCTACTTTGCACCTTCCTCAGTACAATCCTCCGGCGCGACGTACGTGGTGGCTTCGGTAGGCAGCTCATCGTCCAGGACTGCGGCCCTGGTGCTGGTGAACTCCGCCGGGGTTACCAGCAATCCCGCCACGCATCAGGGACAGTTGGCGGGGTCGGTGGTGCTGGGCAGCTCGGGCGGTAACAACACGGACTACGACACCCAGGGCAACCAGATTGTGGACTGCTGCAGCGGCACGCTGGGCGCGCTGATTGAGGATGCGAGCAAGCGAGAATACCTGTTGAGCAACAATCACGTGCTGGCCAAAAGCGACCATGCCAGCGTGGGCGACGCAATCGTGCAGCCGGGGCTGATTGACAATAACTGCACACCGCTGGGAAGCGGATCTGGCGTGGAGCCAGTGGCCTCGCTGACCGGCTGGCTGCCGCTCCGATCCAGGCAGACCAACGCGGACGCGGCAATTGCTCAAGTGACCTCGCGCGCCGTGGACACAGCCGGCAGAATTCTGGAGTTGGGCGGAAGGCAGCCGGGCGGCACACTGGCCGCAGCGCCGCCGGGCATCAGCTCGACCGGCGGACGGGGCGAGGCGGCTTCACTTGATTTGAAAGTGGCCAAGAGCGGGCGGACGACGGGGCTGACCTGCGGCGGCATCTCGGCCGTCGATCTGGACGTGAAGGTGGAGTATTACCTCGATTGCGCGGAGACCCGGCCCTACCTGACCAAGACCTTCACGCGCCAACTGGGCATCAGCGGCAACCAATTCAGCGACGCGGGCGACTCCGGCGCGCTGGTGGTGGATGCGGCGAACGCCGAGCCGGTGGGGCTTTACTTTGCCGGCGGGACGGACGTCTCCGGCGTGAGCCAGGGCGTGGCCAACCCGGCCTCCGACGTGCTGAGCGAACTGAGCGCGCAACTGGGCGGCGGGGCTTATACCTATGTGGGCACGGCTGACCATGCGGTCAGTTGCTTGAGTTACGGCGACAACACCCTCTCCGCGGCGCAGAGCCGCACACTCAGCGATGCGGAGACGACCCGCGCCCAGCAAGCCCTGGCGCAGGCACGGATGCTGGTGAGTTCTTCGACCGGAATTCTGGGCGTGGCGACCGGCAAGAGCAGCGACCACCCCGGCGAGGCCGCTGTGATCCTCTATACGGACGAGAACAGGACAGTGAGTGCGCCCGCCACGGTGAACGGCGTACGCACACTGCTGATTCCCACCACGGCCCGCGCGGTGGCTTACGGAACCGCGCCGCAAACTCCCTCTGAGACCGGCATTTCGTCGCTCTCCGCAGCCGCGCTCGCTCAGGCCGTGACCGTCAAGAACCAGGTGGCCTTCCGGCTGATGCGGCAGAACCCGGCTTTCTTCGGCGTGGGCGTGGGCCAGAGCCTGGACAACCCGCGCGAGGCGGCACTGGTGATCTACGTGGATCGCAATCGCCTGCCCGCCCAACTGCCCGCGACCGTGGACGGCGTGCGCGCCCGGTATGTGGTGATGGACCGGCTGCACGTGACCCGGTCGTATGCGGCTCCGGGGCCTTCGCGACTCCACTGCAAGCCAAAGCCAGCCGGCCAGCCAGCGCGCTTCGATCCGCTGGGTCTGTTCAAGCCGCGGAGTTTGAAGCTGGACTGAAGCGCGGTGTATTATCATGCGCCCCAAAGGGGTAGCATGGTCGGAGCGGGTGTAAATGGGAATTCCTTATCAAGTGTCCCTTATCTGTCTAGGACACGTTATAGTTCAGATTGCAGCCAACAATTTTGTATATGCGTCGATGCCATACAACATACGACGAGACTTGGAAAGTGATTCTGTATGCCCTATTCGATACTGACGGACAGAGCTATTCTGCGGCGGAGACACTGGATCGATGAACTCGCCCAAATCAGCGGAAGATTCGGCGAGGACACCGCTAGAGTTGAGCGCGAGTTATCCGCAGAGATTGAGCAGGAGGGGACCACCGCATTGCTCGACCATCTCTACTTGTGCGGAGCAATCCCTGAAGAGTATGGCCGCGATACAAGCGCAGAAAAGCTCTATTCAAAATACACAGATACTTTGCTATCCGCTGCCTTTTGTCAAATTGGATTGACGAGTATCGTTCTAACAGAGCGGGCCGACGCCGCAGACGTGGAAGTTGTCGGACCTAATTATTCTTTTGTCGCGGACGCGAAAGCATTTCGGCTAAGCCGAACAGCTAAGAATCAGAAGGATTTCAAAATTGAGGCACTGAACGGCTGGAAGCATGGGAAGCCTTATGCTATGGTTGTGTGTCCTATATATCAGCTTCCTGCTCGGACAAGCCAGATTTACCAACAAGCAATCGCTCGGAATGTTTGCATTTTTTCATACTCGCATCTTGCCACGCTTGTTGAATTTTCTAAAGCTGGCGGAGCTTGTAAAGCTCAAGAGCTTTTGATGAGTATCCTTAAATGCTCAGAACAATTGAATCCGACAAAGGACTCCCTTGCATACTGGACTAGCGTAAATCGAACGATGCTCAGCGCAGATGCGGCCATCCTACCGATCTGGCAACAAGAAAGAGTATTGACTCTCGAATCGATAGCTGCGGCGAAAGAAGAGGCTCTCACGACGTTCGCCTATCAGCGGGAACAGGTTATGCGAATGAGTCGAGAAGAGGCTATAAGATATTTGATTCAGGATCGGAACATCGACGGGCGAGAAAGGGTCGTCCGTTCTGTATCTGACAATGGCATTTTGGCTATTTTGTGAATTGAAGCAGACCACTATCGTCTAACCTATTTTTGCACACCTGGATATACTTGCTATCGAGTTCAAAGCCAATGAAGTGGCGGCCGAGGTTGTGAGCAGCCACGAGTGTCGAGCCACTTCCGGCAAATGGATCAATGACAATCTGACCTGGTTTAGTCGTGAGTTCGATAAGAGCTTGCATAAGACGAACGGGCTTCTGGGTTGGGTGCAAGCCTCCTTCTCCTTTTCCAAATCCGCACTGAAGAATGTTATCAGTGCTGTGGACATACTGCAGAAAAGCCTCCTCGTTGTAAGGCCCGACACCATAATTCAGAGCGTTGTCTGCGATAGTAGTTCCGATCTTGTACGGTTTGGTAAACCAAAGAATCGGCTCAAAGGATGGGCGAAGATTCCCGACTCTCCAGCCCTCCCACTCGCGGGAAGACGCTGCATCTCCGCGCCGGTCGAATACGATGCTTACACGTTGGGCTCGGTGCGGCGCACGATCGCGTACCCAAGCCAGCATATCTTTAAAAGAAAAGCCAACATCTTCAAGTGCACAAATACACCGGTGCGAGAAACGGCGACCGGCAAAAATGAAGACGGAGCCGCCGGGTTTCAAGACACGTAGCCATTCAGCGGCCCATGTTGAGCACCATTCGTAATACTGCTTCGGTATCTCTCTATCCGCCTCAGACCATCCGTTAATTGGCTTTCCGCGTTTTCTAAATATGGCTCCCGCCTTCTCCTGAGCTGGGCTCGACCCCAAGTATGCGGAATTGGTATTGTCATGCAAAACATCCCAATCTTCGACACCGATTCCGTAGGGAATGTCGCTAAGAATGAGGTGTCCTGCGCAGGACGGCAAATCCTTGATCAGCAGGACTGAATCGCCAGGAATGATTTCGTCTAGTGGAAGCGTTCCCTCGTAGCCGGAGATCGGAATGGATGTTGCTGCGGCAGCTGTCATTGATTAATCTTTACCACGTCCGGGGAGCGCCCTCAACATGAGGTCTGTTCACAATGCGGGGGAAATCTTGAGTCAACAACGTTCCTCCTCAATAAATCAATAAGTTACGAGACGCCGATGCTCAATTCCCAATTCGGGTGATATGTTGCAACAATCGGCTTTTTCAGTATTGAATTCACCTCGCCACACACCTTTCCCGCTCGTCAGATTCGGATCGTTCCTGCGCCACCCGGAGTGAGCCTCACTTGGCTCTGAGCGCCGCGGCGATCTGCCGCCCGTGGAGGCGGCCATTCTCGATGAAGATTTCATTGGTGCAGGCGCCGGTCATGGCGAAGACGAAGTCGTTCTTGACGGTTACGCGGCGTTACGCACGGCGATGGCGGCGAGTGTGTCTGACGCGGCGCGGCGCATAGGTCCACTCCCTGACGGGCCCCGTATCTACGTGGATGAATTGACCTTTAGGGTAGTAACCCACGCCACCAGCGCCGAGTGAAAGCGCAGCGTCCCGCAACTCCACCGCTGGAACGCCAGGAACCCGGAGATCGAGTGCATTTGCTTCGATATGCTGGGAGTGCTCGGCTGCGTTGGTGGTTCCACTCTCGCGGAGGGCATCGTTCGTTTCCTTTGTCCGGTAGCCGCTGAGGATCTGGATTACGCTGCTTGATCGATCGAGCTTGGCAAGCATCGTGTGGAGCACGTCGAAGGTGCGGGGATTGTAGCTCTTGACCTCATCGTTGTGGCTGTCGCGCAGGAATTGGCTGAGCTTGTCGAGAGCCTCGGGGATATATGTATCGCCCACCCTGTAAATGACGTCGACGATCTCGCCACCCTGCCGCGCGAGCTTGAGCTCAAACTTCTGGCCATCCTCAGGCACGTCGTCGTCAGAAATGGAACCCATACCAGGCAGGCCAACGTTCGACAGCATGTACCTCATCGCGTGGAGATGAGAATGCCTGTGGTGCGCGGTGTTGCGCGCGCTGGCCTTAGGACAGACAGCGATGAGCACAACAAGGGCAGTGAGCGTACAAGCTTGACGGGCGAAAGCGAGGCGACGAACGGACGTGGCGAGATGCAGCGACAAAACGGCAGGACTCCTGACTTCTATTCGCGGTTGCGGCGCGTGGCATAATCCCTCGTGCAGGCGACGAAGGGACCGATAAGCCCGACAGCACGAGGGGTTGGTTTCCACACTACAGTGATTATCTACAATTCTACTGTAGCCGCAGCCGTCCCGTCCAAGGACGGCGGATATGTCCCGGTCGGCGAGCCTTCACTTGGCTGTGAGCGCCGCGGCAATCTGCCGTCCGTGGAGGCGGCCATTCTCGATGAAGATTTCATTGGTGCATGCGCCTGCCACGATGACTCCGGCGAGATAAATGCCGGGGACGTTGCTCTCCTTGGTCTCCGGATTGCAGATCGGCCGGCAGTCCTTTCCTTCAACACGCACGCCCAGCGCCTCAAGGAAGTCGAAGTCGGGGTGGTAGCCGGTCATGGCGAAGACGAAGTCGTTCTTGACGGTTACGCGGCCCTGGGGCGTCTGGATGAGAACCGCGTCGGGGGTGATTTCGACGACGTGGGAGTCGAAGTAGGCCGTAATTTCACCGGCTTTGATGCGGTTTTCGAGGTCGGGCTTGATCCAGTACTTTACGTGCTGGTGCATCTCGGCGCCGCGATGGACGAGCGTGACCCGCGCGCCGCTACGCCAGAGTTCGAGCGCCGCAATGGCCGCCGAGTTCTTGCCGCCGATGACCAGCACGTCCATCCCGGAGAAGGGGTGGGGATCGAAGTAATAGTGATGCACCTTGCTGAGGCTCTCGCCGGGAATGTGCAGGTAGTTGGGCAGGTCATAGTAGCCGGTGGCGAGGGCCAGCTTTCGGGCCTGGATGGCGCCGGAGCGGCGGAAGCGGTCGATGGTGCGCACCGTAAAGGCTCCGTCAGCGCCCGTGACCCGCTCCACGCGATGATACTGGCGGATATCCAGCTTATAGTGGGCCGCAACGAGCCGGTAATACTGGAGCGCCTCAGCGCGGCTGGGCTTGGCGTTGGGGCTGGGAAAGGGAATGTCGCCAATCTCCAGCAGCTCGGACGTGGTGAAAAAGGTCATGTGCGCGGGATAGTGGAAGAGCGAGTTGCAGATGCAGCCCTTGTCCACCACCACGGCGCGCAAGCCGGCCTTTTGCGCTTCAATGGCGCAGGAGAGCCCGATGGGGCCAGATCCCACTATTAAAAGATCGAAGATGGCGTCGTGCGTAGACTGCGTTTCCAGCGTGGATTCGCTCATGGCACTAGATTAGGACATCGGGGTGGTTTACGGCTGGGCTAGCCGGTTCTTTTCGATTTGGTTGCGCCTTTATGGTAGAATGGTAGATGTAAATGGTGGAAAGGTGGAAGGCGATGGCCTTGAACATCAAAAACGAGGAAACTCACCGGCTGGCGCGGGAACTGGCACGCAGGAACGGTGAGACCGTAACCCTGGCCGTTACGATTGCGCTGAAGGAGCGGCTCGAACGGCAGGAAGAACCTGCCAAGCGAAAGAGCCGCATGGAGGCGCTGACGAGGTTTTCCGAGTATTGCGCACCGTTTTTCAAAGATGGTCCCAGCGGGAACGAACTGATCAATGCGCTCTATGACGAAGAGACGGGATTACCCAAATGATTGTCGATTCATCGGCACTGGTAGCTGTGATCAAGCGTGAATCGGACTGGCTGACGCTGTCGGGCCGGATGAATTCCGTCAACAGTCTGTATATGTCAGCGGCTTCGTATCTTGAGACTTCGATTGTTCTCGACAGCCGCCGAGACCCGATTATGAGCACGGGGTTGGACGAACTGATTGAAGATGTGGAAATCGTCATCGAGCCGGTGACCGCTGAGCAGGCAAAGATTGCCCGGCAGGCTTATCGCGACTTCGGAAAAGGCAGCGGCCACCCGGCCAACCTGAACTTCGGCGACTGCTTCACCTACGCCCTGGCCCGCGACAAACGCGAACCCTTGCTCTATAAGGGCGATGACTTCGGGCATACGGATTTGCGGTCGGCGATATGAGAAAACAATCTCCCTGGGCGCGGTTCTACGCTTTGCACTATTATGTTGACCATGGCGGCGCTTCAAGCTTATCTCGACCAACTTGGCTATGAATTAGTGAAATGTTCCGATGGCTGCTGGGGCATTGAGCATGACCGGAAGAATGGCATTTTGCCGCGTTGTCTGTTTCTCGAAATTCAAGATCCGAAGGAGAGAGGCTGTTTGGCCGTTGGCCTGAACCCCGGTAAATCGAACGATGCCGAGCGCGATTACTACAAGAAGAATGGAAATTCGTATTGCTCATTCAAGAACTACTGGAACCAAGAACTTTATAAGATTGACTACCACTCCAAAGTGCGTAAGCTGATCCAATGCGTCGGTCTCAACGGTCCAATCATTTGGACTGAGTTGGCAAAATGCGAAAGATCAAAAGAGACAAGCCAGCTACCCATCGATACACTCCGTCATTGCACGAGTCGGTTTCTCTTAAGGGAGCTAAAGCAGGTCCCGTCTAACTGGCCAATTATTGGTATCGGGAAACAGGCTTTCGACGCGCTTTGCTACATCGCTCCGGAGCGCACCATTATCGGAATTCCTCACCCCACAGGAGCCTGGGGTAGGTCATTCGATAAAAAATTATTTCCTTCCGGCTCGATGAATGAAGAATGCAAGAAACACGCCATCGATGCCATCAGATCTTGTGATCCCAAAGCAATCTGGCTCGGCAGTATGAAATAGCACCTCGCGCGGCCAGTCCAGGCCTAATCTACCTTGCCCTTCCGCTGATTTCAGGCACCGAGTACGTCGAACCTATTAATCTAGAGAGCCAGAGGAGCTTCCCCATGACTATCATCCGGCAGGAAGATTTTGTTGCCAGCGTTGCAGGCGCGTTGCAGTACATCAGCTACTACCACCCGGTGGATTACATCACCAGCCTGGCGAAGGCCTACGAGCGGGAAGAGTCGCCTGCGGCGCGGGATGCGATTGCGCAGATTCTCATCAATAGCCGCATGTGCGCCGAGGGGCACAGGCCCATTTGCCAGGACACGGGGATTGTGACGGCGTTCCTCAAAGTCGGCATGGACGTGCATTTTGAGGCTGCGGCGGGCGAGGAACGGAAAGACATTCAGGCGATGGTCGATGAGGGCGTGCGGCGGGCGTATCTGGACCCGGAGAACAAGCTGCGGGCTTCGATTCTGGCCGATCCGGCGGGCAAGCGGATCAACACCAAAGACAACACGCCGGCCTGCGTCACCGTGGAACTGGTGAAGGGCGAGACGGTTGATGTGACGGTGGCGGCCAAGGGCGGAGGGTCGGAGGCCAAGGCAAAGTTCATCATGCTGGACCCATCGGACTCGGTGGTGGAGTGGGTGCTGAAGACCGTGCCGACGATGGGCGCGGGGTGGTGTCCGCCGGGGATGCTGGGCATCGGGATTGGCGGGACGGCGGAGAAGGCGATGCTGCTGGCCAAGCAATCGCTGATGGAGCCGATCAACATTCAGGAGCTGAAGGCACGCGGGGCGTCGAATCGCGCGGAGGAGCTGCGGCTGGAGCTTTACGACAAGGTGAACCGGCTGGGGATTGGCGCGCAGGGGCTGGGTGGGCTGACGACGGTGCTGGACGTGAAGGTGTTGGACTACCCGACGCACGCGGCCAACCTGCCGGTGGCCATGATTCCCAACTGCGCGGCGACGCGGCACGCGCATTTTGTGCTGGATGGGTCAGGGACGGTGTATCTCGATCCGCCAGACCTGGATAACTGGCCGAAGCTGAGTTATGACGTGTCGGCGGCGCGGCGGGTGAATCTGGATACGGTGACGCGCGAGGATGTCGCCACATGGAAGCTGGGCGAAGTCGTTCTGCTGACCGGTAAGCTGCTGACCGGGCGCGACGCCGCGCATAAGCGCATGACGGAAATGCTCGACCGGGGCGAAAAGCTGCCGGTGGATTTCAGCGGGCGGTTTATCTACTACGTGGGGCCGGTGGACCCGGTGCGCGAAGAGGTGATGGGACCGGCGGGGCCGACGACAGCGACGCGGATGGACAAGTTCACGCGGCAGATGCTGGCTGAGACGGGATTGCTGGGCATGGTGGGCAAGGCCGAGCGCGGACCGGCGGCGATTGAGGCGATCAGGGAGTTTGGCGCGGTCTACCTGATGGCGGTGGGCGGCGCTGCTTACCTGGTGGCGAAGGCCATTCACGGGGCGCGCGTGCTGGCGTTTGCCGATCTGGGGATGGAGGCGATCTACGAGTTCGATGTGCGCGATATGCCGGTGACGGTGGCCGTGGACTCGAAGGGAACCAGCGTTCACCAGACCGGGCCGGCGGAGTGGCAGCGGAGGATTGCGGGGATTCCGATTCTGCAATAGCAGGGGTTAGGGATTAGGGGTTAGGCGAACGGCGCGGAGGATTGCTTCGACGGCTTCGCCGGGGGTGAGCTGGTCGACGGCTATCGAGACGTGGGCCATGCGATAGAGCGGCAGGCGGCGCTGGTAGCGGCTTTCGAGGTTGGCCTGGTCGGCGAGGATGGGGCGGGCGTGCTCGGTGCCGCGGCAACGGGCAAGAGTGGTGGCCAGTTGCACCTCCAGATGGACCAGGTGCGTGCCGGGAATGGTGAGCAGCAGCGCGCGCGTGGCAGGGTGCTCGATGGCGCCGCCACCCAGGGCCAACACCAGCGCATCGCCGGCGGAAAGGCGCGCGATGGTCGCGCGTTCCAGCTCGCGGAAGGCCGCCTCGCCGTGGCGGGCGAAAAACTCGGCGATGGTCGCGCCAGATTCGGCCTCGATTACGTCATCCACATCGATGAATCGCCAGCCCAGCCGTGCGGCAACGAGCGGGCCGACGGTCGACTTGCCCGAGCCCATGAAACCTGTGAGGATGATGCGGCGGGGCGCGGCGGCGGTTGCGCTTTTCGAGCGGGGCAATTCGGAATTGGATGAGGCTTCCACAGCCTTAGTGTAACGGCAGCCGTATCGCAGCCTGAAATCTCGACGGCTTTGATTGTGTGCCGGGGATGGATCATTTTCCGCACGGACGGGCGGAGACTTCCACCATTCCAGATCTCAAAAACTAGACTTGTGGGGCGTCTGGCAAGATGGAGTTCAAAACGCGAGAACCTCAGCTTACAGGCAGTCGGAAAACGGGGGAGTGACGGGGTATAACAGGACTAAAAGTTGAAAAAGCCCAGGGAATTAAGCTGATTTAGCGTGTTTTTAGCTCATTTTAGATGGGTTTCATGACCGAGGTAGGGAGGATTGAGGCGATTTTGACCTGCCCCTGGAAAACTTTACCCGTGATCAATCCCAACACTCCGACTTTCTGAAAACTATCGTGGATCGTGGTCTCCCACCCGAAATCAGATACTCGGGAAAATTGAGAAATGGATGGTTGAGTTTGTGGTTTCCCACATCTGGCGCGATGAGACTGCGCCAGATATGGGGCACCTGTGATCTTTCAAGAGGTTGTCCATTCGATTCAGACCGGAGAAGCTGGTTGTGACGAGCAACTAGAACCTTCGGAGGGATCGAATGGACATTCATAAGAATG
>Ga0224559_1001832_pt1 | contig 11305 bp, 12 predicted proteins | sample 714S33034metaG_FD_180676 | JGI IMG/M metagenome (GOLD analysis project Ga0224559, IMG submission 180676) | Peat soil microbial communities from Stordalen Mire, Sweden - 717 S3 30-34 | ecosystem: Environmental > Terrestrial > Soil > Wetlands > Peat | place: Sweden: Norrbotten County, Stordalen... | reverse complement strand
TCGCCGGGATCGCCCTGGCGTCCGGCGCGGCCACGCAGCTGATTGTCGATGCGGCGGGACTCATGGCGCTCGGTGCCGAGGATGAAGAGTCCGCCGGATGCGATGACCTGGTCGTGCTCGAGGCGGGCGGCTTCGGCGTGGACGTTGTAGACCGTGGCCCATTCCAGGGAGTCGATTTCGAACTCCTGGCCTTGGTAGTAGAAGCGCTGGAAGCCGTGCGGGGCCATGGGATTGATGGCGCCCTCGGCCACGCTGATGGCGCGGGCCTTGTTCTTTTTGACCAGCTCCTGGCGGGCCATGAATTCGGGGTTGCCGCCGAGGAGAATATCGGTTCCGCGGCCGGCCATGTTGGTGGAGATGGTGACTACGCCAAGGCGGCCAGCCTGAGCGACGATCTCCGCTTCGCGCTCATGGAACTTGGCGTTCAGCACCACGTGCTTGACGCCTTTGCGTTGCAGGATCGCCGAGAGCCGCTCGGATTTTTCGATGGAGACTGTGCCCACCAGCACCGGCTGCTTCTTTTCATGCAGCGTGGCGATGTCGTCGGCGGCAGCCTTGAATTTTTCCTTCTCGGTGCGATAGACGACGTCAGGATTTTCCAGGCGGAGCATCGGCTTGTTGGTTGGGATGACGACAATTTCCAGCTTGTAGATTTTCTCGAATTCGGCGGCTTCGGTTTCGGCTGTGCCAGTCATGCCGCTGAGCTTTTGATAGAGGAGGAAGTAATTCTGGAAAGTGATCGTGGCGAGCGTCTGATCTTCCTTGCGGATGGTGACATTCTCCTTGGCCTCGATGGATTGATGCAGACCGTCACTCCAGCGGCGCCCGGGCATCAGGCGGCCGGTGAAGGTGTCCACGATGATGACTTCGCCTTCTTTGACGACGTACTCGACATCGCGCTTGTAGAGGGCTTCGGCCTTGATCGCCGTCTCGATGTAGTGCTTCATCTCCCAGTTTTCAGCGTCGGCGATGTTGCCGATGCCGAGCAGCTTTTCGATGCTCACCCAGCCTTCGTCGGTCACGCCGATGGTGCGCTGCTTTTCATCGACGATATAGTCGCCGGTGAGGTACTTCTGGCCCTCGGCCAATTGCAGGCCCAGCTCCTCCTGGCGCTTGTGATCGATGGATTCGATCTCTTCGCCTTTGACCAGCTTGGGGACGATGGCGCGGGCGCGGGCGTACTTGTCGGTGGTCTGCTCGGTGGGGCCGGAGATGATGAGCGGAGTGCGCGCCTCGTCGATCAGGATGGAATCGACCTCGTCAACGATGGCGTAGTAGTGGCCGCGCTGCACGCAATCTTTTATTTCAAATTTCATATTGTCGCGCAGGTAGTCGAAGCCGAATTCATTGTTGGTTCCGTAGGTAATGTCGGAGGCGTAAGCGGCGCGGCGCTCGTCATCGCTGAGGTCGTGGACAATGACGCCGACCGAGAGGCCGAGGAACTCGTAGATCTTGCCCATCCACTCGGCGTCGCGCTTGGCCAGGTAGTCGTTGACCGTGACCACGTGGACGCCGTGGCCAGCCAGCGCGTTCAAGTAGCAGGCGAGGGTGGCGACGAGGGTTTTGCCTTCGCCGGTCTTCATTTCGCTGATCTTGCCCTGATGCAGCACCATGCCGCCGATCAGTTGCACGTCAAAGTGGCGCATCTGCACCGAGCGCCAGCCGGCCTCGCGGACCACGGCGAAGGCTTCGGGCAGAAGCTCGTCGAGAGCCTCATTTTCAATGGCCTTGCGCTCATCCTTATGATCCGCGTCGTCGGGAATATCCTTGAGGCGCTCGGCGATCCGCTCGCGGAACTCGACGGTTTTGGCGCGCAGTTCGTCGTCGGTGAGCCGCTTGGTGTCTTCTTCCAGAGCGCCGATCAGAGCCACCATGGGCATCAGGCGCTTGATGAGCCGTTCGTTGGCCGTGCCGAAAATCTTGGTTAAAGCCTTATCAAAAAACACAGTATTCTCCGTTTACCAGTGTAAATGGTGAGGGGTATGGCGTTACGAGTGCGAAACTTTGCCATGCGCAGGATTGGGACAGGTTGACCTCACACCATCAACGTGTTCCTGAAGGGAAGGATGAACAGGATGCCAAAGCGGATCGAGCACAAAATCGATGCCTTCACGCCGTGCGAGCTTGGCTGCGGGGACGAAATCGGAATCGCCAGCCACCAGAACGATTTGATCAACCTGACGTTTGAAGCTCAAAGATGCAATGTCCAGACCGACGCGCATATCAACACCTTTTTGGGCCGTTGAGTACTCGAAATCTTCGTCGGTCAAGTCACTAAAATCAAGACTTCCATCCAGCAACTGCTTCAGCTTTCCATCTTTCAGTCGCCATTCCGTGTGATCCATCAAATGTCCCAGCCGGAGAGCGACCTTGCGCAGTTTTCGCAATTCATCGTGCAAGGCAAGACGAAATCTCGATTGGGGTGTTTTGGAAAAATCGAGGGATTTATGTGTGCGAGGGTAATGTACTTTTTTCTGGAGCGGTGGGCAATCGTAAAAGAAGATTCGGTATAAGTCGTGGCGAATGCCATTTTTTTCTTCAAGATGAGACAGCGCCAACTCAAAGGCCGTCTTCGCAACGACTTGCGGGTCTTTGCAGTCCTTGAGCGGATAGCAGGCGCGAAACCTGCGCAGGTAAAACCCGCCGTCGATTAGAATAGCTGTTGGCATACAAAATAAAAAGCCCTCGGGATCGGCCCCCCACTTCATGTTTTGTGGTTGGCGTACTGCCGGGGCTTTATACAAGTAGAGTACCACAGTGAAATCCCTCGTGTCACCCCGGCCATGGAAGCAGGTCCATGCGATCACGTCTGGACCTCTGGAGAAATCGCGGGTTTGTAAACTGAGAAACATGGCAACTCTGCGATATAAATGTTGTAAGGGAGCGAACATTGCCAGAACCTCCAGAACTTACCTATTTCGGCCTTTGGTCTGCACGGGACATCCACACTGTCTCTATTCTCCTAGTGGAAGTGCGCGTGCGTTTTGAAATCAATGCCGAGCATAACCTTCCTGAAGATCAGCTCGAAGCTTGGCTTGCATGGGATCAAAGCGCACATGACCCTCATACGGGTTTCCATCTTTGGATTCAGGATGATGATCTTCCAAGACTGGGAACGAGAATCGTTGACCTTTTCCCTTTAAGAAAGTTCGAAGCGGATTCAAACTGAGGTACTACCAAAGGATCTCCAGTACATTGTTTCTCAAATCCGCAAAACCAGCCGGTCCACCGGCTCGCCGCGACGAATCTTCTTCAACTGCCGGTCGAGCTGCTTCTTCAGGTTTTCGGGATCGCCTTCGTCGTCCTCATCGGCGTCTTCGCGTTGCTTCTCCTCCAGAACATATTCAACGCTGGGCCTCCAATAGACCTGCATGAATTGCAGCGCCATTCCCAGCGCAAATGAAGTTGGATAATAGCCCAGACTCGATCTTCCCAGCCGCTTTCCGCGTCGCCAGAGAGATCGCCGCAGAAAGTAGTGGAGAAGAATCACAATGATGGCTAGAAATGGGATGAACCCGGCAAAGATGCACCAGGCAGAGATTGTCTCGATGCTCATACGCACCCTCTGAGATCGCAAACAGAACTTCACAAAGAATGGGTCGAAGCCGCAAAACAGCCGGTGGCCGTCCTACAAAGCTGGACCAGTTGTGAGGGATTTATGCGAGCAGGAAGGGTGGCGGGCGCTGGAAAAGAGTGGGCAGAGCGGGCGCGTCTGGCGTGCGGCCTTCGTATTCAAAGGCCAGCGGCGCCAGCAGGCTCAGCGGAGAGATAAGGCCCGCGCAGAGAAGCGGCAGAATCGCCAGCCAATCCGCGCCATCGGAGTGGCCGTGCGGGATCAGCAAGCACAGCAAGGCGATACCGATTGCCATAAACGCAATCAGTAGCCACATTCGCCGCTGCCAGTTCTGCATCCTCATTGCTCTACTCGTTTTCAGTATACACATCGGTATTTTCATTGGATGTGTGATTTGCCAAGCTTTGGATCAACCCAGCAAACTGAAATCAGCCGCCCATGCAGATGATTGAAGTCATCGTCGGTGGTGATAATCGGCAAGCCACAAAGCAGCGCGGTTGCCGCAATCCACATATCGTTATGGCTCATCTTTCGCTCACCGCCTTGCGCTTTTCGGCAAGCCTCTTCAATCCGAACATAAGCGTCTATTAATGGCTCACCGCTTAAATTGACGGTCACCACATTATCCGAAGCTGTTGAAAGTGCTTTCCGCTTCTCTGGTCCCCAGCTGTTCCGTTCCGCCAGTACCTTCAGCTCCCCGTGAGTCACAATGGAGATCGTATGACGATACATCGCCGTCCGCAGACCGTAAGCGCTGTCAATCTGCTGTCCCAATTCCTTTCCGCGAATCAGGTTCAACAACACGGAAGTATCGATGACATACGATTGGTTCAATTTCTGAGTTCTCCTAGCGCGGCAAGCAACTCTTCATCCGTCTCTTCTCCGGGCCATATACCAAAAAACGTCGCCACGCCAGCCCTGTTCGATTGGGGCCGCCTATCGATTCGCGGAATCTTGCTGAACGCTTCAGGAACAGTAGAAAAAGCCTCCCGTCCAGCCGTTGAATCCAAAATCTCCTGAGCATCAACGCGCAACAGAGTTCCTGAAGGACGATAGATTGCTTTGCCGAAAACTGTAATTTCTTTACCCAAAAACTTCTTTAGTAGCTCAGGATCACCTTCCAGAAGAACTCCATGGACTTCTTCCCCCCGGTCAAGCACGAGTCCAAAAGAGCGAGTGCTATACCGAATCATATCCAGTCTGCCAACAATCCGAATCTGGCGAGGCATCGGAGTCTGGTCACTGAGAGACCTGGCATTCTCAACAACTGAAATATCAAGGGTGACGGGAATGGAGTCACCTCCAAAAGAAGCCGGTAGGTGAACTTCTCTTACTTCACGTTTGAAAAGCCGCTGCCAACTGGAAAAATGCCGAAGAAGCGGCTGGTCGTACAAATCACTAGCAGTTTCCTGCCTCCGTACGCTTTGACCGGTCTTGCCAATCAATTGAATCACCGTGTCTTCTGCGCTGGCAATCCCCGGCCAGATCTTTTGCTGGTCGAAGATTTCTGGCGCGGCATCGCCAAGTTTGGGAGATCTAACGTGCAATATGGACTGGGAACCTCTCTGACTAAAACCCACTGTACGAATATCCGAGGCTCGCTCCAGCCATGCCGGAGGAGCGCCTACCGATGCGCTTGCTCCCTCAATCGCCATCCGGACACATGGACGCGCAGTCTCGTCCAACCTCCTCAGCAGAGCTGAACTGATGGCGAGTGGCACATCCGCGCCGAATTCGGTCTCTGTGTTCATTGCGATTTCTTGGTCAACGTAGTTCAGCGGATTATCCTCCGAGTGAACATTTTGTCACATCTATGTAGGCTCTGCCCACCTTAGTCCAAATCAGCCTTGAGAAGACGAAACATTTCGGACGAGGAATCAGGGACCTTCAGATGCTTATTTCGACTTCATCCTGAGTGTGTCAGAGCGCATATTGCAGAACCTCAAGCACATCTTCGCGTTGAATGTAGGGGAAATCGCGGAGAACTTCATCGATGGAATGCCCGCTGGCAAGCTGGCCAAGAAGAACGCCTACGGTCACACGCGTCCCTTTGATGCGCGGCTTCCCGCTCACCACCCCTGGAGTACAAACAATGCGATCCAGCGTAACCATGACGCCTCCAGTTCTTGAAAACCTCGGCCTTTCTCTCCTATTGTGCCACAAATGCGGATTGCGATCAGAGTGCGCCGTCCCTACAGGACTCCGAATAGATTATTGGTTGCGCCCACCCAGCGCTGAAGCGCTGGGCTAACTAACACTGCGCCTACGGCGCGCAGCCGGTAAACTGGATCTATGCATCCTCCGCTGCGGCTGGTGGCAATTGATGTGGATGGGACGCTGGTGCCGGCCATTGGGCAGGCGCTGACGGTGCGTGTCGGGCGAGCGCTCAAGGACGCACAAGAGGCGGGGATCACGGTGGTGATTGCCACCGGGCGGCGCACGGCGTACACGCTGCCGCTCTTCGAGGGGCTTGGCCTGCGAGCGGATACGCCGCTGATTACGTCCAATGGAGCAGTGACGCGGACGCTGGGCGGCGAGGCGCTGGCGCGCTGCACCATGGAGTCGCGGGTGGCGCGGGGGCTGTGCGGGCTGCTGCGGCCCTTTGGGGCGATGGTTTTCACCTTTGACCGGCCGGGGCGGGGCGAGCTGGTGGTGGAGGATTTGAGTCAGGCGCATGGACGCATTCAAGTTTGGGTCGAGGCCAACCGCAATGCGATTGAAATCATCACGCCGCTGGAAGATGCGCTGGTAGACGGCGAAGAGCCGATTCAAGGTATGGCGGCCGGCACGGTGGCCCAGATGCGCGAGGCCGAAGCCGTGGTGAAAGCGAGCGAGTGGGGCGCCGAGTGCGCGTGTCAGCGGACCGAGTATCCGGCGCGTGGTTTTTCAATTTTGGACCTGCTGCCGATGGGAGTGTCGAAGGCTTCGGCGCTTAAAAATCTGGCTGTCCGGCTGGGCGTGGAGAGCCGGGAAGCGATGGCCATCGGCGACAACTGGAATGATGTGGAGATGCTGGAGTGGGCTGGGCAGGGCGTGCTGATGGGAAATGCGGCGGAGGAGTTGCGGGCGCTGGGCAAGGCGCGCGGCTGGAGGCTGGCCCCGCCGAACGACCAGGACGGCGTGGCCGTGGTGCTGGAGTCGGCTGTCGGGAAGCGCGTCAAAGTCAAAGCGGATTGAGTTGATAGAAAGGTCAAATCATTCGTGATGGACCTTGGAAGCTGTAAGAAACAGTCGAGCTTTATCTCCGCCAGATTCTGGGCTTCATTGGAATTGGCGGCCTGCAAACCGTAAGTGCGGCGGGCGTGAACATGCCGTCGCTTTCGATTTATGCTTTACACAATGGCGAAATGGCTGTTGATGATCTGGTGATCTGAAGGAGAATACAATGCTTGGTTTCATGATTTTGACTGTCAGTAACATAGAACATTCACTGGCGTTCTATGAGGCTGCCTTGAAGCCTCTGAACATCAAGTTTTTCCTGCCCTACAAGGGCCAGGGCGGCCATCCTGACCTGTGGGGTATTGGCGATGGAAAGCAGGCGTTCTTTTGGCTTCAACAAGGAAAACCGGAACCGGCCTCCGTTCACTGGGGCTTCATGGCCGAAAGCAATGAAAAAGTCGATGAGTTCTACCTGGCGGCGATAGCCGCTGGCGCCAAAGACAATATCTCACCGCGTGCGCGCGTCGAATACTATCCGGGATACTACGCCGCGGATGTGCTTGATCCGGACGGATATTCATTTGAGGTAGTGCATAAAAGCTGAGGCCGGAGTCAGGCATCGCGGCGAGCTCGCAATGCCTGCCTTGGTTCAGCACCCTCTTGAGCACACCCAATCAATGCGTGGATTTCTCTTCATCACGACCGGGACCATAGCTGCTTTTGCGGCTCTGGCCCCGCTCGCCCACGCCGCCGAGCGGGTGACGCTGCGCAATGGCTTCGAGATGCGTTGCCACCATCACGCCAACATCGAAGGCCGCACGCGACTCTTCCTGAGCGCTGGCGAGGACAGTTATATTGAGTTCCGCACGGAGGAGGTGGCCGCGGTAGAGGCGTCTCCCGATCCGCCGCCGGTGAAGCCTGAGGAGACTCCAGCGCTTCCGCCACCACTAGCCAACCCGGCTTCCAAAAAGGACGCCAAGCTCTCCGAGGCCGATCTGCGCGAGATGCTGGCCAAGGTCGGGCGGGCGCACAATCTGGACGTGGACCTGCTGGCCAGCCTGGTGAAGGCGGAGAGCAACGGCAATGCGCGCGCCGTGAGCCGAGCCGGGGCAAAGGGACTGATGCAGTTGATGCCCGCGACGGCCAAAGACCTGGGCGTGACGGACAGCTTCAAGCCGGAGGAGAATGTGCGCGGCGGGGTGATCTATCTGGACTGGCTGCTGACGCGCTACCACGACAATCTGGCGCTGGCCTTGGCCGCTTACAACGCCGGGCCGGAGGCGGTGGATCGGTACAACGGCATTCCGCCCTACCGCGAGACGCGCGCCTACGTGGCGCGGGTGATTCACGAGTTCAACCGGCGGGTGCTACAGCGCGAGGCGGAGGCGAAACGGGCGGCGCAGCGACCCTGAGCCGCCCGTTTCCATGAGGACAAGCAAGCGCGGAGCAGCTCAACTCGTCACGGCGAGTTACGGCAGGCGCAAACTGCCGTCTGTCCCAAAGCCGCTCCGTTCCGCCCCAAGTGGCCTCTGCCCTGCCTCATCGTCAAAGATTGGAATTTGATGATTGATTTTTTCTAACCATAGTAACCTTGGGAGGAATTCTTCCGATTCTTTCAAAATTAACGATCCATCGCGCTTCCAGCGCCAGCCCTCCGCCTTGCCCGCTAGAATGAAAGAGAGATTGCGGCGGAACGGAGACGGCTTGAAGAAGAAGCAGTGGATTCTGGTACTGGTGGTTTTGGCGGCGCTCGGTGCGTTGGGTTTTTGGGGACGCGACCGGATTCACTTCGACTTTCGCATCTTCGGGGCGCAGTTGGCGCTGGCCGATTGGCGCAAGATCGCCTTTGCCCTGGGTACGATCTACTGCTGCTACATGATCCGCTCGTTTCGCTGGGCGCGGCTTCTGCGGCACATCCAGAAGGTGGGTCCGCTGTCGCTCCTGGGCACGCAGGTGATCGGCTTCACCGGCGTGGCGCTGCTGGGCCGGATCGCCGACCCGGTGCGGCCGTACCTGGTGGCCAAGAAGACCGGCCTTCCGCTCAGCGGCCAGGTCGCGGTTTATATTATTGAACGGCTGCTGGATTTGGGCGCGATGGCTCTGATCTTCTGCTCGGTGATTCTGCTGGCTCCGGCGGGCGCGCTGCCCCATCCGGAGGTCATCAAGAAGGCCGCGTATGGTGGGCTGACCATCACCGTGCTGGGCGCGCTTTTTCTGCTGGCCGTGCGCGTGGCCGGGGGCGTGGTGGCCGCGTATTCCGAGCGGATTTTTGGCATGGCCTCGAAGAAGCTGGGGCTGGCCATCGGAAACAAGATCCGCACCTTCCGCGCCGGGCTGGACACCATGCGCAGCTTCTCCGACTTTGCCGTGGTGGGCGGGCTTTCGCTGCTGATGTGGGGGATGATTGTGCTGGCCTACTACGAGATCATGCGCGCCTTTGTGGCTAGTCCGCAATTGGCCGATCTGACGCTGCCCAAGTGCATGCTGGTGATGGCCTGGGGCATGGCCGCCAGCGCCTTCCAACTGCCAGTGCTGGGCTGGTTCACGCAGATTGGCCTGGTGGCGGCGGCGCTGACCGGCTTCTTCGGCGTGGCCGCGGAGCCGGCAACGGCCTGCGCCGCCACGCTGCTGCTGGTCAGCTTTCTGGGCATTGTGCCGGTGGGCCTGATCTGGGCGCAATTCGAGCACGTCAACCTGCGCAAGGTGGCCGCCGAAAGCGAGCAGGCGGAGGTCGAACTGGAGTCTGATTAAGGCACTTTTAATGATCCCATCTTGTTGGCTTCGTGACAGCCGACCCTAGCAGCCTGTGGTAAAAGTCGAAATTACCGAAAAACCATCCCTCAGTGGCTAAAGCCAGCGTTTTTTATGTTGCATTTACGGCACGACTGAAGTCGTACCCTTTCAAAACACGACCTTCACCACAGGCTGCTAGCCGCAAAAACAAGAACGCGGCGAGGGTGGGGCCCCCAGACGGCTTAATAACGTTTGCCGTTCTTAACGATCTGCGTTATCATGTGACATTGAGATTGTCGATGATCACTGGAGACGCGATGAAGAAGATACCCTTCGGATACTCGATTCATCCCGGCGAGATCCTCAAGACGGAGTTCATGGAGCCGCTGGGGCTTTCCAGCTACCAGTTGGCCAAGAATCTGCACGTCTCCGCGCCACGCGTAAACGATATTGTTCTCGGCAAGCGGTCCATTTCGGCTGATACCGCCTTGCGCCTCAGCATCTACTTCGGCAACTCCGCCGATTTCTGGCTTGGGCTACAGATGGATCACGATCTATGGGTTGCGGCAAAGAACGAACTTCCCGATCCTCCGTATGCCAAGGTCAAGCCGAGGACGCAGGCGGCGTAGCCTCTCCTGATTCGAGCGCGGGCTGGGTGAAGCGGATGCTTTCCGGGCCTACCGCGCCGCCGGTCATGATCATGCTCATCGCCTGTTCCATGGTCAGGTCGGTGTCGGTTATTTTATTGATCGGCAGGATTTGCAGGAAGGCCGAGGTGGGATTGATGGCGTTGGGCAGCAGCACCGCGGCCAACTCTTCGCCGGTCACTGAATCGGTCATGGTGCGCGTCAAAAAGCCGATGGACTTTTGCCCTGCGATGGGAAAGTCCACCAGCACCACGCGCTGGTTGGACTCCTTCTTGGCGAACATACTGTCCAGCAGTTGGCGGACCGAGGTGTAAATCTTGGCGACCACGGGCAGGCGCTCCAGCGCGGCCTCGAAGAACTCGAAGGCCTGACGGCCGATGACCAGCGAAGTGACCCGGCCCACGATAAAGAGCATCACCAGCGTCAGAAGGACGGCCAGTATGGATTGCAGCAGGGACTCGCGGAGCCAAGCCTCGGGAAAGACAGCGGCGAAGAACTTGACCACCGGCAGGCCGGCCTTGGCCAGCGTGCTGAGCAGAAAGCTGAAGACCAGATATGTCACAAACAGCGGTCCGATGGTGATAATGCCGGCCAGGATATTGTGTTGCAGGCTGCGCATGGTGCGGGCAAGTACAGGTTTCACGAGCGATCTCCTGTTGAAAAGCATACCGGAAGCGGTTCGCGCGGGCGGAAATTCCGTGTTTGCGGGTGGCTTTCCAGTAAGGCATTTTGGGTTCCAAATTAGACCTGCCGAGTCAAAAAAGGAAAAACTATTGATCGCATCAATCGTTTTATTACGGATACAAACACGATTTGCATGGATTCTTCGGCTTTTAATCAACTTTGCTCAGCAGATATTGCCAGTTGTCTTTATAGAGGGCTAGTATTTTTCCATGATCATCCGGGTATTCTCTTCCCCCGGCCTGTTGCCCGCTATGCATCGATTTCCCCAAACCCAGAGCTTTACCAGCGAGTGGCGCTTTCCGGCGCGCGCAGACGGAGTGTCTCGTTATGGCTTGGTATGCCTATTGCATCAGTGAAAGACAAGCGTTTCCAGTATTGGCTCGTCACCGCAGACCTATTCCGATGGAATCGCTTCATGGAGTCTGCGGCAACCAGGTCTTTGTGTATCCGGCCTGCGACCTGGTGGTGATTGTCAGCGAACACAATCCGGCGGAGGCGCTGGACCCGC